>Ga0075321_1000057_pt1 | contig 8804 bp, 6 predicted proteins | sample MayberryNW_Catta_6_FD_120083 | JGI IMG/M metagenome (GOLD analysis project Ga0075321, IMG submission 120083) | Natural and restored wetland microbial communities from the San Francisco Bay, California, USA, that impact long-term carbon... | ecosystem: Environmental > Terrestrial > Soil > Wetlands ... | reverse complement strand
TGCTGTAATTTCAGAAGTCGGGAGAGACGGATTCAAAAAATCCCTGAGGCATGATAATTTTGTACCCGATGCAGCTGTTGTTGACCCTGATCTCACCGTCAGCTGTCCTACTGATATAACGGCATCGGGCGGTATGGACTGTTTCACACAGCTTATCGAATCTTTTCTTTCGGTTAAATCGAATGAATACAGCGATGCCCTTGCCTGGGAGGGCTTAAAGGCCATAAGTTCATCCCTCAGAGCGGCCTGCGCCGACGGTTCAGATATCGGTGCAAGGAGCGGGATGTCATTTGCAGCACTGACATCAGGGATCTGTCTTGCAAATGCTGGCCTGGGAGCGGTTCACGGATTTGCTTCCTCCATCGGAGGAATGTTCAGAATTCCTCACGGGATCATCTGCGGAACTCTGATGGCACCTGCCAATGCCTTAGCTGTCAAAATATTAAGAAAACGCCCGGAAAATTCAGCTCTTGAAAAATATGCACGGCTCGGACAACTGTTTCTCGGTGAATTGAACAAAACCAGAGATTATTATGTCGATGGTTTTATAAGGTATCTTGAACAGCTTGGCGATGAACTTAAATTGCCCGGTTTAGGCAGGTACGGTATCGGGGAGAAGGAGGTCGGAGTGATATGCAGTCAGACCGAATCAAAAAACAATCCTGTAAAATTTGATAATGAGGAACTTGCAGAAATTGTGACCTCCGGACTTTGATATTTGATATTTTCTGAGATTCTGTCAAAAAGGACCTGTATGGAAACAATTCAAGTCTGGTTCAGGTTTTATGAGGAGCTTAACGATTTTTTGCCGCCTTCCAGACGCGGGATTTCATTTCCATCCATTATAAAAGGCAACCCATCTGTAAAGGATGCCATTGAAGCACTGGGAGTTCCACATGTGGATGTAGATATGATCATTATAAACGGTGATCCGGTAGATTTCACTTATAAATTAAAGGAGGGGGATCATGTTTCTGTTTACCCGGTTTTCGAAAGCTTCGATATCTCTTCGGTGTCCCCATTGAGGGCAAAACCTCTGCGCGAAACAAAATTTATTCTTGATGTACATCTTGGAAAGCTGGCAAAATACCTCAGGCTGTGCGGTTTCGATACATTGTACGGGAACCGTTATACAGACGATTTTATTATCGGGATCTCCTTATCGGACCACAGGATAATACTTACCAGGGACAGGGGCATCCTGAAGAACAGGAAAGTGATGCATGGTTACTGGATCCGTTCCGCTGTGCCGGAGGAGCAGCTGACTGAGGTTTTAAACAGGTTCGACCTGAGAGGAAGCTTTAATCCTTTTACAAGATGCCTTGAATGCAATGGCCTGTTGAGCGATGTAAAAAAGGAAGAGATTATTGGCAGATTGCTGCCGGATACAAAAAAATACTTCAATGACTTCCGGAAATGCACCAAATGCGGAAGAATATTCTGGGAAGGATCACATTATGATAAAATGAAAATTTTTATTGAAACATTATCGCTGCCTGATTAGCAAGTGCCTAAAACTACGGCTGGCGAAGCAGGGGGCCGACCGTAAAGAATCCAGCCGGTGGCGGGATTTAGGGAGGAGCCAGCCTGCAGGGGTGGAATGTGGTGGGGGCCGAGCGTTAAAAAATTATATGATCACCTGCCAGAGTTGCAACTTTTCAACTTTTCAACTATCTTTACTACTGACCGTAAAATTCAACTATACTTCCTTTGAAACACATATAAATACTTATGAAAAACAAAACCTTAACAATTATTGCCCTGGTTTTCTGTTTGTTAATTGTTTCACAATCAGCTCAGTCCCAGCTTCCGAAGGAAACTGCGGCACAGAAGACCCTCAGGATGAAATGGTGGACCGATTCGAGGTTCGGAATGTTCATTCACTGGGGATTGTACGCGTTACCTGCCCGTCATGAGTGGGTAAAAAACAGGGAAAGGATGACAAATGAGCAGTATCAAAAATACTTCGATCACTTCAATCCCGACCTTTTTGATCCAAAGGTATGGGCGAAGATGGCCAGGGAAGCCGGGATGAAATATGTGGTTCTGACCGCCAAGCATCATGAAGGCTTCTGTCTATGGGATTCGAAATATACTGATTACAAATCGACAAATACCCCCTACGGTAAAGATCTGATAAGGGAATATGTCGATGCTTTCAGGGCTGAAGGCCTTAAAGTCGGATTTTATTATTCCCTGATCGACTGGCATCATCCCGATTATACCATTGACAGAAATCACCCGCTGCGCCAGGAAAATGATGCTGATTACGAGCGTCTTAATAAAGGGAAGGATATGAACAAATACCAGGAATACATTAAGAACCAGGTCAGGGAGCTGCTTACCAATTACGGAGAGATAAGCATTATCTGGTTCGATTTCTCTTTCCCGGGAAAGAATGGTAAAGGCCGCGAAGACTGGGACTCGGAGAATCTCCTGAAGCTTGCACGCTCGCTGCAACCCGGGATTATTATCGATGACAGGCTTGATCTGCGCGATGTAGAGGGTGGCTGGGACTTTACTACCCCTGAACAGGTTAAAGTATCGAAGTGGCCCGAGGTAAACGGCAGCAGGGTGCCATGGGAAACATGTCAGACATTTTCCGGGTCGTGGGGTTATTACCGCGATGAAACAACGTGGAAAAGTCCTGCGCAGCTTCTGGAATTACTTATTGAATCAGTAAGCAAGGGTGGAAATCTTTTATTAAATGTCGGCCCGACTGCCCGTGGGTCTTTTGATTACAGGGCTCAGGACAGGCTGGGTGCAATGGGTAACTGGATGAAATTCAACAGCCGTTCAATTTATAATTGCTCAGAGGCACCCCCTGAATTTAAAGTTCCTCCGAACACTCTTCTGACCTATAATCCCGCAACGAAAAGGCTATATGTGCATCTTCTGGCCTATCCGATGGGAAGCATGACCCTTACAGACATGGCCGACAAGGTGAGCTACATCCAGTTCCTCCATGATGCGTCCGAGATACGGTTCAGTACCGGCAGGAATGATGAAGCCAATAACCTGAACCTGCAGCTTCCTGTGCTGAAGCCGCCGGTTGAGATCCCCGTTCTGGAGGTGTTTCTGAAATAGTCCTGAGCCAAACCCCGATTGGAATCAACCACCCCGGCCCGGAATTGGAAATTTCTGTCAGCTATCTGAGGGCTTCTTCAAGGGCAGTCAGAACCGGCAGGGCGGAGATCTTCTGTCCCGTAGCTCCCGTCATCCATTGCTGGGGAGTAAGCCGACCCTGGCTGTACATTCTGTCAATTTCAGCGGCAAGGTTTTTCCCCTTTAAATATCCTTCGAGCTGAAATTGGATAATATGTCCGTAGGAATAATTTGCCAGATAAAGCGGTGAGTCAACCATATGAGAATAAATAGCCAGTATGGGGGAGTCTTTAACTCCCAATACAGGAGCGAAATATTTGTTCCATGTTTCAACCGCAATTTGCCGTATTGCCCCTTTAAGCCGGGCGGGATCAGCATCAGGATTGTCATACATCCATTTCCATGCTTTCATGTCAACCATCCCCACACCCATAATTTCCATGAGTGACCAGGCTGCATCGAACACCTCCATCCTGCCGGCCTGGGGATTATTTTCTCTGATACCGGGCAGTTCCAGGTTCCTTTGCTGGAATACGAATGCCAGAGCTTCGGTGATCGCAGTGTTGGGGACGCCGCTCATCATATAGTGATCCACATCATATAAGGAGATTGTCTGTTCGATATTATGCCCGAATTCATGAACTGCAATGTTATATCCCTTGTAGTCCATACCATTCGCTGAAACCCTCGTCCTGAGGTGGGCTACAGAGCCTTTCATGGAGGCTCCCCAGGCATGCCCTGAACCACGTGCCGGATCCACCACTATCTTACCGGCAAGGTAATTTGCCCGTTCCCGGCTCCATCCAAGTTTTTCGAGCGTTAATGGCATAGCGGCCCTGAAAGCCGCAGGGCTGGGATAAAGAGCTCTTGTCCTGGCAGAAAGCTGATCCTCAGATATGTTGTATGCCTGGAATCCGTTATACCAGATATCGTACGGTCTGAGCTCACGTCCGAGCCTTTCCCTTACCAGTGCACCGAGCCTGACAAGCTCCGGGGAGCTCAGAAACGAATCAAATAGGGCCTCCACTTCAGCCTGGGAGATTTCCATCTCAACAGAGAACTTACGAAGGATAGCCGTATTCATCCCGGAACTGTAAGGGTCAAGATCCTTCATTGCCCTGAAAATGTTAATTATATGTCCGTAGCGTGTATCGGGCTCGGCGGCAGCTTCCACCGGATTTCCGTCTTTCGTTACCCTGTTTGAAAACGGAGCCCATTCAAATGCCGGATTATTTATCACTACCTCAGGTATCTCCTGATCGATTATCCGTTCCATGACCCTGTAAATCATTTCCTGTTTGTCCCTGCCTTTCTCTTTGTCAGCATAATCAGCCTTGAGCTCATCCCTGAGGTTCCAGTGCGAAAGAAGCACCATATCGTCAGGGAACAGGTTTTCACCGCTTTCGGTGCGGAGATGGCCCATGAGGATATTATATCCGGCGATATACATTTCAGCATTCCCGGTTGCCGTGGTCAGAGCCTGGCTCAGCAGGGCAGGAACCCTTGAGAAGAAATAGTCGCCGAGCCTTGCCATAGCCCACTCTTCACGGTTCCATTCGGTACCGTGAGCTTCTTTTTCCTCAAGAGTGTAATATGGAAAATTCAGTGCAACGACAAAAGCGATCTTGTTTGCATAAAAGTCATCGGAAAGATGCGCACTTACGGAATAATTTCCGAACATTCTGTCAGTTTCGTCGATTTCTCCAGCATCCTCATCAAGGATTTTTCTCAGATCGAGTGTGATCTCGTTAAAGTTTCCGTTCAGTGATTCAAAATATCCGCTGATCTTTCTGAAGACTGATGTGCGTTTTTCAGGATCAGAGATAAAATTCTTACTTACAAACGCTTCAAATTCGGCGGGCGATCCGTCTTCAGCCCTCCAGAGAGAAGCGGCATGCCTTGCCCCCTTTTCAAGCAGCCTGATATTGGCGGCAGGGGAGGCTGTCCGGACACTCTCAACGGCAGCTGTAATTGTTGATTCGTCAATAAACTCTGCGGACGTGAGTTCACTCTTTTTCGTCTGAGGTGATGAGCATGCGATCATTGTTGTTAAAATAAGGAACAATAGTTTCTTCATATTTGGCAGAATTGATTTAACAGGTCATAGTTTTGCCCGTCGCGAAACAGGCAGGGACAATCCTCATTCTTATGGCATATTTTTATTCAACGAACTGTTTTGCATAGTATTTGGCCGTGAGCTTTTCTCCGGTTGATTTTTGGATCATATCGTTCCAGTAATACCTTGCACCAGGCTCGAATACCTTCTTCTTCAGATAGTCACCAACCGCTTTTTCACCGACAAAAGAGGTATTATTCGTGATGTTTGTTGTGATATAACTGTACCATTGGGATGCCAGGAGTTCTCCGAGCAAATAATTATGGTAATAGCACGGGTACAATGCTATGTGGATTTTGGTGGCCCAGTCGGGCATATCCCTCCCCTCCGGCTTTTCAAGCATCTGGTATTTTTCAACAGTATTCCACCAGAGCTGGTTAAGGTCCTGGTCCGGGTCTTCATACATCGATTTCTCAAACCTGTACATTACCTGTGCCCATCGGCTGAAAACGAGCATCTGAAGCCTCAGGGCTTTCCTGCTGATGTCGGATATCCGTTCCATCTCAGCCTGATCGATAAGACCCATGTTTTTCATCCACAGAGGATCGGTGGCAAGCCGGCCGAACATGTTGGCAATAGCTTCGGTGGTAAATGTATGTGCCGCATCCCTGAGAACAAAAGGCAGGCTTCTGTCGGTATAGTATGAATAGACGCCATGGCCCAGCTCGTGGAGCATGGTATTCATCCAGTAGGCATCGGGCTTTACATTGTCGAGGGTACGGACATCCCCTTCACGGTCGATATCGGTTGAAAATGCATGCTGGTTCTTACCAGGTTTTTCATAAAGATCGCTCTTTGCCAGGATAGCATCGACATTTAATCCAATGCCGTCATAGAAATTCGCAGCGAGTTTTACGGGATCCTGATTTTCATAATATTTGTCAAAATCAACCTGATAAATTTCGGGAGCTTCCTGGAAATACCTGTTCTGGTAGTGCCACGGGCGCAGGTCTGATTTATCTATCTTATAATGTTTTGCAAAGTAAGTATCTATCTCATCCTTTAACAGCACGAAGTTGTCCCTGGTGAGCTTGTCGAGTTCGTCGAAGATTGACGTGACTTCCGCCGGATCCTGATCTGATAATTTAAGGCTCATCTCGTGATAATTGCTGAATCCGATCTTCCGGGCGATCATGTTCCGGTGCCTGACCAGTTTAAGGATATCTTCGGCAACAACCGGACCTATCATTTTACTTCCCTCCCATGCAGCCTTCAGCTCTCCGCTGTTGGTGGAGTTCCTTAGTATGTCCTCTATCTGGTTGTCTGTCAGTTCTTTTCCATTTACTGTGGCTCTGAAGTTCGAGTATTTCTTACTTATTGCTGTCTCCATCCGGATCTGTGCGGCAATCAGGGCAGTATCGACCTGACCGCCAAGGTAAGCGTTATAGAGGATGTCGAGTTCCCGGGCAAGGATGGAATCCTTAACCTGGCCTGATTCCTTTAATTCCTTAAGCCTTGCAAAGGCTGAAGTGTCGGTATAGATTTTAGCAAGCCCGAATGAAGCTTTTTCGCTTTTTGCCCAGTCATCATCTGTTCCCGTCACGTTTGCATTCCATGATGCAAGGGTTGCATCACGGTACAGTGGCACCACTTTCTTCTCATAGGAAGATATGAAATCCCTCATAAGGTTTTCCATTTTTTCCTGTCTGGATACGCATGACCATAACAATAATACAGCCATCAGTGTTAACACCAGGGTTGAACTTCTTTTCATTTTAAAAATATTGATTTGGTTGCTAAGTTAAAAAAAAGAGAGATAACAGGTGATATTCATGTGTGGGTGAATTAGTTCCCTGATCTATTCAAGCGAACCGACAACTTTTTCGACTTCGTGAAGTATCTCACACGATCTCACAAGCTCTTTCATTACAGTATGATCAGGATACAAAGGTCTGTCAATATCAAGAAATTCAACATGTTTCCTGATCACATCCTTGGCTCTCTGCACACCTGAGCCGAACTTATATTCTTCTTTCCTGAAATCGAGTGCCTGGGCAGCCGCCATAAATTCTATCCCGAGTATACCGTAGGCGCAGTCGAGTATCTGGATGTTTTTTATGGAGGTATTCATACCCATAGAAACAAAATCCTCCTGGTCAGCTGCTGCCGGAATTGATTGAATCGATGCCGGCACCGACAAAATTCTTTGTTCCACTATCAGGGTATCGGCTGTATACTGGCTGAGCATCATGCCGGAGAACATGCCGGCTCCCCTGGTCAGGAAATCGGGCAGGCCAACGCTGAGAGCCTGGTTATTAAGCCGGTTCATCCGTCTTTCCGACATGACGCTGACCATTGTTATACAGGCACCTGCCATATCCATCGGAACGCAAACCGGCGATCCCTGGAAATTCGCACCTGACAGCTGGATGTTTTTATCCGGGAAAAAGATTGGATTATCACCAACCCCGTTAAGTTCGATCTCAACCTGTGACCTTGCGTAAGCCAGCATGTCGTGTGCCGACCCGATAACCTGGGGGGATGACCTCATTGAATACGCATCCTGAACCTTCGATTTTACCTTTCCCTCCTTCAGGTCACCGCCTGAAATACATTTATTGATGGCATTTGCACTCCTGACCGCGCCTTTGAATCCCCTGACTTCATGAAGAAGGGGAGTGTAAGGTTTCATATTCGCTTTAAGTGCCTCGAGCGACATGGAAGCTGCAATCTCAGCCTGTTTGAGCCAGTTATTTGCATCAACAAGCCAGATTGCACTCATTGCGGTCAGCATGTTTGACCCGTTGATCGTAGCAAGCCCATCGCGGGCCTGCAGTCCGGGCACCGGGATGCCGGCCCTTTTCAGAGCTTCACCCCCGTCAAGAAGTTCCCCATTGAAATATGCTTTGCCTTCACCAAGAAGAAGAAGTGCGATCTGCGACATGGGGGCAAGATCGCCGGAAGCTCCGACGGAACCTTTCTGGCATACATAAGGAGTGACGCCCCTGTTAAGCATCTCTATGAGGGTATCCGTTATTTCAGGCCTGTTGCCGGAGTTACCGTGTGCATGGACATTAATCCTTCCCAGCATGGCACCCCTGACAGTTTCAACCGAAGCCGGATCACCAATACCTGCTGCATGATTGTAAACAAGGTATTTTTGAAAATCCTTTATCTGATCGTCATTCAGAACTATCTCCGAAAATTCACCAATGCCCGTGTTCACGCCGTACATAATTTCATGAGCCGCAATTTTCTTTTCAAGCATTGCCCGGCATTCATTTATCCTTCGCCTGGCGTCAGGATGGAGTTCTACCTTTTGTCCGTGGCGGGCAACATTAACAACATCATATACTGTCAGATCAGAACCTGTTATTATTAGCTTTTCCATTGTATTATAACAAAATTAAAATGAAGAAAAATGAGAAGTATCAACCTGATTTTCAGAGAAGGGCACTATGTAACATTTATTCAGCCCGATATCAGGCAGAGACCTGAACGGTTGATCTTTATCTTATATTCAAGAACCCAGCTATACTCCATGGTTTTGAATTGATGATTCAAATTTAAAAAATTATTCTGATTTTCCATCCATGCAACGCCCGGGGATGGCTCTAAAAAGAGTTGCGCGCAGAGCTAGCAG
>Ga0075321_1000056_pt1 | contig 8825 bp, 3 predicted proteins | sample MayberryNW_Catta_6_FD_120083 | JGI IMG/M metagenome (GOLD analysis project Ga0075321, IMG submission 120083) | Natural and restored wetland microbial communities from the San Francisco Bay, California, USA, that impact long-term carbon... | ecosystem: Environmental > Terrestrial > Soil > Wetlands ... | reverse complement strand
GCGAGACCATGCTCCTGACTTGTCCCCGTACCTTATCTCGAAAAAATACTGGCATTGATGATCTGCCATTTGTATTGGTGAAGTCGAAAATTTGCCGCACTAAAGTGGACAAGTCAGGAAAATCTTAACAGGTAAATCTGTTAAGATTTTTTATTCTTTTGAGACGAAAACACACAGACCCGACAGAGTGCTTTCCACACCGTTATCAATGGACTGGATAATTTCCACCGGTTTCATCCCGGGGAAAAGGTTTACCTGAAAAATAACTTCTTAATGAAGATCTCTTTGAACGACAGAACCGGATCCTCCTTTGAGGAAGTCAAAATCGCAACCCTTATCGGCCTGCTCAACATGCCTGACGAACATACTGACATATCCTCGTATAGCAGCCGGTTTCGGAGGGATCCAGGCATTCCGTCTTTTTTTAAGTTCCTCCTCTGCTACATGAAGAGTAAGTGACCGTTTGGTGACATCAAGTTCAATTATATCCCCGGTATTAACAAGAGACAGTGTTCCGCCGATTGACGCTTCAGGGGAGATATGCAGTACAACAGTGCCATAGGCTGTTCCGCTCATGCGGGCATCAGAAATACGGACCATATCTGTAATCCCTTTCCTTATTAATTTCTCCGGGAGTTCAAGATTTCCCACTTCCGGCATTCCGGGGTAGCCAACAGGACCTGCACCCTTCAATACCATGATACAATTCTCATCGATATCAAGTTCCGGATCGTCAATCCTTGCATGATACTCTTCAATATTCTCAAAAACGACAGCCCTGCCTTTGTGTTTTAGTAATTTCCCTGATGTTGCGGATGGCTTAATAACTGCGCCGTTTTCACAGAGGTTCCCCTTTAATACTGCAATTCCGGCTTTTTCCTTCAATGGCTTGTCAAGGGTTGTGATTACATCGCGATTATAACAGGCCGCCCCTGAACAATTTGCACCTATTGTTTTTCCGTTTAGAGTCATGGCGTCCGCATGAATAATATCTCTGAGTTGGTCAATGATCACCGGTAATCCGCCTGCATAATAAAAATCTTCCATCAAATATTTACCTGAGGGCATCAGGTTCAGCAGGAGGGGCATGTCACTTCCCAGCCTGTCAAAGTCATCCAGTGTAAGGTCTATACCTGTTCTTCCGGCCAGTGCAATCAGATGAATTATAAGATTAGTTGAACCACCAACGGCCGAGTTAATCATGATCGCATTCTCGAAAGCTTTCCTGGTCAGTATGTCCGACATTTTCATGTTCTCCTTAACCATTTCAACTATTCTGTTACCCGAGAGGTGAGCCATACTCTTTTTTCTCGAATCTACAGCAGGGATAGCAGATGCCCCGGGCAAGGTCAGCCCAAGGGCTTCAACCATGGTTGCCATTGTAGATGCTGTTCCCATTGTCATGCAGTGACCGGCACTTCGCGACATACAACTTTCTGCCTCAATCAGATCCTCCCTGGTCACGGTTCCTGCCTTCATGCCTTCAGACAACTGCCAGGTAGCTGTTCCTGAACCGATATCTTTCCCCCTGAATTTACCGTTTAACATAGGGCCGCCCGGCACCACAATAGTGGGAAGGTTAACACTTGCCGCACCCATCAGGGTGGAGGGAGTAGTTTTATCGCAGCCAGTGAGTAATACAATGCCATCGAGCGGATTGGCCCGTATTGTTTCCTCCACATCCATGCTTGCCAGGTTTCTCCATAGCATCGTTGTTGGCTTCATAACGGTTTCACCCAGCGACATTACCGGAAACTCAAGAGGAAAGCCGCCTGCCTCATATACCCCGCGTTTCACTATTTCGGCAAATTCACGAAGGTGACCGTTGCATGGTGTCAGATCAGACCAGGTATTGCAGATACCTATCACCGGTTTACCCCGGAACATATGATCGGGATGACCCTGGTTTCTGAGCCAGCTGCGATGTACGAAACCCATCTTGTCATCTTTCCCGAACCATTCTGTGCTTCTCAAATAATATTTATTTCCCATTTCTCTGGTATTTATTTACAGCTCCTTTTCTGGTTGATATATCGTATTCGTAAACTTTCCTCTGAGTAAAGGACGATGATGCCGGCCCGGAATGCACCAGAGGTTTCAAGGGGTCTGCTGAAGTAAAAAATGGATTGGGATTCTGTCCTTTTGCCATCTTAAGTCCTTTGCCTTTTAAAGGTACGTAGGAGCGAAGGCGGCAGTTTCCACCCAGTGAAGATTTAATTGTGGCTGATGCGATTTCACCATTCTCCCATTTAATATCCGCTTCAAATCCGCCTCTTGCTTTCAGCCCTTTTACACTGCCGCTTTTCCATGCGTCAGGCAGAGCAGGTAACAGATGTATGGCTCCATCCTGGCTCTGTAACAGTAATTCGGCAATACCGGCGGTGCATCCGAAGTTTCCATCGATCTGGAAAGGAGGGTGAGCATCAAACAGATTGGGATAAGTTCCGCCTCTCTGTCTTCCGGCAGGCTGGATTGAAGGTGTTAACTGATCTGTAATTAATTTAAATGCATGGTTCCCGTCAAGAAGACGCGCCCATAAATTTACTTTCCAGCCCATCGACCATCCGGTGGATTCATCGCCCCGTGCTATTAGTGAGGTCCTGGCAGCGGAAAACAACTCTGGTGTTCTGAAGGGAGAGATCTGATTAGAGGGATACAGTCCGTACAGATGAGAAACATGCCTGTGATTGTCTTTCGGATTATCCCAGTCATGCATCCATTCCTGCAGCTGTCCCCACTTTCCGATCTGCATAGGAGGTAACCGTTTTATTGTTTCTTTAATTTTGATTACAAATTCAGGGTCGGTGTTCAAAATCTCTGCGGCTTTAACTGTTTTTGAAAACAGATCGAAAACCAGTTGATTGTCCATGGTGGTTCCGGCTGTTATAGAATACTTTGGATGGTCCAGCGGAGCATTTTCAGGAGAAACAGAAGGGGATACCACCAGCCATTTATGTTCAGGTTCCTCAACCAGAAAATCGAGGAAAAAGAGAGAAGCTTCTTTCACAACAGGATATATTGATTTAAGAAACTCCGTATCACCGTTAAAGTCGTATTTATCGAACAGATGCTGGGAAAGCCATGCACCGCCCATTGGCCACATTCCCCAGAAGGCGCCGTCTATCGGACCGTTGAACCGCCATATATCCGTATTATGATGCAGTACCCATCCCCGGACTCCGTACATATCTTTTGCTGTCTGCCTGCCTGTTTGCGACAGATCCTGTACCATCCGGATAAGCGGCTCGTTCATCTCACTGAGGTTGGTGATCTCTGAGGGCCAGTAATTCATCTCGGTGTTTATATTTACCGTGTACTTGCTATCCCAGGGGGGAGTGAGCTGGTCATTCCAGATACCCTGCAGGTTTGCAGGTTGTCCGCCGGGACGTGATGAAGAAATCAGCAGGTACCGCCCGAACTGAAAATACAACGCCACCAGCTGCGGGTCATTCCCACTGGCAAATTGTTCAAGACGGATATCCGTGGGATTTTTAATGGCATCCGTGACTCCAAGATCAAGGTTTACCCTCCCGAAAAAACGTTGATAATCAGCAATATGATCTTTTAATGCCATTTCGTAGCTTTTTTTCAGGGCATTATGAAGGCTTGTGTCTGCCCTTTCATCCGCGTTGGCGCTTATATCATTGTAATTCTTAAAACCCGATGCCATCGATATATATATGGTGGCAATATCAGCGCCGGATACATTCAGGGAAGTATCTGAGGCAGATACGGTACCACCTGAGGTAAGTATCTTTACTTTGGCCTCGAACTGCAGAAGGTCACCTTTTACCTTTTCATAATCGTTCGTCTTTCCTGATAAAATGATTTCATTATTTCCCGAAGTCGCGACATTTACTTTGGAGGGTCTGTCCATGGTAGCTGAAAAACTGATCGCACCCGGTTGGTCGGAAGAGATCCTTACTATGATTACCTGATCGGGGAAGGAGGAGAAGACGGCTGTACTGTAATTTGAACCATTCAGGGTATAACGGCTTGAAACCACAGCTTTTTCAAGGTTAAGTTCCCTGTAATACCCTGAATAATTTTCATGACCCGGGAATGAAAGCCGCAGGTTCCCGACCGTCTGGTATGGCATCCCCTGCGAAATCTTGCTGATGAATTTCTGGTTGATGATATCCTGAGCCTCCTTGTATTTGGCTTCAAAAATTAATTTTCTGACTCCGGCCAGGGCTTCCCTGGCGCCGGGATTATCGTTACGGTATGGCGATCCCGCCCAGACCGTATTCTCATTGAGCTGGATAACTTCCCTGGCAGGGTCGCCATACACCATGGCCCCAAGCCGCCCATTGCCGACAGGTAATGCCTCAACCCACTCTCTGGCGGGGTGTAAATACCAAAGCTTTAAAAAAGAGTCACTTTGAGCACTTCCATTAATAAGTAACCCTGAAAGGATGCAGATGAGAGTTATTCGTTTGTAAATCATTTTTTCAGTTATCTATTTTCTAAATGTCTGTTCATAGGAAGAAAGAAATAAACTTTCAGGTTTTGAACTATAAATCTATTGATTATTTACTTCCCGGCCATTAAACTGTCACGGATTTTCTGTCGTAATAAATTCATAGCCGATTTTCTGAAAAGTAAAAAGGTAATATAAAAATTTGATTCTATTAACATGAAAATTAACTATATTTAAGGTTACAATTATGATCTGATCTTTCGTTTTGAATCGAAGAACTGAGCCCTGCCTGGAGACGTGCCCGGAGCAGCCAAAATCAATTTACTCCCCATGGGGCCGGGGTAAATAAATTGATTTTCAGGCGATCCGGAATTTTATGTTCATGATTGCTGATGGTCATTTTATGTTATAACAAGGAAAGAAAATATCCTGACTTTTAGGAATACTTAATTAACTCCAAAATTCTAATAAAATGAGAACAAAAACTGCAAGAATCATTTACTTGTTTTTCATCTCTTTTGCCATGATGGCCTTCATACCAGGCAGTGATAATGTGAAATTACCTATTTATCTTAACACGGCTTATTCTTTCCGGGAAAGGGCCGCGGACCTTATTTCCAGGATGACTCCCGAGGAGAAGCAGAGCCAGATAGGTAATACTATGCCTGCTATTCCACGACTTGGAATTAATGCCTATGATGTATGGGGCGAAGCCCTGCACGGAGTAATGGGCAGGACCTTTATCAGCGGCAAGACGGCAACGTCATTCCCAAACAGTGTTGCTCTGGGATCTTCATGGGATCCGGTATTGATGAAGCGTGAAACTTCTGTCATTGCTGATGAAGCCAGAGGCTTCAACTATGATGTTATATATACACTTACCTACTGGTCTCCGGTAATTGAACCCGTCAGAGATCCCAGGTGGGGGAGAACAGGAGAATCATTTGGAGAGGATCCTTTCCTGGTGTCCCGGATTGGCAGCGGTTTTATCCAGGGTTTAATGGGTAACGATCCGGTTTATCTTAAAGCTGTACCCTGCGGGAAACACTACTTTGCAAACAACTCCGAATTTAACCGTCATACGGGAAGTTCAGATATGGATGACAGGGATATGAGAGAGTTTTATCTTCTGCCATACAGGACACTTATCGGGAAGTACAATCTTCCTGCAATTATGACCTGTTACAACGAAGTAAACGGAGTACCTATGTCAGCCAATAAATATCTTGTCGATACAATTGCCAGAAAAACATACGGCTTAAATGGTTATATAACGGGTGACTGTGGCGCGATATCAGATATATTCACCGGTCATCAGTATTCAAAAAGCTTTGCAGAAGCAGCTGCCATGGGACTGAAATCCGGTGTTGACACGGATTGCGGCAGTGTTTACCAGACAAGTGCTCTGGAGGCAATTAAAGAAGGCCTGATAACAGAGGCTGATATGGACCGTGCTCTTGTCAACATATTCACCGTAAGGATGAGATTGGGAGAGTTTGACCCTAAAAGTAAAGTCCCCTATGCAGGGATCAAGCCCAATATAATCAATGATCCCTCCCATAATGATCTTGCGGTTGAGGTTGCAACTAAGACTCCTGTTCTTCTGAAGAATAATATAGTTGTAAAAACCGGCAGAAAAGCTCTTCCTCTCAATGCTGAAGAATTAAGAAAAATTGCTGTTATCGGGCCTCAGGCAGACAGAGTGGAACTCGGACCCTATTCAGGAGCACCTGAACAATCGTTCAGAGTCACTCCTCTTGCCGGCATCAGGAATTATATCGAACAAAATAAAATTAAAGCGGAAGTTGGATATAATATAGGTGGAAATACTTCAAAGACAAGCGAATTCTTCACCCTGGTAAGATTTTCAACAGTAAAGAATGATGGTTCAGTCAAAGACTATGATGCATCCAAATTTGATGCTGCTGCACAGGGGATAGTTCTTGGCGCCAGGCAAGGCCAGAATGTCACAATGAGAGGCATTAATGACGGCACCTGGACTTCTTATAATAATATCGATATTACCAATATTGATTCAGTAAGATTCAGTATGAATGTTACAAGCCCGGCCGGAGGAATAATTGAAGTAAGACTGGGATCTGCAACCGGAAATCTGATAGCCACCACAAAAGTTTCAGGCACTCAGCAGGGAGGAGGAGGATTTGGCGGTTTTGGGAGAACAAGAACTTTTCCGGCTAAATTAAATACTCCCGGGGTAACAGGACCTCAGACTTTGGTATTTGTTTATCGCGCACCGGAACCAGCCCCCATCGATAAAGAAACTCTGGCTCTGGCCTCCTCTTCGGATGTCGCAATTGTTTTTGTCGGGACCGATGAAACCACTGCAAGGGAAGAATCTGACAGATTCACGCTGACACTGCCAGGTAACCAGAATGAGCTGATCAAATCAGTCGCTGCTGTCAATCCTAATACCATAGTTGTGATGCAGTCACTCGGGATGGTTGAGGTTGATCAGTTCAAGGATATTCCGAATGTAGCCGGAATAATATGGACCGGATTCAACGGCCAGGCTCAGGGAACCGCAATGGCAAAAATATTATTTGGTGAAGTCAGTCCCGGAGGAAAACTTAATGCAACCTGGTACAGATCGCTTAATGATCTTCCTGAGATCTCAGATTATTCATTAAGGGGTGGAGAGGGCAAGAACGGGAGGACATACTGGTATTTCAACAAGGAGGTCTCTTACGAATTCGGATTCGGACTTTCCTATACCACATTTGGATACAGCAATTTTGCTATAAGCAGGAATGCTGTCACACCAAATGATAAGATAACCGTAAGTGTTGATGTGAAAAACGCCGGTCAAGTCGATGGAGATGAAGTAGTGCAGATTTATGTCAGAACTCCCGACTCTCCTGCATCTCTCGAGAGACCGATCAAAAGGCTCAGGGGATTCCAGAGAGTTACAATACCGGCCGGTCAGGTTAAAACAGTTTCAATCGACATTGATTGCGCAGATCTGTGGTTCTGGGATTCTAAAAACGAAAAGATCATGTTCGATCCGGGCAAGTACGTATTTGAGATCGGCGCTTCGTCAAAAGACATCAGGGGCCAGGTAGTGGCCACAATGACCGGTTCATATAATCCGGTTCTGAAAACCGTAGTGGCAGAATGTGGTAAAGTTGTGCTGAGACCCGGAAATACCGTACAGACAAGTGTGACAGCAGCAATGTCGGACGACAGTTTCATTAATATGATAAATGCAGCAGTTTCTTTTAAGAGCAATAATCCTGATGTGGCAGACGTGGATGAAATGGGAATGGTTACAGCAAAGGGAGTCGGAACAGCATCGATATTTGCATATGTTAATGTGAATGGCAAAACCGTGTCCAACAGTTATCCGCTGAAGGTTATGCCTGATCTGAAACCGACTTCAATTCTGGTTAACGGAAAGAAGATAGCAGGTTTCAATCAGGCAGTTAAAGCTTATAGTTATTTACTTTCAGATACTAAAAGTGTTCCGGTTGTCAGTGCTGCTGCAGAAGGTGCAGATGTTTCAGTGGAGGTTGTCCAGGCTCAAAAAGTACCCGGAACAGCGACAGTAATCCTGACTGATAATATAACCGTCGAAAAGAGTTATTATAATGTGGATTTCGGGATTAAATCTGTCAGCGATGAATTCAAAGGTGGTGCTCCGGGTAAGCAATGGTACTGGGTAAGGGAAAATCCTGCAAACTGGAGTCTTTCAAAAAAGCAAGGTTTCCTGGTTATCACGAGCGCAAAAGGTGACATTGTTTCATCAGAAAATAATGCTGAGAACATATTACTGCAAAGTGCAAATACGGACTGGACTATTGATTCAAAATTAGTATGCTCCAGAAAACCATCAGGGATTTCGCAGAATGCCGGTATTCTGGCCTACCAGGATGACGATAATTTTGTAAAACTGGTTTACAGGGCTGGTGGAGGAAGAAGAGGAATGGGTGGCTTTGGTCCCGGTGCAGCTTTCGGAACCGGAACTCAACCAGGCTCGGTGGAGCTTTTAATTGAAAATAATGGCTACCAGAAATCTGTGGCAATCCTTAGTATGGCAGATATAATAAAGGATGATAATACGCTGATTTTGAAGCTTGAAAAGAAAGGAAACATTTACACGGCAACCGTTTCATCTGATGGTAAGAATTTCAAACCGGCCGGTACGGCAGACATTTTGTTAAAGGATGTAAAAGTCGGTATGATAGTCTGCGATGGTGTTCCACCCTCCGGAAGGAGTATTTACCCGGGAATGCAGCAGCAGACCAGCCAGCCGGAAACCCCATTTGAGGTAGCATACGATTACTTCCATATCATCAATAAAGGTTTGAAGTAAGCCCTGAGACCAGGTAGCCTGTTGGATAAGATTAGTTGATCTTCCGGCTGAACCTGCCGGGATCTGATTTTTTCG
>Ga0075321_1000055_pt1 | contig 8869 bp, 5 predicted proteins | sample MayberryNW_Catta_6_FD_120083 | JGI IMG/M metagenome (GOLD analysis project Ga0075321, IMG submission 120083) | Natural and restored wetland microbial communities from the San Francisco Bay, California, USA, that impact long-term carbon... | ecosystem: Environmental > Terrestrial > Soil > Wetlands ... | reverse complement strand
ATTCCCTGGCATCGGGAGTTCTCAAAGTGACAGGCTTCATGTCTGTGGCATATTCGGTGCTGTAGTCCCTATCCTGCCAAAGAACACCGTTCAGGAGTGACCTGAAATTATATGGTGCACTGGCAGCCGACTTTCGCCTGAGTATAATTCTGTTCTTCTTCTGCCTTAAAATGGCAAGAGCCTCTTCTTCAAACTCCGGTGCAATGATTATCTCAAAAAATATTTTATTTATCTCAACGGCTTCAGTTCGTGTCACAGTATTATTTGTTACGATGACACCTCCGAAAGCGGAGACGGGATCACACGCAAGAGCATCTTTCCATGCATCGGCGGGATTTTTCCGTGAGGCTGCCCCGCATGCATTATTATGCTTTATAATCAGGTAAGTGGGATCGGTAAACTCATCTATCAGTGCAAGACCCGCATCAATATCAAGAAGGTTATTGTATGATATCTCCTTACCGTTAAGCTTCCCGAACAATTCTTCCACATTCCCGTAAAAGATGCCCTTCTGATGAGGATTCTCCCCATACCGCAGATGGTATGTCGTGTCTATGCTTTCCCTGAATGCCTCAATACCTGCTTCCCTGTTAAAGAACCTGAAAATTGCGGTATCGTAATCCGAAGTCACCTGAAAAGCTTTGGCGGCATAAAATCTTCTCTCTTCCAGCGTTGTGACTCCTTTCTTCTCTTCAAGAAGTTTTAATAATCCCGGGTACTCTTCCCTGCCTGATACTATAAGCACATCGTAGTAATTTTTCGCAGCAGCTCTTATAAGAGTTACTCCGCCTATATCTATTTTCTCAATAATCTCTTCCTCGCTCCCGGCTGATTTTAAAGTTTCCACGAAGGGATAAAGGTCCACAATCACAAGGTCTATCTCGGGTATGCCGTAATTTTTTAGCTGATCTTCATCTTCCGGATTGTCGCGCCGGGCAAGAATACCCCCGAAAACAGACGGATGAAGGGTTTTTACCCTGCCCCCGAGTATTGACGGATATGTCGTAAGGCTCTCAACTGTTTCGGCATGAATACCCAGTTCTTTAATGTAGTTATAAGTTCCCCCTGTGGAATATATTTTTATTCCAAGCTGCTGCAGGTTACGGACAATTTCCTCCAATCCGTCCTTATAAAAGACCGAAATTAATGCACATTGAATCCTTTTATCGCTCATGATCTGATTTTTACAACGGGAATTTCCCTACTCATTCAGGCGGTTAAAAATAGATATTTTTTTATTATCCTAAATACAAAATGATTAGTAATATTTCGAAGCCGGCGAACCTCCCTGATTATTCCAAATGATTTTATACCTTTGTCATTCTGTAAATTTTTAATGACACACGATGTTTTTAAGACTTCTGAAAGAGGGATATCTTTTTGCCCTGGGCTCGGTAATGGCTAACAGGTTACGAACTTTCCTGTCGCTTTTCGGGATAACCATAGGTATATTCTGCATTATTTCGGTATTTACAGTGCTCGACTGGATGGAAAAGTCGATTCATGAAAGTATAAACTCAATGGGTGATAATGTCGTTTACATCCAGAAGTTTCCCTGGTCTTTCAATCCTAACCTTGCCTGGTGGGACATCATTAAATGGCCATCGATTTCTCTCAGCGATTACCAGGCAATGGCAAACAGGTCGACAAAAGCCGAATCATTGTGCTTTGGAGCTTTTCAGCCCGAAAGGATAAAATACGGGAAAAATGTTGCCAATGACGCTATTACGGGTGCTGTAACCGATGACCTTGAAAAAGTCGTAAGTTTTGAAATCGAAAAAGGAAGATATTTCTCACCCAATGAATACGTCAGTGGCAACAACGTTACAGTTATCGGGGCGGAGGTCGCGGAAAGACTCTTTGAGGATGCTGATCCTGTCGGGAAAGAAGTCACAATAGCCGGATTTAAATCAAGGGTCATCGGGGTCCTGAAGAGAGAAGGGACCGGAGGGATAAGCCTCAGTAATGTTGATCAGCTGACACTTGTGCCACTTAACTTCGGAAGGAATTTTATAAATCTGCGAAACAGGTTCATTGAAGCGCAGCTTATGGTCAAGGCTAAACCTGGTGTTGCAGTCGAGGAGCTTACCGATGATGCAAGAATGATCCTGAGAGCTTCCCGAAGGCTCAAGCCTGGCCAGGGAGACAACTTCTCCATAAACCGTGCAAGCCTGCTTTCACAGGGGTTCGATGCAGTATTTAAAGGGATAAATTTCGGCGGATGGATCATCGGTGGATTTGCAATCCTCGTGGGAGGATTCGGGATTGCAAATATTATGTTCGTGTCAGTCAGGGAAAGAACCCATATTATAGGTATTCAGAAGGCTCTCGGGGCAAAGAAATTCTTTATTCTTCAGCAATTCCTTACCGAATCCGTGCTCCTGTCGCTGGTCGGAGGCCTGGTCGGTATCTTTCTGATCTTCATCGGAACCCTCGTCATAAACTACCTCTATGAGCTGAACATGCACCTCACTTTCGGAAATGCATTTCTCGCGTTGTTCATTTCAGGGATCATCGGAGTTGTGGCGGGCTATGCCCCTGCTTACTCTGCTGCAAGAATGAATCCGGTTGATGCCATCGGTTTCTCATTCTGAATCCTTCAGATTATTCCTGATCCAGTTTGTGAGATTTACAAACTGACCTACTGATAATTGTTCGGGTCTCAGGTAAAATTCCGGGTAATCAAGAATCTTCAGATCGAATACTGCACTGATGGAGTTCTTCAATATTTTACGCCGCTGGTTAAACCCTGCCCTGACAACCTTGATAAAAAGCTCTTCGTCGCAGTCAAGACTTCCGACCTTATTCCTTTTTAGGAGTACAACCGCAGACTGAACTTTCGGAGGCGGATAAAAAACGGCGTTTGAAACCGGGAACAGGTACTCTGTGGAATAGTAAGCCTGGAGTAAAACGCTTAAAATCCCATAAGTCCGTGAGCCCGGACCCGCACATATCCTTGCGGCAACTTCCTTCTGCAGCATGCAGCAAACCTCGGCCACTTTATCACGATGCTTCAGTATCTTAAAAAAGATCTGGCTTGATATATTGTATGGGAAATTACCAATCACGGCAAGCCGGTTACTAAAATACCTGTCGATATCAAAGGTCAGGAAATCACCTCTTATCAGGTTTTTTAGCTCCGGCAGATTTAATTCAAGATAATCAGCCGACTCATTGTCGATCTCTATCACCGCGAATTCAGGAAACTTCCTTTCCAGCAGGTACTGCGTCAGTATTCCCATTCCCGGACCAATCTCGAGAACGGACCCGTAACCTTCTCCCGAAAGGGCATCAGCGATCTTTCGCGCTATGTTCCTGTCATTCAGGAAGTGCTGTCCGAGGCTTTTCTTTGGTCGTACCTTGTTCATTTATCAGAATCCACACGGATTTAACATTTACCTGTTACATTTTGCTGCAGGTATTATTCCCCGGAATGGAAATGCAGTATCAAATCGGAAGGAGCTCCCTTCCGAATTTCCTCCAGATAGGGATATTGCGGGTCTCAAGAAATACAATGAAGCGTTTCAGGATATTGTAGTATAATGTAATAAACAGGACTAAGATCATCAACCATATGGCAAACATGTTAAAGACAATTGTATCTATCTTCAGATTACCTAATTGTTTATATGGTGCAAAGAATTGTGCCCTGCCGGCTCTCGATCCCGGTTTCATGAAAATGGGGTCGGCTTTCTGTATAAATCTTTTGCCGGTGTCATATATTTTATTTGTATTCAGCCTGTTGAGAACTATGTTGGCAACATTCTCATTGTAATTCCGGTTGCGAAGCCTTTGAAATTCCTCCTCCCCCATTATGGACTTTGCCCGGTTAAATAACGAATCCCTTTTGTCCATTGCAATTTTATTCCTTGCCCTGATCAGTACGCTAATGCTGTCAAGATATTGCCTGCCCTGATCGCCATATTGATCCGTGAAGCGGTCCCAGGTCATGCCTTTTATCCAGCTACCGGGCTTAACTCCTGTTATTTCCGACAACCCATGAATATGGTAATTTATTTTATAAAGATTCCTCCTTGAAAACTCCTCATATTCCGGGTTTTTGCCAGCGACTTTGTTTGCATTTATTGTGACTTTAAGTGAAGGAATAAGAAATGACATCAACCAGTCATTCTGGCTGATTTCCATATCGTAGGGGAAAAACTGCTTTTCGAACCTGTTGTCCTTGAATTCCTCAACCATCAGTGCCTCATAAGCCCAACGGGTAACCATGACGTCGCCCAGAACCGGGACATACACCTTTTTACTGATGGATTTATGAAGATCGTCGAATTTAATCATGGCTCCGCCAAGCAGGAGCATCGGCACCAGCAGTAACGGTATCAGTATATATATACTTACTGCCGTTCTCATTCCTGCTGAAATGTTTAGCCCAAGCATATTTCCAAAACAAGCGGTAGAGAACAAAACGAGCCATTGCTGCCAGAACATTCCCTTTACCTGGAGAAGTGCATTGGCAACAAGGACAAATGACATTGTCTGGATTGCCGACATTACAAAAAGGAAGCTGATCTTTGAGAAAAGATAGCTGATCCTGCTCAGGTTGAGGAATTTCTCCCTGTCCAGTATCTTTCTGTCCCTGTAAATCTCTTCCGCGCTTACGGTCAGGCCAACGAACAATGCAACGATGATGGCCATAAAGAGGAATACCGGATAATTTTTATTGTTTCCAAAGGTATAGACGGTGTCTTCACTGTATTTAGAAATATACCCCAGGATAAGAGCAAGCAGCGGCACCTCCAGGAGATTTATTGTCATATACTGACGGTCAGCCAGCTTCCTGGTAATGTTCCTTTTTATAAATGTCCTGACCTGACTTGATTTCTCAGGTACCCGGAAATTACTTGGAGGAAGCTCCAGCCTGGGTGGTATTCCCGAAAGTTGCGGCATCATTTTTTTCCTGTACTTCTCGTACCACTCCGTCGGGCTTATCTGCCTCTCCTTACCGGCGAAACCGGCATTGTCGATCACCTTAACCTCAATAATGTGCAGGATATTGTTGGTTTCAATATTTCCGCAATTCGGACATTCACTTTCAGCGGCGTTTGCCTGAGATGTTTCAGTTTTAAAATAAACGAGAGCTTCGACCGGGTCGCCGTCGTAGATCATGTAGCCCCCCTTGTCAAGTATCCACAGCTTGTCGAACATTTTGATGATATCGGATGACGGCTGGTGGATTATGACAAAAACCAGTTTACCGGCCAGAGCCTGATTCTTGAGGAGATTCATCACCTTTTCGGAATCGAACGATGAGAGACCTGATGTCGGTTCATCCACAAACAGAACAGCCGGCTCACGCATCAGCTCAAGTCCTATGTTCAGCCTTTTCCGTTGTCCGCCGCTTACCTTCTTATTCATCACATCCCCTACCTGGAGATCTTTGATCTCAAGCAGATCGAGGTCGATAAGTACCTTTTCAACGGTTTTGTTTAATTGTTCTTCTTCATAATCCCCAAAGCAGAGCCGTGCGTTATAATAAAGATTCTGGTAAACGGTTAGCTCCTCAATAAGCATATCGTCCTGGGGGACATATCCGATAAGGCCTGTGAGCGCCTCTGTATCTGCATGAAGATCATAACCGTTTATATACAGGTTGCCTCCTGAGGGTTTTGTCTTTCCGTGCAGAAGATTCAGCATTGTGGTTTTACCCACACCGCTTCCACCCATAAGACCAATAAGGTTTCCTGACTCAATACTGAAATCTAACTTTCTGATGCCGTTTTCGGAATTTCTGAAGACGAATTCAATATTATGCCCCTCAAAGACAAGTTTTTGCGGGAATTTCCTCGAAACGAATTTCTTAAAGATCCTCGAGTAGTAGATAGGATCTATTCCCTGACCTTTGATATTAACTCCCTTGTCGAGAAGATATGAACGGCAGGCTATTATATCACGCCCCTTGAAATAAAGTGTGAGGGTACCGTCATATGTAAATATAAGCGACCCGGTGCTTTCTATATGAAGGAAGAAAAGACGCCCTTTGAATCCCTTGATTCTTATATGACGCCAGCTCTCATAATTTTTATATTCACCTGCAGCCCAGTATTTTGGATTATCACTTTCAATCACCAGAATGCAGTCGGCGGTTACTACATCGTATGACCTTCCGATCATAAAGGCTGTGGCATTGTCGTATTCCTTCTTCGAGATGTTAAAGGTTCTTGCGACAATATCTATTATTGTTTTTTCCTGCTCGGTAATGAGTCCGTCTTCAAAAGCGAATTCCAGCAGTTGGAGAAAGACAATCATCCTTTCTTCAAGGAAGAGTCCTTTTTTGATCTGCCGGCATATATTAGTTATCTGGAATGTGATGAGAGAATCTTCATCTGCAAGCTCAGCCTTATCGACACTTTTGAGCTCATTTGAATAAAATTCGAGATTATTTTCAAAAAGGGCATAATACTCCTCTTCAAGTTCCCGGTTCAGATATCTCCTGAGGTAGCTTCTGAGGATCTTTTTACCTCTTGAGGATATACCACCGGGATTTATGGTGGAAACAATAGCAAAAATATGTATCAGGGCAAGAAGTACTGATTCCCTCATAAGGTCATGGACAAATAAAGGGCCGCAAAGCCGTCAACTTTGCGGCCTGGTATAAACGTAACAATTATAATACTATCTGGCTCCTTATCCCTTCAATAGCTTTTGTTATATCCATAATATTCTCGTTAGTGAGGCTTGTTGTCAGACCATCGTACACTTTCTTCATCGGTTCAAGCTTGTCAACAAAATCCCTGATGCTCGGATCATTCATATAAGGCTCTGTAATTTCAAGGTAGAGGTCGAATGAGTTCTTCTGTTCGATCAGAACCTTCGCAATGCCTGCAACCTGATAGGCTGCCTCAGAAACGTGAGTTGTAAGGTACATCCCTTCAACCCAGGCACCCCCTACAACAAGAAGTGCCAGAGACTGCTGGTCATTGTCACTCAGGTAAGAATAGGTATTGTCAAAAGCATCAGTAAGTATTTTTACAAGCTCCGTCTTGTTGTCAAAATTTTGCTTGATCCGTTCATAAAGTGATTCATCGTAGATCTTTGACATATTTAATTCATTTGCCAGAGACCTGATAGCATCGAGATAATTAATTACCTGCTGCTGAATATTATATAATGTTGCATAACTCAGATCGGCACCATATGCCCCCAGATTGATAGCCCTGTTTGTGCTTGTAAAATACTTCTTTACATTTTCGACAGGATTTGAAATGCCAAGTATATATCCAACCTCCAGATCTGAGAGCATCTTTAAAACTTCTGCAGATGTGGGCAAGGGATAGACATTCTTTTCAATCTCGTTCTCGACCGTTTTAACCTGTTCCATATCGAGTTCTTTCTGAGCTTTTTTCTCAGCCCTGTTTTTACATGAACTCATCACAGAAAAACCTAAGATAAGCATCGGTAGTATGACAACTGCAAAAGCCTTTTTCATTTTTGTCGATTTAAATTAAAATATTGTTTAAAAGCGGTTATAAAAATAGTAAATAATATTAAAATAGCCCTTCCTCTTCAATTCTATTTTGAGTATTCATTAGATTTCAAGCCTTTCAGGCTGTAAATCGACGGTCAGTTCCGCGCATGTCATTGAGCCTATATCCTGATGGTTTAAATTCATCCTTAATTTTTATTTATCTTTGAGCGCTTTGTAAAATACCACTCCTGATGAGCTGGAACTTTGATGAAAAGGTCACGAGGGAAGGAACCGGCAGCCTGAAGTACGACTTCAGAAAAGAGATATTTGGCTCCGGTGATGTCATCCCGATGTGGGTTGCTGATATGGATTTTTTGACTCCTGATTTCATTATCAGGGCTATGCGGAAACGGCTCGATCATGAGATAATGGGATATACATTACGTCCGCCGGAATATGCTCACTCACTAACCCGCTGGCTTCTGGCCAGGCACAACTGGAAGGTGGAGGATGAATGGGTCTGCTTCAGCCCTGGTGTCGTTCCTGCACTTAATCTGTGTACACTTGCCTTTACCCGCCCCGGAGATTCCATCATCGTTCAGCCTCCCGTCTATTTCCCTTTCTTTTCAGCCGTCGAAAACCACGGACGGAATCTTGTCTTTAATCAGCTTACGGAGGAGAACGGGAAGTGGAATATCGACTTTGATTCACTTGCGGCATGCGTGAACGGCAAAACTAAAATGATAATTATCTGCAATCCGCATAACCCGGTCGGAAGAGCCTGGCGGAAGGAAGAATTACTGAAACTTGCAGAAATCTGCCTGAAGAACGATATAATAATACTCTCTGACGAAATACACTGTGACCTGGTGCTTCCGGGATACAGTCATGTCCCGGTGGCAGGTCTGAGTGATGAAATTTCTTCAATCACGGTAACCTGCCTTGCACCGAGTAAAACCTTTAATCTTGCGGGCCTCTCCACCTCCTCTGTTGTAATTTCAAATCCGGTGCTGAGGAAATATTTCAAAAACAAAATCGACCATCTTCATATTGGCAACGGGAATATTTTCGGAACAGTCGCTTCCATAGCGGCCTATTCCGAAGGAGAGTCGTGGCTGGATGCACTCCTTACATATATAAGCAGGAACATTGAATATGTTGAGGATTTCTGCAGGGAAAATATCCCCGGGATCCTTCCGGTTCATCCTGAGGCTACATATATGATTTGGCTCGACTGCCGGCGACTTGGAATGACGGGAAAGGAACTCGGGAAATTTTTTGTCCGGGAAGCCGGAGTAGGAATGAATGAGGGATCAGTTTTCGGTCCCGGAGGAGAGGGATTCATGAGAATGAACATCGCAACACAGTCTGATACTGTGAAAGCGGGAATGGAACGGATTGAAAAGGCTGTCGCATCACTCAGATAAACAGGATTTTAAAGTT
>Ga0075321_1000054_pt1 | contig 8889 bp, 6 predicted proteins | sample MayberryNW_Catta_6_FD_120083 | JGI IMG/M metagenome (GOLD analysis project Ga0075321, IMG submission 120083) | Natural and restored wetland microbial communities from the San Francisco Bay, California, USA, that impact long-term carbon... | ecosystem: Environmental > Terrestrial > Soil > Wetlands ... | reverse complement strand
CAGCCGTTTTATCACAGATAATATTTTTGACAAATGCCATGCGGCTTTTCCCGATGTTGTCTTTGTTGACAATGTGGGAGGCGACGGAAGGGTAAAATCAACATATGCCGATAATGCCATCCCTTATTCAAAGGATAACGGCAAGCTTGCGACAGGACTTGCCACATGCGCCGTCGAGGCAGATTATCTCATCAATATGGCCCTGTTAAAAGGTCATGTCGGACAGGGAGTTACATTATGCGGGAAGAATTATTACGGAGTGACTAGTATTTACAATGACTGGCGTAAGAATGCCCATAATAATTTTAATCCCGACAGGACCGGAAAACCTCAATACCTAACCTTTGTTGACTTCATGGCTCACAAGGACCTTGGTGCCAAGACCATGCTATTCCTGATCGACGGAATTTACGGATCAAAGCTTGTTAATGGCGTTCCTGCCCCGAAATGGCAGATGCCCCCGTTCAACAACGACTGGGCATGCAGCCTGCTTGCCTCCCAGGATCCGGTAGCAATTGATGCTGTCGGTCTGGACTTTCTGAGATCAGAATGGCCTGACGCTCCCGATATGGCTTTCAGTGATCAGTATCTCATTGAGGCCGCACTCGCTGACAATCCGCCTTCTGAGACAAAATATGATCCTCAGAGGAACAATGCAACGGTTAAAAGCCTCGGCGTGATGGAACACTGGAATAATGCAGATGAAAAAAAGTATAGCAGGAATCTCGGCAGAATCGATGGAATCGAACTCATACATGAGACCCTTTCGGGCAAATAAAGTAGTATTATTATAAATTGAGGGATTCCGTAATGTCAGGTGCCAAAATTCTTATTTCAGGCTTACCGTAGAACCGGACGGGCTGTATCTCTGTTAATGAGAGGGGGTCTTAAATGTGAAGATGACAGGTGATCAAACATATCAGGAGACTATCTTGGATGGATATTGAAATTCTAAAGAACATTGTTGTAATTTTTGCGCTTTCAACGCTTGTAAATCTGGTATTTACACGCATCAAGGTGCCTACCGTGATCGGTTATCTGCTGACAGGGGTCATAGCCGGGCCCCACATGTTATCGCTTGTCGGCACTGGTCATGGTATTGAACTGATGGCCGAGATAGGGGTAGTCCTGCTGCTTTTTACAATCGGACTGGAGTTCTCATTAAAACATCTCCTTCGCATCAGGAAAATTGTTTTTCTCGGGGGGCTTATCCAGGTTACCCTCACTGCAGCGGTACTCTTTATCGTATCCCGTTTCTTTGGCATGAGCCCAAGGACAGGATTCTTTATGAGCTCACTGGGGGCTTTGAGCAGCTCGGCCATAGTGCTTAAGATACTACAGGACCGGACTGAAATAACTTCAAATTATGGCCGGACAGTTCTCGGGATTCTTATATTTCAGGATCTCCTTCTGATCCCGCTCCTCCTTCTGACAAACCTCCTGTCCCAAAATTCGCTCAACATACCAAGGGAGCTGCTCATAATGGCATTGAAGGTGATCTTCATTATCGGCCTTGTCTATACCGGTAACAGATGGGTAATGCCAAAACTTTTACATCAGATAGCTCTTACAAAGAACCAGGAACTATTTATCATGAGTATTTTCCTGATATGTTTTGGAATAGCTCTCCTGACTTCCTCCCTGGGGATGTCGCTAGCCATAGGCGCATTCCTTGCAGGCCTGATGATCTCTGAATCAGAGTACAGTCACAATGCGTTCGGTGATTTCCTGCCGTTCAAGGATATTTTTACAAGTTTCTTTTTCGTTTCAATAGGGATGCTGCTCGATATCTCATTTATTGCAGAGAATCTTCCGCTCGTTATCCTGAGTGTGATTTTGGTGATCGTCCTTAAAACAATTATTGCCGGCGGAACAGGATTTCTGATGGGGCATACCTTTCAGGGGACAGTTCTGATCGGTCTCTCTCTCAGCCAGGTCGGAGAATTTTCCTTCATCCTGGCCAAACTTGGCCTTGGAAACTCAATCCTCTCCGAATTCAATTATCAGCTTTTCCTTGCGGTTGCCGTCATCACAATGGCTCTGACGCCCCTCATGATATTTCTGGCTCCCGTCATCACAAAAGGCATGGTGAAGCTCCCACTTCCCGATTTCCTTGTTAATGGAATCTTCCCGCTTAAAGAGATTGAAATACCTCAGGTCAGGAATCATCTTGTCATAATCGGAAAGGATCCCAGTGCCCTGAAGCTTTCGGAAATGGCAAAGATGAATGGTATCCGGCATATCTCGATAATCTTTGATCCCTCTCTTGCAAGGGATAAAGTGAAAAGGGGGGATCTGGTGGTTTACGGCGATGCAACCAACGAGCCTGTCCTGAGAAAGGCTTATGCCGATCAGGCTGATGTTGTCGTTATTTCTGTCGGAAGTATTATCCCGTCGATGTCAATCATCGAAAAGGTAAGGAGGATCAATAAAGGAGTTTATATTATAGTGAGGTCCACCCTAATCCAGACTGTGGCTGACCTGTACAAAATCGGTGCTGACCAGGTACTCCCTGAAAAGCTCGAGATTGCAATCGACCTGCTTAACAGGATCCTTCTGAAGCGCCTTATTCCCCAAAAAGAGATCAACAGGGTTATCACCCATATTTGGTATTCCAACGACACAGCTACCACCGAGAAAGATCCCGTCAACCAGCCATCTATCCTCGACGAGTTCGAAAACATAAATATTTCAGCCATCAGGGTTGAAGCAGATTCCGTAGCTGAGGGCAAATCGGCTATTGAAATAGATCTGAGAAAGAATACCGGGGTCACTCTTCTTGCAATAAAAAGAGGCCATGAGATCCTTGAACATCCGACACCAAATACTATTTTGATGAAGGATGATATAGCCTATGTTCTCGGGGATCCTGAGCAGGTTAACTTTGCATCAGAGCTTCTTCTGAGAAAACAATGAGATACCGAGGTTTAGTATACATTCTCCGGGTGGATACCAAAGCGTGCATTTCTTTAGATGACTTCCTGTCAATATATCCTCTCCCCTAAGGCTGCCTTTAATTTATAAACGCTTGCTTCATAATCGATCTGCGACTTAAGCATCATCAGGCGGCTTTCAGAAAGAGCAGTGGAGGAATCAAGAAGGTCAAGGTTCGTGATGGCGCCTGTATTAAAGCTGGTGACAGCCAGCGAATATGCCTTGAGAGCCTGGTCAAGCTGCAGATCGTACTGAGCGACCTTCTTTTTTGCCGCTGTCAGATAGGCGACTGCCTCAGCAAGCTCGTTGGAGACTACCCTTTTTGTGTAGTCCGATTGGTAAGACAGGGAGGTTATTGCCGATTGAGCCTGGAGAAGATTATATTTATTCTTATTTCCATCAAATACAGGTATTCTCACGCCTAAACCCACCACATAGTTTGGCTTGAGTTCGCCGAGATACGGGATATATCCGTTTTTTGCTCCTCCTGTGGCCATCAGGCTTACAAGCGGCTTATTCTGAAGCTTCAGCATTCCGTACCTGAGTTCTGCAAGTGTATACCTCTCGCGATCCAATTTTACTTCGTCCCTGTTCCTCATTGCGTAAGCTCTGAGCGAATCTGAAGGCAGCAGCGGCAGGTCAGCTCCGAGCCCCGCCTTTACGACAGGGGTTGAAACATGTTCGTTACCTGTAAGTGAGTTAAGAAATGCCTGCTGGGCAGTAAGGGCGGCTTCAAGATCGACTTTCTGACTTTCTACAGCCGAAATTCTGACTTTTGTCGAAAGAACCTGGTACTCTGTTGCCGATCCCGTCGCCATTTTCTTTTCTATAGCGGCGAGGTGTTCGTCAAGTGCGGATAATTGCTCTTCCTTGATCCGGATCGCTGACTGAAGGAATAACAAAGTGTAAAAGTTATTCACGGCAAGAAGGGAAAGCTTCTGTTTTGCCTGTTCAAGAGCCTGTTCACCTATAACCTTATTCTCACTTTCAATTTCGATATTCTGGCGGGTTCTGCCAAAATCATAAATAACCTGTCTGTAATTTATTGATGCCGAGTAGTTATTCCCGGGAAAAAGCTGAAATGAACCCAAATCGGGAATTGTAAGTTTTGTGACTGGTCCCAGGTTGGAATAGTTGGCATTCACATCCACTTCGGGGTAATAACCTGTTTTTGCAAGACTAATCCGCACGTTTGCACTGTTTATAGCTTCCCTGGCCATCATGACAGTGGGATGGTTTGAAATGGCCTGACTGATTATTTCTTCCAGCGTAAGAGAATCGGAGGGAAAAGCTACGTTTTTCCCGGAAGTTCCCTGGCCGGAGATAAAGTTGTTGACCGGATTGATTGTCAGTATTATAATGAATATTTTCTTAAGTATTTTCCTTCTGTTCATTTGAAGATTTTTTTGGGATTGATTTTTTTGTATGGAGGAATGTGATCGGGATTACTCCGAGCAGGGTTATGATCCCGGCAACAAGGAAATCATCGTCAATACCCTGGATATACGACTGCCTGTTCAAGTTCATCATAAGCAAAGCCTGGCTTTGGCGGTTTGCAGCGGCAGGTGAGCTTCCTGCATTATGGCGGACATGATAATTTATTTTTTGAAGCGTCTGCCGGTACACTTCAGTATTGGGTTTCACTGCATCTCCGTAAAGCTGATCGTAAAATACCACGCGGGATGTCAGAAATGTAGCCAGGATCGCCACTCCCAGGCTTCCGCCAAGCTGTCTGATCGAATTGCTGATAGCCGCGGCCTGTGCCATCTTCTCACGCGGTATTTCGAGCAGTGCAACTGTCGTCAGTGCCGTAAATGTTAGTCCCATCGCCACTCCTCTTATGTAAAGAGTAAGCATGATAAAAGGCAGTTCTGTCAGCCACGATAAAAACGAGTTCAGGTAAAAGCTGAATGCAAAAAGAAGAACTCCGATAAACAGAGGGATCTTTGGACTTATCTTGTCCGAGATCCTCCCTGAGATCGGAGCTGTTATACCCTGAATTATGCCGACCGGCAGGAATACCAGGCCTGCCTGAAATGCAGAATATCCCATCGCATTCTGAAGATATATGGGAAGCAGGAATGTGCTTCCGAACATGCCAAGGCTGAAAATAATCATTATGATACTTGCCATTCCGAAGTTATGGTACTTCAGAAGCCTCAGGTCGAGAAGAGGCTCTTTAACTGTAAGTTCAACAGTTATGAAAACGGCAAGTGCAATAGCAGCAATACCGGCAAATGCCAGAATATACGGAGCATTCCATCCTTCCGAATTTGATGCTGCATTTCCCTGGGATAATGCATAGAGTGTAAGCGGGAGAAAAATTGTCACTGAAACAAACCCGGCAATATCGAATTTTCTGGTCTTTGGGTTATAATATTCGCTCTGGATAATAATGGTGGACAGCATTGCCAGAATACCAACGGGGATATTTACATCAAAGATCAGCGGCCAGCTGAAACGGTCTATAAGGAATCCGCCTATCATGGGTCCGAATGAAACTGATGCGGCTGCTGATATTGCCCAGAAACCCAGTGCAATTCCCCTTTGCTGGGGAGGAAATTCCCGTGTGATTATAGCCATCCCGAGTGGTTGTACTGTCCCGGCCCCCAGTCCCTGGATTATCCTCGATATTATGAGCATGTTTTCGTCAGAAGAGCGTCCGCACAGCATCGACCCGAATGTAAATAGGAACAATCCGATGAAATACAACCTTTTATAGCCAAATTTATCTGCAAACCAGCCGGAGGCAGGCAATGCCACTGCCATTGCAAGCATGTAGGCTGTAATGACCCATTCGATCTTGTCGAGGCCGACACCAAATGAGGCCATTATCTTTGGCAGACTCACATTTACTATGGTAGCGTCAAGAACCGCCATAAAGGTACCGAGCATCACGTTTGCCAGCAAAAACCATTTGTAAGAGGCATGTTTCGGATGGAAAGCCGAATTGCTGTTTCTTATAAATGTCCTTAACCTGTGTGTCGGAGTCCTTCTGGAAGCCATAGTTAATCCCTCATTATCCTGACAAGGGCCGACATGCCCGATAAAATATTGAAAGAGGAGATTGCCCGGTTGTTATCGGTGCTATCAATGGATATCCTGACCGGAATACGCTGTGTCACTTTGGTAAAATTCCCTGAGGCATTATTGGCAGGAATCAGAGAGAAGACAGACGCTGTTGCCGATCCGACAAGGAATATTTTTCCTTCAAAACCGGTGCCGGGGAATGCATCAATTGAAAATCGTACTCTCTGACCCTGGTGAACTTCTGAAATTTTCGTCTCTTCCAGGAAAGCAACTACCCATAAATTGCCATTCAGCGTTATAGTGAAAACCGACTGGCCCGGCTGTACGATGTCGCCGGGAAAAAGCCATTGTTTTGAAATTACGGCATTGTCCGGAGCAAAAAGCCTTGTATTTTTAAGCTGTGATTCAAGCACATTAACCTGCGCATCAGAGGCCTTTGATGCAGCTGATGCACTGATAATCATTGCTTTTGAAACAAGTAACTGTGTTTTTGCAGCATCAAGCTGGGCGGCGGCAGTTTCATATGCTTTATTAATATGACTGAACTGTTCCGTAGTTATGACACCGCCATCTGCCTGGATTTTAGCCCTTTCCAAATCTTCAGCAGATTTTTCCAGGTTAATCTCAAGTACTTTTATTCCTTTTTCATCCGAATTATATTTGACCTGTGTCTGTGCCAGGTTCGCCAGGGACTGTGATCTGACTGCCATTGCCTGGTTTCTCTGGGCAACAAGATCGGTGCTGTCGAGAACCGCCAGAAGTGCACCTTTCTGAACAACATCTCCCTCACGGAAATATGTTTCAGATATCCTGCCGAGTATTTTCGGTCCGATACTGACATTGTTGGCATCCACATGAGCGTCATCGGTGGTTATATACCTTGAATACTCCCTGTACCAGTATACGGAGCCTGCCAATACAAGTATGATGACCAGTGCAAGCGGGATATAAATCCTTAAACGTTTCTTCTTTGAATCTGATTTCATTTAGTCAATATTACAAACAATGATGTTAATTATTTATTTCTCAATCCTTTAATAAATATCCCGGTAAAAGCAGTTGTTTTTTCAAGGAGACTTTCATATTCATCCCGTTCGATGACAAGAGTCCTCCTGTCCCTTAAAAGCGATACTCTGAGTCCTTTCAGAAGATCGAGAAAAAGCGAAGCTGTCATATCAGGATCTTCTATCGAAAAAACACGCAGTCTGATTCCTTTATTTAAGATCTTTACAATTTCTTTCTTTTCCTTTTCCCTGAATGACCGGATCGTCTCCCTGATTACCGGTTTGAATTCCGAGTATGCTTCGAGCCTTAACCTGCTAAGATTCATTAATCTGCTGAAGTAGTCAAGCCGCAGTATGACATATTCTCTCAGCATCTCTTCCGGTTTTTTTATTGTGCGGATTATTTCTGAAATCCTGGAAATAAACTCCGCCTGCTCCTTCTCCAGAACAGCCAGATACAAACTCTCTTTATCAGGGAAATAATAGTAAAGCGATGCTTTTGATATATTAAGTTCATTTGCTATTTCAAGCATTGATACCTTTTCAAGTCCATAAAGGCCGAACAGGCTCTGGGCAACTTCAATTATCCTGTCAGTTTTATTTGCGTTCCTGACTTCCGTCATCATTCCGGCTTTTTAGAAGATCTGCAAAGAAAAACAATCTTTCTGACCTTTCTGTTCAGATGGTCAGTTTTTTTTATTCTCTGTTCAGATTGCCGGTTTAGTTACACTTACATTAAGGATGCAAGGCATTTGTTAAATATTCCAAACTTCAGAATTACTTCAGAATCGGGCTTTAATTTTAACAGATCCGGCAGATTAATGTACAGAATATGAATGTATTAGCAGTGTTAGCAATTAACCGGCATTCAATACAATAAAGATATTCAGATAATCCATGTGGATAAAGTATTAATACTATTAAGATGAAAAAAATAAACCTCCACCCCTCATTTCTTCAAGTCATCTATCTGGCGACCTTTGTTGTCTTATTTGGTTTTGTGGTTTATATCCCACGGTTAATAAGCAATCCCCTGCATATAACAAACAGAATTATTCTGGAGGAAGAGGTAATCGAAGGTTCACTCCTGGGGTTGTTGTTTTTCCTGAATATTCTGATATTGAATTTATACAGGAAAGAATCTGTCAGACAGAAAGAAGTCATAAAGAAGATTGATAATGCCAGGAAATCAGCCGAGGCAAAGCTCGATGATTCCTTCAGGTATATTGGACAGGTCAACGTTCAGTTGCAGCAGATTAAGTCAATCTTTAATAATAACAGCAAATTGCCTGAAACTAAAAATGATTTTAAAAAGGCCTTGTTTTTCTTTGGCGAGCGTGTTTTTGGAATTGTCAGTGCCAGCTGGGTATTATTCAGAATAATTAACTGCAATACACAGAAGACCATAAGGGAGCAGTTTGAAATCAGACGGGGGTTTAATGCCGGTTATCCACATGTAAGCAACAAAAGGATAATTGAAGAACAATGTTGTACACCTTTTTCAACAGTAATCTCAAATCCGCAGAATTTAGATGTTCTTGTTTGTTGTGTACTGCCCGTCGATAAAATCAGCCATGATGAGCGGGTTTTTATTCAGGCTATTACGAATGAAATCACAATGCTTTTTGTTATTTATAATTCTTCCTGGTATAAAAAAGGCAATGGTCACCTTCCCGTTAATATATCGGGAAAAGGCAATTAAAAATATATGAGAGCGATTAAAAACAGATGCCGATGATGCTATTCAGGCATGATATTAATCACCAATGACGCCCCCTCGAAGGCCGGGAGGGAAGTGTACTGGCACAGATTCCCTGTAAAATAATATGTTGACCTGTGAATATGGCCTGAAATAATGGCTATTATTTTGTCAGAATTTGATAATATTAAATCAACAAGGGCAGTCGTCCCGGGTTGGCTG
>Ga0075321_1000053_pt1 | contig 9004 bp, 11 predicted proteins | sample MayberryNW_Catta_6_FD_120083 | JGI IMG/M metagenome (GOLD analysis project Ga0075321, IMG submission 120083) | Natural and restored wetland microbial communities from the San Francisco Bay, California, USA, that impact long-term carbon... | ecosystem: Environmental > Terrestrial > Soil > Wetlands... | reverse complement strand
ACGGTAGATCTTCCAGCATCTACTCTGATTGAAGTATCCCTAAGTGCGGCGATAAGAGGGACTGATAACCAGCGATTAGCAACTACATATCAGTTTTCTTTTACAACTGGAGTTGCGTATGTTCTATCTGCTCTACTTAACTTTAACGGGGATGACGAATCAACTACCTTTACTGATGTATCTGGAAAGACCTGGACAGCTTATGGTAATGCTCAGTTAGACACCTCAGAGAAAAAGTTCGGTTCAGCTTCTGGTTTATTTGATGGAGATGGAGATTATATATCTACTCCTGCTCATGCTGATTTTAATATATCCGCTGATGACTTTACGATGGAATTCTTCTTTAAGCGAGGAGATACTAATCCCGGATACGTTTGTGGTCAGTGTGCCATTGTAGAATCTACAGCAGTTGATCAGGCCCATTTGTTTAAAGCAGATGCCTATGCTCGATGGTATATGGACTACAACGTAGGCGAAACTAGATATACTATGAATAAGTTATGCACTCAGACGTATCTCGGAGATACTAACTGGCATCACTTTGCCGTAGTAAAGCAAGGAAATTCCTTATTTGGCTATATAGATGGTTATAGTCAATGGGGAACACAGGACTTAACAGATATGGTATTACACGAGGCTACTACACCATTCACGATAGGAAGAGGAGGTAATAGCACCTATCAGCAATTTAACGGTCGGGTGGACGGATTCCGATTTGTAAAGGGAACGGCGCTGTATCCTAACGGGACAGACTTTACTCCTCCTACTCAAGAATATACGGAGTAATAAATGGCCAAGATTCCAATAGAAGGAACTTACGAGGTAGTCGGAGGAGTTGTAACGTTTACTCCTACTTCGGATCTACCAAACGGTGTAACGATCGAAGTCTCCTTATCATCTGCTATAAGAGGAGCAGATAATAAACGTCTTGCTACCGCCTACTCGTTTACGTTTGATACAATAGCTGCTGCAGGAGATATTCTCTTCGGAACACATTTTGATGACGAGAACGACTGGAACACTTCTCAACTCGCTAGTCTTCTTAACGACTGGGATCAGGTGTCGTCCCAAAACAGGGGTGGTAGTTACGAGGTCGGATATATTGGGCAGAACGGTGAAGCAAGTGGTAAGTGCTTCAAGCAGCTTTGGGATACTACCTCAGGCACAGGAGCGCAGGATTGCTGGCTTATCAAGAATCATATCGACTTGCCTGACGAGTTCTGGCTCGGTTACAAATTTAAGGTTGACACCAACTGGGATTGGGGTTCAGCAGTAAGTCTCAAAATAATGAAGCTACATTTTAGCAACGGAGATACCTTCGATATTAACTGGTGTAATTCCCATTACGGTATGCCTTCTCCTTGGGTTCCGCCTGGTGGTGGATTCTCAATCGCTACAGATACTATGGGAAAGAATTGGTTTGGTCGATGGGCAGATATCGACGACGGCGCATGGCACACATTTATATGGCATTTCAAACATAGTACTAACACTTTAGAGTGCTTCGTTGATGGCGTAGATGCCAAGCTTACAAGTGAGACTCCGGCGTTTCCTGGAACAGGTTGGGATGATGGTACGGTATCAGGTTACGCTATCAGCTTTGGAGGCAACATTACAAACGGCGGCGGTGGCGTATCTGAAATGTGGGACAAATACGATGATATTTGCATTGGTACGACCAGAGCAAAAGTCGAAGAATACTTAGGAATATAAGGAGAAATGAAATGGCAAGAGTAGCAATACCTGGAAGTTTTGGCGTAGTTAACGGAGTAGTTACATTTACTCCTACGAGTAACCTTCCCAATAACACACAGATATTTGTCACTGTAACACCGTCGGTGAGAGGTACAGCGAATCAGCGTCTGGCTACCAATTACCTTTTTGATTTTACAACGATTGATGCAGTGCTGCTTCTGAGTTCTTCAGTTCCTACTGACGACGCGGAAGAGGTAGCAATCTCTACTACGATTGCTATGACATTTAGTCATAACATTTTGGGGAGTACGGCTAACGCTACCAACATCGTGATTATCGACGCGGATACAGAAGACGTGATCGCGGGCTCGTTTGCTACCCTTAACAAGGTAGTAACGTTTACCCCTACTAATCCGTTGAGCTACAACCAAAATATTCAGGTCACGATCAGTGTAGATGTGAAGGGGACTAACCACGAGGAACTTGCAGCACCCGTTGTCCTTACCTTCCTTACAATCGGGGATGCGATGACTGTGTCTTCAACTGATCCGATTGATGAGGCTGGAGATGTGGCAGTCGACTCTACAATCGAGGTAACCTTCAGCGTGAATATTGACGAAGCTACTGTCGACTCTGACTCATTTGTAGTTGAATACGACAACGGACAAGCGTAATCTTCGGGAGGCTTAATGCCTAAATTTAGCGAGGAATCGATACGTATATTAAAAGGAGCTGAGGCAGACCTTCAACTTATCTGTAACGAGTTGATTAAAATCTTTGACTTCAAGATGTTGTGCTCCTACAGAGATAAGGCAGGCCAGGATAAGGCAATTGCAGACGGTACATCTAAGACTCCTTGGCCTACCTCAAAGCATAACGTATACCCCTCACAGGCGGTCGACATCGCCCCATGGTTTGTTGACACGCCTCATATTAAATGGGACGAGAAGCACAGACGCGCGTTTTATTACATGATGGGTATGGCCGTTGCTATCGCGGCCCGTCATAATATTCAAGTTCGCATAGGAGCTAATTGGGATATGGATAACGACCCTGATGATTCGGATCTTCCTCATATTGAATTGGTGAAGAAGAAATGATGGCGCCTACTGGGCAGGAATTTGTCTGGGGGAATTTGATATTTAACGGGGTGGCCTTTACGACAGTATCCGTTATACTAGCCTTCTTCATTAAAAAATGGATGAAGAGTGTAGAGATGCAAGCTGAAAAGAATCATCTCGAGGTTAAGGATACTAAGGATCACCTTATAAAGAAAATGGATAGTATTTGCGCCAAGGTAGATACGGTTACTACGCGACAGATACAAACAGAGAAGGCTGTGGCAGTACGTGAAGCTATCTGTAAGGAAAGAACTCGCCACGTATTAGTAAAATGCGAGGACGAGAATAACCCAATAGGAGGGTAACATGAATGTATTTTCGAACATCTTGGGTAGTCCCAAGACATCGGCAGCAGCCGTAGGGACTATGGGAGCAGCGGCTATTATAAAAATAATAGCTGGGGCGGTGGGTATAGATATTCCAACAGAAGTAATTACCGGAGCAGTATCGGTTATGGAATTTGTAATTCTTCTGCTGGTGAAAGGTGCTCCTGTCAAGGCGGAGTAGGTAAGATGAGACGATACATCCTTTTGCTTTTGATCCTATTGTTTCCCTTATCTCTTCTGGCTTACTCCCTGGACGTAAGCTGGATCCCACCGACCGATGACACAGCCAAAGTCAAAGTCTACGTTTCACAAAAGGATGGGACCTGGCCTGCTACGCCTTCAGCTACCGTATCCGTCCCAACGAATAGTTGTATTATACCCAACGCTGTGAGGGGCCTTAACTACGTCATTGTGGTAGCAGAGGATGCGGCTGGTAATGTAGCCTTACCTTCTGATACCGTTTCAATAGTCGTACCTGTAGCCAAGACTAAAGGCGTACTTCTTAAACTACGGGACTGATTTCCGCCCTATTAAGGGCGTTGAATAGACAACCGGTAGAACCAGGAAAAGGTAGCGAGGGCTCGTAAATGACCGTGAAAACTGAAAAAGAGTTGAAGAAAACGGAAGCTTTTCGTCTTCGTAGGGAAGCCTTACTTTCTGAGGATAAGAAAGGTTCTCGTAGCTTCAGTAAACTTCCTAGTTGTTTACGGGCCCTCATTTCGCGTATAGGATGGCATTAATGTCTAAGAATATATCCAAGGCGTTTTTACGTAAACAAGATCTTACGGATCTACTGGGTGAAAACTACGATCAGGTCTTAGAACGTAAACGCAAGGGCCAGCCCATATATAGTAGGGAAACACAAAACATAGAGGATATAAACGCTTTAGGTATGGCTATAAAGCTTGTACAGGATGCAGGACTTTCTTTATCCCCTGGATTGATTCGGCGTCTCGTTCCTATGATGTATCAGGAAGGGGCCGGCGGAGGAATGCAGGTGAAAAATGAAATACATAGGGATATGCGTATGTCTCCTGAGGGAAGACAGGTGTCTAGTTATGCACAGACAGTTCCTATGCTAGCGGCAGATGTTCCTACAGATTATATATCTGCTATTTTAAAGGCTAGGGAGATAGAGCAAAAAGGGCAACCTTACGAACGTTATAATGGGAAGGGTACGGGTACACATACGTCAGGTCCGGAGAAAGGTATTACATATGATGCAGATATATGGCGTAGAAACGTATCGCGTCTAGCTGCGAATCCATCCTTAGACATAGAAAGTATGTTACAGACGGGAATACGAGGACAGTCTCCTGCTCTAGACCCTCGTTTTCAGATGAGACAGATATTGGGGGAATTACTGAGTGGTGTTAAGACAGGTAAAGGAAAAGCTTGGCAAGCACCTCCTTACGACTTTTCCTTTGATCAGATAGACCCGGCATATGAATTACTGAAGCAGTGGGAGGGACGGTGAGCACGTATCTTTACCCTAGGCCTTGCGATCGTGTAATACAGCACATGTTCATGATCGTTAATAAACAGGCTGTACGTGTCCCGTTTATACTTAACAGTGTACAGGCTAAGTATTCTCATCTAGCCACGGCCCGAGATATAATTGTTAAGGCCCGTAGGGAAGGATTTTCCTCATATATCAAAGGGGAATTCCTTACTGCCTGTATTACTGAGATGAATACACGTGCCGTCATTCTTAGTCAGGATACCGAAGCGACTCAGAAGCACCTTGGAACCATTAAGTATATGATTAAGCATATGCAAGGGGCTGTGCCTGAAATTGGTTATAACTCCAAGAACGAAATAACCTTTCCTAAGATGGATTCTACGATATACATAGGAACAGCGGGGAGTCGTGAGTATGGTCGTGGGGATACCATTACGCACCTACATCTTTCAGAACCAGCATTCTACACTGACCTTAAAGCGTTAATGGCTGGTGTTGGTGAAGCGGCTGCCCATGCTAAACGCGTCGTATTAGAGTCGACCGGTAACGGTTTTAACAACTTTCAGAAGCTAGCGTATAAGAGCCTGAAAGGATTAGGATCCTTCAAATTACATTTCTACCCGTGGTTTGATGACGTTGATAACTCCTTACCGCTTATGGAAGGGGAATTGTTATCCTTAACAGATGAAGACTTGTTCCGTATGGAGACGTATTACGTATCCCTTAACCAGATGAAATGGTACGTTAAAAAACGCGAAGACTATATGGAATCTCCGGACGATATGGAAGGGAAGAAACTGTTTGAACAAGAGTATCCTTTCTCCCTTGAAGAAGCGTTTATATCTACTGGTGCCAAATACTTTAATAAGGTTGTATACGTCGAACAGGCTCCCGTACGTACAGAAGGTAAGACACTGATATTTAAGGAGCCTATTCCGGGACATAAGTACGCCGTAGGTGTAGACTACAGTGGAGGTATCGGCCAAGACTACGCCGTTATACAAGTTATAGATATAGACAACCTGGAACAAGTAGCCGTATACAGAGACTGCTGGACAGGGCCCGAAGACACGTCTATTATTGCTGCCCGTCTTGGACGTGAGTACAATGATGCCTTTATGGTCCCTGAATATAATAACCATGGGCGTCTAGGCGTAGACATCCTTAAACGTATATACCCGGTATATAAGATATACAAGAGGGAAATACCGGCCAATAAGTCCTTAGTTAAGATGGATAACATCCTGGGGTATCTTACCACTATGGCTTCTAAGCCTTACGGATGTTCTACCCTTAAGTTATATCTTAGACGTGGACTGGTAATACATCATTCAGACACCCACCACGAACTTCAAGCCTTTGAAGATATGGAAGGAAAGTTGCAGGCGCCGACAGGGGAATTTGACGACTGCGTAATGTCTTTATGTCTGGCTGCAGTAGGGATAAGGAAGCTGGTTGAGCCGAAAGAACAAGTGCCGGAGGTCGAGACACCCCCTAGCATCGACTTTAACCAGCCGATCTACCCCTTTAAGACTTTGGAGGAATGGGGTAAGTTTGCCTCCGGAGATAAAGAAGCCCTTCGCATAATGGGACGATTTTATAATACAGGGAGCCAAGTATATGCCGGAATACGTTAAGCGTAAAAGTAAGTCTTCTGCTACTGACATAAAGGATTGGCAGGGGCGTCTTAGTACTGCCAAGCAGTTTAGACAAGACGTCGCAGAAGATGCTTGGGAGTTATCCCGTATGCAATTCGAGGTTAATCTTCCTTTACTGAACAGGGATACGAACTTAGTAACGGCTAAGAAAGATATAAGGGTTAATATGGCATTCCCTACGATAAAGGTATTGTTACGTGCCGCCTACTCCCAGGACCCTTTTTTATATGTGAGGGAAAGGCAACCTTGGCATCGTAGAAGCGCAGAAATATTGCAGTTTTTGGAAAATCGTCTATGGGGTATGCAACGGCGTAAGAAGATAATGCGGAGAATAATACTCGATGCCTTAATACTTAAGGTTGGATACGGTCTTACACATATTGTACAGAATCCTAGGACAGGAAGATCTGAGACAGTTTTATCCCGTGTATCTCCGTATGATCTGTGGGGAGAGCCTGGTTGCATGTCTGTAAATGATTCATATTACTTATTCCGTAGGGTAATGATGAGCCGTGAAGAGGCTAAGGAAAACTGGCCTACTATGTACCAAAGTCTTCCTGCCGTATCACAGGCTGACCTAAATAGGCGTAGTAGAGCTTTGTTTGAGCCTAGAATAAATAGTGATATACGTACTACGTCTGATATGATGGAAAGGGTTGAGGTATACGAAGTACATGATCAGTTTCATAGGGAGATATCTATTATATCTCCGGACTGTGAAAAGTTCTTGAGTCCTCCGAGGCCTAACCCGTATCCGTTGGATACCCTATTCACCGAGCTGATATTCAATGAAATGATTGATGCTCATTATGGAATCGGCGACCTTGAACCTACCTTTATGCAACAGGAAGAACTGGATCGTGTACGTAACCAGATGATGATACATACGAAAAGGTTTAACCGTAAGTATAAGATGCAGACTGGTACGGCTTCGCCTAACGCTAAGAGTGCTTTGGAGAGTGGTGAGGATGGAGTCATAGTAGAACTAGATGACCTTAACGCGTTAGTTCCGTTGGAAGACGCTCCGATGTCCGGAGACATATACAACTACTTCCAGTCGATACGAAACGACCATCGGGAGATTACGGGTGTAAACGAATACCAGATGGCTTCGAAAATGTCCGGGACAAAAACGGCGTTTGAGACACAACAGATTACGTCGGGGTCTAATTCCCGTGCGTCAGAAAAGCCAGACCTTACAGGAGACTTCTGTGAGGAAGCGGCCTTTAAAGACATAGAGATAATGAAGAAGATGTATCCTGACACCCAGATGATTCCTTGGGTAGGTCCAGATGGTCAGGAACAGTGGAGACAGATTCAGCAGTGGGAATTGGAAGGAGAGCATTACGTAACGATACATATGGGGTCGACCCAGCAACGTGATGAAAGCGTTGAGTTTCAACGGGGACTGTTATTATACCAGACGTTTAATGGGGACCCTACAGTTAACCATAAGGCGTTAGTTGAAGTCGCTATGCAGATGATGAATATAAGGGATAAGGATTACCTGCTGGGTAATCAGCCTGTACAGGGTATGTCCCCGGAACAGCTGATAAAGGGAATGGGTTCTGCTGCTGCCTTGCCGGGCGGAGCAGGAAATCAATTTGGAGGCGGAGGGCAACCTCAGGTTCCCGGTATGCCTGGCGGAGTAAATCCAATGTCTACAACTAGTCCTCAGGCTACGGAATTGATGAGACTGATTCAAGGTGGGAAAGGTAAATAGTATGAGAAGTGGTGTATATAAGGTAATAGACGGTCACGTTGTTAAAGTATCTGATGAAATACCTAACGTCAGTACTTTATTTAACGCTTCGTTTAAAGATCCGTATTATTCTCATACCTTAGGGGCCTATATAGACTCCCGACAAACCAAGAGGACTTTGATGGAGCAGCAAGGACTATCTGAGTATGATCCGTCCTCGGTAGCAAAAAAGCCTTCGAAAGAAGAGCGTAGTAAAAAGATCGAAGCGTTTACGGCTGGTTATTTAAACGACCGTGGCGTAGAGAGAATAAAACTAAAAGACGTTAAATCGTCGTAGGAGGAAGTGATGCCAAGTGAAGGAAATGTAGGTTCAGCAGAAGGAGCAGTAGCAGCCGCAATGGCTAGTGTAGGAGAAGGAGCAGTAGCAGCCGCCCCAGGAGGAATAAATCCTAATGGGGGATTACCCGGTGGAGGAGAAAAGACTCCTATGTTTACTGCTGAACAACAGGCCCATATCAACAAGATTGTATCCCAGAGGGTAAATGAAGAAAAGGCAAAGTATAAGGATTATGATGACGTTGTCCAGAAGGCTCGCGTTTTCGAAGGCATTCTTAAAGATCCGTCGTTCCAGACCTGGTTGAATACAGGTGAAGTTCCTGCAGGCGGCGGCGGCAGAAATGGTGGGGGAAGTCAGGATAATCCTTATGCGGATATTGAAGACGTCCAAGACCTTCTTAAGGTCCTGCCCAATATTATTGCACAGACATTAAAGCCTATGCTTCAGCCATTCGAGCAGACGGCTGCAAACTTACAGATGGCGACTAAGGTAACGGCTATGAATACTGAACTCCAGCGTATGAGCTCGACGTTGGACGAACAGGGTAATTACCGGTATCCCGGACTCTCTGACCCTGGATTCAGGGCGGAGGTAGAGCGTATTATAGGAGAAGGAAGAGCCTGGAAACTTGATGACGCCTATGCGTTGGCAAGTGCTGACAGAAGGAACGGGGGTAAGGAAGTACCTACGTCTGCCTTCTTGT
>Ga0075321_1000052_pt1 | contig 9078 bp, 9 predicted proteins | sample MayberryNW_Catta_6_FD_120083 | JGI IMG/M metagenome (GOLD analysis project Ga0075321, IMG submission 120083) | Natural and restored wetland microbial communities from the San Francisco Bay, California, USA, that impact long-term carbon... | ecosystem: Environmental > Terrestrial > Soil > Wetlands ... | reverse complement strand
GGCGGCCGATCAGCAGGCGACGGTGGCCGCGGCGCGCCCGGGAGACGCGGAGCCCACGGAGGAGGAAAAGCGCGCCTACGAGGGGGCGCTCAACCAGTTCAAGCTCGGCAACTACTCGGCGGCCATCGACCTGCTCGGCCAGCTGCTCGCCAGGCACCCGAACGGCAAGCTCGCCCCCAACGCCCAGTACTGGATCGGCATGGGCTATTCGGGCCGGCGCGACTACCGCAACGCCATCACGGCGCTGCAGAAGGTCGTCGCGCAGTGGCCGCTCGACCCCAAGGCCGCGGACGCGATGCTCTCCATCGCCAGCGCGCAGGAGGCGATGGGCGACGTCAAGGCGGCGCAGGCCACGCTGCAGGAGGTGCTGGCGAAGTACCCGGGCAGCACGGCCGCGGACCAGGCGCGGCTGCGCCTGAAGCAGTCGGTCCGGCGCTGAAGGCCGTCGTCCTTCTATCCGGCGGTCTCGATTCCGCCACCACGCTCGCGTGGGCGCGGCGCGAGGGGTTCGAGTGCTTTGCGCTGTCCGTCGATTACGGGCAGCGGCACGGCGCGGAGCTCGAGGCGGCGAAAAAGGTCGCGAAGCGCCTGGGGGCGGTTGAACATCGGATCGTGAAGCTCGACCTCGCGCAGTTCGGTGGATCGGCGCTCACCGACAAGGCGATCGCCGTGCCGGAGCAGGGGCCGGAGGCCGGCATCCCCATCACTTACGTTCCTGCACGCAACACCATATTGCTGTCCCTTGCTTTGGCCTGGGCCGAGGTGCTCGGGGCGCAGCACATCTTCATGGGCGCGAACGCGGTGGACTACTCGGGGTACCCGGACTGCCGGCCGGAGTACCTGAAGGCCTACGAGGCGATGGCCAACCTCGCGACCAAGGCGGCGGTGGAAGGGCGGCGGATCGAGATCCGCGCGCCGCTCGTCGACCTGCCGAAGAAGGCGATCGTGCGATTGGCGGTCGAGCTGGGGGTCGATCCGGCGCAGACCGTGACCTGCTATCAGCCGGATGCCGAAGGTCGCGCGTGCGGCGCGTGCGATGCGTGCCGGTTGCGCAAGAAGGGGTTCGAGGAAGCGGGAATCGCCGATTCGACGCGCTACGCGCGCTGAAGGCTGATAAAATTTCGCCCTTCCCGTGGGGGCCGTTAGCTCAGCTGGTAGAGCAGCGGACTTTTAATCCGTTGGTCGGCGGTTCGAATCCGCCACGGCCTACCAATTTCTGCACGCCCGTTGCGCCTTCATGCTGGCGGGCAGGGCTTCACCTTGCGAGCCTTGCCGAGGAACGCGGCGATCTGCCCGGCGATGCCCTTGAATTCCTCGTCGTCGCCGTAGTCGGCGACGAATTTCGCGAGTAGTGCTCGGCCGTCGGACCGTTCCTGCTCGAGACGCCGGCACTCGCGCGCGGCCGCCTCGCGCGCTTCCTGCTCGGCGCGCTGGCGGGCAAGGGCCTCCGCCTCCGCCCTCTCCCGGCGCTCGCGCTCTTCCTGGGCCTTGCGCGCGGCCTCTTCCTCCAGCCGGCGGCGCTCGGCGGCGAGCCGCGCCTCCTCGGCCTCCCGCTGCTCTCGTGCGGCCGCTTCCCGGGCAAGCTGCTCGGCGCGCTCGCGCTCGAGGCGCTCGCGCTCGGCGCGCGCCGCGGCTTCCCTCCGGGCGCTGGCCTGCCGCTCTGCTTCCGCGATCCTGGCGAGGCGCTCGGCCTCGGCGATCTCGCGGCACCTCAGGTTGCCGCCGTCGTCCTCGATGGGCCTGGTGCAGTCCTGCTCGCTCACCGTGCGCGACGCATCCAGCGGCGGCACCTTGGCTCCATCCCGCGGACTGCTGCTGCAGCCGGCCGCGAGCGCGAGGAGAAGGACGACGGAAAGGCTCTTGTTCATGGCTGTCCCTTCAGGTTCGGTAGGCGCGCAGCGCGAAGGATACGCGCATCGTCGAGAGCGCGGTACGGAACGACTGCCCGGGCCATTCAGCCCTCGTCCCAGATCCGGTCGGTCAGCGGCAGGTCGCGGATCTCCGCGGGGCCGAGCGGCCGGTCGGGCGCGATGCCGATCGACTCGAGCAGCGCCGCGAGCTGGCGCACGTGCTGCGCGGAGTGCCACACCGTGCGCTCGAGCATCTCGTGCCGGCTGGTGCCGCCGAAGTAGGTCTCGACGCGCTGCGCGAAGTCCGCCCCGGCCGCGCGCGCCCACCACAGGGCGAAGCGCTCGCGCACCGACTCGCCGAAGGCGGCGATCGACGCGCTGGTCGTCATGCCGTCGGGCGGCGGCGCGGTCAGCAGCTCGTACTCGAGCCGCGTGCCCTTGTCCTCCATCTCGAGAAAGGCCACGGGGATCTGGAAGACGTGGTGCGCGAGCACGCGCCAGGAGCGCGGCCGGTTCGGCAGCACGTTGCCGAGCGCCGCATCCGGCAGCTGGCGCACCAGGCGCGCCGCCGTGCCGAGCACGGCATCGGCGCGCTCGGCGAGCGCCGCCGGCGCGAGCACCGGCCCGCCCGACTCGCCGAGGCCGAGGAATTCGATGACATCCGCAATGACCTGCGCGTAGACGAAGCGCCCGTCGCGCGCCACCACCGGCACCGAGCGCGCGCCCAGCGCGCGCAGCGCCGCCAGGCCCTCGGCGTCTTCGAGGACGTTGACCGACTGGAACTCGATCCCACGGACCGAGAGATACTCCTTGAGCCGGAGACAGCTGGTTCAGTGCGGCTGCCAGTAGACCTGGATCGATGCGCTCATGGGGCGTCCTGTGGGCGACATTCGAAGCATACCCTGCGGTTCTGCCGGTGCAAGCGGCATGCTAGATTTGCCGCCTCTCTTTCGCCAGGACCCGCCCCGTTGAATCGCGACAACCCGCGCCTCGTCTCCCCGCTCCGCATCCCCGGCGAGCGCTTCCTGCACTCGCCCGGCCCCACGCACATTCCGGCGGAAGTGCTGAACGCCATGCACCGCCAGCCCATGGACCACGGCGACCCGCGCCTGGACCGGATCATCGCCGTGTGCGAGGCCGGCCTGCGCAGGCTGCTGCGGACCGAAAAGGCCGACCTCTACATGTACGCCGCGAACGGCCACGGCGTATGGGAAGCGACCACGGACAATCTCCTCGCACCGGGCGAGGCCGTCCTCATCCCGGGCACCGGGCATTTCTCCGAGCAGTGGGCGCTGCAGGCGGAAGCGACCGGCCGCCGTGCGATCCGCACGCCCTACAGGGAGGGCTACCCGGTCGACCCGAACGACGTCGAGCAGGCGCTGCGCGCGGACAAGGAGGGCGGGATTGCGGCCGTCTTCGTCGTGCACACGGACACCGCGAGCGGCATCACCAACGACTTGAAAGCGATTCGCGCCGCGATCGACGCGGCCAGACACCCGGCGCTTCTCGTCGCCGACGTGGTCGCGTCGCTTGCCGCCGCGCCGTTCGCGATGGACGAGCTCGGCGTCAACGTCGCGGTCGGCGCATCGCAGAAGGGACTCATGTCGCCGCCCGGCTTCGGCTTCATCGCGGCGGACGAGCGTGCCGCGCAGGTCGCCGCCAGGAATCCGGCGCCGCGCCATTACTGGGACTGGAAAAGGCGCAAAGGGAGCTACAGCTACACCAAGTTCTGCGGCACGCCGCCGCAGAACCTCCTGTACGGGATCGAGGCGGCGCTGGCGCTCATCGATCGCGAGGGGATCGACGCGGTGTTTGCCCGCCACGCGCTGCTCGCGCGCGCGGTGCAGGCGGCGGTCGAGTGCTGGGCGCGCGAGGGCGCGATGTTCCTGCACTGCCGCGTCCCCGCAGCCCGCTCGGTATCCGTCACCACGATCGAGGTGCGCGCGGGCATCGACGTCGAGGCGCTGCGCACGGTAGCGCGGGAACGCTTCCAGGTGGCGTTCGCGGGTGGGCTTGGGCCCCTGCAAGGCCGCGCCTTTCGCATCGGGCACCTCGGCGATGTGAACGCGGCGACGATGCTCGGTTGCCTTGCGGGAGTGGAGGCCGCGATGCGGGTGCAAGGCATCCCGTTCGGCCGCGACGGGGTGACGCGCGCCGTGGAGTGCCTGGCGGCAGGCTGACGGGCGCCCATCATCCCGCCGGCGCCGCAAAATCGCCGCGCTCGAGCAGCCACGACACCGCGACGCCGAGCACGAGCCCCCAGAACGGCGCGCCGACGTTGAAGATCGCCACGTCGGCCACGGTCACGAGGAAGGTGACGAGCGCGCCGAGCGTGAAGCGGCCGCGGAACGAGACCACGAACGCGGTCTGCAGCACCCGCAACATGGCGAGTCCCGCCAGCGCGGCGATGAAAGCCTTCGGCGTCGCGAGCAGCAGGCGCGTGAACACCGGCGACAGCAGCCCGAAGGCGAGCGCGAGCACGCCGACCAGGATGCCTGCCGTGTAGTGGCGGTGCTTCTCGCCCGAAGCGGTGAGGATCGCGTTGACCGGGCCGGTGAGGCAGGTCGAGACGGTGCCGACCATGCCGCTGACCAGCGCCCCCGCGCCGCAGGCGGCGGTGATCGCGTTGATCGGCGGCCGGTGGTCCGCGGCGCGCAGCACGGCGATCCCCTGGCCGTTCTGCACGACGAGCACCGTGATGGCGAGCGGCACGACCAGCTCGAGCATCGCCTGCCAGGAAAATGCCGGCACGTACAGTTTCGGCTGCACGAGCGCGAACACGTCGGCGCCGCCCGGCGCGAATTTGCCGAGTACCGCGACCATGAGCCCGCCGGCGATCAGCGCGCCGATCACGGGCGGCAGCGCCCGGGCGAGGCGCGGCGAGGCCGAAAGCGCGAGGAACACGAGCGTCATCGGCGCCGCGATCCAGAACGCGTCGCGGATCGCGAACACGAGGTCGAGCCCGAAGCGCAGGAACACGCCGGCCACCATGCCCATGACGATCGGCATCGGCACCGCGTCCATGAAGCGCTTGACCCAGCCCGAGAGGCCCAGCACGAGCATGAGCGCGCCGCAGGCGAGGTAGGCGCCGACGATCTCGCGGAAACCCAGGTGGCCGAGCGCCGGACCCACCAGCACGATGCCGGGAATCGACCAGAAGAAGACGAGCGGCTGGCGGTAGAGCCAGCAGAACGCGACGCTGATGATCCCGTTGACGAAGAACGCGCCGAAGATCCACGAGGCGAGATCGGACTCCTGCAGGCCGCCGCGCGTGCCCACCGCGAGCATGATCGCCAGCGGGCCCGAGGCCGCGAAGACGAAGGCGACGAGCGCGTTGGCGGCGTACAGGCCGCCGAAGTCGGCGAGCGCCTGCCTGAGCGAAGGCGGCGCCGCGGCCGGCTTCTCGAGCAGCATCGGCGGGGTGCGCCGCATGACAGCCTCGCTGATCCGGGAAGGCCCGATTGTAGCGGAGCGATGGGCAAGCCGATTCGCTCCTCGCCCGGCGCATTGCCGAGCGCAAGGGGGACGCTACCGTCCGCGCCCGTGACCCCGCTCTTCGCCTCGATCGCGCCCGTCGCGGCCCTGCCCGCGCCCGGATAGTGCGGAGGGATGGCGTGCGGAATTGTGCGGCATTGTGAAATATGCTGCGCACCGGATGGGCTCGCCCTCGCGTTCGGGGGTACGCTCACGCGGCTGGTTTTTTTCGGTGATCACGATTTGAGATGAAACGCGCTGCCCGGTATCCGCGGATGCAAGGCTCCGTCGCCGCGCTGACCATCGCGCTCGACGTCCGCGACCGCTACACGAGATCCCACTGCGATCGCGTCGTGACGCTCGCCGCGGAGCTGGGGCGGGCCTGCGGCCTCGCGTCGGCGGAGCTCGGCCACCTGCGCGTCGGCGCCCGGTTCCACGACGTCGGCAAGATCGGCATTCCGGATTCGGTGCTGCTGAATCCGGGCCGCCTGTCGGCGGTCGAATGGGAGGTGATGAAGACGCACTCCGAGTACGGCGAGCGCATCTTCAGGGCGACCGCGGTGCGCAAGCTCGAGCCGATCGCGAGAGCCATCCGCCATCACCACGAGTCTTTCGACGGCAGCGGCTATCCGGACGGGCTGGCGGGCGAGGCGATCCCGCTGCTCGGCAGGCTGCTGCTGATCGTCGATGCGTACGACGCCATGACGAGCGCCCGGCCGTATCACCAAGCCCGGTCCCACAGCCAGGCGATGGACATCCTCGACTCGGAGTCCGGCTCGAAGCTCGACCCGGTCGTGCTGCGCGCCTTCTTCGGCTGCATCGAGCGCAGCGAGGCGCGGGCGCAGTAGGCTACTTCAGGAACACGTTCGGCTTGAGGAAAAAGCCGAGGATCAGGCAGCCGTCCGGCGAGTACGCCTCGTGCCGGTTGCCTTCGGGCCGCCAGATGAAGTCGCCCGGCCCGGCCATGCCTTCCTCGTCGCCAAACGTTCCCTCGAGCACGTAGGTCTGCTCGAGCGCGCGGTGCACGTGGTCGGGCACCACGCCGCCCGGCGGGATGCGGAAGAGACCCGTGAAGATGCCGCTCGATTCGTCCTGATAAAGGATCTTGACCTCGACGCCCGGTGCCTGGCTCATCTTCGTCCACGGCACATCGGCGCTGCGGATGTAGCGCGAGGCGAGCGCGGGCGGATTGCGCGGTTCGGCCTTCGGCTTGGCGGCGGACATGGCGGCCTCCTCGAAGCCCATTGTGCCGCAAAAGCTCAGAACCTGTACTGCGCGCTCACCGAAAGCGAGGTGTAGTCGTAGTTCGCGTCCGGCAGGGTGCCGATCTTGTGCGGCACGCCGCTGAAGATCTCGAGATCGCCGCGCACGGAGAAGTTGCGCGAGGCGTTCCAGCCCACGCCGGCGCCGAGCAGGCCGGCAACGCCCGAGTTGCTGGTGTTGACGAAGAAGCCGCCGCAGCCGGTCACGCAGGTGTAGTCGACGTTGGTGAACGCGAGGCCGAGCTTGAAGTTCGCGTCGAAGGCGCCGCCGAAGGGCAGCGTGTAGGTGCCCGAAACGGCGAACGCGTTCACCTTGAACTCGTCCGACTTCGCGCCGCCGGTGCGCACGTCGTAGCTGCCGAGGTCGTAGTAGCCGCCCTCGATGCCGAAGCGGTTCGGAAACACGTAGCCGCCGTAGACCTTCATCGCGGTGGCGGAGTCGTCGGCGCTGCCGCCTGGGCCGATGAAGACCGCGGCGAAGTCGGTCGCGTTGTCGGTCGTGACCGACATCGCGCCGACGCCGACGTAGCCGCCCTGGCCGCGCATCTGGGCCTGGGCCGGGCTCATGAGGAAGACCGCGGCGAGCGCCGCGAGCAGCGAAAGCGTGGTTTTCATGGTCGTCTCTTCCGGTTGGTTGGGTCGGTGGTGCAAGGTCTTGTTACCCCAGTCCCGCGGGGTCGGCTTGACCTGGATCAAGGGGCGCCTACTTCGCCCGCCACCCCCCGTCGACGACGAGCGCGTGCCCGTTCACGTAGTGCGCGGCGTCCGAGGCGAGGAAGCTGACCGCGCCGGCGATGTCCTCGGGCGTGCCGCGCACGCCCACCGGCACCAGCGCGCGCACCATTTCGTCGTTCACCGCGACGCCGCGAGCGCTCATGTCGGGCACGCCGGGCCCGAGGATCGCCTGCGAGTGCGCGCGCAGGCCGGTCGGGATCGCGCCCGGGCAGACGCAGTTGGCGCGGATGCCGCGCGCGCCGTACTGCACGGCCATCTGGCGCGTGAGCCCCACGACGCCGTGCTTGGCCGCGATGTAGGCGGCGCCGCCGCCGGTGCCGTTCAGGCCCGCCACCGAGGACATGTTGACGATGCGCCCACGCCCGCGCGGCAGCATCTCCCGGAGCGCGCGCTTCGAGGCGAGGAACACGCCCGTCAGGTCGATGTCGATCACCTTGCGCCACAGCGCTTCGTCCATCTCGTCGACGTCGAAGTAGCCGTCGAGGATGCCGGCGTTGTTGACCATGACCTCGAGCGGCCCGAGCTCGGCGACCGCCGCTGCGAGCGCGCGGTCGATCTCGGCCGCGCGGCTGACGTCGGCGCGGTAGGCGGCGGCCCCGCCGCCGATCCGGCGCGCGGTCTCGCGCGCCGACGCTTCGTCGAGGTCGATCGCCGCCACGGCGAAGCCGTCGGCGGCGAGCCTTTCCGCGATCGCCCGGCCCAGGCCCGACCCGGCCCCGGTGACCGCCGCCATGCGCTGCTGGGCCGTCATGTGCGCCCCTCGAAAGGATGCCAGAAGCGAAGTCTGACACCGATTGATCTGGCGCAAATCCCGGGCCGGATCCGCCCCCTAGACTCGCCCGCTTGGGACGCCCCCCTGGAGCTTCGGTCATGGCCCTGACGGATAAAGGCAAGAGCTACTCGGTCCTCGCGATGAACACCTTGGCCTTCACGGTCAATTTCGCGATCTGGACCATGTTCTCGATCATCGGCATCCGCATCAAGGCCGAGCTCGGGCTGAACGACACCGAATTCGGCCTGCTGGTGGCGACGCCGATCCTGACCGGCTCGCTCATCCGGCTGCCGCTCGGCGTGCTCACCGACCGCTTCGGCGGCCGTATCGTCTACTTCATCCAGATGCTGCTGGTCGCCATCCCGACCTATGGCCTCGCCTTCGCGACGCAGTACTGGCAGTACCTGGCGATCGGCCTGTTCGTGGGCCTCGCGGGCGGCTCGTTCGCGGTCGGCATCGCCTACACCTCGGCCTGGTTCCCGAAGGAAAAGCAGGGCACGGCGATGGGCATCTTCGGCGCCGGCAACGCCGGCGCCGCGGTCACCAACCTCGCCGCGCCGCTGATCCTGGTCGCGTTCGGCTGGCGCGCCGTGCCGCAGGTGTACTCGATCGCGATGCTGGTGATGGCGGTGGTGTTCTGGATCTTCACCTATCCGGATCCGAAGCACGAGGAGCGCAAGCAGAAGAAATCGTACCTGAGCCTCGCGCAGCAGCTCGCGCCGCTGACCGAGGCGCGCGTCTGGCGCTTCGGCCTCGCCTACTACTTCGTGTTCGGCGGCTTCGTCGCGCTCGCGCTGTGGCTGCCGAAGTACTACATCGGCGAGTACGGGCTGAGCCTGAAGACCGCGGCGCTGATCACCATGATCTTCACGCTGCCCTCGGGCCTGATCCGGGCCCTGGGCGGCTGGGTCTCCGATCGGTGGGGAGGCGACACGGTGACCTGGTGGGTGTTCTGGGTATGTATCGTGTGCCTTTTCTTCATGTC
>Ga0075321_1000051_pt1 | contig 9158 bp, 19 predicted proteins | sample MayberryNW_Catta_6_FD_120083 | JGI IMG/M metagenome (GOLD analysis project Ga0075321, IMG submission 120083) | Natural and restored wetland microbial communities from the San Francisco Bay, California, USA, that impact long-term carbon... | ecosystem: Environmental > Terrestrial > Soil > Wetlands... | reverse complement strand
TTGGATTGTCCCCGGTGGAATCCAGATATATAGAATTAAAGTTAGCGTTGAGTGAACATTTACGGAGGCGCAGAATACGTAAACGTCTCACGCAAGATCAATTGGCCAAATTAATGAGTTCAAGTCAATCACGTGTTGCCAAGATGGAAGCAGGGGACCCCTCAGTTTCTCTGGATCTATTGATTCGTTCTCTGTTTACGTTGGGAGAATCGGAGAGGGATTTGGCAAATATTATCGCTATGGCAAAAGGTTAAATGCCGCCCAACAACAGGCTGAAGCTGACGGCTCACCTGTCGAAGATCCTGAGTGCCCGCAGCTTAGCCTGAGCGTTAGGCGCACTGCTTGTGAGGGTATTGCAAAGGACGAAATTAATGGGTACGATAATACGTACGGTATCGAGTACGAGAAAAGGGGGCAATATGGGCAGGATCTATTTGGCGGAAGATATCCGGTCTCTTTCGGATTTCAGGTCGAATGTGGCGTCGTTTGTTGGCCAGGTACGCAAAACTAAACGACCATTAGTTTTGACCCAACACGGAAGAAGCGCCGCTGTTCTTATAGATGTCGGCGCGTATGAGGCGTTGGTAGAAAGAGCTGAATTATTAGAAGATATCAGGGTCGCGGAAGAGGAAATTAAGGCTGGTAAAGAGATCCCCCATTCTGAAGTTAAGGCGGAATTATTGGCTCGATTCAAGCGATGAAGATCACATGGGCTCCTCGGGCAAAAATGCGAGCAGGGGAGTACGCGGAATACATCGCACAAGATAATGAAGGGGCTGCATATGAATGGTTAGTTGGAATATTTAAAGATGTGGAGCGTCTTAAAGATTTTCCCGAACAGGGGCGCGTGGTTCCAGAGATTGGGCGCCCAGATGTTCGGGAAATATTTTATATGAGCCACCGAATTATTTATAGAATTGGATCAAGAAGAATACGGATTATTACGATACGACATGGACGGCAATTATTGGATAAAAAGGAAATTAAGTAGAAGGCGCCTAACCACAGGCTGAAGCTGACGGCTCACCTGAGGAACTTCGTGAGTGCCCGCAGCTTAGCTTGAACGTTAGACGCACATAATGAAAATGAAAAAATATGATAGAGCGATTTGGAAGGCCAATATTGACAGACGGTGTTTGTAATGGTACGCTTGGGGGTACATTAGGAGGTGTCACATGGGGAAGATGCCGAATATTATACCGATAACGGACTTAAGACAAGATGCAGCTGGGGTGCTGCAGAGGGTGCGCGCTTCACGCGAACCCATAGTTATTACCCAAAGGGGGCGTGCAGCCGCAGTCATGGTGAGCGCGGAAGAATATGAACGCGCAGAGCATGACAGGGAAATTCTTATGCTATTGGCACGTGGGGAAAAGGAAATTAAGGAAGGTAAGGGTCATGATCTTGAAACGGTCTTGGCAGAAGCATACAAATTGTTGAAAGAAGGGTAAATATTTGAAAATTCGGTTTACTCCATCTGCGGAAACCGAATTATTATCAGCGGCAAAATATATTAAAAATGATAATCCTGAAGCTGCATTAAAATTTCTAAAAAAAGTCGATGATTTACTTCACAGGTTAGAAAACCACCCATTATCAGGTCGAACCATTCCGGAATTCCCCGGACTTCCCTACCGTGAATTATTAGTATTAACTTATCGATTTTTCTACAGCATTGAAAATAAGAACATATGGATAGTGGCTGTATGGCACACGGCACAAATCCCTATAGAGCCAAAGAAATAGAAGGGCGTCTAACCACAGGCTGGAGCTGACGGCTGCCCTGCGGGAGAGCGTGAGTGCCCGCAGCTTAGCCTGAGCGTTAGGCCTATGGCCATCTGGAACCTCTTGACGGGCGGTATATATCTGATATATACAGGTGGGTATGGAGCCCGACGACCTGTTATCGAAATGCACCGGCTTTGAATGGGACCCAGGTAACCTTCTGAAGAATTGGGAAGGGCACGGGGTTACCGGGTCAGAATGCGAACAGATATTTTTCAACCACCCACGGATCGTTGCTCCCGACGTAAAGCATTCCGGAAAAGAAGATCGATACTTTGTGCTTGGCCAAACCGATGCGGGGCGGTTACTGTTTGTGGTTTTCTTGATACGAAAGAACCAGGTACGGATAATTTCGGCAAGGGATATGAGCCGAAAAGAGAGGAAGGTGTACGAGCAATTATGAAAAAGATACCGAAGTTTTCTAATGAAGCAGAGGAACAAACGTTTTGGAAAGATGCCGACTCCACCGAATATATTGATTGGAGCAAGGCGAAACGTGTTGTATTTACTAATTTAAAGCCATCGTTGAAAACCATTTCGATTCGTCTTCCCGAGTCGATGATCGAGGAATTGAAGGTGTTGGCGAACAAACGTGATGTTCCTTATCAATCACTATTGAAGGTATTTCTTGGAGAAAGAATAGAAGAAGAATTAAAGGCTTCATCATTACGGCGGGCCAAGGCCTAACAACAGGCTGAAGCTGACGGCTCACCAGTCGAAGATCCTGAGTGCCCGCAGCTCAGCCGGAGCGTTAGACCGACGATTATTGATTGAACATCAATCGGAGGAAACCCGTGGGGCTGACCTTCACATGGGACAAGAAAAAGGCCGCCGCCAATCTGCGCAAGCATGGTGTTGCCTTTTAGGAGGCGGCCACGGTATTCGGGGACACGCTATCACTGACAACATTCGATCCTGATCATTCCATTGATCAAGATCGATTCATTCTTCTCGGTGCATCGAACAGAGGAAGGCTATTGGTGGTTGCACATACGGAGCAATCGGATACAATCCGAATTATCAGCGCGCCTGGCGACTCGAGGTGAGAGGATAATTTATGAAGAGTCCTAAGAAGAAAGAGCAGGAACCAGAAATGAGGGCGGAGTACGATTTCAGCAAGGGTGTCCGCGGGAAATACGCGAAGCGGTTTTTGGAGGGAAGAAATATCATATTGCTGGATCCTGATGTGGCCGGTTTATTCCCCGACTCGAAAACGGTAAATGACGCGCTACGGGCTCTTGCCCGGATCGCGCAAGCGCGAGTGAAGAAGGCCGGTTGATCCGGCCTTTTTTATTCCTGCGGTCCAACAACGAAACAACCAACGCAACGAAAGGAGGGTACGATGCCACTCATTCAGATCAAGGTGCTGGAAGGAACCCTTTCCGCTGAACAAAAGAACGAGATGATATCCAAAGTCTCACATACCGTGGCCGAAATAGAAGCGCGTCCCTACCCAAAGGAAAAACTGCTGCCTCACACCTGGTGCATCATTGAGGAGGTACCCCCAGCCAAATGGGGCTTGGGAGGCCAGCCCCTAAGCCTAGAGACTCTCAAGGCGTTACTCTCCGGTTGAGGAAGGCGATCCGGCCTCGGGCTTGCTGTGCCGGCGGAGTTCCGCGTTTTTCGGGCTCCGCCTTTTCTTAGCCTTTTGGCCGGTGAATTCCAGCGACTGACATCTGCGCGGTCTAACCACAGGCTGGAGCTGACGGCTACCCGGCGGGAGATCATGAGGCCCCGCAGCTCAGCCTGAGCGTTAGATTTTCATAATTTGATAGAAGCATACGGCAAATGGTGAGCATACCCCCTTGCATTCAATGATGGCATTGTGTACAATGTGATACAAAGCAATCAGGAGGTGTCGCCGTGAGTGTTGCCATATCGATTCGACTCCCCGACGAGTTGGCGGAACATCTGAAAGGGATTGCTAAAGAGACGGACCGGCCGAGGTCGTACATAATTCAAAAAGCAATAGAGGTTTATCTGGAGGATTATTCCGACCTGCAGGTCGCCCTTGACCGGCTCCGGGACAAGACCGACGCCGTTATCACCAGCAAAGAGCTGAGGAAATCGCTTGGTTTATAGAATCGTATACAAGAAATCGGTCCACAGGGATTTGAAGAAATTGGACAAGCATGAAGCATCCAACATATTAGATCAAATAGAAAATTATTTATTAGAGCATCCCGCGTCTTTTCCTGTTTTGAAGGGTAAGTTTTCTGGACTAAGAAAATATCGTGTTGGAGATTACAGAGTTATTTATGTAATTCTTGAAGAGGATGTAATCATACTTCGAATTGGCCATAGGAAGGAAATATATAAAAAATAAGCCAAATTATGAAATCTAACAACAGGCTGAAGCTGACGGCTCACATGGCGGAGATCCTGAGTGCCCGCAGCTTAGCATGAGCGTTGGTTGGTCAGGGGAATGATGGAAAAGGAATGGTTTAGACGCAGTGTATGGTCATCTGAAGACGCGAAGGAATTTGAAAATAAACTTATGCGTGCTCATGCGGGAAAAAGAGCGCAATATTTACGCATACAGGCTGTTCACCTTGCTGAAGCGTCGCTTGACGCTCCAGCCCTACAACTGCTTGAACGCATGGTGGTTGAATTCCCTGACGATTATTTTATAGCACTTGCGCATTCTCAACGAGCAAACATACTATTGCGGCTTGATAAAATTGAAGAAGCAATTGTTTCTTATCGCCAAGCGATGGAAGCACAACGGAAAAACCCTAATGTTCACACGAATGCATATCTGGATTTTACATGGTTAGTTGCCAATACATATCGGACATCCTTATTCGATGAAGCGCTTGATATACTGAAAGAGTTTGGTGGCGATGAAGCATTTCCCGTAATGAAATTTAAGTATTTTGGGGCATTGGCAATAATTCAAGCGACAATTGGCAACTTGCCTGTAGCATCTATCCATGCAAAAAAAGCCTTAGCTGCAATAGAGACTAAGGAATCCGATTTTAGGTATCATCGCAATATAGGTTTAGTACGTGATGTTGAACCTAATATATTAGAGCGATTAAATAATATTGCTGCCAGCTAACAACAGGCTGAAGCTGACGGCTCACTTGGCGAACTTCCTGAGTGCCCGCAGCTTAGCCTGAACGTCAGGCAGACATTTTGGTTATATGATCTGCGTTGACATTATGCACGAATGTGCATACGATGGTGCACATGGGGTACGAGTGGGATCCCGATAAGGCGAAACTGAACATCCGCAAACACGGAATAGCGTTCGCGGACGCTGTTTCCGTTTTCTCCGACGACTCCGCAATTACCGTTGAAGACATTGATCCCGATGAAGTACGTTTCGCCACTTTGGGCATGGATGCTTTTGGCCGTGTCTTGGTCGTGGTGTACACGTGGCGTGAGGCAAACATCCGATTGATCTCTGCCAGAAAGGCCACCGAGAAAGAACGAAAGCAATATGGAGGGTGAGCGATGAAGAAAGAATACGATTTTCATGGAGGCAAGAGGGGAGCGATCGATCCGATTCCACCAGGGAAGACCAGAATTACTATTCGGATTGATGATGACGTTCTGGATTGGTTCCGGAAAGAGGTGAACGCTCGAGGTGGAGGAAATTATCAAACCATGATGAACAATGCATTAAAGGAGCATATCAGGCAAAGAAAGGAACCGTTGGAGGCCATAATTCGTCGTGTTGTGAAAGAGGAATTGAAGAAGACCGGATAGGTGCTGCCTAACCACGGGCTGGAGCTGACGGCTGCCCTGCGGGAGTCGTGAGGCCCCGCAGCTCAGCCTGAGCGTCAGGCGGATATATTCCAACGAACAGGGTAATAATGGATAAAAGGCGACTCGAAGCATTCAGTGATGGCGTGATCGCCATCATTATTACCATCATGGTGCTCGAGATGAAGGCACCGCATGGAACCGATATTGCTTCGTTATACCCGATGCTTTCGGTTTTTTTAAGTTATGTATTGAGTTTTGTTTACCTCGGCATTTATTGGAACAACCACCACCATATGCTCCATGTTACAGAATGGGTAAGTGGTGGCATCCTGTGGGCAAATTTGCATTTGTTGTTTTGGTTATCGCTAATCCCGTTCGTCACAGGATGGATGGGTGAGAATCACTTCGCACCTGCGCCAACAGCGGTCTATGGTGTTGTGCTTTTTATGGCAGCGATGGCGTATTGGATCCTACAGAGAACAATAATTTCCAAACAAGGTCATGATTCGTTGCTGGCGGTGGCCATAGGAAAAGATTACAAGGGCAAGCTTTCTCCAGCGCTCTACTTGATCGCTATACCATCTGCGTTCTTGCACCAGTGGATTGCCGGAGCGATATATGTATTAGTCGCTTTGATATGGTTGGTGCCGGATAAAAGAATTGAACGTGTGTTGCCCGATTCTAGGAAATAATAATGAAGAAAATATTAAACCGCCTAACCACGGGCTGGAGCTGACGGCTGCCCAGCGGGAGATCGTGAGTGCCCGCAGCTTAGCCTGAGCGTTAGGCAGACTTTTTTTATCGACGATGGCCATTGACAGCGGGGGAAGCATGGGAGTATGTTGGTAGTATGAAAATAAAGACATCTATCACACTGGCGGAAGATTTGCTGAAGGTCATCGATGAACAGTCGGGACCGCATAAGAACCGATCTGATTTCATCGAGAAGGCGGTGAGGGCGTATGTGGCTCAGGTGACGCGAGACCGGCAGAACGCCCGAGACTTGGACATTATCAATCGACAGGCGGATCGCCTGAACCAGGAGGCAGAGGATGTGTTGACGTATCAGGTGCTCCCATGAAACGTGGGGAGTTATATCGTGTTTCGAATCCCACCGCAAAAGATCCAAAAAAATCCCGAGTGTTTGTTGTTGTCAGCCGACAAATCCTTCTCGACTCACGTTTATCAACGGTGATCTGCGCCCCTATTTATACAACTCATCATGGCTTATCGACCCAGGTAGCAATTGGTATTGAGGCGGGTCTAAAGCATGAAAGCAGTGTCCACTGCGACGAGTTGGTCAGCCTGCCAAAGTCGGTGTTGACGAACTACGTTGGTGCTCTTCCATTCAAGAAGACACAAGAGCTTAATAAAGCTCTTTGCATCGCGGTGGACATACCAGAAATTATATAGCGCTGCCTAACCACAGGCTGGAGCTGACGGCTGCCCTGCGTGAGATCATGAGGCCCCGCAGCTTAGCCTGAACGTTAGACCGGCTCTTTTTGAGTTAATCCTTTTTTATCGAAAGGCAATAGATCGCGGGTTGCGAAACGCTGGCATTCCCTGTACGATCTTACTGGTAAGATCACAGGGAGGTGTTCGCAATGGCTGAATTGGCGACGACTAGGTTGTCCTCGAAGGGGCAGGTGGTCATCCCGGAGGATGTTCGGCAGCGGCTGGGATTAAAGCCGGGAGTTCAATTCATCGTTGTTGGGGAAGGCGATGTTGTGATCCTGAAAACCATATCGCCTCCGTCGATGAAAGACTTTGATGGCTTGGTGTCGAAAGTTCGCAGCCAGGCCCGGCGGGCTGGGGTCAAACCTGCGGATGTAGCCGCCGCCGTAAAGAAGGTGCGAGCCAAGTAATGAAGTTGGTGCTGGATACAAACGTCCTTGTATCCGGCATTTTCTTTTCCGGTCCGCCGGCCGCGATATCGAAACTCGCGCGAAGATCATCGTCAGCGGGGACAAGCATCTCTTGAGGGTTTCCGGCTACCAAGGCATCTCCGTGTTTACCCCAAGGCAGTTCGTCGTTCGGTATATTCCTAGTGAGTAACAGATCTATGACATTTTCGCGGTCTAACAACAGGCTGAAGCTGGCGGCTCACCTGGCGAACTTCATGAGTGCCCGCAGCTTAGCCTGAGCGTTAGATGGACGATCTTTGTGGTAGACCCTTGATGATGAAAGTCTTAACGCTTTACGTTTAACGCAATGCGTTATACCCTGCCGCTATGATTCGATCGTTTCGGGATCCGGAAACGGGAAAAATCTATGGGCGCCAACGATCGAAGAAATTGCCTACCGACATCCAGCAGATCGCATTGCGGAAATTGCGCATGCTCAACAATGCAGTGAACTTGAACGATCTGCGTGTTCCGCCGGCAAACCGCTTGGAAAAGCTATCTGGTGATCGGGCGGGGCAACATAGCATCCGGATCAACGATCAGTGGCGTCTTTGTTTCGAATGGAAAGATGGGGATGCCTATGGTGTGGAGATCACGGACTATCACTGAAGGAGAGTCTTATATGGGAAAGGAAAAGCTGCCACCGGTACATCCAGGCGAAGTGCTGTTGGAGGAATTCCTAAAGCCTATGGAGCTAAGCCAGAATCGCTTGGCACTTAATATCGGCGTGCCGCCGCGGCGGATCAACGAAATCGTCTTGGGCAAGCGCCGCATTTCTGCGGAGACTGCGCTTCGGCTGGCTCGGTATTTCGGTACGACCCCGCAGTTTTGGCTTGGTCTGCAGGCTGACTACGATCTGGATGTGGCGGCAGAAGAGATGGGAGATCGCTTGAAGCTAGAAGTAATGGTAAAGGCCAAAGCTGGTTAATGGATCGCCATCCAACCACAGGCTGAAGCTGACGGCTGCCCTGCGGGAAGGCATGAGGCCCCGCAGCTTAGCCTGAGCGTTATGTGGACTCTTGCATGTTGACGATGAACGACATACAATGTATGACATGAAAACTTCAGCCGTCACTATCCGCATAGAGCCGGACCTCCAGAAGCTGCTCGACAAGGTTTGCAAGCAGTCGGGCCGCACGAGAAGCGACATAGTCCGCGACTCGCTCAAGCGCCAGTTGTCGATCATCCGTTTCGAGCAGTTGCGCCGGCAGGTCTTGCCCTTCGCGGAAGCGCGGGGATATCTTACGGACGAGGATGTGAATAAGGCCGTGTCGTGAGGGTCTTCCTCGACACGAATGTGCTGGTGAGCGCTTTCGCGACGCGCGGCCTGTGCGCGGATGTCTTTCGACATATCCTTGCTGAACACGATCTGATTACCGGTGAAGTTATTATGGTTGAGCTCCGCCGGGTTCTCCGCGACCGGATCAAAATTCCAGCCCCTATTATTACTTCTATCGAACAATTATTACGGGATCAGATTGTCGTTCCAAAACCGTCGGAGCCGCATCCCTTACCAATCCGGGACCCCGACGATAGATGGGTTCTTGCATCGGCTGTGGCGGGGAAAGCTGATGTTCTCGTGACCGGCGATTCAGATCTGTTGGAAATGGCATCCCAAGCGCCAGTTAAGATCGTGGACCCACGTGGTTTCTGGAATATGATTCGTGGAGGTTCTGGTTCTCAGGACCCAGGATGAAATCATAACGATAGTTTCGCCACATAACCACAGGCTGGAGCTGACGGCTGCCCTGCGGG
>Ga0075321_1000050_pt1 | contig 9165 bp, 7 predicted proteins | sample MayberryNW_Catta_6_FD_120083 | JGI IMG/M metagenome (GOLD analysis project Ga0075321, IMG submission 120083) | Natural and restored wetland microbial communities from the San Francisco Bay, California, USA, that impact long-term carbon... | ecosystem: Environmental > Terrestrial > Soil > Wetlands ... | reverse complement strand
CTTGTCGAAAGTATAGTCTTCAATATTGTCTCCATCTTCATCGATGCTGTAATACTCATTATTTGCCAGATCTATCCGGTCTTGTGCGAAAACTGAGAACCTGTCCTGATAATCAGATGCCCACGAGTTTGTAATATATTTAAAATCATAGTATTTCCCTGAAGCGATAAAGGGTTGCCCCCAGTACTGCAGTGTCAGGTCAGGCGTAAAATTGAAGTTCAGCCTGAATGAGAAGCTGATAACATTCTGATCGATACTCCCAAAGAGGTACCTGTCAAGGCTGGCATAACTTGTCGGAGAAATCTTCGTTCTGCCCGTCGTTCGACATCAATTCGTCGTTTCTGACTCCTCCGGCGCTTACCCCGAACCAGAATCCGGTCCGGAGATCATGATAACTGTCGAAAACGACTGCAACCATATCTCCGTCGGTATTATCCCGCCTGGTAAGCCTCTTTACGATGCTGTCGGGACTGGAATCGAATGCTTTAATTGCGACATACAGGTTTTGATCATCGAACAGAATCTTGAATTCGGTCCGTTGCGATGGCTCTCTTCCATTATAAGGTTCCCACTGCTTAAAGCCGCCTGCCCAGGTCCCCGCCTCCCATGCTTCATCATCCAGAATGCCGTTAATTACCGGCGAAACAGCTACCCTGGTGGCACGGTATTTATTCTTTTCTTCTCCCTGTCCGGAGATAATTACAGCAAATAAGATCAGACAAAGCAAACCTGCTAAAATTCTTTTCATGTTAAGGCTGCCCGTGATTATAATCGATATATAGACGTACAAAAGGAAGATTTGATGCATTAAAACCTGCAATTTAGAAACTTTCCGGATAACTCCGTAACTACTCTATATACACATCTTTTATCCTAAACAGCAATAATCTGATTATTGATTTTTTAACCACGGTGTGGCACGGAATTTACCGGTGTGAGCCATATCGCGGCAGGTCTGATCTCAACGATCATCGGTGTGAGCCGTATAACGGCGAACTGTTATTAGACCGGACATATCCCCATGAATCCTTAGCCGCATTGCGGCGACCTGTTTAAAGGTGATTACTGGTTTGAGCCGTAAGAAGGTTTTACCAACAGGCCGCACCTACGGTGCTCATTGTTGGGACTTCGCGGCTGGTTCCTATTAACAGACCGCGTCTACGACGCTCAAAAACATTTGTTCCGGCTAACCGAAAACACATAGGGCACAGGGAAGGTATGCGCAAACGCTCAAAAACATTTGTTCGGGGTACCCTAAAGCGCACCAGCTAGGTTTGAGCCTCATAATGGCAGACCTGAGCTCAATGATTACCGGTGTGAGCCATATCGCAGCAGGTCCGATCTCAATGATTACCGATGTGAGCCGTATAACGGCGAACTGTTATTAGACCGGACGTATCCCCATGAATCCTTGGCCGCATTGCGGCGACCTGTTTTCAGGTGATCTTCACCCGGCACCGGTTTGCAGTTCTGCAATTAAAAAATTACTATCTTAGCCCTAAAATCAATAAACCATGATAACCCGACGTTCATTTCTATCAAAAACTACAGCTGCGCTGGCTGCTGCAGCTCTGACTCCTTCACTTTATTCACAACCCTTCCGCGGACCGGCTGACTCAGCCCTTAAAGGGAAAAAGGTTCTCTTCATCTGGGGAGGCTGGATGGGCCATGAACCTGACAAATGCCGTGATATATTCGTGCCCTGGATGAAATCCGAAGGTGCGGTAGTGACAGTATCCGACACTTTGAACTCTTATGTGGATCTTGACCTCAAAAAGGATTTTGACCTCATAGTACAGACCTGGACCATGGGAACTATCGAAAGCCGCCAGGAGAAAGCTCTCCTTGATGCAGTTAAGAGCGGAACCGGCATAGCAGGATGGCACGGAGGTCTGGGTGATTCTTTCAGAAACAATACCGAATACCAGTTTATGGTAGGCGGGCAATGGGTGGCACACCCGGGAGGAGTAATCGATTACAGGGTAAACATCACGGATCACAGTGATCCGGTGACCAAAGGACTCTCTGATTTCGATATGCATTCGGAGCAGTATTACATGCACATTGATCCCAATGTGAAAGTCCTGGCCACGACTACATTTGGAGGGCAAAATGCCAACTGGATCGAAGGTGATGTGATGCCGGTGGCATGGAAGAAATATTATGGAAAGGGAAGAGTCTTTTATTCATCGCTCGGACATGTGGCTGATGACTACAAGGTACCTCAGGCACTTGAGATACAAAAACGCGGTATACTCTGGGCGTGCCTGAGCAAATATGAACCGGTGGAAGAATGGAGGAGGCCTGTTTACAGGTCAAAAAGCTGAAAGGAGAAAAAAAGGCTGCAACAAACTGCAGCCTTTTTCCTTGATAACAAATCTATTCAAAACCAAACCTGAAACTAAATCTATCTTAAACCAAATCTGAAGCTGAGTTTTACAAGGAATACATTTTTCAGATCATCATTTTCGTCCCTGTTGAAAAGGGAGGACATATCGCTGAGATAATCAAGTTTGCCGGTGTTATCAGATCCTCTCCTCGTCTGGCTCCATACAAGATATAATGTCGAGCCGGGATTATATTCCCACCTTACAACAAAGTTGGAAAGAAATTCCCTGAAATTGAAGTCACTGTTGTCGATATGGTAGTCGACAATTCCATCAAGGTCCTCATCTATTTTATAATCACCGCCGTTCCATATCTGACCATCTGAGTAAGTATGGAAACGGTCGCGGTAGCTTTCCGCCATCGGATTGAGGATGTATTTGTGGTCGTAATAGTTGCCCGTTGCAATAAATGGCTGCCCCCAGTACTGGAACGTCAGATCGGGGCTGAGGTTAAGATCGATCCTGAGCGAAGCGCTGATGGTACTCTGATCAATGCTTGCGAAAACATACCTCTTGCTGTTATTGTAATCCAAAGCTGTGACATACTGAAGCTCATTGAATGACTTGTTATATGAGGGCCCCAGTGATATTGAAAGATAGTTTGAAGGTTTATATGTAGCAGATATACTGGTATACGTGCTTTTGGAAGATTTCTCAAAGCCGGAATTGAAATTGGTAAAGAATTCAAATGCAAGTTTTTTGCGGTTATCAGTAGAAAATCCGACCCTCCAGTGGGAGCTTCCGTTAGTTTTCATCATTGGGCCTCCCCGGAGCATTCCGCTGCTCATGGAATTGGTACTTACATTTCCGCCTGTCCAGGCATTCCAGTAATTTTTAAAAGAGAAACTCCCATTTCCCTCAAAACCGTATCCGAGCAGATCCCCCCCGAAATTACGCATAGTATATATATCACCGTTTATGTTAAAGTTTCTGTATATCCCCTTTGGTTCCCACTGACTATAGCCGGCCCAGGTTATTGCCAGAATCTGGTCTGATTCCCTCATGTAGCCGAGGTCATTAAGTTCGAAACCCGGCGATTTCCAGATAATCACCCCCATCAGATTGAGATGCCCGTTATTTTTTGAGATCATCATTCTCCCGCCGGTACCTGTAAGTGAAGTTCGGTCGGGGTCAAAAACGGCATAATCTTTATCCGGACGCTGGTAATAATGTGCCGAAGATTTTTGTGTATTGGCAATTGCATCAGTTGTCCCGTTAACCTGGCTGAAGGCTGCATTAAGGCTGAACATCCAGTTCTTGTCCCTGAAGTACTGCGCGAAGTCCAGACCGCCGGAATAGGCTGCCTTGTGGAGATAAGTGCCCGTGTTGGCATCGAGATTCCTGTTGGTGCCGGTGAGTATTCCTCCAATAATTGTTTTCCCTTCATTGAAGTCCTTCTGGACCCTGCCTACAAAGTAATTTGTAAGGGGTTCGACAGTCTCGAATGATTTTTCACCCTCTTTATCTATCTCTGCTTTTTCTTCTGTTGTGACAGCCTCGATAAAGCCTACCGAAAGGCCATCCTGGGTTTTCCCGGTCAGTTTGGCAGCTCCCAGTATTGTGGTATAGATCGGGACATCAGCGTATGATCCGTCCGGAAGATCGGGGTAACCCTGCGGCTGGCGGCCGATCCTGCGTGAATAAAACAGGTTGTCGTTGCCCAGATCGCCGTCACCTATTCCCAGGGTAAAATTGGTGATATTGTTGCCCTCAATGAAGAAAGGTCTCTTTTCCCTGAAAAATGTCTCATAAGCGGAGAGGTTGACTTCGGAAGGGTCGGCCTCCACCTGCCCGAAATCAGGATTGATCGTAAGGTCCATTGTCATATTGTTGGTGATTCCGATCTTGGCATCCACGCCTCCGTTTAATCCGAATTTTTTTCCGCTGGCAAGAAAAGGATTCTGCTGGTCGGGTTTGAACGTCTGGGCAGTCCCGACGGTATATGGTGTTACATCAAGGATTTTGCGCGGTTTGATTTGTTCCAGTCCGGAGAGTTCCCCGAACATATGAACAAGACCCGGAGCATCTTTGGGAATATGCTGCCAGAAGCTTGTTTCATTCTTCCTGAAAAGGATCCTGGCAACATCAAGGCCCCAGATATCACCCGAGTTCTTTTCAAATCTGACCTGGCTGAAGGGGATTCTCATTTCGGCAACCCAGCCTTCCCCGTTTATAGATGTTTTTACCCACCAGTTCGGATCCCAGGTTGAGTTCTCATTTTCCCCGTCATTGGTGAACATCTGGTCGAACTTGACCCCGCTCGAGCTGACACCGAAACAAAAACCAGTGCGCAGATCATGGTAGCTGTCAAGGATGATTGCTACCAGATCGCCATCGACGTTATCGCGCCTTGAAAGGCGGTTAACAATGCTGTCGGGGCTCGTGTCGTATGCCTTAAACGCCACGTAGAGGTTATCGTCATCGAAAAGGATCTTGAATTCTGTTCTCTGCGAGGATTTGCTTCCGTTAAAGGGCTCATGCTGGGTAAAATCATCAATCCAGGTACCTTCCTTCCAGGTGTCATCGTCAAGGACTCCGTTTATTACGGGAACAGAGGTAATTTTTGTTGCTTTATACTGCTTTTTTTCCGGTGCCTGTCCGGACAGTACTGAAGTTAATAATAACAACATTAAAAGTGGTAATGCAATTCTTTTCATGTAAGCTTTTTCAAAGTTGTGTCCGGTTAATGACGGATGAAAGGCTTTTTCGTTGCACGAATCCGGATAATTTATAAAACGTCTAAATAATTAAAACGGTCCGTTAAGAAGACCGTTTTCCGGGAGATTACCCTTCGCTCCCCTCGGGACCGGGGTAAATGAAGAACCGGAGCGAAGTGGAGCCCGGCGCGCCGGAAGAGTGCCGAAATGGCTGAGATGTTTCGGCGGAGGAGGTCAGTCGTACAACCTGATGAACTCATATGAATTTCCTGTATATCCCAGGAACCTCAGGAAATCAGATTGAGCTACAACTATGGATGCGGTGTTGATGTTGGGATGAAATGCAAGCCTTTCATATTCTTTGAGTTTTTCATCAATAAAGAGGTGTACATGGTGATCCCTGTCATTAATAAGCCCGAACGGCGAAACCGACCCTGGCGAAACGCCAAGGTACTTTTTTAACCTCTGGTCGGAGGCGAACGTAAGCTTTCCCTGTCCCAGCCGTTTTTCAAGATCATGAATGCCGAGCTGCCTCAGGTGTTCGAGAATGACGAGATAATGTCTGTCGCCCTTGTGGTTTCTGAAGAAAATATTTTTGCATCTGCCTGAATTGTAATCCTTCCAGTGAATTCTGGCATCTTCAATGGTAGCCAGCGGAGGATGTTCATGATATTCAAAGCTGATCGAAAGCTTTTCCAGAATTTCAAAAAGTTCTTTCTGACCTCTCATAATTGCGTCCCGTCAAATATCAGATCATTTTCACCTTCAGGGCAGTAACCTGTGTCCTCCGAAAGATTGCCGGTTTTGTATGCTTCAACAGCCAGCCTGTCGCAGAGTTCGTTTTCAGGAATGCTTGCGTGACCTTTTACCCATACAAATCTTACCTTATGCTGCCTGTAGACTTTCAGGAACCTGATCCAGAGATCCTGGTTTTTCTTCTTCCTGAAAGCATTTGCTTCCCATTTGAAAAGCCAGCCATTTTCAACTGAATCAACAATATATTTTGAATCGGTGTAAACAACCACCCTGCTGCCGGGGATCCTGAGCGCTTCAAGTCCCGTGATCACCGCCAACAGTTCCATCCTGTTGTTTGTTGTAAGCCTGAATCCGGCCGATTTTTCAAGCCTGTGCTTTCCCGAGATAAGAACCACTCCGTATCCTCCCGGACCCGGATTACCTTTCGCCGCCCCGTCGGTATAGATTGTTATTTCATTTGCCATTGATCAGAATGATGCCGGTGTTTGTAAGAAACAGTTTAATGGCAATTGACAGGAGGATAACGCCGAAAACTTTTTTAAGTATCTGAAGCCCGCCCTTGCCTAGTAGCTTCTCAAAAACTGATGTAAGCCTAAGGACGAGGTATATGATTATCATATTAAGAACAAGGGCAATAAAAATATTTATGGTTTGGTATTCAGCTTTTAGCGAAAGGATCGTTGTAATTGAACCAGCTCCGGCAATAAGCGGAAAGGCTATGGGAAATACTGCACCCCCGCCGTGGGTATCTTGCTTGAAGAGCTCGATGCCCAGTACCATTTCCATTGCGATCAGGAAAATAATAAAAGAGCCCGCAATGGCAAATGAAGAAACATCGATTCCGAAAATTCCCAGTAAAGGATTGCCGATAAACAGGAATGCCATGAATATCAGGAAAGAGACTAGAGTCACTTTAACCGGGTGGACATTACCTGCTTTAGCTTTAATATCAATTATGATCGGAATGGATCCGGGAATGTCGATAATAGCAAAAAGCACCATAAATGCCGCCAGGATCTCAATTAAATCGAAGTTCATATATCAGACTATTCTCGTATCGTCATTTCATTAACCAGATGGCCTGCCCCGGCATATACATCTATTATCCAGAGCACGTAACGGATATCGACAGCTATGGTCCTCTGCAGTTCAGGTTCATAAGCGACGTCTCCGCTCATGGCTTCCCAGTTGCCGTCAAATGCAAGGCCTATCAGTTCACCGTTGCCATTCATGACCGGGCTCCCCGAATTTCCTCCGGTTATGTCATTTGTTGTCAGAAAGCAAACAGGCATATAGCCTTTTGAAGATCCATATCTGCCGAATTCCTTCTTTTTATAAAGATCGATAAGCCGTGAAGGCAAGTCAAATTCGTAATCATCAGGCTTATATTTTTCGACTACACCACTCAGGGTTGTATAATACTTGTAGGTAACCCCGTCCCTGGGATCATAATCCTGAATGGTACCATAGGTAAGCCGCATAGTGGAATTTGCATCAGGGTACCTTGTCTTTTCAGGTATCATCTCCATTAAAGCTGCGATCCAAAGCCTCCGGCCCTCTGACAGGTTCTCATCAAACTGGCTCAGTCCCCCTGAAACCTCCCGGCTGACTTTATTTATTGATGTTGAAGTCAGGTAAACAGGGTCATTTTCAAGTAATTTCAGGGCAGGTTTTTGCATAAAGACGTTAAGCTTTTCTTCGTTTGCAAACACGGACCTGGAGAACAAATCATCCACGAACCTGTCAATATTTCCCTTGAATTTTTTATCAACTATATCGGTGTAGAAATCAGGATGATATTTGACAGGGACATCCTCCCTGTATAAGGTTATCATTGCTTTCATTGTTTTTCTGTCGGTAGCGGGATTGTAATCCTTGTAGAAAGAATCGATATAACCCTGCACTCTTGAGGTGATATCGGAAAACTGCTGTTGGTTGCCCGATTTAAGGGCATTTATCATAGAAGAGGCGACCGACCCCATTTCCAGAAGCTCGCACCCCTGGTTAAAGCATTCGCTTATGTACTGTTGTGCATTGAACTGCTCCGCCCGTCCGTCAATTGCTGTCCTGATAAGATTCAGGGCATCACCGTATTTTGCTTTTCTCGCGGGATCTTCAGCAATCCACGCGTTAAACTGATCCTCGATCTCTTTTTTCTTTGCTATCACATTAAGGTTTTTGAGCTGATTGTTCTGCCCGATGGAATATTTCCAGTAGTTGGAAGAACGGCTGTATTTTGATGCATACTGGATATTGACCTTTTCATCAGCTTTCATGTCAGCCATCCATATATCCTGCTTTATGCCCCTGATCTTGATCCTGTTGGGATTGGTGATATTCAGGATCTCGCTCACCTCATATGATGTATAGTATCTCTGGGTTCTTCCCGGATACCCTATAATCATTGCAAAGTCGCCCTTGTTCAGGTCTTTTATTGATACAGGAAGCCAGTATTTAGGTTTGAGAGGGATGTTTTCCTTTGAATAGGGAGCAGGGTTCCCGTCAGGGCCCGAATATACCCTGAAAACACTGAAGTCGCCCGTGTGCCTTGGCCATTCCCAGTTATCGGTGTCAAAACCGAATTTGCCGATTGATGAAGGCGGTGCACCGACAAGCCTGACGTCAAGATAACGTTCATATACAAGAAGGTAGAAATAATTTCCCCCGTAAAATGAGGCAACGTCAGCTCTGTAATTTGTCCCGGCTGCTGCTTTTTTTTCGATGGCTGTCCGTGCATCCTCGACTACGGAGTTCCTTTCGCTTTCACTCATGCCTGGCTTCACATTTGCAAGAACCTGATCTGTAACATCTTGTATGCTTAAAAGGAATGTGACGGAAAGACCGGGATTTGGCAGTTCCTGATCTTTTGACATTGCCCAGTAGCCGTCTTTAAGATAATCGTGGTCGACAGAACTGTGTGCCTGGATCTGGCCGTAGCCGCAGTGATGGTTTGTCAGGATAAGACCCTGTGAAGATACGATCTCGCCGGTACATCCGCCGCCAAAAATAATAACGGCATCCTTAATGCAGGCTTTGTTGATGCTGTAAATGTCCGCGGCGGTGAGTTTAAGCCCGAGCTCCGTCATTTTTCCCATATTGAGTTTCTCAATCAGGGGAAGAAGCCACATACCTTCATCAGCCTTTGCCCTGAATCCGAAGCAAATGAGGGCGATACCCAATAGTGAAAATATTTTCTTCATGATATTTTTTTGTAAATAGTACAAGGATTATTGCGATTTGTTTAATATTCCGGCAAAGATAATCCGCAAAGATAGTCTTTTAATCAAAAGTGATAGTCAAAATTCGAATGCAAGCTGGGTGTTGAAAAGGCTGAATGACTTGCGGTGGTAGGGGGAAACGCCATG
>Ga0075321_1000049_pt1 | contig 9221 bp, 13 predicted proteins | sample MayberryNW_Catta_6_FD_120083 | JGI IMG/M metagenome (GOLD analysis project Ga0075321, IMG submission 120083) | Natural and restored wetland microbial communities from the San Francisco Bay, California, USA, that impact long-term carbon... | ecosystem: Environmental > Terrestrial > Soil > Wetlands... | reverse complement strand
TTCATTTTTCCACCTCTAGCAACCCCATATCCGCCTTGATCCTCTTCAGCAAAGTATAAACCGAATTGCGCCTAATGCCCGCAAACACGCCGATATCATGGGCGCATGTGCCTTCTTGGTACATCTTCCAGATGGCTGGATATTTGGCCCTTGGCACATCGGCAGGCCCGCCCGGTTTACGCCCCTTTTTGGATATTCTAAGTGCTGTCATTGTGGTTGTTCCTTCAGGCGATAAACCCCGCCCCAAATCCTTTCAATCTTTTCCATCGCGATCAGTTCATTTAGCCGATTGAGCTGAGTACATTTGCCACCTGGCAATCCTAGATCCTTTCGCATCTTGGGACCACTTTCAAGGGCTTTCAGGACCGCTAACCTATCCCAGGCGTGGCCTTGGCGCTCGTTCTCGCGGGCAGTCATGCAAGTCCCTCGATTAGCATATCAATATAACCATTTGTGCAATGATCATCATATCTAAAACTTAATGCCCATCCCATACTAGTTCTCGCCCAACTCTCTTTTATTGATCCGATGTCTGTAAGATGATCCAAGGCTAAATGAACGTCGATTGGACATAATCCGGTTTGCACTACCAAATTACTAAAATATGGTATATAGCAATAACGGCAAGCTACTGCTACCTTATCATATTTATTTAACATATTCCAACGTTCTTGATTAAAATTCTTCATGGGCAGGTCTCCATCATGCAAGTCCATAATATACAGGCATACCACCCTATAAATAGTCCGAGTACGAATGCCGCGAGGAGATAGAATATCATGGGGTGCCCCCTTCCAGAACTTCTATTCTAGCGATCAACCGCTTGATTACAATTGATTCTCGTAATTTGTTATCAAACATTTCTTGTGCTCTATCGAACTCGTGCTCAGAGCGCCGTCTGTCGAGTTCTGCCAATTCATCTTCATATCGACTCATTGCTTATCCCCTCTCAGTTCCTTAATCCGCTCTTTGACCTCTTTGTCAGTCCATCCCCCACCCACATGCCGATTAATATAATCTGCGATGTCAATCGGGGATCGGCCCATCGATAACATGCCTTGAATTGTGTCATCAGTCTTCTTGGTATGCTGGACTGGGTTGCCCTTGATCTCTGGCAAGCCTGCCATAACCTCGCTAAGGACAGGTTCGGGCACCTTTGGCTCTATATCTAGCTTGATGGGCGAGACGGCTTCTATAGGCTCTACACGCAATCCTAGATCGTTTATCGTTGATTTCGATTTAGCATTTTTCCGTTTGGTGATCAGGCCCCGGTAATAGGATACTTGGCTCGCTGTTATGTCATAACCATATCCTTTATCCAAATGTTCGGCAAGATTTGCTGCCGAACCGTTGCCGCCTTTTGCTATCAGTTCTAGCAATTCCTCATCAATGCCTTTAACCATATTGTGCTTGGCCCGGATGGCAGGCGGCTTGCCCGGTGCACATGCCTTGCAATAGATCTTTCCGCCTATTGCGATGGCATCCAGTCCTATATCTGCCTTGCAAGTCTCACAGGATGACTTGAGAACCCGTATAGGCTCGATAGCAGGACTTTCTACCACTTCGGGCGATAATCCTACATTACCTGCCAGAACCTCGTTTTTAGAGGCTTTGGTGGCCTCGCGCCGTTCGCGATAGATCAGATCCCTCACAGAATTGAATTTCAGGCCTAATCTGCTCGCGATCTCTTTTGGGAATAGTCCACTGGCAGATAGCTCCATGATTTCTTTGGTATATTGGGCGGGATTGCTCTTGATCATGCCATTGGGCTTCTGGACAGCATCACACATTTTTGCCACCGTTGGATAGGTATCTCTCATGCTCGTGGATTTTGGAGAGATTGCTTGGTCTAAAGCTATCCTCAGTTCTACCAACGCACCCGACGGCCCGACTATCAATCCCACTTCACCCGCATTGGAGACTGAGAAGCCACAATCGGGATATATGGCAATCATAACCTTGTCGCTGTTGGGAGACTTAAAAATGTCAATCATACAAGTTGCTCCTCAGCGTGCTTCAACAACTCTGCAAGAGTCCTGCCTTTTGGGGTTATACGATATATCCATCCAGTTCGTGTCACAAGCCCTTTGGTCATCAGATGGTCTAGATATCCGGTGGTAGGTGCCCCGGCCAAATTGAGCGAATAGACCAACTTGGTCTTTCTGCAATCTTGTTCTGCTAGGAATTGCAGGATAGCCGATAGTATCTCGTTTCTTGATCGTTTCATGAATAGTAAGTTGATTTAATAATATAAAAGGCTTATGCTGAATCATAAAACGTAATTATAAAATACAATCATAAAGTATATATAGGATGACGTTCTTAGTACATGATATGCGAAATAGCTTCTCAGGCTCAAAAGGTTTTGGTGATTGCCTGAGACTAATAGGTGATGAGAAAATGGATAAAGAATTACTAGGGCGTGCTCTACGGATAGCTGATAGAATTCGCCCCAGACCCATCGCGAATGAAGCCGATGCCAGATCAATGCATGACGCAATGATGGAAGCGGTTAGCATATTTCCCGAGATTGTGGACGAATTGCAAGCCTCGTTTGGGCAGGTATCCACATTGAAACAAGTTGCTTTTAATGGTCCGAGGGACTATGAGAAGATCATCATACGGGGCAGTATAGTTCCGGGAGAATTCCAACCCATCCCCGCAATCTGGGATGAAGATAAGCAATGTTATATTCCAGATCCCAGATATAATCCACATACCGGAATACAGGAGAGATAAAGAAATGCTGGATAAGAAATTCATAGAAAAGTTGCAGGCCAAGTATCAGAAAACCACCGAAGGCAACTGGTATGTTAAGACATCGCATGGTATGGGCGAGACCCATCACACAATCCTCACGGATAAACCAACCGCAATGAGCGGTAAGCATATAGGCAGTTTCGGAGAATTCGGCGAGAGCAATGCCGCCTTCTGTGCTTTCTGCCATGAACATGTCTATAAATTGCTTGACCTGATGGAGCAATGCCGCCTCATAGAGCAATGGCATCAGCGCGGTATAATGGGCGAACCCAATAGAGCTCTATGGATAAAGGATCAGCCAATCCCAGAAGGCTGGATAGTGGAAGATCGAATACCAGAAGTAGATGGGTTTGTACCAATCAAGAAAATAGAAAAATATGAGATAAAGAAATGAAGCTACTAATAGCACTTTGGCCCTGATGTTTATGGGGCAAGGTATGAGGAGATACGAATGATAACAGATAATCAGATTGCCGCTGCCTATGAAGAATTAGGAAAAGCGGAAGCCAAATGGACGGAATCGATCATAAAAAGAGACATTGCGGAGGAAGCACTAATAGATGTAGAAGACGCGGAATTGCTAGATTTGGATATGGCCAATCCAGCAACACAGGCAAAAGCTAACGCTAAGATCAGAAAGGCTGCTAAAAAAGAACTGGTCGCTTTCCGGAAGGCAAAGCAACAGGCCATCAAGGATGAAAGTTCTTATAAACAAGCCGGGATGAAAGTGGACAGTTTGAATAAGCAAATAGAGACCATAAAGGTTACTATTCAAAAATAATACTTTTTGAGGTATGCATGAAGATAGCTATATTAATAATGCTGCTTGTGTTGGCATCAAATAATACTACAATGATAGATAATTCTACCGGTTGGTTGCGTGTGGATAAATATGAGCCGATAGATCGACCATGCGAATATAAGCCATTGGTAGAATTTCATCAGGGATGGATCAGCATTTCTAACGACTTCTCTCCTGCGATGGGACGGGCTTAAACTTTTTGCAAAAAGCACAAAGCAAAATACTGCGGCAATGAGGATACTTCATTGATGCTTATTGAACTTCCCGTATGTCCATGTGCCTGCCCTCCCCCCGCCGTTGTCGTGGTAGCATACCTCGGACCCGCCCGCGTGCTTCCCCACACATCGGATAATGCTAATAACCAATCATGATGGTGAACATCGAGATAAGTATGTGCATGTGACGGGATTTCATTAATTGAAATCGTATGCGAGGAGATTGTTATGCTTCCGGATGCAGTAAATGTAGTTGCGCCGCCCGTTGCCCCAACGGCATAAGCTGAACCGGCACCTACAACGAACCGATCTCTCATATCAGGCGTTCCACTTGCACCCGTGCAAAGGTTCCAGCCTTCTGGAATGTTTGCGGAAGACCCAAACCACTGAATTATAATCCCCGTTGGCGTTGCCATGCCTTCAAACGCTGCGCCGTGCTGGTTTCCAATCGATGCATAAAGCAAATCTGCATCAGATCCGCCGCCGTGCCCGTCGTTGTGCGGTCCCCAGAAACCAGAATCCATCTGCTGTTTAGTATAAAATGTATCTGTGTGAACATGCGCTACATAATCCACCATTGCCAGATCATACTGAGATTCTAAATTATCAAGTCGGGCGATGGTTAGGGCAGTGGACGCATCCCATGAAGTTTTTGTGTAGGCCATATAAACCTCTATTTATATTTCATGATATAGTACATCGCTCGATAGGGTGGATTTGCATCAATCGGGGCAAAGGTTGCAATACTTCCCGTATGCCCGTGTGCCTGGCCACTTCCTATACTGGATGTAGTTCTTGTAGTAGATGTAAAACTCCATCGCGGGCCACCCCCGCCACTTCCCGCCAGGACGCCCGCTGAATTATATTCATCCACATAAGAATGGTCATGTGCTGGCATCTCGTTCCAAGTAAGGGCATAATTTGCGATAGTAAGCGTTGCTGTGGGGGTAAAATCCGATGCACCACCATACGCTCCATTTACATAAGTAGAACCAGCACCAACCACAAAACGATTCTGGAGATTAGGAGTCAATTGACCGCCAATCGTCTGCCCCGTGCATAACGCCCAATTTGCGGGCAAAGGCGAAGCCGTCCCATGCCAAATAAGGACGGTACCTACTGGCAAGGTGCCATCTAGATAATAAGTAATGTGCTGACCATCAAGCATGTCAGAATCAAAATCGCTGCCCGCCCCCATGTTCCCGGTGTGAAAAAATGCGGCATCTGATAGAGTTTTGGTGTAAAAATCGGTGTCGTGGTCGTGTGTCCCTAGATCAGTTACAAAAGCATCATATTGTCCTTCAAGATGGTTCATTTGCAAAGCCGTAATAGCGGTCGTTCCAGACCAAACCGTTGGCGTGTAAGTCATTTAAATCACAGCTTCATGATATAATAAAGTGCTAGATATGGTGGAAGTTTTGATTGCCCTATTGTACCCGTAAAAGACGACCCCGAATGAGTATGCCCCTGCGATCCGCCCGTGTAGCCGGTAGTCTTGTATTCATCGTGCTGATCGTTTGAATGATAACGATATCCTGCCGGGCCATAGTAGCGATCGCTTGTATAAGCATTTGGATAACCATAGTTATCGGTGATTTGGTGGTCATGCGCTGGAATTTGAGCGGCTGATAATGCGGTATAACCAACGCTCAGAGTAGCCGTTGATGTAACTATAGATGATCCTCCAGTGAGTCCTGAATAATAGGCCCCGCCCGCACCAGGTACAAATTTATCCCTTAGATCTGGCGTCCCTTGCGTTCCATCACACTCATGCCATCCAGCCGGAATATCACCAAGTGCTTGCCCCCACATGGCTATAACATTCGAGGGAATAGCACTATTAATAATATCTTCATAAGTATAACTATCAAGTGTTTCGCATACCAACCCACTTCCAGCGCCGTCTGTGGCGGCAGAAAAATACAAGGCGTCCGCTTCGATCTTGGTATAATAATTAGATAAGTGTGTAAGGGATGCCAGATACGAAGAGCATTCATCGTATTGGTTTTCGGCGTTGTTCAATGCGATTAATTTTGTGGCAGTATCTAGCCCTGTCTCCGACCAGGATGTTTTTGTATAAGCCATAAAATCACCACGCCTTGCTCTCTTGCCAGTCAAATTGCAAACTTTCAAGCCGGTTCTTGTTCTTAATGTAGTCTTCTTGGTGCATCTCTATACCAGTGCCAGAGACAGAAGTACACAAATTCCCACCAAATAACGATACTCCTATTATTGGCGTATCATTGGCTTCTCCTGCTAATAGTATTGCCACCACATCTATCTGAGTATCGCTTGTGTCCACAACTTCAGCAACTATTTTACGATAGAATTCTACATCTCCAGTAGTGTATAAGACAATATATTTAAATCTGTCATCAGATGCAAGACATGGGAAATCCACATCAGAAGGCAAGCAATCTGGATAGACCGCCTTAAACGGATTCGGTTGGTCGATTTCTGCCCAAACCTTTGTGAAGCTCTCCAAGCCTTGCACCGTGCTCTCCTCCCCTGCGCTTGCCTGCTGGCTTGCCCTGGCATCATCCGCTAGATTACAGAATATCCGCTCCCAGCTCTCATCACATGGGCCCTCATATTCCAGCACATTGCATACCGGGCCCGCCCCATCGAAGGAAATGTCTATCGAGGATATCAAGAATTCCTGAGCGGTTAGGCCCAACTTCGGCAAGGTGACTGTCTGCAGGACCCCCGCAGCCAGGCCCCAGTCTCGGGTAGTGTATTCTAGCTTCCTGCCCAATGTGGCATAATGCAGGAGTTTGGCTTTAGCGACATCGAGTGCAGCGTCCTTATTTTGCACTGTGGTATCTGCCATAATCCGTTCTATCTTGCCAGTACCAAAACCACATTTTAAAGCCCAATTTGTGACCTCAGCGGCCTGCTGGACGCGGGCCATGATCCGGTAAGACCCATAATAGGCAACCGTTCCCGTATCGGAGCTGGAAAGGGCCGTCTCAGCATCGTCCTGGTAGATTGTGTTGTCACCCTCGGACCAATACCATTTCTTCGAGGATTCGACGCCCTTGATGCCTATGTCGCTTGTAGAAACGGGCGTGCCGTTGATGGTTATGGTTGGCTCTTTCGTGATCGGGAACGCCATTACATAATTCTTAGTTGTGCCGTTGCCCCTAATACCCTCCGTTCTGAGTGCAGTGATGGCCTTAGCGCCGCTTATGAATTGCACATTTCGGTAATTGGGGTTCGCATGCGTGAGCCTGAGACCTTCCCAAAGGCATTCAGAGCCATCGGCAATCTGCCAATCGGCCACATATGCAGTTCTGGAGACAAAATACAGTTTCTTATCTTCGCTAATGAACCAGGTATAGCCGCAAAGCTCGGCCATCCTGTCCAGGGCTTCGGCGCAGGTGACATAGGAGAAGGTCTGATCTTCCAGCACCGTGAGGCAAGCTATGCTGCCCTCTGTGATACCTTCCTCGTAAAGCTCATCATAGAGGATGTCAAAGATGATCTCTCCAGCCGTAGGTGCGATATAGGCCCCGGTGAAGAGCTTGCTCTCTGCAATGTAATGATAATCAGTCGCCGTAATGCTATGAAAGAGCGTACCGTCTGCTGTCTTCACGTCTATTGCCGATTCTGCGACAACTCCACCAAATAGCCTTTCCCTGGCGATGGTAGGACTCACAATGTCTAATAGGACTTCTTGTCCCTGCTCAAAGATATAAGCGGCTTCTGGATCATAAATAGAGAAGTTGGCCGTTGACCGCTCTTCAATCTGATGCTGGATGGTTGCCTCTTCTGATATCAGTACCTCATTATCCTTGTAGCCGCAAAGCTCGAATATGGTCATGCCCATCATGTAATCGATTGGTTTGTAGGCTACGATTTGCCCTATGGTTAGGGCTGAAATATCTGCAATGGTCATAACCATAAGCTCACCTATGGTCATGCCATCCCCATAGATCCAGTCGCCTATGGTAGAGCCCGACCAGAGGCGATTAGGGCCGATTGTGGCAAGAAGAAGAGCGGACATATGGCCTCATAAACCAGCATCGACTGTCATGTGGATTGAAATTGTGTGAGAGGCAGCGTCTCCAGCAACCTGGGGGTTATTTATGATAGTTGCCCGGTGAGCACTCTGGTTTGTCCCTACCACCGCATTTCCCGAATCTGCGCCCGTGTTTGTATTATACCATTTCGCGTTTGCTGACACCGGATTGTAAAAGGTGGGCGTTGCATAAATCCGCAGTGGTGGATTAAGTTCAACTATCTGACCACAATACACTGCCCCCGCGGTCAAGCATACATACTGGATCGCACCTGGATATCCACCACCAGTCGCTGGTGCTACCGCATATGGGAAAGTCTTAAAATAGAACCGCTTGCATCTCCATAGATCGTCTCTGAACGAAGCTGGCATATAAGGCAGGCATACTGGCCCGGCATTCATTTGCACCTGAGATATGTAGAGCAAGTCATCCACGGCGCAATCGGTATCATCTACCCATATGAAAACCGCCAGGTTGGCCATTGAAGCAGTATCAATCGATATATTTTCGATCTTGTAAGTAGTCCATGTATCGGCTACCAGAACAAGATTGGCCGCCACGTTCTCGTATGTCCAATTGGCCACTAGCGTCGGGTTTGTGCCTTCGTTTTCCCATGCGTTCACCACATCGCTTGTTATCGTATCGGCTGTGCTGGACCAGGATATGACCGCTGCCCTTAGGTTTTCAACGGCATGATCCGTAACCGTCCGGGCCTTGAATTGCAAGCTTGCCACTTTGCCTGCATACTTGATGGCGTCCTTATTTTCTATAAACTGTATATACCCAAATTTCTTATTGGCGGTCTCGACCTCAAATTTGACTGAAGCCGCGCCGCCCGTTGGGACTATGGTTGCTTCTGCAGAGACATCTGCGATGTCGTTGCCGTCCGAGAGCAAAGTCCATTGGTCATGCAGGTAAGTATCATCGCTGTTGGCTGGTGTAGTAGCACTTGTATAGGTGGCCACTGCTCTCTGATTGACTTGGAAACCACCATTGATGAGTGCCTGCCGGTAGACACCATCGGTCATCAGCTCGGCCCATGAGAAGCCATAGGTTTGCGCAGAATCTGCGATAGGTACAGTTCCATTTGCGCCTACCCCAAGTCGCCCGACCGTATTGGCCGCCGATGCTGCATAGATATCTCCTTTGGTAGTTGTGGCGATGAGTCCGAGGATGGTTCTTGCTTCGGCGAGCGTCTTTTTCACATATGCACCCGCGCCCGATGCAACCAGGAAATCAAATTCTGCAGTGGCCAAGGAATGCTTCAGGAAGGCGGTATCTGCCAGGCTATTCAGGGCGGATACATTCAGGTTATCGACCTTGGTCGTGCTTGCCACAATCAGAGGAGCCGTGCCTGTCGCCACATCGCTCTGGAAAGTAGCCGCTCGGACCTCATATGCCCCGAAGTCCACATTGTCCCCC
>Ga0075321_1000048_pt1 | contig 9224 bp, 14 predicted proteins | sample MayberryNW_Catta_6_FD_120083 | JGI IMG/M metagenome (GOLD analysis project Ga0075321, IMG submission 120083) | Natural and restored wetland microbial communities from the San Francisco Bay, California, USA, that impact long-term carbon... | ecosystem: Environmental > Terrestrial > Soil > Wetlands... | reverse complement strand
TGCCGGAGCTAGACGTGTACGTTGAGTGTGCGACTATCCAGACGGATCGGACTCCGGGCTTCAACTCGCGCACCGGCTGGCGCTTCCGGCACATTAACTCAACGAGATTCGGGTGGGCGGACATGACGGGAACCATCATGGCGGGCGTGACGCATTGGCGCCCACTGGGAGGCTGGAAGTGATCCTGACTAACCGCTTCGTGTGGATTCACGTCCCGAAGACTGGCGGCACTTGGTTCAGGGAGACGCTCGCCAAGGTGTTGCCGCCGGAGTGGGAGCCAGAAGTGATCTACCCCGAGCACCACTCATGGCGACGCATCCCAGAAGAGAAGCGGAAGCTGCCCCGCATCTTGGCGGTACGCAATCCGTGGGATTGGTATGTGAGCACGGTGCACTTTTGGCGACAGCACTACATCGGGCGCACCGGTGGCTACGTGCTGCCGGCGACCGAGTGGTCACCAACAGAGCGCGCCTGGGCAGAGCGTCTGGAGCGCACCAGGCGGCCGGCGACTGAGATAACCTGGATTCAGCGTGCGATTCGTGACTACATGGCGGACGAGTCGCTAAGCGGGCTGCTGGATTTTCTGGCGGACTACTGGGGAGAGGGCGGCGAGCAAACGCACGTCATCTCGTTCGAGAATTTGCGAGAGTCTGCCACGGCGGTGTTGCGACAGGTTATTGGCGAGCGATTGCCGAATCCGCTTGAGGAAGCGCTGAAAACCGCGCCCCCTCTGATGACATCGATTCACGGTCCCTATCGTCTCTACTATGCTACCGACCAGGAACTTTTCGCGGAGGTGGCAGTGCGCGAGCAGCGCGTCATCGACGCCTTCTACCCAGAGGAAAAATGCGCGTACTGATCACGGGGATGTGCGGGTTCGTCGGGCACCATGTAGCCGAGCTCCTACTCAACGAGACGAACTGGGAGCTCGTGGGGCTCGATCGCATCGACGCCACGAGTACCAACCATCGTCTCAGGCACATCCACGACTGGCCGGAAGTGGCGTCTCGCGTAACGTTCGTGTGGCACGACCTGAGAGCTCCGCTCAACAGCACGGTCGACCAGCAACTCGGTGACGTTGACGCTGTTCTGCATCTGGCCGCGTCGTCGCACGTAGACCGCTCCATCAAGGAACCGGGGATGTTCGTGCAGGACAACGTCTTCGGGACTTTCAACCTGCTCGAGTGGTGGCGAGGGCGCCATCCTCACGGACAAACAGAGAAGCTGCTCGTGCAGTTCGGAACCGACGAAGTGTTCGGCCCCGCGGAGCCGGACTACTCGTTCAAGGAATGGGACCGCTACCGTTCCTCGAATCCCTACAGCGCTTCCAAGGCTGGCGCCGAGGAACTCGCCTGCGCCTACTCGAATACCTACGGTCTGGCCATCACGGCAGTCCACGGCATGAACATCTTCGGTGAACGTCAGCACCCGGAGAAGTTCATTCCGATGATTCTGCGCCGCATGCTGAACCGAGAGACCATCCCGCTTCACGGTGACCCAGAGACCGGCAAGACAGGCTCGCGTTTCTATTTGCACGCCCAAAACGTGGGCGATGCGTTGCTGTGGCTTCTGCGGAGGGGACCGATTCCAATACAGGACGCCGAGTCTCATCGATGGTTCGACAAATGGAACATCGTCGGTGAGCGCGAGGTCTCGAATCGTGAAATGGTCGAACTGTTGGCACCCTACGCGGCCATACGTGGGTTCGCGGACGCGTCGCCTCGCATCGTAGTCGTCGACCACCGAACGGCGCGTCCGGGCTACGACCAGCGCTACGCGCTAGACGGCAGCAAGCTCAAGATGGCCGGGTTCAAGTACAAATGGACGTTCGAGGAAAGTCTCGAGCGCACGGCACGCTGGTTCATCAACAACCCGGCGTGGCTCAAGGTGGATTGAAGGAGCAGTCCATGGACGCTACTGAAATGGTCAGCTGCGAATGGCGCGGGAAGGATTTTACGCTCGAGATGCACCCGGTGGAAAACGCTCCTAGCGCGCTCTGCGCAGACGTGGGCGACGTGCATGTAGTCAGATCAGGGCGAAACGATGGGTCCCAGTTTTGGCACGTATCAATCGAGTATCCGGCGTGCATGGACCCTGGAGACGGCTACACACACGTTGTGAGTGCTTGTGAAGACGAATTGCCGCAAGCGCTTGACAGCTTAATGGACCAGCTCGACCAAGTCATCGCGTGGGCACGTCATGGCAAGCAAGCGCTTCTTGCGTTGCCACGGCCAGTGCAGCATCAGAAGTCGACTGACAAATGCAGATAGGAGTCACCGACGACCGCCAAGTGACGCAGTAGAGAGGAGAAAAAGGCATGGACAGCATCGATTTAGCAAAGGCGCGCTGGGGCGAGTTCAACGAGGTGGTCGGCAAGATACGCGCCGCCGGCACGGACAACCTCTCGCACTTCGGCAACGGCTACCTGAAGGAAGGCGGTTACAGTCTGCAGCAGAACCCAGAGGAGTTTGCGGCGCTGCTCTGTCTGCTGTCGCGGTACTGGGACGGCATCGTGGTCAAGGAGTCTGTTTACGTGGAGATTGGCTCAGCGAGCGGAGGCACCGCCCGCATGATTCATGAGCATGCGCCGTTCGACTCGATGTACTCGATCGACGACGGTGGCCACCATCGGTACCCGGAGTTCGCGGCGAACTGGGACACGATAGGAAGCGGAGGAAGAACGGGTAGGGACGACTGCGCCTCCAACGTGGCGCATCGAAGTCATCTCAAAGCCGACAGCCACAGCGAAGCGGCAAGGGTGTGGCTGCAGACGCACGTTAACGAGATCGACGTAGCGTTCATCGACGGTGACCACAGCTACGAAGGCGCGTGGCAGGACGTCGAGCTATGCTTGCCTCTGCTGCACACGGGTGCTCTCATCATCTTCCACGACACCATCGCCTGTGAAGGTGTCGCCAGGGTCTGGTCCAGAGGAACGCAGGAAGGGCGCTGGGCGCCGGTGGCGCACTACTGCGGCAGCGAGCGCACACTGGGCATCGGTGTGGGGATGGTGTTGTGAGCAAGCTAAACCCACCGGAATGGCTAACGTGGCGACCGGCGCCCAGGCAAGAGGCAGAGGTGCGATGCCAGGTATGGAAGATCGAATCGTGCGACATGGCGCCGTACAAGCGCGATCTCAGTCATCTGGCGGTCGTGGACGCTTACGACATGCAGGGAAAAGCGCGAAGGTTCTTCGTTCACGAGCACGCTTGCCAGGTCGCTAAAGTGTACGTCTTTGTACCTGGCAAGCGTGAATTGCTGCACGACGGCCTGTGGATGATGGACGCGGAGGTCAAATGAATCTCAATCTCTGTATCGTTTCAGCGATGCCCGAGCTGTTCGAAGACGCTGGAGAGTACGCTCTCGCGAACGCCACTGGCACCGTGCATCTGTACGGCGCCGGCAACGGATGTGAGCTCTTTCCGGAAGCGGAGCGACTGGCCGCGCGGCACCGGCGCTCACCAGAGCAGGTCTTCTGCGGCTCTGGTAGCAAGGATAACGAGGGCGTGCCGGCTGCGCTCCATCGGCTCTGGCAGCTCACCAAGTCGCAAGCGCGAGAGACGCCTGAAAACGAGGTGCTCGTCTACATCCACGACGACGTACGGGTTCTCGAGAAAGGGTGGGACGCTCGCGTGCGGGCAGTGTTCGAGAAGGACCCAAAGTGCGGCCTAGCCGGCTTCGGCGGTTCCACGGCCCTCGGTGGAGATGAGATCTACAAGGCCCCGTACGAGGTGCATCAGCTCGGGCGCAGAAACTTTTTCTCCAACATGAACGGCGCCGAGCTCCATGGTCAGCGTACCACGAAGGAGATGCCGATCGTCTTCACAGATGGTTTCTCGATGATCGTGCGGCGCAGTTTGCTCGACAAGATCAACGGTTGGTCGTGGTGGCCGTTCCATCTCGTGCACCACGCCTACGACTACGGCATCGCCTGCATGGCGCGCCGCCATGGCTACACCGGATGGCTCGTGCCATGCGAGGTCGAGCACCGTGGCGGTCTCACCGCCACCACGCGCATCTACCAAGATCTGGCGAAGGGGCACGGCGGCGACGCCCAGGTCCACGCCGACTCCCACAAATTCGTGTACGAGACGTTCAGGGACGTCCTGCCGTTGAGGTTGAAATGAGCAAGCTGACTCTCGCGATCCCTTGCTACCGTTGCTACGACCTGCTGCAGAAACTCGTCGAGTCTGCCGAGGCCGGCACGCGGCGCCCCGATCTCTACTGGGTGTTCGACACCGGTGGAGGCTTGGGCGCCAAGCTTCACGATGGCAGCATCAAGCTGCCGCCAAACACGCGGGTGGAGTCCATTGGCAACATCGGCGTGGCGGCTGTGTGGAACCGAGTGATGACGGAGTCGGAGGACTACGTGGTGTTCTCCAACGATGACGTCGAGCTCGACCCACAGGCGCTGGAGCTGCTACTGGCGGCAGCGGAGACGCAGGAGGGAGACTTTTTCCATCCATCTCCGAACGCGACGAAGTTCTGCGTGTTCTTGATCAAGAAGTCGTGTCACCAAAAAGTCGGACCGTTCGACGAGAAATTCTGGCCCTGCTACTTCGAAGACAACGACTACCAGTGGCGCATGAGGCTCGCTGGCGCAGTGGAGGTCGGAGTACCGGGCGTCAAGTACCTGCACGTGGGCAGCGCCACGTTGAAGGCGTACTCAGCAGACGAAAAAAAACGACACCACGTGCAGTTCGAAAAGAACCAGGCTTACTACTTGCGCAAGTGGGGCGGCTTGCCCGGCGCAGAGACACGGAAGACACCAGGCGTTTAGCAGACGGAGCAAAAGCAGCCCTGGAATGAGCGCGAGGGCTGCCGCTGGCAGTGAATGCAAACGGAGCAGAAGTGCAACCGAGAGTGCACGCGAATGCAGTCGGAGAGTGGTGAAGAATGTCGAATGCAGTAGGAGGCAGCAGGAGGAAAAAGTGACACAGTCAGAAAAAATCCTGTCAGGCGCGGCCGTGCTCGCTGCGTTGTGTGTGTTTGCCTCAACCATCGTCGGGGTTCACGGCAACCACGAAAGTGCACCGCCTTCGACGACGCAACCGCCAGCGGACGAGTGCATTTGTGGCGAGGTGCGCCAGTGCATTTCGGATGGCGAGGCGCTGTATCAACAGTGCGTGGGCGACCCGCGCCGGCGCGTATCGATCTGGTCGCGGTGCCTGACGGCGGAAGGGAAGTGACCATGGATACGAAAGAGCTGGTGTTCCTTGGCGAAGAAGGCGCGCGGGCGTATTGTTGCGGTAAGTGCGGGCGCGTGTACGCGCTGGACTTCAAGGTGCTGGCAGACGGCTGTTGCGTGCCAGTAGCATGCAGCGACTGCGGCAAGCCGTGCAATCGCCCTTACCACACTGTCTGCGCAGCGTGTTCCGCTACGCGGCTGACTGAGAAGGAACACCGGCGCTTCGAAAGCGCGCGCAAGGTCAGCATCTCCGAGTTTTTCTCCGAAAGACCAGGGCTAACCGTGTGTGTCGGCGACGACAATTTCTACGACGAGGACGGACTCAGCGAGCTTGCCGATGAAAACGAAGGACTCCTTCCGGAGTACTTCTGGGGCACGACACGCACCGAGATGAACAAGGTCGACGCTGAGGATGTGGTCGACCTGTTCTGTGCCGACCTATGGGAAGAGGCAACGGAGGCCATTTCCCCGCTTCACATTCAGGAGCTGCAAAAGTTCCTCGAGACTTGGCGCGAGAAGGTCGGTCTCTGGGGCTGGGAGGAAGACCTGTCGGTAGCGGTTGTTCCTACCGAAAAGGAGCGCCAGGAATACTTGAAGGACTGGAAGAATCGGAAGAAGGAAGAATCATGAGCGAATTGCTGGCGTCCACCTCGGTGTGTCGTTGTCGTCTCTGCGCGGCCCCCCTGAAGCACCCCGTGCTCGATCTCGGCTCTCAGCCGCTATCGAATGCGCTGCTGTCGGCCGAGCAGCTCCAGGAGCCTGAGGTCACCTATCCGCTCAAGGTCTACCGCTGCAACAAATGCGGACTCGTGCAGCTTCCGATGCACGCAACGCGAGAGACGATCTTCGAGCAAGAATACGTCTACCTGTCGGGATACTCGAAGACTTGGCGGGAACACTGTCGCGCGTTTGCGCGGGAGATGAAGGACCGTCGCAAGCTTGGCGCATCGAGCGTCATCTATGAGATCGCCAGCAACGACGGCACGCTGCTCAAGGAGTTTCAGAAACTCGGTATCACGCAAAACGTCTGCGGTATCGAGCCGGCCAAAAACGTCGCGGAGATCGCTCGAAAGAACAACGTCCCGACAGTGAACGGGTTCTTTGGTGCCGAAATGGTGGAGCGCCTGCACCCTGCCGACCGGCCGCCGGCAGATCTGATCGTGGCCAACAACGTGCTGGCTCACGTGCCTGACCTGCACGATTTCGTGCGCGGCATGAAGTGTCTTCTGAGTCCCAGCGGCTGCATCAGCATCGAGGTACCGTGGCTCCTGAATCTGATTGAAGGGTGCCAGTGGGACACGGTGTACCACGAGCACTTCAGCTACTTTTCGATCGAAGTGCTCTGGAAGCTCTTCGCGGAGCACGAGCTAGCGATCAGGGAAGCGGTGTTACTGCCAACGCACGGCGGCTCTCTGCGCATTATCGTGGAGCACGACCGAGGCGAGTTTGCGACGCTTGGATGTCACGAGCTGATGCAGCGCGAAGTGTCGGCCGGCATTTCTGATGGCACGGCCCTGCTCGGCTTTCAGGAGGAGGTTGACATGATGAAGTATGCGCTCCTGGAGTTTCTGATCGAGCAGAAGAAGTGTGGCTTTTCGGTGCTCGGCTTCGGGGCAGCGGCAAAGGGAAACACGCTCCTGAACTACGCCGGCGTGCGACCAGACTTGTTGGCGTTCATCGTTGACGACAACCCGCTCAAGCAAGGGAGATTCACGCCTGGCACGCAGATACCGATCCTCGACACGCAGGCGCTTATCGCCGCGGAGCCGCACTACGTGCTGGTGTTGCCTTGGAACGTGGGCGCGGACGCGAGGGAGCGCCTGAGTCCACTGTTGGAGTCCGGCAGCAAGCTCCTCAACCCGCGGCTCGAGCCGGTGTAGCATGCTACTCAAAACGAGAATTCTGGGAGTGGAAGAGATCTCGAGTCAGCCATATGAGGACGAGCGCGGATCATTCCGCGAGCTTGTCGCGGGAGTGGAGGGAGACTTGCGTCTCTGCGAGGCCGCGAACACGGCGCCCCGCACGTTGCGCGGAATGCACTTTCAGGACATAGCGGACGAGACCAAGTACGTGTGGTGTACAAAGGGTGCTCTGTGGGACGTCGCGCTGGACATTCGCCCCGGGTCAGCGACCTGGGGCTGCTCAGTCGCACTCGACTTGGTTCCAGGAGGGGCAGGGTTGCTCGTGCCGCCCGGTGTGGCGCACGGCTACATCACGCTGGAGCCGAACACAGTCGTGCTCTATCTGATCAAAGGAAAGCGTCACGCAGGCGCGCAGCAGGGCGTCCGCTGGAATGATCCTCGGTTCAACATCCCATGGGTGGAGACCCCTAGAGTGATCTCTGATCGCGACGCCAACTGGCCGCTTTGGAGCGAGCGATGCTGAACGCTCCTGTGAGGGTCACGGTCGCGCAGCGCGCTCGCCAAAAAGCCAACGCTTGTCGAGTAGGTGGCCACGCGGCACTGCTTAGACTGAAGGCTAGGCAAGGTCTTTTGCAAGACGTTTCGCTGCAGCGCAAGTTGTTGGCCAAGAGGTGGGCGCCCCCGGGGCCAATCCGTCACGGCAAAGCATGACACAACCTTGGTGCATAGAGTGGCGAGAGAAGCGACAGAACGGAACCGAGCGCACGGGCTGGTGTGCAACGTTTCGAAACTCAAAGCCCGATCCGGACGCACGTTCCGATCGAACAGCGTGCGGGCATTATGTGACACTGCGAATCGGAAGCGCACGCCGCGCGCCGACCTGCTACGACTGCAAGCGACTAGTCAAAAGGAGAAGAGCATGAGCCAGATCGATGGCGAGATAGCGACGAATGCGGATCGGAGGTAGCGGTAGATGCTGATCAGTCCGCTATGAGGGTGCAGACGGAGAACGGAGAGGTGAAGCGAACGAATGCAGGCGGAGAACTCATCACAAGTCTCCACTCGGGCCAGGAGTAGACGGTTTCGAGAAACCCATCTAAAATGGATGGATGACAGTCGCCGTGCTCATCAACGTAGGGGCGTCGTTGAAGGCCCGCTACGAAGCGGCGTTGCCCGGCGCGGAGGTCATCGTAGTGAGTCGGGGGGCCGGGAGTTCCAGCTACGACGAGAAGTCGGGGCTGGCGGCCCAGTACCCGCGCCTGCAGGCTTTTCTGGCAGCAAGCGCGCCATCCTGGCAGCCGGGCGATCCTGTCGTTCTGGTGGCCTTCTCGGCCGGGGGATGGGCTGTTCGGGCGTGGCTGCGCGACGGCGCCTCCCGGGAGCTCGCGAGCGCCGTCGTCATCCTCGACGGGCTGCACGCTGGCTTCGACAGCGCCGGCGGCTGCAACAAGGAGACCATCGACGGGGTTTTGCAGTATGCCTGGATGTGCAACCAGGCGCCTAGCTCACATTTGCTAGTAGTTACGCATACTCAGATAGTACCGCCCGGGTACGCGTCTACGACGCAGTGCGCTGCGCTGATGCCGGCGGGCCCCGGAGTGAAGGTATTGGGTTACCCGGGATCCGACGCGGACGCCCACAACCAGCAACAGCGAGAGGTGGGCCCCGCTGTGCTGGCCGAAATCGTCGCCCCGTGGCTGCAGCGGTCGCCCGGCAAAGCCGCTGCCATTGCGGCGATGATCGTGGGCGTCGCAGTCGCTATAGTGATGGTATTCGGGTGACAGCGTGAACTACTACTGGTGGGACGTCTGGAAATGGGAACCCGCGACGTGGGGCAGTCAGACGACGCAGTGGGAGCTGATCGCAACCAGGCCGCGCTCGGGCGAAAGCCCGGGGTGGGAACGCCAGACGCTCGACGGCGCTGGGTTCGTCGACAACTGGCTCGGCAACTATTACCTCAGCGGCGCATTGTACGCTGGTCAGCGCACCATCCTGGTGCGCCGCTGGATTTGGAACGGCAAGCACTGGGTACTTGACCACCAGCAGGCATTCAAATGACCGACGTCGTGTTCTTTCTGAAGTCGTTTCCTGACACTCGCGTGAAAGCGCTCGGCTGGGGAAGCAACGTCAAGCTCATCGGCGTGGATCCGCCAGCGTCGCTGATGTGTGGCGGA
>Ga0075321_1000047_pt1 | contig 9241 bp, 8 predicted proteins | sample MayberryNW_Catta_6_FD_120083 | JGI IMG/M metagenome (GOLD analysis project Ga0075321, IMG submission 120083) | Natural and restored wetland microbial communities from the San Francisco Bay, California, USA, that impact long-term carbon... | ecosystem: Environmental > Terrestrial > Soil > Wetlands ... | reverse complement strand
TTCAGGGAAAGAATGTCCACCCCAAACGGCAGGAGAGTTCTTGCTGCACGAAGGGCCAAAGGAAGGAAAAAACTTACAGTCTCCTCTGAAATGAAACTGAAGTAATCATATTTGTTTATATTGATGAAAAAGGTGCCTCGGAACAAGGCACCTTTTTTTTCATTAATTTTACCGGCCTCCGGTACCCTCAATGGAAAATTTGTCAGACTATATTACCGATCATGAACTGAAAATAATATCAGGTAAAATTCTGGCAGGAGAACGCATTTCACCCGCGGAAGGTCTGGTTTTGTACACCAGAGCTGACCTCGCCCTGCTGGGAGTCCTTGCCGGAACTGTCAGAAGAAGGCTTAATGGCAACCTGGCCTGCTTCAACCGGAATTTTCACATAGAACCAACAAATAAATGCATCTATAACTGCCGCTTCTGTTCTTATCACAAACCTGCCAGTGACCCCGGTTGCTGGGACTATTCGATGGAGGAAATGCTCGGTATTGTAAGGGGATTCGACGGCAGGGAGGTCACCGAAGTCCATATAGTCGGGGGAGTTCATCCTGCAAGGGATCTTCATTTCTACGGGAACCTGATTCAAAAGATAAAGGAACACAGGCCCGGATTGCATATCAAGGCATTCTCAGCCATTGAGCTCGATTACATGATAAGATCCTCCGGGTTTTCGATAAGGGAGGGTCTGGAAATCCTTAAAAATTTCGGTCTCGGTTCAATCCCCGGCGGAGGCGCCGAGATTTTCGATGAGGAGATCAGAAACAGGATCTGTCCGGAGAAAACATCCTCCGCCCTCTGGCTGGAAATACATGAAACAGCCCATCAGCTTGGGATCCAATCAAATGCCACAATGCTCTACGGACATATCGAAAGCTATGCCCACAGGATTGATCACATGGAAAGACTGAGGGCGCTTCAGGACAAAACCCGCGGATTCAACGCTTTCATACCTCTCAAGTACAGGAAAGCAAACAATCCCATGTCAGGTACCGGAGAAGTGAGCATCATCGAAGACCTGCGCAACTATGCAGTTTCAAGGATCTACCTTGACAATTTTTCACACCTGAAAGCCTACTGGCCGATGATCGGAAAGGAGACCGCACAGATCAGCCTCTCCTTCGGGGCCGATGACCTCGACGGCACAATCGACGACACCACCCGCATATACTCAATGGCAGGGGCCGGGGAGCAGAATCCCGTTATGACAACAGATGAAATCTGCAGGCTGATACGGGAGGCCGGATTTGAACCTGTTGAAAGGGATTCTGTTTATAATTTTATCAATACATTTGCGTTATAAATAAAGTTCACAAGCCGGTATGAGCCTTAAAAATTTCCTCCTCAGTAAAATATTCTTAAAAAATCTTGGACTGGCAGCCATCCTTGCAGTCAGCCTGATAATGATCCTGCTCATATGGCTCAATTTTTACACGCGGCACGGACAGAGCAGACCGGTTCCCGATTTTATCGGGCTTACGCTGGACCAGACCGCCATGCTTGCAAAAAAAAACAAGGTCAGGTATCAGATTATTGATTCTGTTTTCTCCGCTGAAGTACCCCGGGGATGTATTGCCGAACAAAATCCCGTACCCGGTTTCAGGGTAAAAAAATGGAGGAACATTTCTCTGACAATCAATGCTTTTAACCCCGAGATGGTAGCCATGCCCAACCTGGTAAATCTCCCGCGTCGCCAGGCCACCGCCCTTGTAGAAAGCGCGGGTCTTGAGATTGGTACTGCAAGGTATATACCTGACATATCCGTGGACGTTGTGTTGAAGCAGCTTTACAACGGGAAGGATATCCCTGAAGGGGATTCCCTCCAGAAAGGTTCTTCGATCGATCTCGTCCTGGGCAAGGGGTTAAGCAATCAAAGAACTGCGATTCCCGATCTTCTGGGAATGAATCTTGAATCGGCAAGGAACACGATCCTGGGCGCTTCCCTCACTCTGGTCACTTCAATCTTCGATAATACTATCCAAACCGGGAACGATTACCTGAATGCCTTTGTTTACAAGCAGAATCCGGAGTACAGCCCCGAAGCAACCCTCCCGCTTGGATCATCGATTTATCTCTGGCTTACAGTAGACTCTGCAAAGATTAAAACCGATTCCCTTGAAATGGCTATTGACACGGTACCGGAATTGGCCGGAAACTGATAATATTGTGATGCTGAATAAAACCTGCTCAAATATCGCATTACTGCTGTTCGTCTCACTAAGTGTCTCAGGCCAGGAAGTAATAACAGGCCTTCAGACCAACATCAGAATTTTAAATACCGACATGACTCCCTTTAAGGCGAAAGGAGTGGCTGCAGATACGATAGAGCTGCCTTTCTTTGAAGATTTTACAGGAAGTTCATATGTCCCCTCACCCGCAAGATGGAGCGACAACTTCGTCTTTATAAATAATACCTATACCGATCAGCAGCTTACCCTGGGAGTTGCAACCTTCGATGCGATTGACAATACCGGAAGGCTTTACGAGTCAGCCAATTCATGGGGTTTTGAAGCTGATCATCTGACCTCGCAGCCCATTGATCTCGATTTAAGCCCATCAGAAAATATCTGGCTCAGTTTCTATTATCAACCCGGCGGACTGGGTGACCTTCCCGAACCTGGTGACAGCCTTACACTGCAATTTTATGCCCCCCTCGAGGAAAAATGGTATTCAGTATGGAAAGCGCAGGGTGAAGTAAGTGAAAGATTCAAACCCGCCATAATCAGAATAGATAATCCACGCTACCTGCAAGACGGGTTCAGGTTCAGGTTTGTCAACTGGGCAAGCCTCAGCGCAGAAATAAACGACCCGTCGATGATCGGCAATTGCGATCAATGGAATATTGACTATATCTTCCTCGATGAAAACAGAAACGAAGCCGATACCCTGCTTGCCGATGTTGCCTTCAGGCGACCGCTGAGATCGATCCTTCAAACCCATGAAGCAATGCCCTGGAAGCAGTTCAGGGAAATATTTCTTCAGGAGATGGGATCTGTTATCCCGATACACTACAGGAATAATGATACCATCATACGGAACGTAACAAGGAATTTCGTTATAAGGGATGTTTATGCCAACCGGGTTGTCCATTCGTTTTCAGCAGGTGCTACCAATATCAGCCCGCTGACCAATATTGATTACAATGCGAACCTCATCTATACTTTCAGTTCGGCAAACGATGATTCGGCGATGTTCCGTATTACGGGCTACCTTATAACCGATGACTTTGATCCAAAGGGAAATGATACCATTCAATACAACCAGAGATTCAGTAATTACTTCGCATTTGATGACGGGACATCGGAAGGTGGATATGGGATAAACGGCCAGGGATCGAGAAATGCCATGGTGGCCTACAGGTTTAAATCGTTTATCCAGGATACTATCAGAGCTGTCAGGATCTGTTTCAACGACAGCTATCTTAACAGCAATCTCCGGTCATTCGACCTTATGATATGGTCGGATAATAATAATATCCCTGGCGATGCGATATATTCTGTCAATAACCTTACTGTAGTAAAAGGAGCAGATATCAATGGATTTTTCACCTATCTCCTGCCCGATCCTGTAGTGGTAAATGATGTTTTCTACATTGGCTGGAAACAACTGTCTGAAACTTTCCTTAATGCCGGATACGATGTAAATACTCCTAACAACAACAGGCAGTTTTACTGGCTCAACGGCGAGTGGTTCCATTCGCAGGTAAACGGAAGCGTTATGATCAGGCCTGTTATGGGCGGGTCACTTAAACCTACATCCGTCGGAGAGATCCCGTCTGATCCAAAATCCGCTTTCAGGTTATGGCCAAATCCGGCAACCGGGTTTATAAATCTTGAATCGCGGGAACTGACTCTTTCTCAGTCGGCGTTTGTAACTGTCATCGATCTTTATGGCCGGGAAGTATTGAAGGTTAAGTACAGTGAACGCATAAATGTTTCTTCACTCAAGCCGGGAATTTATACCCTGTTCATATCTGTGAACGGAAAGCGAGCTGGATATCAAAGGCTCGTAATATCAAGATAACTCCTGATATGGGTGAAGAAGAAATAACTGATCAGCAGGAACTTTTTGAACATTACAGGTTTGATATCGATCCGGGCCAGTCGTTGCTGAGGATCGATAAGTTTTTATCATACCGTATCGAAAACACCTCACGTACGCGGATCCAGAATGCTGCAAATGCCGGGAACATTATTGTCAATGATAATCCCGTAAAGCCTAATTACAGGGTAAAGCCCGGTGATGTTGTCCAGATAGTTCTTCCTTCCCCCCCCAGGGAGGTAGAGCTTATCCCTGAGAATATTCCCATAAAAATTATTTACGAGGATGATGACGTGGTTGTGGTCAATAAAGAACCGGGAATGGTCGTTCATCCTGCTTACGGAAATTATACAGGGACTCTTGTGAATGCCCTGATGTGGCATTTCAGGGATCTGCCCCTGTTCAAAACCGGGGAACTGCGGCCCGGACTGGTCCACCGTATCGACAAGAACACTTCCGGTATACTTGTTATAGCAAAAAATGAGCTGGCGCTCAACAGACTCTCCAGACAATTCTATGACAGAACAACTGACAGGAAATATGTTGCACTTGTATGGGGCCTCCCTGACCCTCCCGAAGGAACAATCACCGGAAACGTGGGCAGGAATCTCCGCGACAGGAAAATAATGCAGGTATTTCCCGCCGGGGACCAGGGTAAGCCGGCAATCACTCATTATAAGGTAACCGAGGATCTGGGTTACATCTCAATCGTTGAATGCAAGCTTGAGACAGGCAGGACACATCAGATCAGGGTGCATTTCAGTTATATAAAGCACCCGTTGTTCAATGATGAAGAATACGGAGGTGAGAGGATCCTCAAGGGAACAACATTTACGAAATATCAGCAATTCGTCAGGAATTGCTTCCGTATTTTACCTCGGCAGGCTTTGCACGCCAGGTCGCTTGCATTCGATCACCCGGTAGCCGGTAAAAGATTGTCATTTGAATCCGAACTGCCTGATGATATGAAGCAGGTCATCGAAAAATGGCGCAATTATATCTCAGGCAGGAGTAATGAAATTTAAGTGAGCTGTCTTACCAGCTTCCACCGGCTCCCCCACCGCCGAAACCTCCTCCGCCAAAGCCCCCGAAGCCTCCTCCACCGCCTCCGAAGCCACCTCCACCGCTGAATCCGCCCCAGCTGCCGCTGTGCTTCCGGCTTCCTGAATTCATCATGGCAAGGAGCATCCAGAGAGGCAATCCTTTCCTTCCAATATTTTTGTGATTAGATCCCCCTTTGCCGCGGAAGAACATGATGATAATGATCATAAATATTATAAAGATGAAAGGACCGATAGCACCTTTATCGCCGCCCCTTGACTTACCATACTGTTCCGGGGGAAATTCCCTGCTTGCAAGGGCCATAAGGACGGATGTGGCCCTGTCAAGTCCTTCATAATACTTTCCTGATCTGAAAGCAGGCAGTATTTCCTTGTCGATGATCTCTGCACATGTAATATCCGGCACCACGCCTTCAAGCCCGTAGCCCGGTGCAATAAAGACATCACCCCTTGGTGAATCAGCAGTTTTTTGTTTGACCAGGATGAGTATCCCGTTGTTAATCCCCTTCTGCCCGATGCCCCATTTCTCGGCAAGCCGCTGGGCATAATCTCCCCTGTCATATCCATGCAGGTCGGTTACCGTGACTATCGCTATCTGGGTCGATGTTGAGTCATCATATGCCACGAGCTTCCGTTCCAGAGCATCAACCTCCCGTGTCGAAAGCATGCCCGCAAAATCATTCACAAGTCTGGGAGGCACAGGCCTTTCGGGAAATTCCTGTGAATAGACGGTTAAGGAATAAGAGCCGGCAAGTAATAATACAGCGACTAATGTTTTTAATTTTGATTGCTTCATGAAGCGGGTTGATTTTCGGGATCATCAAACGAGATCTCATCCGACAGCTCGTTGACGTCATCCTGATTCCTGGGAAAATGATCCCTGAGTTGCCTGCCTGCAAGTAAGATGCCTCCGACCAATCCTTCGGTAAATTTGCCGGTCTTGAAATGTTCCTGAAGAGTCAGCTTTATCTTATCCCAGAAATCGGGAGGCACGACTGAATTTATACCGGCATCACCTATTACAGCAAACTCCCTGTTCCGGACGGCCAGGTAAAAAAGCACCCCGTTCCGGTTTTCGGTTGAATGCATTCCGATCTTCCTGAAGATCCAGGCCGCACGGTCAAGAACCTTCCCCTGAAAACCGGTCTCTATATGCACCCTGATCTCCCCCGAAGTCTCATTCTCCGCAATCTTTATGGCATCCCGGATCTGCTCCTGCTCATCTTTTGTAAAGAAGGTTGACGCTTTTACTACCATTTCCGGCAAATTATTAAAACTGGACCTGAGGAGCAGTTTCAGCTCCTTCCATAGATTCAAAATATGGCCTGGCGGTGAATCCGTACATACCGGCAAGAATATTTCTCGGGAATTGTCTGATATAAATATTGAATGCCTGTGCCACCTCGTTAAATTTTCTTCTTTCAACCGAGATCCTGTTTTCAGTGCCTTCGAGTTCAACCTGCAGGTCACGAAAATTCTGGGTCGCCCTGAGTTCCGGATATTTTTCAACAACCACCATCAGCCTTGAAAGTGCAGAGCCGAGGTCGCTTTGAGCCTGCTGGAACTGCTGCAGGTTTTCTGACGTCATTTTGGTCGGATCAATTGTTACCTGCGTGGCTTTTGCTCTTGCTTCAATAACACGGGTAAGGGTCTCCTGCTCAAAATTTGCGGCACCCTTGACAGTGTTCACAAAGTTTGGAATCAGGTCCGCCCTTCGTTGATATTGTGTTTCAACATTGCCCCACTGACTTGTGACACCTTCCTGCATGGAAACCATATTATTATATGATCTCGTGGCCCAGGAGATGGCCCCGATAACCATTAGTAACAGAAATCCACCTACAATAGCCCAAATTAAGCAACCTTTTTTCATCTGCTAAAGTTTTAATGTTTCCCCAAAGTTAATACATCTCTGTTTATTGTTATGTTCACACTGAGAATATTTGCACCTTCATATTTCAATGAATAATTCTGGTGCCACCAGAACACCCCGGGTTCAATTGACCTGCAGCCATCAGCCCGGATACGGAAATTTTATTTACTGTCATCACCACCGGAGTCATCACTAAAAGACTAAATTTGCGTTAACAATTGGAATTCATGAGAACTATAGCCGTTGTAGCAGGAGGAGATTCATCGGAATTTGACATTTCTGTCAAAAGCGCCCTGCAGGTTGCAAAACTTCTTTCCCGGACCTATCTTGTTTATATTATAACGATCAGGGGGTCAGACTGGTACTGGGAGGATAGCAAGGGCCGGTACCACACAATTGATAAGAACGACTTCACGCTGAAGCTCGACGATGAAAAAGTCAGGTTCGATGCCGCATTTATTGCAATCCACGGAAGTCCCGGGGAAAATGGACGGCTTCAGGGATACTTTGATATGCTGCGGGTTCCTTATACAAGCTGTAATGCTTTTTGTTCCGCCCTGACTTTCAATAAACAGGCTACAAAACTTTATCTCAGGGAATACAATATCCCTATGGCAAGGGCAATTATTTTAAGAAGAAATGACCATCCGGATCAGGATGCCATTGTGAAACAGATAGGGCTTCCGTGTTTTGTTAAACCAAACGACAGCGGTTCAAGCTTCGGTGTAACGAAGGTCACAAAAAAAGAGGATTTATCGGGTGCAATTGAAACAGCCTTAAAGGAGAGCGACGATGTTATGATCGAAACTTATATGAAGGGCAGGGAGGTGGCATGCGGAGTGGTTAAAACAAAAAAAAGGTCGCTTATACTGCCGGTAACCGAGATCATCAGCAAAAATGAATTTTTCGATTATGAGGCGAAATATACACCGGGTAAATCGGACGAGGTTACGCCCGCAGTTATGCCTTCAAAAATTACAGACCGGATACAGAATCTCAGCTCCGGAATATATGACATCCTTGGCTGCAAGGGGATAGTCAGGGTTGATTTTATTGTTACGGGAGATGATCCTTTATTTCTTGAGATAAACTCTGTCCCCGGTATGACGCAGGAGAGTATTATCCCGAAACAGGTTCAAGCAGCAGGAATTGAGTTATCTGACCTCTACTCGATGGTTATAGAGGATCTTTTTTCATAAAGGAAGATTATTTATTCACCTTCCCGAGTTAGATTTTATTCACCCTTTGCCATTTTCAGCGCACCCGTGGTAGTAAAATATTTGGTTATCATTCCCTTTTCTTCCCATTCAGGAAGAGTCCCCTGTTTCATATACTCAAGAAATTTTTCGGTAACCTGGCCGAAATGCTCCTCATGTGATACCCTGTATTTTTGCGGAATTACGATCTTAATCACTCCCTTTCCGGCAGGTTCCGTCCGCAGGCTGTCATATGGCAACGTGCCGAGTACATCATTAAGCTCTGCGGCAAGGTTTTCATCAGAGATTCCTTTTGCGTTTTCCACATAAAGTGTCGGAACGAATTTCTCCTCAGCACCCTGCTTAATTGTCAGATCACATTTTGAACCATGCATAACCGAATAATGGGTATCACCGCCTCCCGTGGGTGCCTGGTAATTCCAGGTCACGGATACCTTTGCAAAGACACCTTTAATCTGGTAAGTCATCTCCCCGTTTGAAAATACATTAAGCTTTCCGTCCTTAATGTCTTTCCGGAGAAAATCCGGAAACTCACCATATCCTGTCACCCCGCTGAATTCATCCTTTGTAATTATTGTTGGCCACCTTTTAGCCTGAATGATTGAAACATCTGAAGGAGTGAGTACCTGTCCGGGGAAACATTCCCACTGGATAAGGTCGACAAGGTGGGTTGTGACGTCAACTATCCCTTCTCCCTGCTGGTCGACATCAAAAAACCATGCAGGTCTCAGCAACGGGGTCCCTGATACCAGCTTTGAGAAGTGGTGAACACTCACTTTCGTTACGGCAGGCTCATCTTTTGTTCCTGTTGTGAGCTTTCCAAAAATCTCCTCAGTCTGCGAAAGCAATTTCTGAAGTATGGTAGTCACCTCATATCTTTCTGTCATTACATCGTAAAGGATAATTCCCTTTTCACGCGCCACGCGGAATGCTTCCTCAAGCTTCGGAAAATCCGCTGGTAAAATTATCATCGGTTTATCTGCCAGGACATTAAGGCCTGAATTTACCGATTTTGTAATGTATTCGGCCTTTTTCCTGTTGTTTCC
>Ga0075321_1000046_pt1 | contig 9314 bp, 6 predicted proteins | sample MayberryNW_Catta_6_FD_120083 | JGI IMG/M metagenome (GOLD analysis project Ga0075321, IMG submission 120083) | Natural and restored wetland microbial communities from the San Francisco Bay, California, USA, that impact long-term carbon... | ecosystem: Environmental > Terrestrial > Soil > Wetlands ... | reverse complement strand
TAATGACAATGTCAAACGGCCGGTATTACTTTGGATCCACGGGGGAGGATTCACAAGCGGCAATTCCATTGAACATCCTGAATACCATGGTGAAAATCTGAGTCGAAAGGAGAATATTGTATTCTGCTCTCTGAACCACAGACTTGGTCCCCTGGGTTTTGCGAATTTTGCCGGAGCGGGAGGCGAGAAATATGCAGCGTCAGGTAATGCTGGCATGCTGGATATTGTTGCTGCCCTGGAATGGATACGTGATAACATCTCAAATTTCGGAGGCGATCCTGATAGTGTAACCATTATGGGTCAGTCCGGCGGCGGAGCAAAAGTATGTACTTTAACGGCAATGCCATCGGCCAGGGGCTTGTTCCATAAAGCCGTAGCTTTAAGCGGGACTTCACTTAATGGCAGTAACAGGGATTATTCTGAAAAACTCGGATCTTATATTCTTCGGGAAGCTGGTTTATCTGATTCCCAAATCGATAAACTACAGGATATTCCATGGAGGGACTTCTATGCAATAGCTAATAAAGCCGCCGGGAAATTAAGAGCGGAAGCCGGAGCGACCGGTATGATGAGGGGATTTTGTCCCGTTGTAGATGGTGTATACCTGCCTGATCAACCATTTTTTTCAGGTGAATTATCCACGGAAATACCTATGATATTTTGCAGTACTTTTTATGAAAGATCGCCAAGTGCATTCGATTCCTCGCTCGAGAATATAACATTGGAAAAGGCAAAAGAGCTTGCCGTAACAACAAGAGGCTTTGGTGCTTCAATAGCTGAAAATGCTTCCGAAATAATTGATGCATATGCAAAGAGTTTTCCTGACAGAAAGCCGATTGAAATATTATCAATGGCAATCAGTAACCGCCAAAGTACTATTAATGCCGTTAACGCAAAATCAAAGCAAAAAGCCAGGGCTTATCTGGCCTGGTTTGGCTGGAATCCCCCTGTTTTTGACGGCCGGTTGAGAGCTTTCCATACCATGGATATTTCTTTCTGGTATTATAATACTGATATTCAGATCTCTCATACAGGAGGTGGCGCGAGACCAAGAAATTTAGCAGCAAGGATGTCAGGCTCACTTGTACAGTTCATGAAAACTGGCGATCCCAATGGAGGAGGACTGCCTGAATGGCCGGGATATACGATGGAAAATGGGGAAACTATGATCCTTGATGACGTATCCGGAGCAAAAAAAGACCCTGACAGGGAAGCGAGAAAAACCCTGTAATGGTTATTAGAGACCGGGTTGCTTCAGGTCAGATACGATCAAGTACAAGTACCCAGTCATCACCATTTTCTTTTTTACCGGGAGGATCAAACGTTTCAATTCCGGTGCAATTGAAATTCCCTATTTTAATAAATTCCCCGTTCCGGGGATTAAACCATGATGCTTTAAAACCGGACCAGTGGAGTTCATCTGAATTAATATTGATATCACTTCCGTTCCATGTATAAATAAAGGCATAATCCCGGCCCCTGGTTGCTGCCTTATAATCATATTTTTCACCACCTGCACCGGACACAATTTTCCTGTCTGGGATTCTGTCAAAATACGATCTTGACAGCATCAACTGTTTCAGATATTTCATCTGAGAGGCGCCAGGAGCATTTAAGGCTGTATTCCAGTATTCTTTCACACCATAGGCCGGATTCAGATCACCCGGCTTATGAAACTGCATTACAGCATTGTTTCCGTAGGTAAATCCACATGTCCCCATAAACACCGACCAGTATCCATATCGTCTCACCTCAGAATCAGTCCAGTATGGTTGCAGAGGATCGTGAAGACCCTGTGGTATGCCCTCATATGATGGTTCACCATCCAGGGTGGGCCTGACAGGAATTTTTGAATAATCATTCTGCGCATATTTCCAGTTGTCCTCACCATATGCAAGGCCTGAAGTGTCCTGATCATATCTCCGGTGTCCCGACTGGAACATATTAAAGTCGAGCCATGATTCATTCTGAAACCATTTTGATGATTGAGACCTTCCAAACGGGTGAAAAGTAATCAGTTGAGCAGGGCATTTCTTTCTGATAGTATTGCCGATGGTTTCCCAGACAGTTAAAGAATCGCTGCCATATACATCGCCTCCATTCACCCATATTATGTTTGGCCTCTCTTTATACTTTTCAGCAAGCCATTCGGAATAAATTCCGGCTTGCTCTGCTGTTACATGTCCGTTCCTTACATTTGAACCCCAGACAGGGACCAGGGCCATATATAATCCATATTTATGCGCAAGATCTATCAGATAGTCAACATGGTCCCAGAAATCGTACTGGAAAGGATCATTGAATGAGTTGCCAACTGTAGTAAGCGGCCTGGCTATATCATGGCAGATCAATGCAGAATCGCCATATATATTTGCTTCATTTGATATATCATGAATTAGCATTGCCTGAATGACATTGAAACCTTTTTCGTTCCGGTCCCGGAAGTAACTATCTGCCTCTTCGCGACTAAGCTTGGTAAAGAGCATCCAACCCGTATCTCCCAGCCAGAAGAAGGGATCTCCGGACTTTGTGGCCAAAAACCTTTTATTTTCTGAGATTATCAGCGTTGGAGTTAACTCCGTTTTTATCCCCGTACGGCAGGATAAAAAAGTCAGGACAAATATAATGCTGACCAATAGTCTCATCTTCTATTGCAATCAAAACGGCAAAACAAAGGTAAATCTTCTGAAATTGTTTAAGATTGCCAGTATGAAAAAAACGGTTATTTGTTAAAAATCGTATAGAAGAGTCCCGCTGTTAAACCTGATTCGTTTTAAGGAGTATATTGCATTCGACCCTCATAATGAAACCAGGGAGCTCTTCCCAGATCAGACTCCTGCAGGTTGCCTCATCAGGCGTTTTTGAGATTGTTGCATGCTTCATGGTGAGGCAGTCTCTTGCCAAAATAAAAAATATCCTTGATAATTTGGAAAATTGCGAACTATAAACTACATTTGTAGATAGTTGTCAATAAATGTAGATGGAATGTACCTGACCAATGCCGAAGAACAAGTTATGAAGGTGCTATGGGAACTGGAAAAAGCCTTCATACGGGAATTAATGAATGAATTTCCAGATCCAAAACCTGCCCAGACTACTGTTTTTACCTTGTTAAAAAGAGTGATTGATAAGGGCTTTGTAGGTTTCAGACAGTACGGAAATTCGCGTGAATATTATCCTCTTGTTAGCAAGAGTGAATATTTTTCTAATCAGATCAGCGGCATAATTAAAGATTTCTTCAACAACTCTACTGCGCAGTTTGCATCATTTTTTGCTGATGAAACGGACATGACAAAAGAAGAGCTTGAGGAATTGAGAGAGATAGTTGATAAGAAAATTGCTCATAAAAAGGCAAAAAAATGACTGCTTTCCTTATCAAATCAGGTATTTGTATGGTCATCCTGTTCGGACTATACTGGCTGATTCTCAGGAAAGAAAAGCTGTTCATCTTTAACAGATATTACCTGATCTTCTCAGTTCTGATATCTCTGGGTGCCCCTTTTATTTCGATCCCCATAGATCCCGGCTCCAGGATAGCAGCTAACGAAATAGTAACCATTCTGAACTTTAAACCTGAGGTAAATTCTTTAGGGCAAGGGGCAGGAACTGCCCATCAGGAAAAAGCGTTACCGGACATAACAGATACTTTTATTATAAATCAGCATGCATCAAATAAATCGACTCCTGTCGACAGCAAAAAAATCCTTTTAATAATTTATTTTTCAGGGTTAGTGCTGATGTTACTCAGGTTTTTCAAAAATATTTTACTGGTACACCGGATGTATAGACTATCTGAAAGAATTGATCATGAAGGGTATAAGATTGCATTGCTTGACAGTCAGGTTAATCCTTTCAGCTTCCTTCGCATAGTGTTTTTAAATAAGCAGGATTACATTGAATACAGGATTTCCGGAAATGTTCTTAGACATGAGCTTGAACATTTAAGACAATTGCATTCATTTGATATCATCTTCTTTGAGATACTCCAAATATTTCTTTGGTTCAATCCTGTACTGTTTTTATATAAATGGGCAGCAAGGATCAACCATGAATATCTTGCCGATGAAGCAGTGATCAGACGCTCCTCAGACATGGAGGCCTATGCATGTGAATTGATAAGTTTCATCAGCCGTATAGTAAGTGTTCCATTTACAAGCGGATTCAGTCCATCGATGATCAAAAAGCGTTTATTGATGCTGAACACGAAAACAAGTAATTGGGGCAAAAAAAGCAGGATAGGTATTACTCTGTTCACGTCAGTTTTACTTTTGACCGGTTTAAGCATCAAACCTGCATATCCGGATACCAAAGACGGCCGAATCAAAAAGCAGATTACAGAAAATGATGATATTGTTATTGAAGAAGTATATTTCAGAAACCCTGATTTCAAACCTTTGAAAGCTCTGTTTGTAATGGATGGTAAAAAACTTGATATTAATGACACAATTAATGTTGACCCTCAATATATTAAAACCATCCATATTTTAAAGGATCGCAAAGCAATCCGTAAATATGGCAGAATCGCGAAGAACGGTGTAGTTGTAATAAGCACATATGAAAACGATAAAAGATCTGTACCGGATTCCTTGTATTTCAAACCAATTTATACTGTAAACAATAAGGTTCCAAAAGGGTCAATAACTATCCCGGTTTCGAATTTGTTTTCACTTAGTATGTGGACCTATCCGATTTTCCCGAAACAAGACCTCAGGAAGCGTTGGAGGACGGTAGATATAATGACCAGGGACTTTTACAGGATAGGAGGGAAGGTTATTCAGAATAATGGTGAACCATTACCCGGAGTTTCGGTAACGGCTGCTGAAAACCCTTCCAGGGTAATAACAGATCAGGATGGACGCTTTCTTCTGAAGGATGTACGTCCAGATGCTGTGGCTGAAATATCCGGAGAAGGATACGAACCTTTATATTTTAAAGTTAAGGGAATGGTTTTCACGTCTGACCTTACGATAACTCTTGACAAAAAGAATGAACCGAATCAAAAAATAATATGGGCTAATAATAATATTAAAGATTTTTCAGGTGTATGGAAGTTAAACAAAGAGCTGACCAGGACTCCTTTCACTGTAATTAATTATGTTTACGATATTCATCAATATGATTCTGATTCTATAATGATGGACTTTTCAAGAACTTTTGAAAACAACAAAGAACAGAATAATAATAGCAGGTTTGTCTTTAATACAGTCACAAAGGAAGGCTCGGAAATGTTTGACAACGTAAAGTCTACACTTATATGTTCAATAGATACAGATGGCCAATCCTTTTCAGTTACACTTCAGGTGAAAAGCAAACTTGGACTGTTTAAAGAATTTAAGAGAACTGAAACCTATTCACTCAGTGATGATGAAAAGAATCTGATCATCAGCACATTTGATTTTCCTGACATTTCTTCCGTTACGGGGGAAGAGATTCTAAAAATGGTTTTTGACAGGATGTAAGTGAATCTGGCCTTAGAGATAGCTGATCCACATCCTTTCAAAACACCTGCTTTCAAAAAGAATTATGATTTTGTGATAATTCTGTGATAAACAGAATCTACTTTTGAGATGTTTCTATCAATAAAACTATTATGGAAAGAGCCTTAATTATTGAAGACGACAGGGATATTTCCGAATTGATTTCAATTCATTTATCTGACATGGATTTGGAAGTTGACAAATCATTTGACGGGAAGGACGGTCTTATAAAAGCACTGAACAACAATTATCGTTTCATCCTGCTCGATATTCGCTTACCGCAGCTCGATGGTTTTGAAGTTTGCAAGCGCATCCGGATGGAAAGAGTTAACACACCTGTTTTGATGCTTACTTCCAAATCTGAAGAAATTGACAAGGTAATCGGCCTTGAAATTGGTGCTGACGATTACATTTCGAAACCCTTTGGAATCCGTGAATTACTTGCAAGAATCAAGGCTGTTTTGCGCCGGTACGATTACAGTTTGAACTCGAAAGAAGAGGACGAAAAAGAGATCCGTTATGAGAATTTGTATATCAACGTGGGAATGCGTATTGTAGAAGTCGACGGAAAGAGAATTGAGCTTTCGCCAAAGGAATTCGATTTGCTGGTGCACCTGGCTTCCAATCCCGGGAAAACCTACTCCCGTATGAGTTTGCTGGAAAAGGTTTGGGGGTATGAATTTGAAGGGTTTGAACATACCGTGAATTCGCACATCAACAGGTTGCGGTCGAAAATTGAAAAAGATATGAATCAGCCGGAATTTATTCTGACTACCTGGGGAATAGGTTACAAGTTCAGGGAACTATAACAGATTTAGCATTATTCAGAAATGAAACCCATATGGTTGTTTGAAATCACAAACATTTATGAATATTATTTCAACCATGTGCGGTTTCCCCGCCAAAGCGGGGACCTTTAAAATAAATTATAGACGGATGAAAAAATCGAAAATTTTAAACAAGTTGTATATTCAGATATCAGTGATTTTTTTGCTGGTACTGATTTTTTTTGCGGCTATCACAATTTACATCTCGGTTCACTCTGCCAATAAATACAGTATCGAGGTAAACCAGCGTCTTAACCGGGGACTGGCTGCAAACATGGTGCATGTCATCCAGCCCTTAATGAAGAATGGCGTCATGAGCGACGAGGGAATGGCAGATATTATGCATTCCATGATGGTTATCAATCCGATTGTGGAGGTTTATGTGCTCGATCCCGAAGGTAAAATTCTGAAGTATGTGGTTCCGGATAAAACCGTACAACTAAAGAAAGTAAACCTCGAACCTATTAAAAAGTTTCTGAACGATCCGGAACACAGTATTATTTACGGCGATGATCCCCGAAACCCGGGAGAATACAAAGCTTTTTCAGCAGTCAGGATGGAAGAAAACGGGAAACTGACAGGGTACGTCTACATTGTGCTGGCAAGCCAGGAATTTGTTTCTGCATCGCAGGCTGTTTTGGGAAGTTACATACTCGGTCTTTCCATCCGTTCAATCATAATTATATTAGTCATTTCGGCGTTTGTGGGGTTGCTTGCAATTTATTTCTTTACACGTAAACTGAATCCCATTTTTAAAGGAATCAACGAATTCAGGGAGGGTAAACTGTCAGCGCGAATCCCGGTTAAGAGCGATAATGAAATTGACCGGATCGGATTGGTTTTTAACCAGATGGCTGATACCATCGAAAAGAACATCCGGGAACTGAAAGGTGCAGATAATTTGCGTCGCGAACTTATCAGCAACGTTTCGCATGATTTGCGTACACCAGTAGCCTCTATCCAGGGATATGCCGAAACACTGATGCTGAAAAAAGATTCGGTTTCCAGCGATGAACAGCAAAAATACCTCGAAATAATACACAATAGTTGTGGCCGGCTGGAAAAGCTGGTGGAGGAATTGTTTGAACTGTCAAAATTGCAGGCCAATCAGACCGAGCCGCATCCTGAGCCATTTTCCATTTCGGAACTGGTGTATGATATCGCCAATAAATACCGGATTCTTTCTCAAAAAAAGGGAATCAGTATTAATACGGTAATCGATAAAAATGTACCCCTGGTAAAAGCCGACATTTCGATGATTAACCGAGTTTTGCAGAACCTGATTGACAATGCCATGAAATTTTGTAAAGAAGGTGATACCATTAATATTGAAATTGATCCGAAAAAAACGGAGTGGGTGGAAGTGCGTGTGGCCGATTCCGGACAGGGGATTAAACAGGAAGATCTGCCAAATCTGTTTCAGCGGTATTACAAAGGCAGAAATGAAGACAACACTTCAAGCACAGGTTTGGGGCTGGCCATTGTTAAAAAAATAATCGATTTACACAATTCCCAGATAAAGGTATTCAGCCAGTATGGTAAGGGAACAACCTTTGTTTTCGATTTACCGGTAGCAACTTCAGTAGCTTGATTTTTTACAGAAAATTGAATTTCCTGTGATATTGTCTTGACAGTTAATCCTGAATTTTGCCGGCAAAAACAATTTAAAACTGGTTATATGAAAACAAAGTTTCACCATACATTTTTACTATTGATATTTATCCTGGCTACGGGAACCGGATGCGTCCAGAATGAAAATAAGGTTAAATATTCAGGGAAATTTCGTGCTTTGACGCCTGATGAGGAAAGGGTGATTATACATAAGGGAACCGAACCTCCTTTTACAGGAAAATACGACAATTTTTTTGAGGAGGGAACCTATGTTTGTAAACGCTGCGGGGCCTTATTGTACCGTTCATCCGATAAATTCGATGCAGGTTGTGGCTGGCCCAGTTTCGACGATGAAATTCCTGGTGCCGTTACACGCACTCCTGATGGTTTTAGAAGTGAGATAACCTGTACCAATTGCGGCGCTCACCTCGGGCATGTCTTCCTGGGCGAAGGTTTTACAATAAAAGATACCCGGCACTGCGTGAATAGCATTTCCCTGACATTTATTCCTGCTGGTAGTTCGAAATCGGCGCAGCAGGATACTGCATATTTTGTGGGTGGTTGCTTTTGGGGAGTCGAATATTTTATGGAACATGCAGAAGGCGTAATATCTGCCGTTTCGGGCTATATTGGAGGAACAGAGATAAATCCGACATACCTGGAAGTCAGTAGTCACACAACTAATTATGCAGAAGCGGTGCGGGTGATCTTCAATCCATCAAAAACCACTTACGCAGATCTGGCAAAATTTTTCTTCGATATTCACGATCCAACCCAGGTAAACCGTCAGGGACCGGATATTGGCAAACAGTACCGTTCGGAAATATTTTACCGGAATAGCGCTCAGAAAGAAACGGCTGAAAAGTTGATTGATGTCCTGAAAAACAAGGGATATGATTTGGCAACGAAAGTAACACCGGCAGGACGGTTCTGGGAAGCGGAAAGTTATCACCAGGATTATTATAAAAAAAAGGGTGGCACTCCATATTGCCATAAATTTATAAATAGATTTTAGGGCTGTTTTTACAATGAAATTAGGCTCAGGCTGAGGTTTATCCTTTCTTAATTTAGGATTGAAGTGGAAGCTGAAAAAATCTAATCTGAAAAAGAAGTGTGGGGTAGAATTAAAATACGGACAATTACCGGGACTTGTCCGTGGTTTATTTTTTGCAATTGACTGATCAATATAAAATTACGCAAAATTACCGGGATCGAAAATGTTATAAAAACTTCAGTTATTTGTGACTTTCCTGTGATAATTGATTCTGAAATTTGTCGTAGTTAAACCATTAAATATTATAGCTATGAAAGTTTTACGACTTACAATGATTCTGGCACAGTTTGCGATAGCATTTACACAGTGCAGGAAAGACGAAATGTTTCACCCTGATGATGACCC
>Ga0075321_1000045_pt1 | contig 9499 bp, 6 predicted proteins | sample MayberryNW_Catta_6_FD_120083 | JGI IMG/M metagenome (GOLD analysis project Ga0075321, IMG submission 120083) | Natural and restored wetland microbial communities from the San Francisco Bay, California, USA, that impact long-term carbon... | ecosystem: Environmental > Terrestrial > Soil > Wetlands ... | reverse complement strand
TAGTAATGATGTGGGTGTTCAGCCTCTCAATATGGTCATCAAGATAACCGGATCCAAACCAGACAGGGCAGGTATTTTCCACCCTGTCGTCAAGTTATCGGACGACCCTGATAAAAATACCGGGGATCCTGCCGAAATAAAGCTTTGCAAGAAAATACTGGGGCTTTAAAAGCACAGGCTCATCCCAACCATAAGATCTGAACTCATCCCCCTTCCTCTTTCTCTTAAGGCTAAGAGCCCTTCCCCTTAGCCTTAAGGGGAGGTGCTGGGGAAGTTCAGATCTTTGCGCTCTACGCTCCCTGCTCCCTGCAATAACAAGGGAGATTACAAACAAACCTTCCGTAATTTTGTTAAATCAAAGTAGTTCACCATATAAACAATTTAAATGGAATACAGGATTGAACACGACTCCATGGGAGAGGTAAAAGTGCCGGAATCAAAATACTGGGGTGCCCAGACGGAAAGGTCGCGCAATAATTTCAGGATTGGTCCGGAAGCAAGCATGCCGCAGGAAATTGTAAAAGCATTCGCAATTATTAAAAAGGCTGCAGCAATTACTAATTGCGAGCTGGGATATCTGTCACAGGAGAAGAGAGATATGATCACAGAGGTGTGCGATGAAATAACCGAAGGGAAAATGGATGACCAGTTTCCCCTGGTTATCTGGCAGACAGGCTCGGGTACCCAGACAAACATGAATGTAAACGAGGTGATAGCTAACCGGGCGCACGTCATAAAAGGAGGCTCCCTGGCTGATCACCGGAGAGAATTACATCCCAACGACGATGTCAACAGATCGCAGTCATCGAATGATACATTCCCGACGGCGATGCATATTGCATCATATTTGATTGTTAAGCAATTAACAATTCCCGGTCTTCAGAAACTGAGGGATGCCCTTTCCTCCCGATCGCAGGAATTCATGAGGATAGTGAAGGTGGGAAGGACACACTTCATGGATGCCGTCCCCCTGACACTCGGTCAGGAAATATCGGGATATGTTCAGCAGGTTGAAAACGGAATAGGGGCTATTGAAAATGCTCTCTTTAAGGTGAGTGAGCTGGCCCTTGGAGGATCTGCCGTTGGTACGGGACTTAATACTCCTCCCGGATATGCGGAAAGGGTTATATCTAAAATCTCTGAACTTACGGGTTTTCAGTTTGTTTCAGCTCCGAATAAGTTCGAAGCACTTGCCGCGCACGATGCAATGGTTGACCTGAGCGGCGCACTTAAGCGTTGCGCTGTATCCCTTATGAAGATTGCCGGCGATATACGGATAATGAGTTCCGGACCCCGCTGCGGTATTGGAGAAATAATTATCCCCGAAAATGAGCCGGGCTCATCCATCATGCCGGGTAAGGTAAATCCAACCCAGGCAGAAGCCCTGACAATGGTTTGCGCCCAGATAATGGGCAATGACGTTGCCGTAACTATCGGAGCTTCAGGCGGGCAATTTGAGCTGAACGTTTTCAAGCCTCTCATTGCATTCAATGTTTTACAGAGTGCCCGCCTGCTCGGAGACGCTTGTACCTCCTTCAGCGATAACTGCATTGCCGGGATGAAGCCCAACCTGGAGGTTATAGGGAATCATCTTGCCAATTCACTTATGACTGTAACAGCTTTGACTCCTCATATCGGATATGACAACAGCTCCCGGATAGCAAAAAAAGCGCTGAACGAAAACATAACACTGAAACAGGCGGCAATCAAACTCGGACTGATGACATCCGAACAGTTTGATGAATGGGTTGTTCCTGAAAAAATGACCGGGCTGCTCTTTGACACATAACAGAATTGATTTACTACGAAAATTAAATTTTTCTGGATATAAAGTAACTGAGTGGCTCAGAATTATTTAATGTAAAATATAAGAACCATGAAAGCATTGACAAAGGAAGAAGTGACCGGTTATCTGAAGAACAATCTGAAGGACTGGACAGAAGAGAGAGCCGGTATTAAAAGAGAATTCAAATTCAAAAATTTTATAGAGGCATTTTCATTTATGACTGCTGTGGCTCTCGAGGCAGAGAAATTAAATCACCACCCCGACTGGAGCAACTCGTACAACAGGGTGAATGTGGCTCTGACAACGCATTCGGCCGGAGGGATCACACAGAATGATTTTGACCTTGCAAACAGGATGGAACTTGCATACAGGAGTTACCAGGCTTCATAATTTTTCGAGAAGCCTGTTTGTATTTGAATCTTCAGTGTCGTGATGATAGACATAGGTCGGATCCAGAACCTCGAGTATCGCAATATTCGTTTTTTCGGCTCTTTCGAACAGATCGGCATCTCCGCCGATTACAAAGCTTCTGAACCCATTGAGCGAGATGGCGGTCTCTCTTTCAATAATAAAAGTGCCTCCAATCTTGCACTGATCAAGATTTATGATTCTGCTTAAATCAAACCTGTCAGGTACAAAAGGATTCCCTATAATCCTGGTCCCGCCGTATAAAAACTTTGCATCCGGATTTTGCATAATGATTTTTTTTCTCAACTCCAGGTGTTCAGGGCTATACTCATCATCTGAATCCAGGAAAGTAATGAAAGTACCTTTTGCATAACGGATCCCGGAATTTTTTGCAGCCGTCATTCCCAGATGAGCCTGCCGGATAAGGGTAATCCGGGGATAGCGACGGAGCCACGGCAGCAGTTTATTGAAGGTATCATCCGTGCTTCCATCGTCAATAATAACAGCTTCCCAATCCTTTTCGGTCTGCGAAACCAGTGATTCGAGCGCCCTGGTAATAAGCCCTGCCCTGTTAAAAGTTGCAATGATAACTGAAAAAAAGGGCTCACCGGCTTCCTTTAGCCCGATCTTAATATATTTCTTAGCTTTCGCCGTCTCTTCCATTCAGGAGAATTTTTTCACCATAAAACAACAGGAAGAAGTAAGTGTTTGCGACAAAGTGAAACCCACCCCTAGATCCCCCTTTATAAGGGGGGACTTTGCTTCCTGCAATCTTCATCTTCAATACTTTTTGGAGCTCTTTGTTTGCTCTTTATGCTACAATTCTCATTGCTGTACGGCTATGCCCGCCGGGGGGTTGGGAAGCCGGAGCAGCCTCAACAATCAATCATACAACCTTTTTGTCCTGTCTATTGACCATCCGGTTTTCAGACCAATAACAAAAAGAGCCAGAGCCAGCGCACCAACTGAAAATATAACATCGCCAAAGATCCTCATCCAGCGCAGGGTCTGTAGTGTTGAACCCTGTAAAAATTCTTGTGAACGGGCATACCAGATCCCCTGTTTTATGCTTGCAACGGTCTGAAGGACGCCTACGGGCAGAAGACTTATCAGTATCATCAGCATCAGCCCCGCATTAATCGACCAGAAGGCTATTTTTAAGAGGTTTGTTTTCCATTGATATTTTATTGTAAGGCCCTTGAGCACAAAAAGCATAAGACCGATCGCAAGCATGCCGAAAACGCCGAATAGTGCAGCATGTCCGTGTACGGGTGTAGTATTAAGCCCCTGCATATAATAAAGTGCTATTGGCGGGTTTATCAGGAAGCCGAAAATACCTGCCCCGACAAGATTCCAGAAGCTGACAGATATTATAAAATAGATCGGCCATTTATATGATTTGACCCATGGGGTGGACTTGCTGAGCGCCAGGTTATGGTAGGCTTCGAATCCCATAAAGACCAGCGGCACCACTTCAAGTGCGCTGAATGAAGCGCCGAGAGCAATTATTGCCGTTGGTGTCCCCGCGAAATAAAGATGGTGAAAAGTACCTATTACTCCGCCGCTCATATATACAATAGTGGCAAAGAGGACGCCTGTAGTAGCATATTTAATATTCAGCAGCCCCATCCTCACGAAGAGGAATGCTGCCATTACTGTGGCAAATACCTCAAAAAATCCCTCAACCCAGAGATGGACTACCCACCACCTCCAGTACTCGGCCACCGAAAGATGAGTCTGCCTGCCCCACATCAGCCCTGCGCCATAGAATCCGGCAATTGCAACGGAGGCAATGACGAACATTATAAGCAGCTGACGGCTTTCCGAGGGCTTTGAAAGTGCCGGCCACAAAGCACGTAACATCAGGAAGAGCCAGATAAAGAAACCCGCAAACAGGAAAATCTGCCAGAACCTGCCAAGATCGACATATTCGTATCCCTGGTGGCCAAACCAGAAGTTGTTCACAAGCCCGAGCTTCTGCATTATACCCATCCATTCCCCGGCTAATGAACCCAGAACAATCACGAGAAGTGCACCAAAAAGAATATTTACACCGAGCTTCTGGTACTTCGGTTCAAATCCGGATACGGCAGGTGCAATATAAAGTCCTGCTGCCAGCCAGGAGGTTGCTATCCAGAATAGTGCAAGCTGGATGTGCCACGTACGTGAAACAGAATAGGGGAGGATATTGCCGAGACTTAATCCGTAAAAGCCGGTACCTTCCACTCCGTAATGGGCAGCTACAACGCCAAAAAGTATCTGTACAAGGATTAGTATTACAACAATCCAGAAATACTTAAGTGTAGCCCTCATTGAGGGTGTGGGGTTAAGACCTCCCAGCGGGTCATCCTGGGGAAGAAGGGAACTGTCAAGGATATCAGATCTGTTCCTGGCATTATAATAAGCAAGCAAACCAATACCAACCAGCAGCATTATCACACTGAATCCTGTCCAGAGGACAATGCCAGCTGAGGGTGTGTTACCGATGGTCTGATCGGGTGGCCAGTTGCTCGTGTAGGTCAGCTCCGTTCCGGGCCTGTTGGTAACGCACGCCCAGGCTGCCCAGAAAAAGAAGGCATTCATTGCCTGCATCCTTTCAGGATCTTTAATTGTGTTTGCAGGAATAGCATAATTACCCCTTTCTGTGGCAAGTGACGGGTCATCCATAAAAAGCCCCGTGTAGTAAGCCTCATTATTTTTTATGGCTTCAGCTCTTTCATCTGAGAGAGTCAATGTGCCATTGGAACTGTTGTAGCTGTTTAAGCGCAGACTCTCCTGAAGCCTTACCTTCAGCATAGCCTGTTGTTCCCCTTTGAGCCCGTCGAAAGAAGTTCCAAATTCGTCCTTCGACCATTTATCAAGAAGCCATACAGTTTCCCGGTGAATCCAGTCGGCCGACCAGTCGGGAGCCAGGTAAGCACCATGTCCCCATACTGTACCGACCTCCTGTCCACCGATCGACTGCCATACATTCTGCCCGTCCATGATCTGCCGGGAAGTGAAGAGTTCCGTTCCGCTTCGGGTGATCACCTTTTCAGGTATGGGCGGTTTTTCCCTGTAAATTTCATGACCGAAAAATACAAGAACGGAAAATGAGATCAGGGTTACAATAGCAAAACCTGTCCAGAGTCTCCTTGTTTTCATAGGTTTTCGTAATTAATGATGTTTTAATTCAGGTTATTGGTTAACAAAATAGATTTAAACAAGCATCAGGAGTAAGCGTTTAATATATACAACGTCAATGACTTGATTATGTTCATATGTGCAAACCTGAATTATTCTGTTGAACTTTTTTCCATATAAATTGTCATTAGCACGATGGAAAGTGTGAAATGTCATCGAAAATTAAACATAATTAACCGTCTGATAAAATAAATCCAAAATACCATCTGAAGGTATTTTGGGGCTTATGGTTTTCCACCTTTCCTGGTTTTTAAGGATTGAGTGAATAGGATTGAGTGAATAGAAGTTGGCAGACTGATGTAAAAACTAAGAAAAATGAAGAAACTTTTACTCTTTATAACAGTGTGTGTGCTACTGGCCGGTTACACCGTACAGGGGCAGACCGTGGTTATCACAGGTACGGTGACCTCTTCTGTCGAGGGCGAGGGTCCTATTCCGGGGGCTGCTGTTGTAGTAAAGGGAACGACTGTTGGTACCCTGACTGACGCAAACGGAAAATTTTCATTAGCAGTACCGGTGAAGGCAAATACACTTGTTTTCTCCTTTATAGGGATGAAAAATGTGGAGGTCCAGATTTCAGGCCGGAATGTCATTGATGTTGTAATGGAGCCTGATATTGTTGGACTGAATGAGGTGGTTGTAACTGCGCTGGGAATATCCCGCGAGAAAAAAGCCCTTGGCTATGCCGTTCAGGATGTACAGAAGGACGTAATAGCAAGGGCTGCCAATCCCGATCTGGCTGGTGCCCTTCAGGGAAAACTGGCAGGAGTGGATATCAAGCCATCCAGCGGGATGCCGGGTGCATCCTCGCAGATCGTAATTCGCGGAGCGAGATCATTTACAGGAAACAACACCCCTCTTTATATTGTCGACGGGATGCCCATTGCATCAACTGCTGACTTTTCAACCGGAGACGGTGTTACCGGTTCTGATATCGCCAACAGGGCAATTGATATTGATCCGTCAGATATCGAAAGTATCAACATACTTAAAGGCCAGGCAGCAGCAGCGCTTTACGGTATCAGGGCATCAAACGGCGTCGTCGTTATTACGACTAAAAGCGGCCGTGGAAATGTCCCCGGAAAACCTGTGGTGTCGTTTTCACATACAAGCGCCATTTCGGAAGTCTCTCGCGTCCCCGATTTTCAGACAATCTATGCCCAGGGAAGCTATGGGGCATATGTTCCAAGCACATCATTTTCCTGGGGACCGAAAATAACCGATCTTCCCAATGACCCTGTATATGGAGGGAACGAACAGGGGCATCCCGGACAATATCTTGTGCAGCAGCTGCAGAGGGCTGAGTATCCCGATCCATGGGTAACTCCCGGAGTATATAACGGGTGGAAGGACTTTTTCAAAAGAGGTTATTCAACGACAAATAACCTGAATGTCAGTCAGACCGGCGAGACGGGAAGTTTTATCCTCGGTGTGAGCCAGACCCATCAGGACGGTATTGCTCCTTCAACCGGGATGGAGCGGTGGAATGCAAAGGCTTCGGCTGAAAGAAAGATGGGCAGCTTATTCACGGCTGGCTTTAATGCTAATTTTCTGAAGAACAGCATAGACAAACTTCCTTCTGCTAACGATGCGGCACTGAACGGCGCGTATGCCTCCCCACCAAACTATGACCTGAAGGACTGGCCGTACGCCCTTCCGGGAGATCCATATTCACAGGTTTACTTCCGGGCTCTGACGTTTGACAATCCCTACTGGGCTGCCCGGCATAATGTCTTTAATGAAAAGACCGACCGCTTTTTCGGAAACGGCTACATTAACTTTAATACACCCCTGGCCCACAACATGAAACTGAGAGCAAAATACCAGCTCGGACTTGATTCCTACTCAACACACTTCCAGGATATTTTTGAATACGGCCACTCAGGTTCAACAGGGATCATCGACAATTACGGGATTACGGCAGGGACAGTCAATTCACTGCTTACAGTCAATTATGACTGGAATATTACGGGGGATCTGGCCCTGAGTCTCTTAGCCGGTAATGAGTTTAACCATGAGAATCAGAAGTCCTATGCGGAACATGGTGAGGATTTTAACTTCGGAGGCTGGGCGCATATACAGAATGCCAATACCGTTACTGCAAACGAAACAAAAGACCAGTTCCGCACGGTCGGATTCTTTGGAAGCCTGTCATTAAGCTGGAGGACAATCCTGTTTTTGGATGCCACTGGGAGAAGCGATATTGTTTCCCAGATGCCCAGAGGAAATCGTCAGTTCTTCTATCCGTCAGCTTCACTGAGCTTTGTCCCGTCGGAAATGAGTTCTCTGAAGAACAGCAAATGGTTATCTTTTGCCAAGTTCCGTTTCTCTTATGCAGAAGTGGGGCAGGCCGGAAGATACCTTCTTAACTATTACACAAAGCCGAATTACGGAGGAGGATTCTGGCAGGGCCAGCCTGTGATCTATCCTATCGGAGGCATAAACTCCTACATACCGAATAATGTTCAATATGATCCGAATCTGAAGCCGCAAAATACAAAATCATATGAGCTGGGAACTGAACTGAAATTTCTCAATAACCGGCTCGGTGTTGACTATACCTTTTCACGGCAGAACGTTTTTGACCAGATTTTTGCGGTTCCGCTCGCAGGATCGACTGGAGCAAGTCAGCTGGTTATGAATGGCGGACGTGTCCATACAGTGTCCCATGAGGTTGTCCTTTACCTGACACCTGTATCTTCCGGCGGATTCGTCTGGAACCTGAGTGCCAACTTCTCAAGGATCATTAACAAGGTCGATGAACTTGCTCCCGGAGTGGAAAGCATTTTCCTCGGTGGATTTGTAACTCCCCAGGTAAGGGCAAGCATAGGTTCGACCTACCCTGTAATATATGGTATTTCCTATGTACGCGATACACAGGGCAGGATAGTTGTTGAGGATAATCCCGGGGCCTTTAATCATGGAATGCCAAAGATAGGGGAGCCCGGTATAATAGGTACTGTATCGCCAAAGTTCATACTGGGAGGCACTACATCCTTAAGTTATAAGAGCTGGTCGCTCACGGCTACCGTCGAGTGGAAAGACGGCGGTCAGATGTATTCCGGAAGCAACGGACTGCTGTATCTCTACGGAGTAGCCGCCAAAACCGCCGATCGCGACAAAACCTTCATTTTCGATGGCGTTAAGCCCGATGGTACACCGAATGATATAGTGAGGGGCGGACCCAATGATCCGAAAGCCCTTCAGGACCTGTACACAAACGTCCTCTCGAATATCGATGAGTTCTACATTTACGATAATTCTTTCGTAAAACTGCGTGAGCTTTCACTCAGGTTCAGGCCGGCGAAAAAGCTGTTCGGCACTACAAATATTGGTATTGCGGCATTCGCACGCAACTTCCTTCTCTGGAGCGCACTGCCGAACTTCGATCCTGAATCATCACAGGGAAATACAAACATGGGAGGGTCATTTGAGAGGTTTTCAATGCCCCAGACACACAGTGCCGGTTTAAATCTGGATATAACATTTTAAAAACTGCTACAATGAGAAAAATTTATAAGATACTTCCTGCAGTGATCCTGACCCTGACATTATGGTCATGCTCAGAGGATGTCATGGACCGGATAAATAAGGATGTAAACGATCCCACAGCGGTTGAATCGAGGCTTGTAATTACGGATGCAATAACAAGTACCGCTTTTTCGGTTATCGGAAGCGACCTGGCCTTCTATGCTTCTGTCTATATTGAACATAATGTCGGGGTTTACGGCCAGATGTACAACGCCGAAATACGGAGCGGTGATCCCACAAGTGCAACCACCTACAATAATAACTGGGTGACTATTTATAATACACTTTACAATCTGAAGGTTATAAGGGATAAATGCTCCGAGGGCGGTACCGAGGCCGGAAATTACCAGACTCTGGGTGTAGCCGAGGTGCTGACGGCACTTAACCTGGCAACCCTCACCGACCTGTTTGGCGATGCGCCCTGGACTGAAGCCCTTCAGCCTGGTATAATCTTTACACCGGTACTCGATAAACAAGAGGATATATATACGGTAATCTTCGGCTTCCTTGATGATGCAATTGCCAATTTTGACAAGGAAACAATCTTCCCTTCACTTGGGGATCAGGATCTTATCTATGGAGGGGATACCG
>Ga0075321_1000043_pt1 | contig 9676 bp, 7 predicted proteins | sample MayberryNW_Catta_6_FD_120083 | JGI IMG/M metagenome (GOLD analysis project Ga0075321, IMG submission 120083) | Natural and restored wetland microbial communities from the San Francisco Bay, California, USA, that impact long-term carbon... | ecosystem: Environmental > Terrestrial > Soil > Wetlands ... | reverse complement strand
TGTCGTCATATTGTAATCGATAACCGACCCCGGAGTTGTCATTGAAGAATACCTGTATCTCAGTATGTCTGTATTTGCATTCGGATTGATGTTAATTCCCGAAGTGTATGTTTCCTCACCGAAATCAATGTAATGTTGCCTTTTGTTTTTAAGGTCGGTTACGTGCAGCTCACTCAACCCGTTTTTATACTCACTGGTAACTATGTAGTTATCAAACAGCTCGAAGTTCTCAAGCAGTACATCGCTACTGTAGGGAATAACCTCTTTCCAGTTTTTCTTTGAAGTATTTCCCTCCTCTGTCTTCATCAACTTGAAATTCGAGGCGCCGTCGAGATTTGTCCTGATATAGAATTGATTCCCGAGGTGATCGATCTGGTACTCATGGTTCGCGCCTCTGGGTTCAAAGACAACGGGTTCCATGCCGGGTTTTGACGCGTCAACCAGCCGTGACTCGGTCGATAGTGTCTGACTGCAATAGATAACTATGAATTTCCTGCTTTTGGTTTCTCCCAGACTTACACTGAAAGTTTCATCACCTTCGTAGTAAGCGGTGTCATCAGCTTCATCACCCAGCCTGTGTCTCAGAATTTTGTCAGCCCTGAGTGTTTCAAAATCCTTCCCTGTATAAAAAACTGTTTTATTGTCTGCGGCCCAGACAACCTGGCCTGAAACATTATCTATCCTGTCAGGCAGAAGATCTCTTGTGGCAAGGTCCAGAAAATAAAGCGTATAGCGTCTGCGGCTTACGGTATCAACACTGTAGGCAAGAAGCCTGTTGTCCCTGCTGACGCCCAGCTGGCCCACGGCACAGTAATTATGCCCCAGGGCAAGTTCATTCACATCAAGCAGGACCTCTTCCGGTGCATCCATTGAACCTTTCCGCCTGTAGTAAACAGGATACTCCTTCCCTTCATAAAATTTATTATAGTAATAGTAACCGTTTTCCAGATACGGAACTGATTCATCATCCTTCTTTATCCGTCCTATTATTTCATCATAAACTTTCTTCTGAAGTGCTTCGTTATGCTTCATCACTTCATTTTTGTAAGCATTCTCACCATTCAGGTTCGCAAGTACCTTTGAAGTTTGCTCATCGGGAACCGCTGCCGTCTTCTGCTCGTCGGTGAGCCTCATCCAATAGTAGTTATCGTTTCTTTTGTCAAATACTTCATGCGGTATTTTTTCAGCCACCGGAGGTTTGGGAGGCTGGCTGCACGCAAACAGAAATAGTAAGAAGGCTGCGCTTAAAAGGAAATTTAGCTTTTTCATAGTTAGTTTCTTTATTTTTAATGACTATTGGCAATCATTCACATAAATTCTTTGTTTTTGATTTCGTCGGGCTCCGCTCTTGGTTTACCCCGGTCCGCCAGCTGGCGGAAGCAAAAGACCGGGCCCTGCCCGCGAATATGTACAAAGATGGGAAGAAAACGAGATTTTTGTTCTATGTTTCCTTAACATTTTTCATTGAGAGCTGAATCCTTTTTCTTTCAGTGTCCACAGCCAGCACTTTTACCATAACATGCTGGTTCAATTTCACGACTTTCGAGGGATCCTGTACATAGGTGTCGCTGAGATTTGAAATGTGGACCAATCCGTCCTGCTTTATTCCTATATCTACGAAAGCCCCGAATTTTGTAACATTTGTTACAATTCCCGGGACGACCATACCCGGTACGAGGTCTTCCATTGAATGGATATCTGCAAAACTGAACTCGGTTATCTTTGACCTGGGGTCTCTTCCCGGCTTCGCCAGTTCCAGCATAATATCCCTCAGTGTCGGCAGTCCGGTTGACGCGGTAATGTACTGATCGAGGCTTATTTCCTTTCGTCTCAAATCATCTTCCATCAGTTCCCTGACAGTGCATCCCAGATCCCTGGCCATCTTTTCCACAACATGATAACTTTCGGGGTGAACACCGCTTGAGTCAAGAGGGTCTTCTGCATTCCTGATCCTGAGGAATCCTGCGCTCTGTTCAAAGGCTTTGGGACCCATCCTTTTTACCTTCAGCAATTCGGCCCGTGACCTGAAAGGGCCCTTTTCAGCGCGGTGGTCGACGATATTCTGAGCCAGCTGCGGTCCCAGACCGGAGACATAATTAAGCAGGTGCATGCTTGCGGTATTAACCTCGACGCCCACTGCGTTCACACAGCTCATAACCACTTCATCGAGACTGTTCTGAAGCTTCGCCTGGTCGACATCGTGCTGATACTGCCCTACCCCTATCGATTTAGGGTCAATTTTAACAAGTTCGGCAAGAGGATCCATAAGCCTCCTTCCTATTGAAACTGAACCTCTGACAGTAACATCATAATCGGGGAATTCTTCACGGGCAACCCTGGAAGCTGAATAAATGGATGCACCCGCTTCATTAACAACAAATACCTGGATATCCCTGTCAAATTTCACCCACTTGATAAATGTTTCAGTTTCACGGCTTGCTGTCCCGTTTCCGATGGCAACGGCCTCGATCTTATAGGCGTTGACAAGAGATAACAGTTTCTTTACCGACATAGCGGTCTCATTCTGTGGCGGATGTGGATAAATGGTCTCATTATGAAGCAGGTTTCCCTGCCTGTCAAGACAGACGATCTTGCAGCCTGTCCGGTATCCGGGATCGATTGCCAGAACGTTCTTTTCTCCGAGCGGCGGAGCAAGGAGAAGCTGACGCAGGTTGTCGGCAAAGACGCTAATGGCTGCCTCGTCAGCTTTTTCTTTGGAAAAATTCCTGAATTCTGTTTCCATTGAAGGCGAGAGAAGTCTTTTCCAGCTGTCTCTTATTGATTTAGATACCAGTTCGGATGATTCATTTCTGCCTTTGATAAACAACGAGTCAAGAATTCCGAGAGCCAGGGCTTCATCAGGTGAGATGGTAAGTTTCAGGAATCCTTCATCCTCGCCCCGCCTCATAGCCAGGAGCCTGTGTGAAGGGCATTTCCTTAGAGGCTCCGACCAGTTGAAATAATCGCTGAACTTGATTCCCTCGGCTTCCTTGCTTTTGACAACCTTTGAATAAAGAACTGCTTCTTTTTCATAGAGTCGCCTGAGCTGCCTTCTGGCTTTTTCATCCTCACTAACCCATTCGGCTATAATATCACATGCGCCGGCGATTGCCTCCTCAACGTCCTTCACCTCGTCATTTAGAAATGTTTCAGCTTTCTGCCGCGGATTACGTTCATTCTGATCCATAATGATTCCGGCGAGAGGTTCAAGCCCCTTTTCCCTTGCAATAGTTGCCCGGGTCCGGCGTTTCGGCCTGAAAGGAAGGTAGATATCCTCCACCTCGGCAAGGGTAAGGGCAGCCTCCAGTTTCTCTCTAAGCTCCGGTGTCATCTTTTCCTGTTCTTCGATTGACCTGATTATGCTTTCACGACGTAAATCCAGTTCCTGAAGCCTTTTATATTCGTCCTTGATATGCATTAGTTTCACTTCATCAAGGCTTCCGGTCATCTCTTTCCTGTAACGGCTGATGAATGGAATGGTGGAGCCGTCATCAAGCAGTCGTATCGTATTCTCAACCTGCCACAGGTGAAGCCCCAGCTTTTCAGCTATGATCCCCAGGTTGTTTTTTGCATCCATAACCATTATTATTTATTCGACATAAAGCACGAGTCCCTTGAGGTATTCACCCTCCGGATGATAAATATTTACCGGATGGTCCGCAGGCTGGCTCATCTGGTAAAGTATTCTGACTTTTCTTCCAGTGTTGGCTGCTGCCACAAACACCGATTTTCTGAAATTCTCTTTTGTCACAACCTGTGAACATGAGAACGTGAAAATTATACCTCCGGGTCTTACCTTCTCAATTGCTTTCATATTAAGCTTTCTGTACCCCTGCAGGGCATTGTCCAGAACCCTGTTGTGTTTCGCAAAGGCCGGCGGATCGAGAATGATAAGATCATATTTCCCGTCAATCCGCTCAAGAAATTCAAAAGCATCTGTTTTAATGGATTCGTGCCGCTTATCAGGCCCGAAATTAAGTTCGATGTTTTCATCCGCGAGAGCGGTAGCGGAAGCTGAACTATCAACTGTATGCACGAGTGAAGCGTTTTTCATCGCATATACAGAAAATCCCCCGGTATATCCGAACATGTTCAAAACGTTTTTCCCGGAGGTGAAGTTTCCCAGAAGTTTTCGGTTATCCCTCTGGTCGATATAGAATCCGGTCTTCTGTCCCGTTGTCCAGTCAATTCTGAATCTGAAACCGTTTTCAGTTACGGTTACGGGCCCGGAATCACCGTAAAGGAATTCATTAATGCCGGTAATTCCCGACTTATGAGGCAAAGTGCCTTCGCTCTTGTCAAATACGGCCTTAAGCCTCTCTCCCATAAGCTCCTTCAGGATTATGGCAATTTCCTTTCTGATCCTGTACATTCCCAGGGTGTGGAATTGGATTACCGCCACGCCGTCATAATAATCTATAATAAGTCCGGGAAGGTTATCTCCCTCTGCATTGACAAGCCTGTAAACATTTGTTAAAGGATTGTCAATCAAGCCAATTGAAGACCTGTAATCAATTGCCTTCCTGATCTGGTCACGGAAAAAGGCAGTGCCTGTATCAGCTTCTTCGAATGAAAGAATCCTGACTGCTATCGAGGCCGGCTGAAAATGGCCGACAGCGAGAAAATTATTCTTGTTGTCGAAAACTTCGACCAGGTCCCCTTCCGCAGGATTCCCTGTCATATTTTTGATGGCTCCTGAAAAGATCCAGGGATGAAATCTGCGAACAGACTGTTCTTTACCTGATTTCAGAATGATCCTGGCTTTTTCCACTGGTTTGCTTATTATTGTTTGCCTGTCAACCGTCTTTCAAAAATTCTCATCGATCAGTTTATTATAGATCTGATGGCACACCCAGGCGTCGGTTGCAGCATAAACTTTCTGTGCTTCTGTCAGATCGGCAGCTTCCCAGTCGGTTACCTGCTGCCGCTTTGAAATCTTAAACCCGAGGACAATTGCAGCCAGTTTTTTGAGTCCGGAGCTTTGAATTCCAAATTCCCTTACCATCTTCTGAAGATCGATAAATCCCGATGGCGAGAATTTCTTCACGTTGCTGAGAAACCGGATATCATCATGAACTGCCACACCTGCTTTAATAACAGACGGGTTTGCCAGCAAATCAGCAAGTTCTGAGGGAATGCCGATCTTATTGATCCTGAAGAGGCATGCTGTATCCTCATTTGCAAGCTGAACAAGCGATACCTTGTTCTTTCTTCCTTTCCGGAAGGATGGCCTTGTCTCGGTATCAAATCCCAGAACCGGCGAATCGCTTATTTTCCGGAACGCTTTCCTGAAAGTATCGAGGTCCTCAACAACCACTATTTCACCTTTAAACCATGACACTTCATAATTTTTCAGATCGTCTGTGGTCAATGTTTCAGGATATTTATTGTTTATCATGTTTTCTATATTCATTTTGGCGCCGGGAAATAAACCATTCCGACTTATCCCTGCTATCTTCATTATCCTCTTCTTTTTCAACCAGACCAATCTCTTCACCAGAATAGATAAATTTATGGATTGCCCTCAACGAGTTGGTAAGTTTCTGGCCCCAGTAATTCTCGAAGTTCATTTTACACTCCCACACGGCATCATTCATTACTTCCTGAGTGCCTGTCTGATAGAGAAGAAGGAAATCCTTCAGATCCTGGTAAATATCTGCCACATTCTCGGCGAGGCTCGCCACAACAGGTCCTTCCGTTTCATTTGCCCTATCATCGAATACTTCAAGGTAATCATTTGCTGTACCGAATTTCTCTTTCAACTTATCATGAATCCTGAACCAGTCATCCTCGGTAACGAACTTTTCGTTTCCTCCATCAAAGTAAGGCTCAAGCGAAGGCAGAAGTGATGCCTTAAGGTAGAGGAACGGGAGCAACCGCTGCAGAATCCTCAGCATTTCATCGCCCTTCAGTCCGTCGGCATGTTCCTGGTATTTGCAGAACTCATTTGCAGCAGCCACAAACTCGACAACGTTTCTTGAATAAACAGGATTGGAACTGCTCTTCATTTCATTTTTTAATTTGCAGACAAAATTAGCTAATTTTTGTTGCGGATAGCACCTGAAAATGCCATAATGATAGTTCCGGTCCCCATTTGTACAATGGTACTGTTTTCTTTGAATCATTATTTAAACCCCAAGTCTGCTCCGGAACCTAAATTATTCTGAATTGCATTGTTTTTTCCCCCTGGTCTTTTTTCTTCTGCATGAATAATGCAGATTAACATCCCTTAATAATATTTTTTCTTATTATTGTAGATTACATCTTTACCTGGTACACTCTTCAAAACATAATCAAACCATAAACCATGAAAAATAATCGCAGGAACTTCCTGAAATTTACCGGATTAACAGGACTTAGCCTCGCTGGCAGCAGCGTTCTTAAGCTATTTGGCGCTGATACGGAGATCATTAATGAGAAATCTTCCGGCGAGCTTCCGGGAGCAGACGCCGGTAAACGCGATCAGCGGTTCAATATGTCGGGGTATGCCGCTCCGGCACTTGAAAAAGTAAGAATAGGTTTTATTGGCCTGGGTAACAGGGGACCGGGACATGTCTCAAGCATGAGCCTTATCGACGGGGTAGAAATCAAGGCTCTATGCGATATTGTCCCTGAATCAGTTCAGCGTGTTCAGAAAAGGCTCGAATCGCGGGGTATAAAAGCTGACATATATACCGGAGATGCCGAAGCATGGAAAAAGTTGTGCGACAGACCCGACATTGATCTGGTTTATATCTGCACTCCATGGGATCTACATGCACCGATGGCGGTCTATGCTATGGAGCATGGAAAGCATGTTGCGGTGGAGGTACCGGCTGCAATCACGGCAGATGAGTGCTGGCGACTCGTGGAAACTTCTGAAAAAACGATGAAACACTGCATGATGATGGAAAACTGCTGTTACGATTTCTTTGAATTGTTAACACTTAATATGAAAAGGCAGGGGTTTTTCGGTGAAATTATCCACGGAGAAGGCGCATATATTCATAATCTGCTCTCCGGCAATTTCGATAAGAAAGAATATTGGGACATGTGGAGGCTTAAAGAAAATGCTCACAGGAGAGGAAATCTTTATCCGACACACGGGCTTGGACCCATATGCCAGATAATGGACATCAACAGGGGTGACAAGCTGGAATTTCTTGTTTCAGTGATGAGCAGGGATTTCCAGATGAATGCCATGGCCAGAGAGCTTGCCGCTGCCGACAATTTCTACAGTCAGTATGTCGACAATCCCTACAGGGGCAATATGACCACCACAACGGTGCTCACGAATAAGGGACGCACAATTATGATCCAGCACGATGTAACCTCCCCGAATGTTTATACCCGTATCCATAAAGTCAGCGGAACAAAGGGTGCAGCCCTGAAATACCCGCTGCCCGGGAAAATCTCGGTCGGCGACAGCTGGGTCTCAGATGAGGAGATGAAGAGTATAGAAGAAAAATATACTCCGGCAATTGTCAGGAAGGTGGGTGAGATGGCAAAGAAGGTTGGCGGACACGGAGGCATGGATTTCCTGGAAAACTGGAGGCTTATCGATTGTCTCCGTAACGGGCTTCCGCTTGATCAGGATGTCTATGATGCAGCTCTGTGGAGCGTAATTGCCCCTCTGAGTGAATGGTCGGTAGCTCATAAATCAAACCCGGTAAAAGTTCCTGATTTCACCCGTGGATCGTGGAAAGTCAATACTCCTGTTGACCTGCTTATGGAAAAAGGGGGTACGACACAGGTGCTTGGATAACCCGGAATTTTCTGGCCCGGCGACCTCCCGGTTCTGCTGCATGTCATTTTATTTGCCTTAATCAATTACTTTAACAATTCCGTAAGGGATTTCTATTGTTAATTGTGTAAATTTACAATAACCGCCTGATTTCTTATGGATAGCTCAGACATGCAGTTGATCGATGGTATCCAAAGAAGTGATATTGAAGCCTTTGAAGAACTTTTCAAGAGGTATTATGTATATCTTTGTCTAATTTCTGAACATATTGTCAGAAACTCATATGATGCTGAAGAGGTGGTTTCTGATGTATTCATAAAACTATGGAAAATCCGGAAGAGAGTTGATATCACAACGTCGCTCAAATCCTATCTTGCAAAGGCTGTCCGCAACACTTCGCTGAACTATTGCGAGCAAAATAAAATACACAACATGATGAGCGTCAGTCTGGACGCCTCAGACAAAAGGCTTCTTGCCTGGGAAAGTGATTATCCCCTCGGGAAAATCTATGAGCAGGAAATAATCAGCATGCTCGGACGTGGCATCGAGAGTCTTCCCGAGGCCTGCCGTAAGATCTTTCTGTTAAGCCGCGACAAGAACATGAAATACTCTGAGATCTCGGAAACCCTGGGGATATCGGTGAATACTGTCAAGGCTCAGATGCGGATCGCACTTTACCGCCTTCGTGAGGCCCTAAAGTACTACCTGATTCTTTTTGTTTTTTTATTGATTGACTGAATTATTTTTTCCGCCGGTTTAACCCCTGGCTGCATTTTTTCTGTCTTTATTGGCAGAACAGAATCATTATGCAGCAAAATGAGAACTTTAAGCCGTGGGATAATTTTATCAGCGGCTACCTGAAAGGCGAACTGACTCCTGAAGAGACAAAAGAACTCTTAAAGTGGATAAGGTCCGATAAAGCAAATAAAGAGTACTTTGATCAATGCAGTGAATTATGGGCGGTGATGCGATCTGCCACAGACGATCATGGCTACAATGCCGGTGAAGGATTCCGGCGGTTCAGGCAATGGATCAGAACTGAGGAAGGATTACAGACCGTTACCGGCAAGGTAAGGTTTATGAAGAGAGTTGCCGGATATGCAGCAGTATTCCTTGTTGCATTTGCAACCGGAGGATTTATATTTTATCATTCGGCAAAGAACAAGACCGTATATCCCTCTGAGAGTGTGAGTGAGATCGATGTTCCGCTGGGATCGCATGCTATTTTCAGCCTTACCGACGGCACGGTCGTCACCCTGAACGCGGGAAGTTCCCTGAAGCTGGACAGCAGGTTCGGGAACGAAGCGAGGATTGTCCATCTGGAAGGTGAGGGATATTTCAAAGTTGCCAAAGACAGGCAGCGGCCTTTTACAGTAAAGACCTCATATCTGAATATTACGGCCCTCGGAACAGAGTTCAATGTTAAAGCATATTCTCCCGATAAAACAATAGAAACGACTCTTGTCAACGGTTCGGCTAAGATCGAACGTGTTGACGGTAAAGGAGAAGGTGGGGTAACAATCCTTGAACCAAACCAGAAACTAACTTTTTACAAGGAGTCTTCAGAAGCAAAAGATCAGACCAGGGAATCACCCGGAAAGGTGGAAGTACCTCCCTCAAGGGCTGAATCGCCTGGCACCGGAATCACATTGGTAAAGGAGAACGTTAATATTGAACCAGTGGTTTCGTGGAAAGAGAACCGCTGGATTTTTGAACAGGAGAGCCTCTCGCAGATAGCGGTGGAACTTGAGCGCAGGTTCGATGTTCAGATTTTATTTGACTCAGAAAAACTGAAACCATACCGGTTCACGGGAACAATAATAGCCGAACCTATCGAACAGGTGCTTGAGGTAATGAGTATGACGGCACCTATAAGTTACAGGCTTAAGGGAAGGGTGGTAACCCTGTCTGAAAACGCGAACTTTATTGAACTGAATAAAAATCTATATACCA
>Ga0075321_1000042_pt1 | contig 9728 bp, 19 predicted proteins | sample MayberryNW_Catta_6_FD_120083 | JGI IMG/M metagenome (GOLD analysis project Ga0075321, IMG submission 120083) | Natural and restored wetland microbial communities from the San Francisco Bay, California, USA, that impact long-term carbon... | ecosystem: Environmental > Terrestrial > Soil > Wetlands... | reverse complement strand
GAACGTCGACGGCGGACGTGCAATGAAAAGGCTTCAGACCGCTCCCCAGGGCAGGGCCTACAGGATAAGGAAAAGATCAAACCATGTGACGCTCGTTCTTGACAGTGTGAACAAAGCAGTTGAAGAAACCTCAAAATAAAGCAGATGGGACAAAAAACAAATCCGATTGGTAACAGACTTGGTATAATTAAGGGTTGGGATTCCAACTGGTACGGTGGAAAAGATTTTTCCGGAAAACTGGTTGAAGACACCAGGATCAGGGAATACCTGAACGCCAGACTTGCCAAGGCAAGCATCTCCAGGATAATAATAGAGAGGACTCTTAAGCTTATAACGGTAACTGTTAACACCGCACGTCCGGGTATAATAATAGGTAAGGGAGGCCAGGAGGTTGATAAGCTGAAAGAGGAACTCAAGAAGATAACAAAGAAAGAGGTTCAGATCAACATCTTCGAAGTAAAGCGTCCCGAGCTTGATGCAAACATTGTGGCAAACAACATTGCACGGCAGCTTGAAGGCAAGATATCTTACAGGCGCGCGATAAAAATGTCGATTGCCTCCACAATGAGGATGGGCTCCGAAGGTATAAAGGTGCTGATATCGGGTCGTCTGGGCGGAGCCGAAATGGCAAGGAGCGAAACCTACAAGGAGGGCCGTATACCGCTCCATACCCTGAGAGCCGATATTGATTATGCAGTTGCAGAGGCACATACCAAGGTCGGGCTGCTCGGCATAAAAGTATGGATATGCAATGGTGAGGTTTACGGAAAAAGAGATCTGAGCCCTAACATCGGTGCAAGGAACGCAAAGACCAAAAGCCTAAAGAGGAAAGGTAAGAAATAGTCTGGACGAGTAAATAACTATTAAGATATTTGAGCTATGTTACAACCTAAGAGATCCAAATTCAGGAGAGCCCAGAAGGGAAGGATGAAAGGCAATGCCCAGAGGGGCAATCAGCTGGCGTTCGGATCATTTGGCATAAAGGCTCTGGAAGAGTGCTGGATAACCGGAAGGCAGATCGAAGCAGCCCGTCAGGCAGTTACCCGTCATATGAAACGTGAAGGACAGCTCTGGATAAGGGTCTTCCCCGATAAGCCCATTACCAAGAAGCCTGCTGAGGTCAGGATGGGTAAGGGCAAAGGTGCGCCCGAAGGATTTGTCGTTCCCGTTACACCGGGAAGAATACTTATTGAGGCAGAAGGTGTGCCTTTTGAAGTTGCAAAGGAAGCCCTCAGGCTTGGTGCCCAGAAGCTGCCGATTACAACAAAATTCATAGTCAGAAACGATTACGTCCAGGATTAAAAACGCGAGTAAGATGAAAACTTCAGAGATAAAGGAATTATCAACACCGGATCTCATCGAACGTATAGATACCGAAAAAACAATGCTCGTTCGCATGAAGCTTAACCATGCTATCACTCCCCTGGATAATCCTCAGAAGATCAAACAGGTGAAACTCACGATTGCACGTCTTCTGACTGAAATGCGTTACAGGGAATTACAGGAAAAATCTAATAGCTAGACCAGAAATGGAAAGGAATTTAAGAAAAGAACGTATCGGGGTTGTCGTCAGCAACAAAATGGATAAATCAATAGTCGTTGCTATCAAAAGGAAAGTAAAGCATCCTATCTACGCCAAATTTGTTAACAAGACAAAGAAGCTTATGGCACACGACGAAGAGAATGCCTGCAATATAGGCGACACTGTACGTATTTCGGAGACCAGGCCTCTGAGTAAAAACAAGACCTGGAGGTTAGTTGAAATAATTGAAAGAGCCAAGTAATCATGATACAGCAGGAAAGCAGGCTGACCGTAGCCGATAACTCGGGCGCCAAGGAAGTACTGTGCATCCGGGTACTCGGAGGCAGTAAAAAGAGATATGCCAGTGTAGGCGATAAGATTGTTGTGAGCGTAAAAAGCGCACTGCCCTCCGGGGAAGCAAAAAAAGGCACCGTAAGCAAAGCAGTGGTTGTCAGAACTACCAAGGAGATCCGTCGTGCCGACGGTTCATACATCAGGTTCGACGACAATGCCGTGGTACTGCTTACAAACCTTAATGAGGTCAGGGGTACCCGTATTTTCGGCCCCGTTGCCAGGGAACTCCGGGATAAGTATATGAAGATTGTCTCACTGGCACCTGAAGTGTTATAACATCTAAATGCAGAGCAATGCAGAAGAAATTACATATTAAGAAGGGAGATTCGGTCGTGGTCATTACCGGCGAATCCAAAGGACAGAAGGGCCGTGTGCTTGAGATTGACAGAAACAAGGAAAGAGCTATAGTTGAAGGAGTTAACCTGGTCTCGAAACACACGAAACCAAATGCCAAATCTCCCCAGGGCGGCATTTTAAAGAAAGAAGCTCCCATACATATTTCGAATCTTATGCCTGTCGATCCGGCTTCCGGAAAACCGACACGCGTTGGCAGAAAGCTTAATGACAGAAACAAATTAGTTCGTTATTCAAAAAAATCAGGAGAGGAGATCAGATAATGTACACACCTTCTTTAAAAATAAAATATAAGGATGAGATCGTTCCTGCATTGATGAAACAGTTCACATACAAAAGTGTAATGCAGGTTCCCCGGTTAAAGAAGATTGTTCTCAATCAGGGCGTCGGACAGGCGATTGCCGATAAAAAACTGCTTGACTTCAGTGTTAAGGAACTGAGCGACATAGCAGGTCAGAAGGCAGTTCAGACCTATTCTTCAAAAGATATCTCTAATTTCAAGCTGAGACGGAATATGCCTATAGGAGTAACAGTAACCCTGCGTCGGGAGAGGATGTATGAATTCCTCGAAAGGCTTATCTCAGTTGCCCTTCCGCGTATACGCGACTTCAAAGGAATAAGCCCCAAGCTCGACGGCCGCGGCAATTATACCCTCGGGATTACCGAACAGATAATCTTCCCCGAAATCGACCTTGACAAGATTGCCAAGATCATGGGTCTGCAGGTTACGTTTGTTACCTCGGCAAAGTCGGATGAGGAGGCTCTTTCGCTGCTCAGGCAATTCGGATTACCATTTAAAAATTCTAAAAACTGATTATATGGCTAAGGAATCAATGATAGCCCGCGAGGTAAAGCGTGCAAAACTGGTTGAAAAATATGCTGCCAGAAGGGCTAAACTTAAAGCCGAAGGTGACTATGTGGGATTAAGCCGTTTACCGCGGAATTCAAATCCTAACAGGATGCATAACCGCTGCAAGATCACAGGCCGCAGCAGGGGCTATATGCGACAGTTCGGTGTCAGCAGGATCACGTTCAGGGAAATGGCCTCATTCGGCCTGATACCGGGTATTAAAAAGGCAAGCTGGTAATTGAATACGAAATATTAACTATTAAAGAATAAGAGATGACTGATCCAATTGCAGATTTACTGACCAGAATAAGGAACGCTATTATGGCAGGTCATAAGATTGTGGATGCACCGGCATCCAAACTGAAGAAGGAGATTGCCAGGATTTTGTATGAAAAGGGTTACATTCTTAGTTATAAAGTTGTTGAGGGCGATACACCTCAGGGCGTTCTGAAGATTGCTCTTAAATACAACCCAAAAAGCAAAAAACCGGCAATAAAAAAGATAGAAAGGGCAAGTCGTCCGGGTCTCCGGCAATATACCGACGTCGATAAAATACCGAGAGTTCTGAATGGTCTGGGCATAGCGATTATTTCCACTTCGAGGGGACTAATGACGGACAAGGAGGCTAAAAAGGATAATATTGGCGGTGAAGTACTATGTTACGTATACTAATCAGGAGGATAGCTTAATGTCACGAATAGGAAAATTACCCATAAATCTCCCCAAAGGTGTGGCTGTAAGTATCAGCGGCACCAATGAAGTGCTTGTTAAAGGGCCTCTGGGAGAACTTAAGCAGAATGTTGACAAGAATCTCAAGGTTGAAGTTGGCAATGACAGCATCGTAATAAGCAGACCATCCGATTCGAAGAATCATAAATCGCTTCACGGCCTTTACAGGGCACTTATTGCCAATATGGTTACGGGCGTGTCGCAGGGGTACAAAAAGGAACTTGAACTGGTGGGTGTTGGTTTCCGTGCTGAAGCAAAAGGAGAGATGCTTGAGATGAGCCTTGGATATTCCCATGAAATTATAATGCAGATCCCGTCGGAAGTAAAGGTTGAAACAAGAACCGAAAGGAGAAGTAATCCCATAATCACACTTACGAGCATCGACAAGCAGCTTCTCGGTCATGTGGCAGCAAAGATAAGGTCGCTCCGCCCGCCTGAGCCCTATAAGGGAAAGGGTATAAAGTTTGTCGGAGAGCAGCTCAGAAGGAAAGCCGGCAAGTCTGCAAGTGTTTAGGGTAAATTAATCTGGTAAAATTTAAGAAATCATGGCCTTAACCAAGTTGGAAAGAAGAACAAGGATCAGGATGAGGATCCGCAAGAAGGTGAACGGAACGGCTGAAAAGCCGCGTGTTGCAGTGTTCCGTAGCAATAAACAGATATATGTTCAGCTGATCGACGATCTGAAGGGTGTCACCCTTCTGGCCGCCAGTTCAAAGGAAAAAGAAGTATCCGCCAAAACTGGCATTAACAAGACAGAACAGGCCAGGCTTGTCGGAGTAACGCTTGCTGCCAGATGCAAAGAAAAAGGCATTGAGGATGTTGTCTTTGACAGAAGCGGATATAAATATCACGGTAGGATAAAATCATTGGCAGATGCAGCCCGCGAAGGCGGTTTAAAATTCTAATAGAATATGGCAAACGGTATAAGAAAAGTAAAAACCAGCGATCTTGAACTTAAGGACAGGCTTGTCAGCATCCAGAGAGTTACCAAGGTAACAAAAGGTGGACGTACATTCAGCTTCTCGGCTATTGTGGTTGTCGGAAATGAGGATGGCATCGTCGGACACGGGCTTGGTAAGGCAAGTGAAGTCACCACGGCTATTGCCAAGGGGATAGAGGATGCTAAGAAGAATCTGATAAAGGTTCCTGTAATAAATGGTACAGTACCCCACGAGCAGGTTGCAAAGTTCGGCGGAGCAAAAGTATTCATCAAACCGGCTGCCGAAGGTACCGGCGTAAAGGCTGGCGGTGCAATGCGTGCTGTCCTTGAAAGCGTCGGGGTCAAGAACGTGCTTGCCAAATCAAAGGGATCATCAAATCCTCATAACCTTGTAAAGGCTACCTTTGCTGCGCTTCTCGAGCTGCGCGATGCCGTCTCGGTTGCGGAGAACAGAGGTATCACGATGGAAAAAGTATTTAACGGTTAGAAAAGCAAACCACGATGGCAAAAATTCGTATCACGCAGGTCAAAAGCAAAAACGGAAAACCCGAACGGCAGAAACGTACTCTTGAGGCTCTGGGAATCCGTAAATTAAATCAGAGTGTTGAACATGAGGCCACACCACAGATTCTGGGAATGGTCGAAAAGGTCAGGCATCTGATCAGAATTGAAAACTTATAAGGTATTAACGATATTACACAGGAAGCTATGGATTTAAGCAACTTAAAACCTGCAAAGGGATCAGTAAAGAAAGGGAAGCGTCTTGGTCGCGGACAGGGTTCCGGAAGAGGAGGGACTTCTACAAGAGGCCATAAAGGCGCAAAATCCAGATCAGGTTATTCAAAGAAGGTGGGTTTCGAAGGCGGACAGATGCCTCTTCAGAGGCGTGTTCCCAAGTTCGGGTTCAAGAACATAAACCGCAAGGAATATAAAGCTCTTAATTTAAGTATGCTCCAACACCTGGCTGAAAAAGATAATCTTGACAGGATTGATCCTGAGGTGCTGATTAATGCGGGCCTGATATCAAAAAATGCACTTGTCAAGATTCTGGGAAATGGGACCCTTGTCAGGAAACTGGAAGTCCATGCACACGCATTCAGCAAATCAGCGGCAGAAGCAATTGAAGCACAAAAAGGTACTGTCGTAAAAATCTAAGTTCATGAGACTTGTTCAGACCATAAAAAACATTTTTAAGATAGAAGATCTTCGCGCAAGATTGCTCTATACACTTGGAATAATCACCCTGTACAGGTTCGGAAAATATGTCACGCTGCCAGGCATCGATCCCGCTCAGCTGGGAGCGTTGAAAAGCCAGACCTCGTCAGGGATCATGGGACTGCTGGACATGTTCTCCGGAGGTGCCTTTTCCCAGGCTTCGGTTTTTGCCCTCGGTATAATGCCGTACATTTCGGCTTCAATCGTTGTGCAGCTGCTTGGAATAGTATTCCCTTATTTCCAGAAGCTTCAGAAGGAAGGGGAGAGCGGAAGGAGAAAGCTTAACCAGTATACACGGTATCTTACCGTGGGTATACTTCTTCTGCAGGCGCCGACTTATCTTGTAAACCTCTCAGCAAGGCTCCCGGGGACAGCTTTTGTTACCACTGATTTCTTTTTCAAGTTTTCATCTGTTGTGATTCTGACTGCAGGTACAATGTTCGTTATGTGGCTCGGCGAAAAAATTACAGATAAGGGGATCGGAAACGGTATTTCGCTGATAATCATGATAGGTATTGTGGCCAGGATGCCTGCCAATTTCATCTTTGAAGCCGGAACAAGGCTCAATGGCGCCGGTGGTCCGATTGCCCTGATAGTTGAAATTGTAATACTCTTTGCAGTAATACTGGGAACAATACTTCTTGTCCAGGGTACCAGGCGCGTCCCGGTTCAGTATGCCAGGAGGATCGTGGGTAACAAGCAGTACGGCGGCGTACGTCAGTATATCCCCCTGAAGGTCAATGCTGCCGGGGTTATGCCCATTATCTTTGCCCAGGCCATAATGATGCTGCCTATAATTGTTGCAGGTTATTCAAACTCGAGTTCAGGTTTCGTTGTTGCGTTCTCGAATATGTACGGGTTCCTGTATAACTTTGTGACCGGGATACTTATAATACTGTTTACCTACTTTTATACTGCGATTACTATTAATCCTGTCCAGATGGCTGAGGATATGAAGAAAAACGGGGGCTTCATACCCGGGATCAAACCCGGAAGGAAGACTGTGGAATTCTTCGATACCATTATGTCAAGGATCACACTGCCCGGATCAATATTCCTTGCCATTATTGCCATTCTACCGTCAATTGCCGTCCAGGCGCAGGTGACGCCGCAGTTTGCTCAGTTTTACGGAGGCACTTCTCTTCTCATTCTTGTGGGAGTTGTGCTGGATACACTTCAGCAGATCGAAAGTCACCTCCTGATGCGCCATTATGACGGACTGATGAAAACAGGCCGTGTGAAGGGCAGGTCAGGCGCTGTGACATCGATATAAACACAGGATCAGCGTTCTTTGATGTTATATTTAAAAACTGATGAAGAGATAGGGTTGTTGAGAAAGAGCAATATGCTGGTGTCGAGAACACTTGCGGAAGTAGCTCGCCTTATAAAACCAGGGGTTTCCACTCTGTATCTTGATACCGTTGCCGAATCCTTCATACGTGATAACGGAGGTATTCCGGCATTCAAAGGTTATGGCGGATTCCCGAACACGCTCTGCACATCAGTTAACGACGAGGTGGTCCATGGTATTCCCTCTGGCTACACTCTGCAGGAAGGCGATATTGTTTCGGTCGACTGCGGAGTAATTCTCGATGGCTGGTATGGCGACAGTGCTTACACGTTTCCGGTTGGAGAAATAGATAATTCTGTCAGGCGGCTTCTGGAATTTACGAAGGCTTCCCTGGAGGAAGGAGTAAGGGAAGCGATAGCGGGCAACAGGATAGGGGATGTATCCTATGCAGTTCAGGCAAAGGCCGAAGGCGGAGGATTTTCAGTTGTAAGGGAGCTTGTTGGCCACGGACTTGGCAAAAAGCTGCACGAACCGCCCGAAGTACCGAATTATGGCAGGAGAGGAGCCGGACCCAAGATGGAAAAGGGACTTGTAATCTGTATCGAACCGATGATAAACATCGGAAGGAAGGAGACTATACAGATGAAAGATGGATGGACCATCAGGACACTCGACGGAAAACAGTCGGCGCACTTTGAATACGCGGTGGCTGTCGATAAAGGTAAAGCCGATGTATTGACCTCATTTGATTTAATAGAAGAAATTTTAAATAAATTGTAATCGTATGTCAAAACAGGCATCAATAGAACAAGACGGTACCATTATCGAAGCCCTTTCAAATGCGATGTTCCGGGTGGAGCTGGAAAACGGACATGTAATTACTGCACACATCTCGGGAAAGATGAGAATGCACTATATAAAGATTTTGCCAGGCGACAGGGTAAAAGTTGAAATGTCGCCATACGATCTGACAAAAGGAAGAATAACATTCAGATATAAATAAGAAACATTAAGATAATGAAAGTAAGAGCATCTGTGAAGAAGCGCAGCGCCGACTGCAAAATTGTACGGCGAAAAGGGCGCATTTATGTCATAAGCAAGAAAAATCCGAAGTTCAAGCAGAGGCAGGGATAATTTTAATTAATTTTGCAACTTATTTAAGAAAAGTAATATATGGCACGTATTGTTGGTGTTGATTTACCAAGGAACAAAAGAGGCGAGATAGGCCTGACTTACATTTACGGAGTCGGAAAAAGCACTGCCCAGAAAGTGCTTGATGATGCCGGCGTGGACAGGAATACCAAAGTCCAGGAGTGGACCGATGACCAGATCAATTCTATCCGCCGTATCCTCAATGACAATTATAAACTTGAAGGTGAGCTTCGTTCCGAAACCCAGATGAATATCAAGAGACTCATGGATATCGGTTGTTACCGCGGCGTTCGTCACAGACTCGGACTGCCGGTTCGCGGACAGAGTACCAAGAACAATGCCAGGACAAGGAAGGGAAGGAAGAAGACTGTTGCTAACAAGAAAAAAGCTACTAAATAATTCAGTATATGGCAAAGAAAACCGGAGCAATGAAAAAGCGGGTCGTGAAGGTGGAACCGTCAGGCCAGGCTCATATTCATTCATCATTCAACAACATAATAATTACATTGACAAACAATTCGGGCCAGGTTATTTCATGGGCATCGGCCGGCAAAATGGGATTCAAGGGATCCAAGAAAAATACCCCTTATGCCGCCCAGACAGCCTCCGAGGAATGTGGAAAGGTAGCATTTGACCTTGGACTGAGGAAAGTAAAGGTATTTGTCAAAGGACCCGGAGCAGGACGTGAATCAGCAATAAGATCGATAAACAATACCGGGATTGAGGTGACTGAGATAATCGACGTGACACCGATGCCCCATAACGGCTGCCGGGCACCCGGAAGAAGAAGAGTCTAAAATACCTGCAAAGAATTATCTGTTAAAAAAATATTAACGCAATGGCAAGATATATTGGCCCAAAATCCAAAATAGCAAGAAAATTCGGAGATGCTATTTATGGTCCCGATAAACACCTCGACAGGAAAAACTTTCCTCCGGGTCAGCACGGGATCAACAAGAAGAGGAAGAAAACCTCAGAATATGGCCTCCAGCTGAGGGAGAAACAAAAGGCAAAATACACTTACGGTATACTGGAAAGACAATTCAGGAATACTTTTGAGAAGGCAGAAAGAAGTAAGGGAGTAACCGGCGAGGTTCTGCTCCAGATGCTCGAAGCCCGTCTCGACAACGTTGTTTACCGTTTCGGAGTTGCTCCCACGAGAGCAGCAGCCCGCCAGCTTGTTTCACACCGTCATATTACGGTAAACGGTAAAGTGGTAAATGTACCCTCATTTCAGCTGAAAGCAGGTGACATTATAGGAGTCCGGGAAAAGTCAAAATCGCTTGAAACAATTTCTGATTCACTCACCACACGAAAATAT
>Ga0075321_1000040_pt1 | contig 9900 bp, 10 predicted proteins | sample MayberryNW_Catta_6_FD_120083 | JGI IMG/M metagenome (GOLD analysis project Ga0075321, IMG submission 120083) | Natural and restored wetland microbial communities from the San Francisco Bay, California, USA, that impact long-term carbon... | ecosystem: Environmental > Terrestrial > Soil > Wetlands... | reverse complement strand
TCGATCTTCCATGGTCTCGTGTTGACAATACCGCGGTGCCTCGATTCGATCTTCCATGGTTTCGTGGTGACAATACCGCGGTGCCTTGATTCGATCTTCCATGGTCTCGTGGTGACAATACCGCGGTGCCTTGATTCGATCTTCCATGATCTCGTGGTGACAATACCGCGGTGCCTTGATTCGATCTTCCATGGTCTCGTGTTTTTTGGCCGGGAGATTCATCCGGCCAAAAAACACGAGATCGTTTTGTACTGCCGGCGCTTCCTCGTTGCCGCGGGCCTCGCCGCCTGCTCCGCGGCCACAGCCCAAAACTGCAAAGTCCTCGACCCCGAGCTGCAGTCCGCCTACTCCGGCCCCTGCGTCAACGGCCTCGCCGAGGGCGAAGGCCGCGCGAGCGGGACGGCGACCTACGCCGGCGGCTTCAAGGCGGGGAAGAAGCACGGCTACGGCGTGAAAGTGTGGGCGAACGGCGATCGCTACGCGGGCGAGTTCGTGAACGGCAAGAAGGAGGGCCGCGGGACGTACGCCTGGGGCCGCGGGCCCTGGCGCGGCGAGAGCTACGAGGGCGAGTACGTGAACGACCTGCGCCACGGCGAAGGCACCTACCGCTGGCCGACGGGCGACGTCTACCGCGGGCCGTGGAAGGAAGACCGGATCGCGGGCTACGCCACGCCGATGATGCTCGCGCAGCGCAAGTTCGCCGAGGAGTCGCTGGCGGCGGTGGGCGCGAAGGGCCGGAAGGTGTGCCGCGAGATGCCGGTGGGCATCGCCCTTTCCGAGTGGCTGCACGGCGAGGTGGTGGGCGTCTCGGGCGACGAGGTGGGGGTGCGCGTCGACCAGCCGGGCCACCGCCAGGTGGTCGCGGGCGTCGAGCTGCAGGCGGGCGACATCGTATGGGACAAGCCTACGGCATGGACGCCGTGCTACTAAAGGGGACAGTCACCATTTTTCTCATTTGCGAGCCGCTCGCAAATGAGAAAAATGGTGACTGTCCCCAATTAACATGCGCAAGGCGCTGATCCTCGTCGCGCTGGTGGCCGCGGGCGCGCTGCTCGCGCACTATCACGTCGCCAATCAGCATTACTTCCCGGTGTCGAAGCTCGTCTCCACGGACGGCTACACCTTCCACATGGTGCAGGACCGCACCGACGCGCGCGAGGACTGCGGCAAGGCGAACGACCGCTTCCTCGCGCCGCTCAAGGCGGCGTGCAAGCAGTGCAAGGTGGTGTACGCGCGCTGCGAGCGCGAGCTGCAGGGGCTCGAGCTGTCGCTGCTGATGGGCGACGCGCTGCCGGTGTACGCGGTGATCGCGCCCGGGGTGCGCCTGGCGATGGAAGGGCCGCCCGCGACGCTGCGGCGCGACTGCGAGGCGATGGCGGCGGCGATCGTGAAGACGGGCGTGCCGCACGCCGCCTGCGTGTACCCGGGAACGCTGCGCTAGCCGCGGAAAAACGAAAGGCCCCGGCAGGGGCCTTCGCTGCGGCGCCGCGGCGCGCTCAGTGCTGCGTCGTGGAGCCGCTATGCACCGTGACCGCGATAGTCGCCACCGCCGCCCCCACCAGAACCAGCGAGGGCGCGAGCCCCACGGTCGCGCTCGCCCCGGCCGTGGACGCGCCGGCGGACGATCCGCCCGCGGTGCCGCCGGCCTGCGCGGTCTGGATCGGCGCGCTCGGCGCCTGCGCCACGACCTGGGTCGCCTTGCCGGCGTCGCTCGCCACCGTGTCGCCGCGCTGCACCGATTGCGCGGCGGCCGTGCTCATGCCAAGCGCGCATGCCAGGGCGATCGTGATCTTGCTCATGGGCTGCATGGTCCGGGCCTCTCTCGGTGCGTCAACACGCGACAGGCCACACTGTATTCCAGCCCGCCGCGCAATGCCACTTGCGCCCCGCCGGCCCCGGAAAAGCAAAAGGCCCCGGAAGGGGCCTTTGCGTTGTGTCGTGGTGCCGCGGTCAGTGCGTGACGGTGGAACCGCCCGTCGATGCCGCCGCCGCGCCTGCCACCGCGGAGCCGACGAACACCACGGTGCTGCCGACCGAGCCGGCCGTGCCGACGCCGGCGAACACGCCGCCCGTCGACGCGCCGCCCGAGGCCCCGCCCGCCGCCGCGCCCGCTTGCGCGGTCTGGATCGGCGCCGCGCTCGAAGCCTGGGCCACGGTCGGCGTCGCCTGTCCGGTGCTCGCCACCTTGTCGCCGCGCTGCACCGACTGTGCCTCGGCGGCGCTCATTCCCAGCGCGCACGCCACGGCGGTCAAGATCCTGCTCAAGCGTTTCATGGTCGCCCCCCTCGGAACGTCAGTGGCCGGTAGTAGAGCTGTTGTTTGCCGAAATCGCGACCACGGCCGCCGCGACACCGATCGCGACGATTGCCGGAGTGCCCAGACCGGCAGCGGTCGCACCCGTGGTGGAGGCGCCGCCCGCCGCGCCGCCCGCGCCGGCTTGCGCGGTCCGGATCGGCGCCGCGCTCGACGCCTGCGCCACGGCCTGCGTCGGCGTGGCGGCATCGCTCACCACCTTGTCGGCGCGCTGCACCGATTGCGCGAACGCCGCGCTCATGCCCACGGCACACGCTACTGCAATGGAGATCCTGGTCATGCGAATCATGGTCCGCCCCCTCGTCTTGAAGGTTCCGCGCGATCGCTTTTGACGGCTTGTTTCGCCTGCCGCAGGTGAACAGGCAATTTGTCACACTCTATTCCGGTCGGCGGCGCGAGCGCAATCCCCTGACACGGTGAGGGTTGAGCGAAGTCAAGGGCGGCGCAGATTTCGCCTCGCGTGCTGACGGGGCAGCGGCGCGTTCCGTGGTAACTTGCTCTGAAGTATGGACATTTCGAAGCTATCACTTTCCAAGCTATCGTTCAGACAGATGGCTGTGCTGGGCGCCCTCACGTGCGCCGGCCTCCTCGGCACCGGGTACTTCCTGCAGTACTTCCAGGGACAGGACCCCTGCCCCCTGTGCCTCCTGCAGCGCGGCTTCTACTACGGGGTGCTGGTCGTGCTCGCGATCGGCGCCGTGCACAACCCGGGGCGTGCGGGCGCGGCCGCGTACGCGGGCGGCGCGTTCCTGTTCGCGCTCGGCGGCGTCGGCACCGCCGTACGCCACGTGTGGCTGCAGAGCCTGCCCGCCGACCAGGTGCCCGCCTGCGGGCCCGATCTCTTCTTCATGCTGGAGAACATGCCGCTCGGGCGCACGGTGCAGCTGCTGCTGCGCGGCTCGGGCCAGTGCGCCGAAGTGCACTGGCGCTTTCTCGGGCTGTCGATCGCCGGGTGGTCGCTGGTCTGGTTCACCGCGCTCGCCGCGTTCACGCTCTGGCTCGCGATACGCGCGCTGCGCGGTAAATGGTGACAGTCACCATTTTTCGCAAATGAGAAAAATGGTGACTGTCACTATTTGGGCATCAGCCGCAGCCGCTTCACTCCGCCCGCCTCGATTTTCCTGCGGTCGGTCACCATCGGGATGTACTCCACGCGCGCCCAGGCCTCGGTGAACGCCTTGTAGTGCGGCGAGAAGACGTTGCCCGACTGCCCGCCGGAGTGGATGTAGAGCGAGTTGTCGAGGTCCGAAAGGTCGTAGATCGCGCGCAGGCTCGGCGCATGGGTGTTGGCGAAGGGATGCGCCTCGTTCTCCATGCGGTTGCGGCCCACGTTCACGGTGTACGGTCCGCCGGGCGAAGGCACCGCGATGTCGAACCAGCCCGCCAGCCAGCGGTTGCGGCCGAAGGGCCGGTGCTCGTGGAGCGCGGGGTGCGCCGCGCCCCAGCGCCACGCCGCCATGTCGCCGCCGTAGCGCTTGCGCAGATCGGCGAGCGCGGCCTCGAGCGACGCCGCGAGCACCCCGTCGCAGCTCTCGGGCGCGGGCGTGCGCACGTCGTCGCACCAGCGGCCCTCGCCGTCGCGGTCCTCGAGCACCGCGGTGAGGAATCGCGCGCGCGCGCGCCAGTTGCCGCGAAACGCCTCGCCCATCTCGTCGGCGTAGATGGCGCGCGAGAATTCGCGCCACCAGGCCCAGAGAATGAGCGGCTCCGCGCGATCGGCGGCCATCGAGGCGTCCCAGCCCGCGAGCAGCTGCAGCGCGCGCCGCCCCGCCTCGCTCGAGGCCTTCACCGCGAGCAGGCGCGGCAGGAGCTCGCGCACCGGCAGCGACACGACGTCGCCCTGGATGCGCGCGAAGCTGCCAATCGAGTGCGTGGGCAGCGCGCGCAGCAGCTCGGCGATGCGGTGCGCGCGGTAGGGCGGCTGCCAGTCGCTGGAGATGAAGTGCGCATAGCCGGGCGGGGTGATGCGGTTGTTGGCGGTCACGATCTGCCCGTCGGCCGGGTTGTAGGCATGCGGCAGCTCGGCGAAGGGGATGAATCCCGTCCAGTCGTACTTCGCCAGCCAGCCGGGCGCGGGTGCCATGCCCTTCAGGTCGTTGGCGGCCTTTCGCACCGGCACGCGCCCGGCGGCGACGAAGCCGATGTTGCCCGCGGTATCGGCGTAGACGAAATTCTGCTGCGGCGAATGATAATCGCGCAGCGCCGCGAGAAAGCCCGGCCAGTCGTGCGCGCGCACCATCTTCAGCGCCGCTTGCATGGTGAGGTCGTCGTCGCGCAGCGCGGTCCACTGGAACGCGAGCACGTGTCCGCGCGGCACGGCTTGCAGCGCGCTCGGCGAGACGTCCGAGATCACCGGGCCGTGGCGCGTCTCGCGCACCTGCAGGCGCACCTCGTTCCCGCCCTTCACCTTGATCACCTCGTCGACGACCTTGAAGGGCCGCGGCCCCTCGGGCGTGAGGTAGCCGCCCGCGCCGTCGAGGCGCTCGAGGTAGAGGTCCTGCACGTCGGGCCCGGTGTTGGTCGCGCCCCAGGCGAAGTCGGCGTTGTGCCCGAGCACGATCGCGGGCACGCCCGGCAGCGTGGCGCCGATGGCGTCGAACCCGGGCGCGGTGATGTGCGCGAAGTACCACACCGCGGGCGCGGTGAGCCCGAGGTGCGGATCGTTGGCGAGGAGCGGCTTGCCGGTGGCGCTCTTCTCGCCCGAGACGACCCAGTTGTTCGAGCCAAGGCCGGCGGCGCCGTCCTGCAGGAAGTCGTCGAGCCGATCGGGGGCTGAAGCCTGCGCTTGCATCCCCACAGTCTCGCCCAAATGAGAAAAATGGTGACTGTCACCATTTGCCAAATGAGAAAAATGGTGACTGTCACCATTTGCGTAGAGTTGGCGCAGCTCGGGGATCGGGGGGTAGCGCTCGCCGGGATAGGGCGGCAGCAGCTCGTCGATGCGCGCGTTCGGCAGCGTCTTCGACAGGCGCATGCGCAGGAGCTCGCTCCTCCAGTTGCCGCCGAGGTCCCAGGCCATCATCTTGATCCAGCCGAGCGAATCGGCCGGCGTCCAGGGCTCCGGGTTCGCGCCCGTCATCCAGAACTCGATCGGCAGCACCGGCTTCGAGGCAAGGAAGGCGTTGACGCCGGCCGCATAGGCCTCGAGCAGCTGTCGCGTTTCGGCGTCGAGGTGCTTGAAGTTCGCCTCGGCGGCACGGCGTATGCCGATCGTGCGCAGAAAGCGGTCGGCCTCGAGCGCGTTCTCGCCGAGGATCTCCGCCAGGCGCCCCGCGGCCGTGCGCCGGTTCATCTCCATCTGCCAGAGGCGGTCCTGCGCGTGCACGTAGCCGAGCGCGAAGACCGCATCGCCGAGGCTCTGCGCGGTGATGTGGGGCACGCCGTAGCTGTCGCGCAGCACTTCCACCGGCTTCGCCAGGCCGGCGAGCCGCAGCTCGCCTTCCACCTTGGGAAGGGACTGGCGCAGATGGAAAAGGCCCCCGGCCAGCGCAAGCACGATGAGCACAAATGCCGCAAAGGCCAGCCGCGACAGGAATTTCACCGTGTAAGCATACGTTTTCCCTGTGATTTCGGCGAATGCGGCGGCGCCGCAAATCTGCTATAACGAGGCTGTCATCGTGGCAATGGGAGCGGCGGCATGCTCTACAGCCTTTACGAAGCGCAGCACGCGTGGCTCGCGCCCTTCCGGCTGGTCGCGGAAGCGCAGCGCGGCTGGTTCTCGCATCCCTTCATGCCTTGGGCGGACGCGCCGCTCGCGCGGCGGCTCGCCGCCTCGAACGACCTCTTTCTGCGCGTCACGCAGCGCTACGAGAAGCCCGAATGGCGCGTCGCCGACGCCGTCATCGAGGTGGCGGTCGACAAGCCCTTCTGCAAGCTCCTGCACTTCACGCCCACGGCGCCCCGCGCCCGCGCCGTGCCCAGGGTGCTCGTCGTCGCGCCGCTCTCCGGGCACCACGCGACGCTGCTGCGCGACACGGTGCGCGCGCTGCTCGCCGAGCACGACGTGTGGATCACCGACTGGGTGGACGCGCGCAGGGTGCCGCTCGCCGACGGGCCGTTCCATCTCGCCGACTACGTCGACTACGTGCGCGAGTTCATCGCGCACCTCTCGCCCGACGTGCACGTGATCTCGGTGTGCCAGCCGACCGTGCCGGTGCTGTGCGCGATCGCGCTGATGGCCGAATCCCGCGAGTTGCGGCAGCCGAAGACCATGATCATGATGGGCGGGCCGATCGACGCGCGCAAGAGCCCCACCGCGGTCAACAACCTCGCCATGACGCGGCCGCTCTCCTGGTTCGAGCGCCACGTCATCCATCGCGTGCCGGCCAAGTATCCGGGCTACCACCGCCGCGTGTACCCGGGCTTCCTGCAGCACATGGGCTTCGTCGCCATGAACCCGGACCGCCACCTGAACGCGCACTGGGACTACTTCAACCGCCTGCTCGAGGGCGACGACGAGTCGGCCGAGCGCCACCGCGAGTTCTACGACGAGTACAACGCCGTCATCGACCTGCCCGCCGAGTACTACCTCGACACGGTGAAGGCGGTGTTCCAGGACTTCGCGCTGCCCAAAGGGCGCCTGTTCGTGCGCGAGCGCCTGGTGCGCCCGCAGCTCATCCGCGACACCGCGCTCCTCACCATCGAGGGCGAGCTCGACGACATCTCCGGCAACGGCCAGACCGAGGCCGCGCACCTGCTGTGCCTCAACATCGACAAATCGCGCCGCCAGCACTACCTCGCGCCGCGCGTCGGCCACTACGGCATCTTCAGCGGCCGGCGCTGGCGCGAGATGATCTACCCGCGCGTGCGCGACTTCATCCGCAAGCACGGCTAAATGGTGACAGTCACCATTTTTCTCATTTGAGCGATCGCCCGCCCGCCGCCGCACCGCGGTCGGCCCTGCTGGTCGGCGCGACGGGACTCATCGGTTCCTTCCTGCTCGCGCGCCTGCTCGCCTCGCCGCGCTACGCGAAAGTCATCGTCTGGGCGCGGCGCGACATCGGCAAGGCGCACCCGAAGCTGAAGGTCGAGGTGGTGGACTTCGAGCGCCTCGCGCAGCGCCGCGTCGAGGCGGAAGACGTCTTCTGCTGCCTCGGCACGACGATCCGCCAGGCCGGTTCGCAGCGCGCGTTCGGGCACGTGGATTTCGATTTCCCGGTCGCGCTCGCGGGCGCGGCGGCGCGGGACGGCGCGCGGCGCTTCCTCGTCGTCTCGGCGCTCGGCGCGGACAAGCGCTCGCGCGTGTTCTACAACCGCGTGAAGGGCGAGATGGAAGAGGCCGTGCGCATCGCGGCGGTGCCGAAGACCTGGATCTTCCGGCCGTCGATGCTCTCGGGCAGACAGGAGAACAGGCGGTTCTGGGAAGACGTCGCGACTGCTGTCGCCGCGGTGATCGGGCCGCTGCTGGGGAAATTTCGCCCGATCCACGGCGACCTGGTGGCGGCGGGGATGGTGCGGGCGGCCGTAGAGGACCTGCCGGCCGCAACGTTCGAATCGAACGAGATTCGGCGCCTGGCTAAATAGGGACAGTCACCATTTTTCTCATTTGCGAATGAAGTGCAGATGAGAAAAATGGTGACTGTCCCCTAACCGCGCCTGCCCGCCCTTTTGCCGGGCGCCTCGGGCTGCGGCTCCGCGGACGGAATGTAGCGCCCGCCGCCGGCGACGACCCGCAGCGCCCTCACCATCTCCTTGGGCCCGGCCGTCTTGGGGATGAAGCCCGCCGCGCCCAGCGCGAGGCAGCCCTGGATCAAGTTGCCCTCGTCTTCGCTCGAGATCACCACCACGCTCGCGTCGGGAAACGCGGTGCGAAAGCGCAGCACCGACTCGATGCCCTCGCACCCCGGCAGGCCGAGATCGAGCATGACGAGCCGCGCCGGGTCGTCGCGCATCGATTCGAATGCCGCCTCGAGGGTGCCCGCGATCCTGACGACGCCGTCGGGCACCGCGCGCCCGGCCGCGTTGCGCAGGTACTCGGCCACCATCGGATGGTCATCGACGATGAGGATGTTCATGGCGGTCCTTGCCCGTGGGGAGCGGGAATTGTTCGCCTTTAGTCGGCGGGGGACAAGGGGCGGCAGCGGGAAGGCGGGGCTTTTGTCACGCAATCGAGGGATTCGCCGGGTGACGGCCAGGGTTCGCAAAGACCGATCGCGCGTCGCTAGCGCTCCCGTCCGGCCTCGTGCCAGGCCTTCTGCACGGGCGAGAGGACGTACTCGAGGATCGTGCGCGTGCCGAGGTTGATCTCGCTGGATACCTGCATGCCCGGCTGCAGCGCGTAGCTGGCGCCGTCGAGGGCGAGCTGCTGGCTTTTCAGTTCCACCAGCGCGCGGTAGGCGAGCGGCCCCATCGGGCGGTCGCGCCCGCCCAAGGCATCGGAGCGCATGTTGGCCGAAGGCGCTTCCGTGGCGTCGGCGCTCACCTGGCGCACGACGCCTTCGACCATGCCGTACTTCTGGAACTGGAACGCGGCGAGCTTGAGCTTCACCGCCTGCCCCGGCCGCACGAAGCCCACGTCCTGGTTGCCCACCCAGACTTCCGCGATCAGCGTGTCGCCCTGCGGCACCAGGGTCATCAGGATGGTTCCCGGCGCCGCCACGGTGCCGATCGTGTGAGTCGCGAGATCCTTCACCGTCCCCGCCCGCGGCGCGCGCAGCTCGAGCAGCTCGCTGCGGTGCGCCTGCTTGGCGAGCTCCTGGCGAAGCTTCGATGCCTGCGAGGCGACCTCGACGCGCTCGGTGCGCAGCTGCCGGCGGTAGTCGGCGGTGATCTGCGCGAGCTTGCGCTCGGACTGCTCGATCAGCGCCTGGTTGCTGCGGATGATGAATTCCTGCGTGCGCAGGTCCTGCTGCTTTTCCACGCGCTCGCGGGTCTTGTCGGTCGCCAGGATGCGCCCCGCGAAGCCCTCCCGCTCCAGCCTGGCGAACGCCTTCTCCTGCTCGATGTAATGCGGCAGCACCTGCTCGAGCTTGGACTTGGTGGATTGCGCGGCGGCGAGGTCATTCCTCGCCTTGTCGAGAAGGCTGCGCTCCTGCGCGAGCGCGCTCGCGTAGGCGCGCACGTTGGCCGCGTACTGCGCCTCCACCTGCAGGTACGGTCCCGGCGGGTCGCCCGCGGCCCTGGCGAGCGGCACGCCGGCGAGCTGCGCGTCGATGCGCCGCAGCGCCAGGCGCTTGTCGTCGTAGTCGACCTGCAGCGAGCGGGCGTCCGCGCTCGCGAGCACCGAGTCCATGCGGATCAGCACCTGGCCCTCCTGCACCGCTTCGCCCTCCTTCACCAGGATCTCGCGCACGATCCCCTGCTCGGCGGGCTGCACGATCTTCAGATACGAGGACGGCACGAGCTTGCCCTCCGCCACGGCGACGATGTCCAGCCGGCCGAAGACCGCCCACAGCGCGACCCCGGCGAGCAGGCCGATCAGCAGCCGCAGCATCCAGCCGGCAAGCGGCGCCGGCGGCTTTTCCTGGATGCGCAGGAGCGGCGGCTCGCAGTCGGCGTGGTCGGCGGGCATCATGGTTCAGCCGAGCCTTGCCAAGCCTTCCGTCAGACCCTGCAGCGGCTTCAGGTTGAGCCCGGCGACCGCTTCGA
>Ga0075321_1000038_pt1 | contig 10081 bp, 5 predicted proteins | sample MayberryNW_Catta_6_FD_120083 | JGI IMG/M metagenome (GOLD analysis project Ga0075321, IMG submission 120083) | Natural and restored wetland microbial communities from the San Francisco Bay, California, USA, that impact long-term carbon... | ecosystem: Environmental > Terrestrial > Soil > Wetlands... | reverse complement strand
GCAAACAGCGTAATGATAAGGGTTATTGGAATGAACACCATGAACTTGCCAACAACTCCGGGCCAGAATGCGAGAGGAAAAAAAGGAGCAAGAGTTGTGAGAGTCCCGGAAAGGATCGGCAAAAAAACCTCGCCTGCAGCATATTTGGCCGATTGGGTAACAGGCATGCCTGTCTTCCTTAAAATACAGTGGGTATTTTCAATCACAACTATGGCATCATCAACAACGATACCCAGGGCAAAAATGAAGGAAAACATCACAAGCATATTCAACGAAAACCCTATCACCGGAAGCACAATAAAAGCTATGGCCATCGACAGAGGAATTGATAAGGCAACAAACAGGGCGTTAACAAGACCCATGAAGAACATCAGGACAATCGTTACGAAAATAAAGCCGAGGATTATGGTGTTATTCAGTTCCTTCACAGTATCACGGGTATAACGGGATTGATCCCCTGTTATTTCCACGGTTAGGTTTGAAGGCAGCCTGTTCTGCTTCATATCTTCCAGGATATTGCTGATTTCGGAGGAGGCAGCGAGGAGGTTCTGACCGCTTTTTTTGATAACGTTGAGTGTTATGACATTCTTACCGTTATACCTGGCGAAATTCTCGGGTTCATGAAAGGTGTCGTTCACAGAGGCAAGGTCGCCAAGCTTCACCAGAGCCCCGCTTGTTGTTGTTAGAACGATATTCCTTATCTCATCCACATCTTTAACCTCCCCTGCAACGCTTATGGAACGGCTCATCCCCTGCAGATTTATGTTACCGCCCGCTACTGTCATATTATTGAGGCTGATTGCCTGTTCCACATCCCTGAAGGTGAGGCCGGCAGCTCTCATTTTATACATATCGAGATTGACCTGGATTTCCCTGTCAAGTGCTCCGCCTATTTCGACCCTTGTTATCTCTTTAAGTGTTTCGATCCGGTCCTGTATTTCATCGGCATATTTCTTAAGCCGGTCAAGGGGTATATCTCCCGAAAGGTTAATATATTGGATCGGTATCTCGGAAAGGTCGATTTCCATTACCTGTGGCTCAACAAACGACGGATCGTTCGGAAGGTCTTTCCTGGTCTTGTCAACCGCATCCTGAACTTTCTGTTTTGCGTCGCGGATCTCCACCCCGGTATTGAATTCTACAATGACAGATGAAAAATCCTGAACGGACCGTGATGTAATTTTCTTTACATCGCTTATTGATTTAAGGTTCTTTTCCAGAGGCCTTGTTACAAGGTTCTCCATATCCGAAGGCGAAGTTCCGGGATAAATTGAATTAACAACAACCATTGGTATGACAATCTCGGGAAACTGCTCCTTCGGGATCGTATAATAATTTATCAGTCCGAACAGGGCAATCATAAATATCAGGACATATATGCTGATCTTATTGTCGATGGCCCAGCTTGTTCCAAAAAATTCCCTGTACTTCTTTTCCATAAAAAATACTATTTTCTACCTTAATTTTCAGCCTCAGAAAGTCTTATCAAACCGTACATATTCTCCGTCGATTAGTTCCTGGAAACCCGCTGTGACAACTTTGTCGTTAACTGCCAGGCCGTTAAGGATCTCGGCAACTCCGTTATATGTATTCCCGATTACAACCGGCTGCCTGAAAGCACCGGCGTAACTGTCCTTTTCACGGACCACATAAACATAGCTTCCATCGTTATCGGTCTGAATGACATTCATTGGTATCTGGATCGAATTTTCGGAGTGATAATCATTTATCCTGACGATAGCGATCATATTTGCCTTCATTCCCCGGAATGGCCTCGGTATTCTGCTTTCAATGGTGAATGTGCGGTTCAGGGGATCGATATACCTGCTTACAAAACTGACCCTGGTTTCGATATGCTGGTTTATATCGGGAAAGGTTACTATCAGCTTGTCTCCTTCACTGACTTTTACGGAATAGGCTTCGGACACCTCAGCACTGACCTTCAGGCTTTTCAATGCCATGACGCGGTAAGCGGGAGAACGCGGATCGGGCGAAACAACGCTCCCGGTTTTTATGTTGCATTCTTCAACGGTTCCGTCAACCGGGGATTTTATTTTAAAGTTCTCTATCTGCTTTTTAAGTGCTGAGATCTGCTGCTCAAGTGATTCTTTAGTGGTTTTTGACTGAAGATACTGAACTTCGCTGCCTATTTTTTGTTCCCACAGACGCTGTTGTTTTTCAAACATCTCGAGGGCAAAATCATACTGTGATTCCAGCCCCTGAAGCTGACTCAGGTATTGCTGGTCATCGATCTGGGCAAGGATCTGGCCCTTTGTAACAACCTGTCCTGCATCTGCATATTTATGGGAAACGGTGCCGGGAGCCTCGGCATATACGGCAATATTCTGATCACCGTCAAGCTTTCCCTGGACCCTTATATAATGATCAAACGGATTGGTCCTGACATAAGTTATACCGACAAATCTGAATTTCCCGGAGTCCAGCGGTTCCCCCTCGGGAGGATCATCATTCTCAAGAAGTTTGATCTTATCGTTCAGCGCTGTCTGCTGTTTTTTCAGCCTGGCAAGCTCGCTCTTTTTATCGCTTCCGCAAGAAAGAACTGTCAGAGCTATCATTACTGTTACAGATATTAATTTTATATGTTTCATGGTTAAATAATTTTGTTTTTGACGGATATTTTTGTTCCTCAATAGCCGGCTACAGCGGCGGATGTCAGATAATTATTTTCATATCCGGATTATTAAATGTAGTTCTAAATAGTTATTAAACATCAGAAATATTAATTGGTTCTTAATATCCTGTCGAGCTTAGCCCTGGAATTCAGCAGCAACAGAAGGGAGTTGTAGTAGTTGGTTTCCGCAGTCAGGTACTGGTTTTGATTCTGCGCAAGCTCGAAGCTTGTCGCCACTCCTTCACGGTATTTAATAAACGTCCTGTCATATATTTTTTTACTCAGGTCCATGCTCTCTCTGTTTGTTACATAGTTGCTGTAAGCGGTCTGGTAGCTGTTCCATGCTGTCTCAAACTCCATAATAAGTCCCTGTCCTGCATCCTGGCGTGCCAGCCTTATTTTGGCAAGGTCAAGCTTTGCCTGATTTACTTTAGCTGATCTCATGCCGCTGGAAAAGATCGGCAAATTGAATGTTGCGCCGATGAGGTCTTTAACAGCAAAGTTGAATGAAGGCTGATTGGTCTGTTCCTGGTGACGGTAAAACGCCGAGAGGGTGGGAAGATATTTTGATTTCTCCAGTTTCAGCAAAACCTCCGACAGCGCCTCCTGGATGCCGGCCATCTGGTAATCCACGCTGTTATCCAGTGTGAAATCCGGCATGGCAGGGTACATCAGGTTGCCCTGACTGATGATCCCTGAAAGAGAGTCGGTAAGTATTAACTGTCTGTCAAATTCAATACCGAGCCGTAATTTCAGAAGCTTTACGGCGACATCTTTCTGTGATTCGAGCGAAGTGACCATGGTTTTAATATTTGACCTGCTGATGTTCATCTGATCAACATCGGTCTCTTCATTCAATCCGAGCTCATTCATTTTTACAAGTTCATCGTAGGTCTGATCGAGAGCCTTTTTGCCTTCCTTTAGCAGCCGGATGTTTTCCTGCAGTACAAGAATCGAATAATATGCACCCGCAACCGATTCCTTAGTCTCATCTTCGGTCTTTATCAATTCTTTTTCAGAAACTTCCCTGACAATCTTTGTCGCCTGAAGTCCGACGAAATATTGTCCGCTGAACACAAGCTGTGAGAGCGTAAAATTTATTGTTATGTTGTCCATAACACCCAATGGCAGAACAGGTGACTCTTTGTAGGCATCCAGCAGGCTCTTTTTGGTAAGCGGTCCGGAAGTTAAAGCAGCTGTATCAAGGTAAGGCCCCAGACTTATTTCCGGAATAACGAACTGGTGCATGTAATCGGCATCAGTGGTTATCTGGGGAAGACCGAGGGCAAGATTCTCCCAAATCTTTTTGTTTGCGAGATCCACATCGATCCTTGAGGAACGGATTGTCCGGTTATTCCGGAGGGCAAAAGCCTGGGCTTCTGAAATAGACAGTTTAAGCGCCCCGCTGTTTTCCTGGCTGAACACCCGGGCAGCCAGTAACGGGATCAGAAATAAAACCACGAACCTTCTGATCAAACTCATATCTGATTAATTAAGTTTAAAACCTGTTGAACGTTCTTTTTTTAAGACAAACATATCATGCGGACTTTCAAGGCCTTTGGGGTTCAGCTCCCGTCATCGCTTTGGATTGCATGAAATTCACGTCTCACCGTTATTAACAAATTTGTTTAAAGGTTGTTCTGAAATGCTGAATTTATCAGCATCATTTTTTTTCGCCATAGAGAAACCCGTAACAATAATTTTCAGATGATGATCTTTTCAAAAAATATTACCTTAGAGCTATTATTTTCCTTAAACCTGAACCAAAATGAAAAAGAATCTACTCTCCGGTCTGAGTCTCATTTCTTTGCTGGTACTTATATCATGTTCTGAAAATGACACACTTAAAATCGGCACACCGGAATCAGCCGGTATGTCATCGGAACGTCTGAACAGGATCGACACCATGCTTCTTGAGCATATTAACGACGGCTGTATCGCTGGTGCTGCCGGAATGATCGCACGTAACGGCAAAATAGTTTACAACAGGTCATTCGGCTTAAATGACCTTGCGACAAAATCTCCTATGGAAACCAGTGCCCTTTTCCGTATCGCCTCACAAACCAAAGCCATAACAAGTATCGGTCTGATGATGCTTTTTGAGGAAGGAAAATTTCTGCTCGATGACCCTGTTTCTCAATATATTCCGGAGTTTGCCCACCCGCAGGTGATTGATACTTATAATTCAAATGATACAACTTTTACTGTAATTCCTGCAAGGCGCGAAATCACGATACGCGATCTGCTGACTCATACCTCGGGAATAGATTATGCCGGTATCGGATCGCCTGCGATGAGGGCTATTTATGTGAAGGCAGGCATTAAAGGAGGTTTTGGTGACGACAGGATAACAATCGGGGATGACATCAGGATACTGGGAAGGCAGCCTCTTGTTCATCAGCCGGGCGAGAGATTTACTTACGGATTGAATGTGGATGTAGCTGGTTATCTGATCGAATTGTTGTCGGGCGAGAAGCTTGATGTGTACCTTCAGAAGCATATATTTGATCCGCTTGGTATGAATGATACCTATTTTTACCTGCCGGAAAGCAAAAAAGAGAGACTTGTTAAGGTAACAGGTGAAAATTCTGACCACAGGGTTGTTCCAATACCACAGGATGCAGTTAATTATCCTCTACTTAAGGGGAAATATTTTTCCGGCGGTGCAGGATTGACATCAACAACAAAAGACTACGCGATATTTCTCCAGATGCTGCTGAATAAAGGGGAATATAACGGCAAAAGAGTTCTTTCGCGGCGGACTGTCGATTTAATAACAAGCAACCAGATAGGGGGACTGAATGTCGGAAAGGATAAATTCGGACTGGGATTCGAGATCACCACAAAGGAGGGTCAGTCGGAACTTGGTGTCACGGAAGGATCCTTCTCATGGGGAGGATACTTTGGAACAACCTACTGGGCTGATCCCGGAGAACAGTTGATAGGCCTGCTGTTCATCCAGCAGTTTCCCTTAAGTCATGGGGAGATCCAGAGAAAGTTCAAGGCGCTTGTGTACCAGGCACTTGATGACTGAAACTTATCTTTAATACTTCCTGAGCAGCTCCAGTAATTTACTGTCGAGCTTGTGCCCGTACCAGTCGGTATATTCAATATCGGTCCTGTGTGAATCGAGGATACCGAAATCGCCTCTGAAATTCCAGAGAGCATATCCGATATTGTGGCCGGTGAGAATATCAAGAATATCACCAAACCATGCAAGAAAAACAGGATGAGGTGTTTTATTGTAGCAACCTCCTTCTCCGCAATGTACACCAACCCCCTTTTCGACCAGATCAATCCATGGTTTGTAAAATTCTTCAAGCTGGGCACGGCCGAACTGTTTTCCGTCAATTGTGCCGGGCCATACTGGCACCGGAGCCTTTGAAGGATCCTTCCACACCCACGATGCCTGGTAATGTGACACGTAATGTGGATAGTATGCCCTGCAGCTCTGTGAGATGTTTAAATCAGCCAGCTCCGGAATTACATTACTGCCTCCCGAGTTGCCATCTGCCACAATGAGCCTTTCTTTATTTGCCTGCCAGATGACTCTGGAAGCTTCCATCGCTATTTTACGGTAGATATCACCCGGGACGGGTCCCTTCTTTGCAAACTGGTCATTCATATCTTCTATATAGGCAGGTTCGTTCAGAAGGTCGAAACTCAGTTTTTCTGGTGATATTGATTTATATCTGTCGGCCCACATTTTCCAGTGTGCGTAAAAAGCCTCCTGGGCATCGCTGTCCTTCCAGAGATTAAATGGTTCATGGAACCCTGCATTTATGCAGTAACCAGGGCCGCGATGGAGGTTCAGGCTTACATGAATTTTGAATTCAGTCGCCATATCTATCAGCTGATCAACCTCTTCCAGGGCTGCCGGATCAAAGTTTAGGATCTCATCCTTTGAAATATCCTTTGCCCTGTCAAATTTGAGATATCTCGGATATGCCATTGGTATCCTTACAAAATCGAATCCCCAGTCGGCCATCCATTTCAGATCTTCCCTGGTGGTGCGTGACGATCCGGGATTTCGCGGCGGAGCCGGGGAAAACATATCAAGCAGGTTAAATCCCTTCCAGCGGGGAAGCCTGTTTGATGCGGCAGGAACTTCAGCCCGTAAAAGGTTATTGGGAGCCACAGTTAACGCTGTGGCTGCTAAAGTTGTATTTTTAATAAAAAGCCTCCGGTTGATTTTCATACTCATAATGATTGCTATTTTTATTTAAAAAAGATCGCTATGTTTTAAATTGCTAAGCATTTGGTCTGAATTATTTTAAAATATTAACAGGCGTAATAGTAACCGGCCCAATGAGTCCGGATTCCCGTGGTGACCACGAGGAAGCGTCAAATATTCCGTTTTTGGAGTTTTCCCTCAACCGTGCCGCAAAGTTGATATTGTAGAATTTCTTCCAGGCGATATTATTGCGGTCAAGATAAGCGATTCTGTTGGCCATAAGATTGGATACCCTGACCTCAAGGGTATTGAGCTTCCTGAGCTGGTTTTTCCCGATTGTGATCCTGTAATCAGGTCCTGTCAGAATGCCGGCTTCAGTTCCGTTAATGAAAACCCTGGCGCTTTCGCATACTTTTCCCAGGTTGATTACAAGAGCATCCGATCTGACTGACGGGATACTGAAGCTTATCTTATAACTCGCTGTTCCCGAGAAGTTTTTAACGTCCTCACCACCAAATTCCGTCCACGAGTCAAGCATGTCAGTTTCTTTGGAGGCCGGCAAAACAGGTCCTCCTTCAATAAAATCAATTTTCCACTTGCCTGTAATCTCCTGCGGAGCTGATACCGGATCGTAAAAAGAATAGCTTTTTCCCTGAAACTGGCTGCCCGAGGTTGAAACAATCATTGATTGGCCCGGTACGAGTCTGGTATAAATTTCAATAGATCCTTCCTTACTGGCCCTGCTTTTTGCCAGACCATATTCTCCGGTCATGGGGTTGAAGAGGGCCGCAGATGAGGCACCGGCCTGCAGACGGAGCCATCCGTCGAATGGCTTCGTCCCCTGGTTTGAAATGAAGTAATAATTTCCCGAACTATTTATACGCCTGAAACATCTGATGTTGCTATCGGCCATATCTTCCCTTTTTATTCCTGCAAAAGAGAGAAGTTGGTCAATATCACTCCCCAGCATGATCGAACCATTTCCGAATACTGCCCTTGAAACCGCAGGGTTGTTAGTGGCTGTAAAGTGTATACTTCTTTTTATTTGTTCCAGCAGAGATTCCTTTTCCCTGAAATCAGCCAGCCCTGCAATGTGTTCAGGCAGATCACCCAGGACAATTATTTTTGCTCCGTCATTTGCCAACTTCAGGATGTGCGTAAGCGTTTCTACGGGAATATATTTACATCCTGGTAAAACAAGAGTTTTATACTCGTTCCCTTCAGTTTGGAGAACTCCGTCATTAACCTCTGTATTTTTTATCTGAAGATCAGATATATAATCGAACAGATATCCTTTTTCAAGCATGGACTCAACCGCGGATTTAAATGGCGTTCCGTCAAATGCCGGACCAAGGGCATCGAAATGCTCAAGCATACTCCTTCCCGGATCTGCATAACGGTCAAATACAGGGAAATAGATAAGTATGTCATTGTCAGGCATTCCCTGTTGCATAAACGACTGTACGCGGGCAACATACCTGTTCAATCCTTCAAAGTCGTTCCAGAAGCTGTTTGAGGGAGTGAATTCAACCGCAGCATAGAAAAGGAATCCGGGCCATGGCTCATCCTTCGGCGAAAAGCAGGTTCCATGATAGAAGAGATGATTTATGCCTGCCAGGAAGAAGAGGTCGACCGCCTTCTTTACATCAGCGAGGGTCGATGTGAAATGTTCCCCGAGCCATGTTGCCGCCTCACATGAAGTGAATGGCTTACCGGTCACATTGGCTGCTGAGGAGGCAAACTTGAACCTAGTAATTTCATTGCCTTCGGTTTCCGGGATATCGGCTGCCGCATAAAGATCAAGTATGTTCCCCGGTGACCCATGGGCCTGATCGCGCGTAAATTTCCCCTGGCGGTGTGCCCATTCCGTCCAGGAAGAGGTGAATTTCTCCAGAAGTAGATCAGAGATCGTCTGCCTGTAATCCGACAGGACGCGGACATTTATTTCAGGGTCATCTTTCTGGAAGAGTGCGGGGAGGTACCACGAAAGATCATAACCTCTCCTTACCCGGAATTCATAAAACAGGTTATCTGTCCAGTCAGCCTGGCCTGATGCGTCATCAACCTCATAAGAATCATTAAAATAGCCGCGAAGTGTTTTGAGGTCAAAATCTTTAAAGACATCATCAAAATGTTTAAGATAGTCTGAGATTGCGGAACCGGAGAAATGATCGATTACATCTCCCTCACCGCCGGGGCCAGCCCTTTCGACCTGCTTGCCGTGCCAGCCCTCAAACAGGGCGTAAATCGTCCAGTTGCCCGGAGGGGCCGTCCAGTCAATCGTTTTTTCGGGTGTTAGCCTTGTGGTGAGGTCTGCTATTTGTCCTGAGTCGGAATATGCCATAATGGAATATACAGGAAGAGGTTTTTCAAACCTGATCTGGTCGAGGGCGTAAAGCTGAAGATTTTTGTTACTGCTTACAGGATCTGTAAGCATGTTTATATCAGGCATCTGTCCGACCGCACGCACCAGAGGCTGCTGAATGAACCCGATCTTTTCAGCAATCTTTTCGCCTCCCTGGAGTTGAAATGTTTTCAGGTTTATATTTCTGCAGGCATCTGCAGGCTTAACCCAGGGCCCCCCGAAAGGCCATCCGGAAGCATTTGCGAGGTCAATCCCGAGGTCAAGCTTTTCGGCCTCCCTCAGGGTAAAAGTTAACATTTTCATCCACGCGGGTGAAAGATAATTAATGAACTTATCTTCCTGACCTTTAACGCCGTATATGACAGCAATCTCCATCCCGCCAAGTCCCGCCCTGCCGTATTTTTCAATTGCTGCCGTAAGGCTGGCAGAGTCAACAATACTTCCCGGCCACCACCAGCGGGTCCAGGGCTTGTGCATTCGTGTCACCTCCGGCCATGAAAGCTGCAGGGAAGGCAATGACTGGTTCCGGGTTTGACCCTGCGGGAATGAAAGGAGAGGGAAAAGGGCTGTTATACAGACAGCAAGTAATTTGAATTTCATCATAATATAATTTGGATCCTAATGGAATGATGGGACAGCACACACCCAACCCCGGGCGGTCTCCTGGTGTCAGGCGATATCATCTGTTCCCGGTCCGGTCGGTTCCGGTATTATAAAACATAACAGCCGAATCATTTATAATGATCTGGTAATTCTTCAGCAGCCTGAGCATTTCAGCTCCCGCCAGAATAACCGGACCATAACCGTGAGCTGCCGCCACATTGACCGGACGGCTATAATAAAAAGCCGGATCGAATGCCATTCCCGTACCAACACATGTACCTTCCACCTGTCCGGATCCATTCACCTT
>Ga0075321_1000037_pt1 | contig 10184 bp, 15 predicted proteins | sample MayberryNW_Catta_6_FD_120083 | JGI IMG/M metagenome (GOLD analysis project Ga0075321, IMG submission 120083) | Natural and restored wetland microbial communities from the San Francisco Bay, California, USA, that impact long-term carbon... | ecosystem: Environmental > Terrestrial > Soil >... | reverse complement strand
TCCCTTGCCTAGAAACTGGACGTTCAAGTACATCATTACAAGATCCTCCAATTAGACCGGCTATTGAATTACGTGATGAAAATTGGAAAAAGAAAAATAAGTCGATGGGCTTCCCATTTCAAACAATCACTAAACATGGTGATGTGGGTGGGGATATTAGGGGGATGTTGATTCCATGATTCACCCATTTTGTAGAGTACTTCAAAATTTTAATAAAGTAACTTTAATCATAAAAAAAGCTGATGGACTTGAGAAAATTTATAGATTTAAGGAAGTAATAAGTTTCAAATTCAATCGAACATGGTTAAAATTAACATTCAATCCTCAATTCGTAGGACAAACTATTAAAAAGACAACAAAGTTTGAAATCGAATTAAACTATATTATCGAAATGCGATTTGATAATTATGACAGATAGACCCATATTAATTAATGCTGATAGTAGTGCTGCCGAAGCTAGGGTTATTTGGCATCTTGCGGGGGATCACGAAGCGTTAAAACTCGCAGATACTATAGACTATCATGCACATACAGCCGTTTGGTTTTTTGGTCCAAACAAAGAATTACATGATTATGACAAGAAGAAGCTTGGATATGAGCATCCAATTCGATTTGTTGGAAAGACCCTACGTCACGCGGGTCATTTAGGTGCTGGTAAACGTCGTGCTTCACTTGAAGTTAATACAAGTGCGAGGAAATACAAGATTCCAATACACATATCAGAACAAATTACAGAAAGGGCATTGAAAATATTCCATGAAAAACAACCCAAGATTAGGCAAGTATTCCATAAGGGAATTATCGATCAACTTCAAAAGAACAGGATTCTTATCGCACCAGTTCCATATGGAATTAACTGTAAATTCGGAGGTCGTCGCTTATTCTTTGAACGATGGAGTGACGATTTATTTAGACAAGGATTTTCATACATACCACAGAGAGCTGTATCAGACAATACAAAAGCTGCTGGAATTAGAATTCTGGAAAGAATTCCAAATACAGAAGAACTTGCTATAATTCTTGAAGCTCATGATGCCCTCTTATTCCGAAGTTGGGAATCAATGATTGATAAGCATACTAAAATAATTCGTGAAGAATTTGAACGACCTATTGATTTTACAAATTGTAGTATTAGCCGTGGATTATTAAGTATTCCATGTGAAGTTGAAGTCGGATCTAATTATGGTGATTTGAAGAAGTTTAAATTTAAGAGTGATGAATTATTTAAACCAACAAAGAAACAACTTGAAGTATTCAATGATCCAATTCCAAGAAAGTTTATTGTGGGGTGAAATGATGAGAATTAGATTTGTTTCAAGTTCTTCATGTGTAATTAATCTCGATGGATTAAGGGGTGCTTATATCCCAAATTATATGGGGGATAATTTAACTACATTAATTTTAACTTATCCAAAAAGTCAAAGTATTACTATTCGTTGTAAAAGTCCTGTAGAAAGAGACAATTTATTAGCTGATATTAAGCAAGCCTTAATTGAACAAACATATAGGGATAAAAAATAATGTATGGTCTCTACTTATTAATTCAAGAAGAAATACAAAGGAATAATGAACTACATTATACACATAAATGGAGTGAAGATCCCCATCCAATTACTAATTATGTAGGAGAACATAATAATAAACCAAGGGAGGTATACTGTCCATCTTGTCATTATACAGTAGTAACAAATTTACCCGGACCCATATGTAGTCAATGTAGATCATGGTTGATTGTTGTTCCTAAATCGAGGTAATTATGAATGATGTAAGATATTTTCAAGGTAGTGGGGAATACTGGGGATTATATAAAATGACTCCTGAAGAAGTTAAAGAATATTTTGAATTATGTAAAGTTGAATCTAAAATTAAAGATGTTTTTAATGAATTTAAAAGACGAATGGATTATAAAAATTTACAAGTAACTTATGGTGACAAACATAAAGTTGAAGAATTTCGGTGATATGGAATGTCATGGCTCGATGATTACGTTAATCAACATAAAGAATTTGAAGCACCTACTTCCTTCTATGTGTGGGCCGGCCTTGCATCTATAAGTGCCGTAATTAAGGATAACGTATGGATTGATCGATATCTCTACAAGATGTATGGAAATATCTACGTAATGTTGCACGCCGAATCTGGTATGAAGAAGGGGCCACCCATTAATTCATCACGTAAATTAGTTACGGAAGCGATTGGAGGGGAATCAATTATTACCGGACGCAGTTCAATTCAAGGTATATTAAAGGAAATGGGAACGGCACACTCAGAACCAGGTGGTAAAGTAATTAAAAAGAATTCAATTTACATCTGTAGTAGTGAATTAACGAGTTCATTAGTAGATGATCCTGCGGTTGTACAAATTCTTACAGATCTTTATGATAGAAATTATAATGAAGTTCCTTGGAAATCATTATTAAAGATGGAAACATTTATATTAACCAATCCATGTGTATCGATGTTGACTGCAACGAATGAGGCAATGAGTACAGACTTCTTAACTGGTGGTGCAATTAGAGGGGGATATATTGCCCGTACTTTCGTAGTTTATGAAACCAAACGTAATCGCCCAAACTCACTTCAAGTTCCACCTGAACGTCCAATAGATTATAAAAGTGCATCGGATTATTTGAAAGTATTGTCAAAATTAAAAGGACCATTCAAACCTACTGGATCTAGGATTAGTACGAAGGATTTTCCCTACAGTAGATATGATAAACATGCAGATCATACATTCTATTTCACTAAAGCGGGAATTGTATACGAAGATTGGTATGAAGAATTCATTGAAACAATCGATAATCAAGATGTGAAAGATGAAACTGGTGTTGTGAACAGATTCGGAGACTCTGTATATAAAGTTGCGATGTTACTTCAATTGTCTAAAGGTGATAAACTTGAATTAGAAGAAGAAACTATGTACGAGGCAATTAAGGCATGTGAACGCTTTGTAGGTAATGCACGTAAAGTTACGATGGGTAAAAATGGAACTTCAAGTAGTGCAATGATGAAAGGTATGATTATCTTCGCACTTCTTGAACGACCTGAACACAAAATTACCCGTCAACTATTGATGAAGAAGTTGATGTATCATTATTCAACCGAAGATGAGTTTAATGAAATTATGAACTCCCTACATAGTGCGGGGACTTTAATGATTCAACATTATGGAAATACAATCGTGTACTACATGAATGATGAACAGGTTAAGAGTCATATGAACCTACTCGATGGAAAGAGGAAACAGGGTAAAATCCCCGGATGATGGAATTGGTATACATATCAGACTTAAAATCTGACGGTCTAATGACCATGTGGGTTCGACTCCCACTCCGGGGACCAATTTAAACCTGTCGTCTCAGTTCAAATCTGACCTGTGGCACCAAATTTTTATATTCAAAATAAATCAAATTTGTCCAACTTGTCTTAATAATTTATATCTTTACGAGGGATCAACTCAACTTTTATGGTGTAAAACTTGTATAAAAGCTGTAATTAGTGATCAATTTCGATTTAACTGGACATATATTTTTAGAGGACACGAAGCAACGGAGGAATAACATGGAATTAATGACAAATGAAGAAATAAGAAAAATGGTTAATGATCTTTTACTTAGTATTTCTCATGATAATTTATATCATCGTAAATGTATTGATGTAGATCCCGCTGGTAATACTTATGAATACACAATTAAAGATTGTGTTCGTAAAGCCTACGCATTTCTTGGACGTGATATTAAAGTATTGGAGTAAATCATGAACACAAACGAAGTTCGACAAATGATAAATGATTTTTATGATAAACATGGACTTAAAACTCCATTTGAACCTAATCCATTTCCATGTGATCATATTACCTTCGCAAATCTATGTAAACTTATGTTTTATCATGCAAATGATATGGGATACAATGTAGCACTTGGGCCAAATGGTGGAATTATGTTCAAAGGAATTGAATTTATACTTGGGGATAAGGAATGACAAGAGAAGAATTTGAAAAATCTGAAACTAAAATTCATCCAATAGATGGTATGAATTATAAACCAAATGCTCAAAAAGACTGTAAAACTTGTAATGGAATGGGAATTTGTGATGCTGGCTATTCTACAGGTTGTGTATTAATTATTTGTCCAGATTGTTGGAGAAACAAATGACACAAGTACTTGATCACGGCTATGTAAAGTTGATTGAACATTGGGGTTCAGATGAACGTATTATTGAATCTGCTAGAATGAGTACTGGGAAGGGATTTATTTCTTGGGGATCATATTATTCATGTTATGATTGTAAAAAAATAGTAGTTATTCCTATAACATTTTCAGGTGTAGTTAAATGTGCATGTGGATCAGATCATATCATTCCAAATAAAGGAGATGAGAAACTTCTTCACACTTTATATACAAAAGGACATACCACACCATTCGAGATGTGTGGAGCAACATTTGAAGTTCAGGCTCCAATCTTCGTATTTCGTGAATGGCATCGTCATCGTACACAAAGTTATAATGAATTCTCTGCACGTTATTCTGAATTGCCTGATTTGACTTACTTTCCAAGTAGAGAAAGATTACAATTACAAAGTAAAACAAATAAGCAGGGAAGTGAGGGAGAAATTAGTGATTTTATAAAAACTGACATTCTTTCTAAAATTAATGAGGTATATGATTTGTCAAGACAGACTTACGAAAATTTATTAGAACTTGGGTTAGCAAAAGAAATTGCCCGTCTAGTAATTCCTGTATCTCAGTACTCAAAGATGCGTGCATCATCCAATCTACTTAATTGGATACGTTTCTTAAGACTTAGATTACCAGAAAATGCACAATGGGAAATTCGTCAGTATGCAAATGTAATTAGAGCAGAACTTGAAGGATTGTATCCACAAACGATGGAATTGTTCAACGAAGAAATGCGAGGTAAACAGTAATGACCAAGAAGTTTTGTGATAGATGTAGTTTTGATATTACTAATAAATCAAGGATTACAATAGAATTTAATGAATCTAGAAGTTTGACAGTTTCTCCACAAGATGTAGGTTCAGTAATTTTGAATAAAGATTTATGTGTACCATGTTATTTACTCTTGAAACAATTTTTTGAACTACCAATGGAGAATAGACAATGATCAGATATCAATGTAAAGTTGAAGAATGTGGATGTTATGCTAAATATCCATCTATTCCAATCATACTACCAACATGTTTAGAACATGGTCCAATGGAAGTTGTTAAACAGGAGGGAATTAAATCAGTCATCGACACATTCGATTCACTTAAAGAACTTCATATTAAGAAAAATCAGGATTATACAGGTAATTCATTGGACCCATTTTTTAATTTTAATGTTGCAACTGATATCCATTCATTATTCTATATTAATAGAGATAAGACATTTGCAACAATAATTGGAATCAAATTAGGTAGGATTGCAGCCCTACTTAATTCGGGTAAACCTGCAAATAATGAATCAGTACTTGACAGTTTCGACGATGCAATTGTATACCTCGCACTTTGGAAGGCTGATCTTGAAAGTCGTGGAGTAAAATAATGTTTATAACAACAATTCATTGTGATATTTGTGGAGTTGATCTCACCAAGAATTCTTACTTAACCCTTATATTAGGTGAAATAGAAGGTTCTCCATTGGGAAAATTAAAACAATTACATATATGTTCAAACTGTGAAGAAACCAAAAAAATTCAGGAGTTAACTTCTAAATTAGAAAATCAATTTAAGTTAATTAAAAAATTTGTATGAATCATTATTCTAGAAGTTTAGGTCGGCCGCCATGAGGACTTGACAGACGGATAAAAGCGTGGTAAGATGCTTCTGGCAGGGGCGCTCCAGACCCCCACCCCCAGAAAGTCCTAACTAAAAAGAAGCATCTTCTATGGCTATACAGGTTGAGTTTCTAGACACCAAATTCATACGTGCTCTATGCCCAAAATGTAATAATGAAGCATTAGTTCAGGATGAAAAATTTTTATGTTGTGGAGTTCAATATGTAAAAGAACCAATTACGGCATATAAACGTGAAATAACGATAAAAGTAAAACGTAAACTCCCCCCAATTGAAATTAGAGAAAAAGTTTTATTAAATCAGAATTTTAGATGTTTTTATTGTATACAAGCATTTGGGGAGTATGAACAATATAGAAGAATCAAAATATTATTACGAGTGACATGGGATCATTTAATTCCTTATTCATATATTCAATCAAATCCTGAACATAATTTTGTTGCATGCTGCCAAATATGTAATAGTTTAAAATGGAGTATGGTATTTTCTACATTAGAGGAGGCAAGAGAATATGTTCAACAAAAACGAGAAGAAAAAGGTTACAAAAAAGGAGTGGCAAACGTCAATTCGCCGTTGTCAAACTTGCTCACGGGAGTATTATCCAGTAAGATTAAAACAGAAACATTGCAGTTCATTGTGCAGACAAAAGAGTTGGAGGGACCTACACCCACGTATATAACTAAAACAGGCAAAAGTAATTGTAGAAATTGTGGTATAGTATTTAAAATTATTTCAAAGGAAAGAGATTATTGTAGTGAGAAATGCAAACTAGATTATGAATTAAAGGAGAAAAGACGTAGACATTATAAAGTAGTAGAATCTAAACAGACAGATATAAATTATGAAATAGATGAATTTTCACCAAATTCTATTAAAGTAATTTCGATTTTACATCAAGTGAATTTAATAATTGAAGAAAGTAATAGAATTATCAAAGAAATACAAGATTTAGTTAACGACCCCCAATAGTAAAATCAAGATTACGAGGAACTAATTTAGGTTTATTAATATCTCCCTTACCCTGATAAACTTGTCCACTCATACCAGTACCAATAAGCGGGCCTAATGCTGGTAATAATGCAGGATCTTCCTTTGCAATATCAATTAAATCACCCATAAACATAGGTGTTGCAAGTTGGGCTGCACGATCAAATACACCAAATGGTTTACCCTCACTTGCATTTAATGCATCCCAAAAGTATGATAATGAGGGATGTAATCTATTCTCCATAAAGTTCTGTAAAATATCTCCCCTAGTCGTAGGTTTAAAATTTCCTCTACCTAATTGAGTGGTTCTACCAGTAGTTGATGATGTACTACGTCCAGTACCAAGTCGAGAATAAAGTACTAATACTTGTTGTAAACCCGCAGGTGGATCAATACGAGTATTTCCGATTCTAATCTTACCAAAATCAGAGTTAGTAGGATCTAAATTTACACTAGCTCCTATTAACTTACCAATTCCAGCAAATGTCATCCAAGCTCCCGCAGTTCGTAATAATCCACTTAATACAGCTTTACGAGCCTGTGGTTGTAATGTTGCATAGTAAGAGGGATCTAGCATCTTAATATTTGATGCAATACCTCTTGGTGTCCATAATACATTACTTAACAAATCTGAAGCCTTTTCAATTGAAGCTACTTTATTAGTTAATGGAATTTTATGTGATAAACTAGCCCTCTTAGTTAATGTATTAATAGCATCACCTAAATCCTTAAGTGCAGCTATATTATTCTTATCAGGCATAGCTTCATAGAAATTTCTAGTCATGCCTAATGTTAAATCATTCATATAGGCTTGATATGCCCTATTTGATCTTTTAATTATACGTCCCCAAATTGGAATCTTTTCAGCTAAACCGGATCGAATAGTTTCATCTGCACCTGACATACCATGTCTAACATCGGTAAGTCTAACCCCCATTTGTTCAATGATAGATGGTTTTTCTCTAAATATAGGTTGACCATTTCTAAACACTCTCATTCCATCTGCTTTAATTACAGGCTCAACCGATCTAGTAACTAAAGGATCAGCATGAATTAATGCATCATGTGCTTTAAATGCAGCTTCAGATCCCCATGACTTAGCAGCAGGTATCCACGCATTAAACCAATTCTTAGTTCCAATTTGACTGAATCCCTGTCTAAATGCAGCAGAAGTCATGAATGGTAAATCTACACCCATAGCTCCTTTTGTTGCATTCCATATTTGACTTACAATTCCCTCTGATTGTGGTGAATTTTGTTTAATTCTAATAATGTATGGATTATTGGGTGGAATATTTGAACCCCCTGATGGAGGTTCACCACCTGATGGGGGTTTATTTGGAGGTACAGGAGGTTCATTACCTGATACAGACGGCTTATTCACATTAGATTTAGCCTGCATAGTCTTTTCAAATGCACTACCTGTTCCCTTACTAACTGTAGTAGTTGGTTGATTCAGTTCAACTTTAGATTGTACTTCAGTCTTAGGCAATAAATTATTAGCTGCAACATCTTCAAGTTGAGCACCTACAACATCTGGTCTACGTTCACCTATTAATGAACCTCGCATTTCCTGTTCAAATTCAGATAACTTTGATCCGGGCATAGTTACTACTTTATGAGTTAGATTAACATCCTTCTTTTCAGGCGTAATTGGTGGAGTTACTTCGTTCTTAGCCATATTACCAAGTCTAGATCGCATAGATAATGGCATTTCCTTAAATGACAATGATTTAGCTTTATTATTTAATTGTTTTAATGTCATAGTTCCTTCGGAATCCCCTACTAATTCTCTAATTGAATTAATAAATTCTTCATCACTTACTCCTCGCGCACTTACACCCCTAGTTGATTCACGTCTTTCTTGTAATCCTTTAGACTTACGAACTTCAATATTCAAACGCTGAGCTTCACCCATTTCAGCAGGAGTTAAGGAATCAACACGACTCATTAATTCATTTAATCTAACTTCTGGATTAATTTCAGGTTTAACATTAGAAACATTAGGTTTAGAAGTTGGACCATGGAGTATTCCTACTCCACCCATAGTTAATTCAGCTAATCCTTGAGCACGTTGACCTAAATCAGATTCTGGATCGAGTAATCTTGTAGCACCTTCATATGCTACAGGTAGAGAAGCAGCTTTTGTTCCCATTCTAAAATATGGAACAGCAGCTTCCCATCCCATTTTACCTGCACTAGTTTCTAAACCACCTAAACCAGCCATAGCAACATTAGCTGGAGTTGCTTGTCCAATAATACCCTGTAATGCACCTGCTCCAAATGATTTAAGTGGACTAACCATACGTGGATAACCATATTCATCCAAATGTGGAGTAGTCATTTCATATGCTTTTTCCCTCCCCCATTTAACTAAGGATTCAGGGGGAGTCATTAATGTTTCAGCTACATCTAATTTATGTGGGGGTGGAGTTTCCCCCTGTCGAACTCTAACTGGATTATCTAAAGTGATATCTACAGTTTGATCTTTCGGTTGTTCAATCTGTTTACCAGTTTTGGGATCAAAGTAAACAGGTTTACCGGATTTTGGATTATAGTACTGTTGTTCTGGTGTCTGCATAACTAAAATCCTTAACCAACTTTAATCCAACCCTTACCATCCCATTCAAATTTACCATGTTCCGTAGTCCAAATAAATTTACCTTCTTTAGTTCTTGTAATACCAGATTCCTTACCTAATTCAGGGGGAGCATTCTCTTTTGGAACTGTATTTATTTCCCTCGTAGTTGATGGAGTTGATGTAGAACCACCACCAAGAGCTTTTCTAATACGATCATAATCTTGTTGAGAAATTCCAAATTTACTTGGAGGATCAATCTCAACACTATTTGGAGCCATTCGATCCACATGAATATATTTGGCAAGATCAGGGTTATCAAGTGCAAACTGTCTAGCCCTATTTGCTTGATCAATTTTCTGATTTGCGGGTGTCATTTCTGTTGGTTTACCGGGTAATTGACTTTCAAATATTCTACCAGCCTGCTTCTGACCTTCTAATTCACGAGCATGTCTATTTTGCATCTGCTCAAGTGTTTCTCTACCTTCTTGTCTAGTTTGTTCTAATAATTGAGCATTTTCATTTCTTAATTTTTCAAGTTCCTTCGCATTAATTGCACCTTTATCAAATAATTCTCGAATTCTAGTTTCTTGATCTCTAAATTCTTGTTCCTGTCTCATTCTATTCTGTTCTTGTTCCTTCAAACGAGATTGATCAATTTCAAATCTACGTTCATCAGCCGTTTCCTTACGTACAGCTTCTCTCTCTTGTTGTATCCTAGATTGACCTGCAATATTACTTTGACGTTCAAGATTAGCAGCCTGATATGCGGGTTCAATCTTCGACTTCCAATTAGCCATTTCACGATTATAAGGTGCATC
>Ga0075321_1000036_pt1 | contig 10428 bp, 17 predicted proteins | sample MayberryNW_Catta_6_FD_120083 | JGI IMG/M metagenome (GOLD analysis project Ga0075321, IMG submission 120083) | Natural and restored wetland microbial communities from the San Francisco Bay, California, USA, that impact long-term carbon... | ecosystem: Environmental > Terrestrial > Soil >... | reverse complement strand
TTTTGGTTTCGGTCAACATGCCGACCTTTTTAATGTCCAGACCCGCCTCAAAAAACGACCGTAATTGTTCCATGTTTTCGGCCGAAATATTCGGCACCAATGAAATGACTGGGTAAATGCTTTTTGATTCGGGTTTGTTCGATGTGACCTTTTTGACACATAAATCGAATGGTATGTTTACCACGGTGCCTGCCAGTTCTTTTATTTCATCGAATGTGTTGCGAATGGCGTTGATTGAAGATTTGTCACCACCCGTTTGTAATTGCCACACACCGAAAACCCCCTTTATGGCGGGTATAATAAAATTGATCGTTAACACCTGACGCCATTTAATTGAATGCGCCCGCGTGAATTCCGCGATTGTCTGGCGGTTAATCGTTTCGGTGTATTCGTTTTTTCCATAATTCCAAAGGTGGTATGTTTCACCGTCGCCATATCCCGCGCGGCGGCCTTCCTTATCGCGGCCGTCCCACTCTTCGAAACACGACTGCCAGTTGTCGTCGGAAATGAAAACGATTTGTATGCGGTCGGGTTTATCATACACCTCATTGAATTTTGCGGCATATGAACCGACGGCTTTGAAATAATCAAGACTGACGGGGTATTCTTTTCCCGCCGAATTGGTGGCCTTTTCACCCACCCGAATCTTACCAATTAACGGCAATCGGGTGTTTTGTGCGGGTATGTTCGCCCGTACGATTCTGCTGTTTTTCATATTATCGTTGTTAGTGAATGTTTTAAATATGCCGCCACGAATATCGTGACGGCGACACATGAACGTTATTTCGGAAATTTACCGATTGTTCGTACAATGGATTCAACAACCCCGTTCCGTTTGCACTCTTCACGAATAATGACGGCGGGGTCGGTTTTTTCGGTCAACAGCCGTGCGTTAATGGCACGAATGGCCTTGCCGACGGCGTGCGCGTGTTTTGCGTTTGCACCCATATTATTCGTCGTTATTTTCGTCGAAATAGGTATCGGTGTAATCATATTCGGTTTGTCCGAACGTGCCATCATTGACAGCCGTTTGTACAATGTCCAAAATCAACGGCGTCGAATGGTTGTGTATTTCATCGGGTACCGCGTCCAGATCGACCACGCCGAACATTTCCAGCGTACGTTTCAATTCAACATTCGGGTACAATTCGCGATATAATGCCAAAATGTTCAGGCATGCGTTTTGTGAAAATTTACCCGTTTGGTCGATCAATGTATATGACGGCTTTGTTTCCCAGTCTTTGGGGTGCCAGTTATACAATTTTATTTCCTGTGCGGCAAAATCGGGGTTGTTTTCATTTAACAACAATCGCAACAATGCCAGCTGGGCGGCATGATGAACCCCGCCATTTGATTTGCGCCCGCTTTTCATGTCCACAATGGCCAGCCCGCGGTATGACCGTTTTGTTTCCTTCGGTTGGCCTTTGTTCACCCCCGACGCATATGTTTCGCCGAAAAATCCCTTTTCGGTTATGTCCAGCTCACATAACAGGTCAAGGGTACCTGCCAGCCCCAAATTTGGCGACACCAACGACAACTCAATTGCCAGCGGTTTCACGTTGTATTCGCGCATGAATGCCGCGAACCCAAGGGTGTCTTGTTTCAGGTCGTCCGTCCAAACCGTTTGGTTCGTTTCGACATGATTGACCTTGCAATAATTGGCAACCACCTCGGCGAACGTGTCCAGATCGGCGACGCGTTTAATGGCCAGCGTGGCGGTGACGGTGTGCATAAGACTCCCGTATTTTGCACGAAGGTCGCGGTATGCAATGGCGTTGTCATAACCTTGGTCGGCAATCCATTTCGTTAAAAATTCATCCTGTGGTATCGTTTTGCGGGTCAACGTCGTGACCCCGACGGCGAACCTGACGGGCGGTTTGTCCTGTGCGTCGTATGTACGCATCGGGTCAAGTTCGGGCGTTGGTTCAATGTAATAATAAAAACGGTCGCCTTTGTGTTCGTACCGATATAATGGCACAGGGCTGACCATTAAGGCTTTTTCGTCGAAATACATTGCCTTAATTTCGTTGATTGACATTTCGTTTTTTTCCATTTTCATCGTTTTTTATTTGTTTTTATTAAATGAATTGCGGCGGTTTTCCCGCATGTACCCTTTGAATTTTCCGCGCCGTGGTATGAAAATCGGGTTATACCAACCCATTGCGTAATTTGCACCCCGAAACGTCGGTGTCGGGTTCGTTCGGCTGGCGAACATGGCCGCCAATAACGCGGAAAACCTACCCATGAACATCGGGCGGGTTTTGGGTTCGTCGCGTCCGTCTTTTACAATTGGTTCATCGTGACTCATCGTTTTTTAATGTTTTAAATTTGGTTTGATATTGTTTTTGTGTAATCGCGAAATATTGCGTGTGCCGCATAATATAACGGCAAAGGCTGGCCTCCGTAAATGTGGCCGTTCGTTTTGTCCACTGATCAACAACGGTACCCAGCGCGGCGGCTGGGTGGGTTGTCAATATTACCCCGTTAAACGGGTGGCGCGGGTCGTTGTTATGCACTTCGACCGCCTGCCATTCATTGCGCACCTTCCGCGGCTGGGCGTTTATATCCATTGTCTGAAAGTATTAAAACATGTTTTTTGATTGTGATTTTTGCCTCAACATACGGTTCATCGTGGTATTTTAACCATTTCCATATTGTATGGTAATGGTCAAGGCACCCCCATTGTTCGCACAACGTTTTCAGGGTGGAATACACGGCAGTCGGCGTGGTGTCATCGTACGCCGTAATCGAATAAACATTTTTTGGTTTTTTTGCCATGGTTGAAATAATTTAATTTTGACTGATTGTAAACACAATAGGTTCGCGGTTTGGAAATTGCCGACATTTAACGACAAACCAGACTCCCCACCGCGTACCTAAACGGGAACCGTGCCAGCGGCAAAATGCACGCCGAAAAAATATGCCCGATGTAAATGTTTTTAACATTCGACAAATATAGGAATGTTTTTTTATCATATTAACATACCCGACGCAATTAATTCCAGCGACCTTTTGCGTTCGGGTTCGGCGTCCCGTGCCATGGCCGTCAGACCCTGCACCAATTTCCACATTGTCGGTTCACCTGCCAGCCCGTTGGCGGGGTCGTTTTCCATTAACAGTTTACCGACGGTTTTGGATTCATCAATAGTCAAACCGATTTTCGGTAATTTTTCCACCTCTTTCACGATATTGATACGGGTGGCCGATGCGCCCTGAATTTTCGATATTAACCCGTTTTGTACATCGGGGGTGTATATTTGTTTCATTACATCGGTGACCAATGACGCCTTTGCGGCGGTGTCTTTTTTGTACGTTTCCTCTGAAATTTCAATGTCGTCGGGTATTCGTCCGCCAAGGTGACGTTCCGCAAGTTTTGATTCGCCCACAATCCCGTTCATACATTGTACCATTAACGCGAAAAGGTACAATTCCAGTTTACCGTCGCCAAAATCCGAATTGCGAATACGGGCGCCGATACATGCGTAATTTCGCCCGTTCAATGGCGTATCGAATTCAACGATATTCGGGTTGATAACTTCCAAAAAACCCTTCGTTTCGCCCGCATGTGCATCAACCAAGACCGACTTGGTGGCCTGTGCGGCCATTAAAAAGGCAAGGAATATTTCCATGGAATTAAGGCGGCGGTATTTATCGGTTAAAAACCCCCGAACCTGCCCCTCGATTGAACGGATTAACACGCGTTCGCGTGCCGTATTGTCGGCGTGTTTTTGCATTATGTGAGCGCCAAGGTTCCGCTCCCACGATTCGCCGAATGTGCGGTCGCGCAGATACCCTGCAGGCACCCCGAATTTTTCCGCGATTTGTGTGACCGCGTGCGGGTGAAGGTTCAGATCGGCACGTTTGTTGACCATTTCGCCATTAACGTCGTCATAATAATTGAATGACATTATTACGTCATTCGGGGTCGAAAATTCCAATTCACGAACGGGTTTGATGTAATCGTCAAGAAGGGAACCCGTACGGTTGATTTGTGCAATTGAATCCTGAATATTGCGTGCGCGGCCTTTCAGGTGGCTTTCCAATTTTGCCGACAAAAGCGACAATTCGTTTTCATTTTTCATCGTTTCAATGATTTTGGTTAATAAATAAAATATGTCAATTGATTGTTAAAATATGTTATTTCCACACGTCGCCCGTTCCATTCGGTAAGGTTGGCGACCTTTTGCGCGAACACCAGCCGATCGTCATGCCAGCGTTCTGTTACGACAATACACGGCGGGTCGTTTTTAAGGTGGGTCGTGTCCACCGCAAATGTTCGACCGCCTTTGTACGCAGTCAGGCGTTCAATAATGTTCGTGAACGCCCGAATGCGCTGGTGCCGTTGAATGACCTGCCATTCATGTTGCGGCGCCGCCCTGAACGCGTTAACGATTTTTGTAAATATCTTCATTGTCGCGTTCATAAACATAATCCTGCCATGCCAAAACGGATAAAATGCCGCATATACCCGCGACAAAAAACCACGTCCAGCCTTTGTCAATTGCGGTCAGGCCGCACACGACGGCCATGATACCGAAAAATACCGATGCACAATAATTAAATTTTTTCATCGCATATCCTCCTCTCCGCAAATATTACAACGATACCCGATAACGGCCAAACCACCCCAGTCACCTTCGCGGTCGGCTGGTCGGTATGCACCCGTTATTTCATGGCGGTCGTTTGCGCCACATTTCGGGCAGTCACCGTCGCCAACAATAACCAATTCGCTGACCATTTTGACCATGGCAGGTATTGTGTTGCCGAACGTGTGAAGGGTCAGGCGTCGCAATTCATCGTCGGTTAAAAACGAATCCAATTGCCAGCCACATTGTTGTTCGTAATTCGGTATTAACCCGAACTTGTCAACCAATAATTGCATAATGCGTTCATTGATCGAATGCCAAGGGGCGTTGTACGCCCAGCCCCTCGGCGCTTTGATTGATAATTCAATTGTTTTATTCATCGTTTACCGTGGTTTTTGGCCTGCAGAACACATTTTTTATTCAGGAACGAATGCGTTTTTGCCAGCCGTTTCATTTTCATTTTTGTTTCATGTTTCGTAATCGACCGCGATTTGTTGTATTTCAACGGGTCGGTGTGTAATACGCTACCCAGCCGCGACCTTATCCATTTTTCATAAAGTTCGGGCGCCTTGGCGGGCTTGGTCAGTCGATATTTGTGATTGATATATATTTCGTTTAATAAATCAATATGAAAATCAATTGTTTCGCAGTTGAAATATACCCACCCCAAATAATTCGTTTTTCCATAGTCAATAATTTGCCGCAACGTCATGTCACGGTATTGACCGAACCCCAACACGCTTTTGTCGGTCAGGGTTCGTAACCGTATTAAATCCATGATCACAATGTATTCACGTAGTCGCGCAGTTGTTGTTGAAATTCGGCGCGTTCGTCGGTTTCCCGCGATTGTACGTTTTCATAAATCAATTCGTCGAATACATCTTTAATGGCATCGCGGCACATTTGTTGCAAAACCTTCGGGTCGATAGCATCCAATTCGACCTGCCCTAAACCGTCCCATGCGGCGCTACGGCTGTCACCCTCTTTGACGGGGGCGGGCGGCAGGTTCATTTCGATTACCTGCGCCTCCATTAATGCGATTCGTTTTATTTCAACATTAACACCCATGCGGGCAAGGTTTTCGCCAATGGCGCGGGGTATGTCCTCGCCGCTGGGGTCATAGTCGCCGAAATATAATATTATCGGCTGGCGGCCATCCCGTTCGGCGGCGGCCATACGGTCGGCGGTATCTTTTAAAAATGTCAGGCTGGGGTACCCTTTGCATGCACCCAACGCAACACCTTCACGCGTGCAAACGGATTCAAAAACACCTTGCAACGCCTTTTTTTCAATGAATACTTCGGGGTAATAATATTGACCCTCCCATTTGTTTCGGTAATATGAACGCATCCACGCTTTAATTTGATATTTGGCCTCTTCAACCTTGTCGTCAAGGGTAACATCTTCATACCGCGTACGGCCGATAATTTCACGGTCATTGTCACTGAATGCGTCGAACCTTATTTCACCCGACCAGCGGGCGTCAATCATTGCATTGACAACACGTTTGTAATGGTTCAACGTGTTGGTCATGCCACGGGCAACAAGTCGGTAATGTAAACCGCGAATTGTCAAAATGCCAGCATCGTATTCTTTTACAATTTCCAGCGCATTGGCAATAATCCATTTGTTCGTAAATTCGTCTTTCATCGTTTCGGTTATTAAATTAAACATCGGTTTATTATAAATTGCCAACCCGCCTGCACTTGCGGCATACCCTGAAGGGGCGGGGTGGGTGTTCGTGTTAAATTGTTGCGGGTTCCATGGAAGGTAAATAATGGCGTTCTTTTAATGCCTTGCAATACCCCGTCGGTTCATACCGTGTTTCGGTCACGGTCGTTTCGATAAAATCACATTTTTCCGAATTCACAATGACAAACTCAACCATGACGCTTGGCAATTTACCAATTTCGCGCCCGTTGGTCGGGTACGCCCACCACCTGAACCAAATGGTGTTTGTTGAAATTTCTTTTTGGGGTTCGCAATTCCAAATTTTTGATAATTTTTTTGCCAACCTGTCAAGGTCAGCGATCGTGGTACCTTCTTTCGCACGGTATTCCATCCATGACCAACCCGAACATTGTGCCGTCCATTTTTGGGGGTCAATCAAATCAGTCAGGTTGTGTGCAACCATACGGTTCAGGGTCATTTTTAAAATCGACGTGCGAAAATCTTTTTTCAAATGCACATACGATTCACGGTATGTGCCAGCTGGCATAACTTCATTTTTCATCGTCATAAAATTTAAAGGTTTGAAAATTATTTAACAACATTTTTTAATGTGAGCGGGTGGAACCGCAGGCGGTAATACCGCATAAACAAAGGCACGTTTTTCGTCGGCAGAACAAACCGCCGCCAGTTGGTGCCATATCGGTTGTTGACGTTATCGCGGTCAAGGGCGTATGTGACGAAATTATTTTCATCAACATAAATGTAACTTGTTGGTTTCATCGTTTTGAAATTTGGTTTAACATCGCGGGCGGCATTGATTCGACACGTACGACCTGACGCACACCCCATATATATAAGGTGTACGCCCGTCGTGCCGTCCACCGAATTATTCGCTCTCCGCATTCGCGGGTCATGGCAATATAATCGGTTCATTCGGGGGTTATCCTCTGCATATCGGTCACACTCGGTTTTTCGTCAAACCAACCTGCCGCCCGTCGATGAACACCGAACGGTTTAAATACGGCTCCCAGTTGATATGCCTTCCTTTGACGCCCGCCTTGGCCTGCGTCGTCCGAATGGCCTTAACATAACTTTCACCCCCTTACTAACGAACCCCCGCGGTCACCACTTGCGCGGCAGGTTGGATCGGGGTTTGTGTTCCCCCGTTTCCCGTAATTTCGTGACAATCAACGCGTTCTGTGCATGTCGTTGATTCTCAACCCTTTACCGTTACCAGCCATTCAATGAACAATTGCACGGTTCAAATTACGGAATTCCATTTCACAAAAGCAAATAAAAACACCATTATTTTACATATCAGCATGTAATAATTTTCATTGTATTGATATTCAATACTTTGCACGGTTCTGAAAATGTGGCAGTCGGTAACATATGCACGTATGTACATATGTTCTGAAATGACCGTTGTAACTCATTGACTATCAACGACTAAAACGATCGTCATGTGGCTGGTATGGTAATACCAGAGAATACCGAAAAGGTCAGAAAACGCATAAAAAAGGCCTTAAACGCGAAAATGCTATTTTGTCAGGTATGGCATAAATGAAAAAAGGGGGCGTTAATGACGCGCCCCCCCAACGATGAAAAACATGAAAAAAAGATGGTTACACCCGCAAAGCTAAATAAATAATTGCGATAAACAACACGATTAAAATTATTGAAACGTACAATGTCGCTCGGTAAAAAGGCGGAATTACCTTTTTTTCAACGGTCACCTCTTTGTAAATTGTCACCGTCTTTTCGTTCATTTTTATTGCCGAATCAATTTTGAACTCCAGCCTTTTCGCGTCAATTTTCAATCGGACGTTTAACGAATTTTTATAAATCCATGCCTCGGCAGTCGCCAGTTCGGATTTTACCCTGACCGTATCGGTTGACATTTTTGCCGTCACGTCAGGACACGGCAACATAATTTTGATGCTATCCGTTACCGTTACTGGCGGAACGTTTACAAAGATCGTGGTGTCATGGTACACGGTATTTTCAACCGTGACCGTATCGACGGGCGTACATGGGAACCGTTCGGCACATCTTAACTGTGTCGCACACGAACCGAATACAATAGCAACGACGAACAGCAACACGGCTGTTTTTAACGAACGCATGTTCGCGCAAGGGGTAGCACCAGAATTCGTTATCATGGCTTAAATCGCGTTTAAATGGCCATATTTGCCATTTTGGGTTTTTAATTAATTCGCAGGGGGCGCCGCGCCCTCGGTTTTGAATGGTTGATCGGCCGAATTTGAAAACAGGTTTTTCAACAGGTATGACCCCGCGGCCAGCGCGCTGGTAATCAATATCGGTTTTAATGCAACCCATGTGAAAATATCGGCACCGCCGACTTCGATTAATTGGTACAAACCCGTTACAAGGGCTGTGATGAATGTTAACACAACGGCCTTAATAAGGTCTTTTGCGTTCAATGAAAGGAATTTTGACATGTCGTTTGATTTTGGTTAATAAAAAATTGATTATTGTAATTGTGGCAAATTTACGGCCATGGCGGTCACGTTGTACCCCTCGGCCATTTTTTGCCATACATACTCGGCCAGTTCGGCTTTCATGCCGCCTTGTATTATATCGGGTGTCGGGTGGTTACGGGCAACCAATACACAGCCAGCGGTGTCCTCGTGGTCATTGCCGTTGTGGAATAAACAACCCTCCCATTTCAAAAGACCCGCGCGAATTGTGATACCGTCTTTTTCGGTGTGTATTATCAACGTTTTCCCGTAATGGGGGCTTTCAAATTTGTTGATATAAAACAAAACATTTGCAGGTATGGCGGTATGTTCCATGACCTTTATATTTTCGGGGCGCACGGTGTCCTCAAGGGTGTGACAAAAATAATTTTTTACACCGTCCAGAATAAAGTACAATTTTCCGATCGTGGTTTGTGCGGTGTATATGTACCGCTCCCACAACAGCTGAAGGGTTTTTGTTTCGTTCATTTGAGTTGTCGTTTTAATGAATCAATACTTTCAATCAAAATGTCATTATTGCTTTTTAACAAAATTTGATTTTCAACCAGTTGTTTGGTGACCTTTAATTTGTTGAATAATTCCAAACCGCTCATGGCCACAATAATCAGCGCTATTAACAAAACGCCAATGCCGATTTTTGGGTATTTTTTGAACATTTTATATTCGGCCAGCTGGTCGTTAATTTCCTGAATCTGCGGTATGGCGGGACAGCGCACAATATGTTCAATGTCAGCCTTTTCAAGTTCAACGATGCGCTTTTCATTGTCGCGCACAGATCCGTTCGTTTTTGTGGTCTGTGTTTCGATTTTAAAAAGGCGGTCGTCAATGGTCAAAAAATGCGCGTTCATTAACGTCGTTAATGTCGTGAATTTTTCATTTATCAATTCCTTCTCCTCGGCGCGCATGGCATTAAATTTCGTAAACGATTACGTCGAACGGTTCGCCAGCGGCTTCCCGATCGTCGGAAAAAACAACATATGACCAAAATTGATATGTACCCGCTTGGCTTAATAACGTGCTATCGGCGGTAAGGTCATAATACAATATACCTTCCTCGGTGGCGCCGTCAACAATGGCCAATTCGTCGGCGTCCAGTTCGCCTTCAATCCCGTTCGGTTTTCGGTAACGTATCGACATTGTCGCGCCGTCCAGCTGGTCGGACGTCAACCCCGTCATTAATTCAATACGCAGGCTCGTTTGGTTTTTGAATATTTTACCCATGGTTAAAGTATTTTGCTGGTTATGATTAAACGCTGTGTCGGCTTTGACGGCATTGATAAACGCACAAATATCGGCGAACCCGTGCGAATGCCTGTTGTTATCGCGGACATATTGACGGCCAAAACCGTCACGGTTGAATTGCCGATAATTACCTCTTTCATGTTCGACCTATTATTTTCAATGTAACGACCGAATACCGTTTTAATATTTCGGTAACCTTTTTAATGCGTATCGTTATCGAACGCAGAAACAAAATTCCGTTATTATTATCAACAAACAAAATCATATTTTCACCCGCCCCCCGTCGGCCAGATCATACTGGCGCCAAACATCAACGCCATTATCGTCGAAAATGGTAATAATGTCGCCCGACTTGGTGACATTGTTGCCCGTCAGTTTTGCAATAATAATGACCAAAAGGTCAATGTCGGAAATGGCCGAAATGATTG
>Ga0075321_1000033_pt1 | contig 10779 bp, 17 predicted proteins | sample MayberryNW_Catta_6_FD_120083 | JGI IMG/M metagenome (GOLD analysis project Ga0075321, IMG submission 120083) | Natural and restored wetland microbial communities from the San Francisco Bay, California, USA, that impact long-term carbon... | ecosystem: Environmental > Terrestrial > Soil >... | reverse complement strand
TTGATATGAAAATGTATCAACAGTCGTCAGCAAACATCTATATCACCTTGGATGACGGTAGTGAAATTACAGGCACCGCAGAATATACAGCTGGGTTGGTTCCAACCGCAGGAGATGTTGCCATATCAATTGGTGATAGCGGTGAAGAAACCTTTTCGTATGCAGTAGCATTCCCATTAAATATTCAGATATGGAATGGCGACAACACTACATACGCACGACAATTAAAGATGGGGTTTGGCCAAGGTGGTTGGTGGAACAAGGTAGCACAGACGACAATCAACCCGTCACCGATCCGCTCGTATTATGTGATATATTCTGGCAACGTTGAAGTGAGTGAAGAAGTAATAGATTTAGACGAAGCAACTGCAAACTTAAACGCCGATAACTCCGGTGAAAACATTATCACACTTCTCATTGCATATTCATCAATAGCCATAGTGGTATTTTTAAGTCTTATCTTCTGGCTAAAATTCCTGTTTGTAGATAACCTTGTGCTTACTGTTGTCCTGTATTTCACCGGGTCGATGGCATATGCAATCAACACAAGTCGGGACATATTCGCGTTCTACAAAACGTGGTTTAGGCAACAGGCAGCCATGTTCCGATTTATCGCAGAGATGTTTAGTGCAACGTTCCAGATTGTGTCCCAAGTTGGTGCCGTTATTGGTAGTGCTATTGGTGGCGTTGCTTCTTTTGCAGTAGGATTAATAAAAGGATTACTTTAGGTCGTGAACAACATGGTAAAAATAATTGATCAGATAATGTTCAAACTCCTTGGAAAATCAGTTCCCGTGGTAAGAGTATCGGAAGTAGAAAACAATGGGGGTTTAATCCACACCCTCACGTATGTTGGCCTGATGAAAGACCGACCAAATAGCCTAGTAAACTCTTTTGATGTAAAAGGCTACGAGAAAGCAAAGAACACAACGCCAATAGTCCGCGTCAGTGATAAAGGTATAGCTGATATGTGTTGGGTAGTCAGTGAACGCGGGCAAACCGTGAACCTCTACACTCAACCGTGGAAAGGTCCCAACCTTGAAGACGTCATAGGTAAAGCAGCTACAGCCGACGACATAGCTGACGCAATGGATATGAATAAATCATCCCGCCAGCTGTGGATAGGCATTGTTATTGGTATCGGTATCTGGATGATTGTTGGCCCCCTCATTAGTGCGGCGATGAGCTGATCATTATGGCAGACACACGACAACCACCAGCACCAACAGCAGAGCCCCGAGGATCATCTGTATACAAACCGTGGGAAGTAAACCCCGACCTCGCATCTGCTAAGCTCGCGTCAGATATGCTGGAAAAAATGGGGACGCCGGGTATCGTATCCAAACCGTTTGTAGTTTGGCAGGGCATTTTTGTTGGTCTTAACCACGGAACGAGTAACGAAACATACTATGATAGCAGCATGAGAAACGCAATTTATCAGGGAGTATTCCACAACTCCGTTAATATCGACGGTGCTTTGTTCCATTCCTTCTGGACATACATGAACAAACCGAAGATGATTGTTCAGGGCATACCCGGGCAGGACACGTTCACCGAAGAACCAAAAGAATCCTTGTGGGATAAGGGCATGCGCCTTTTAGGACGAGGAGGTGACAAGAATGGAAGTAAATCTGAATGAGTATATGACAGCAGCAGTGGGAGCAAATGAGAGCCTTGCAAACGCGGGCACGTGTGCTCTGGAAACCGCACAGACAATAAGCCAGTGTAACGATTACCTGATGAAAGTCTTTGTAATCGGTTTGATGCTCGGGTGTATCATAACTGCCGTTGGAATGGCGCTTGGTGTGTGGTATCGTGGTCGCAAGTAGGGGCTTATTCGGTTCAAACTTTACCGGATATCCCGCCCTTGTTTTTTACGAGATGGTTAATTATGGACGCGGTACGCAATCGCATCTGGAAAAAATGGTTATCCTTGAAAAATGGTATTCGCACATTCGGGCATACCTTCCGGCAATGTATGACAAGAAAAAACAATCAGAGTACTATGACAAAGAAATAGCCCACTTGATTATGGAAGCATTCGAGCAAATAGAGCGCATGAATGATCAATATGATCCAACGTTTGAAGGTATACAAACGTGTAACATGGAAGAAAAGAACTTCTGTAAAATCATGCGTGGCGTATACGAGCGCCTTGACAATATAACCGCATTGACAGGAATAATTGCAGGCCAGCACCTGGAGGATTCGATGGAGGAAATAGGATGAGAGGATTAAGTCCGGGATACCTTACAAAATTAGAACCACGACAAGCAGAATGGGCTATCACCGGCCCGGGCAAAATGTTCCTTGATGATTTCGTATTCCTTCATGGTAATCATTGCTTTGTTATAGGGACCACAGGCAGCGGCAAGACCAACAAAGGATACTGGATGGTAAACTGGCTCAAATACACAGAAAAACAAATCTGGATGGATTCTGGAAAGAGCGATGAGATTTTACCCTTGTTATGTCAGAACATGAAAGTCCGTTTAATAGTCCCGAACTATTCAGACGTTATTATCGAGGAAAGAGTGAACGGAAAATGGCAGAAGATAAAGGATCATCCGGAAGTTGTGCACGTATCGATGGCAGGGGACACGTGGGACGCAATCAAAATATCATATGATGGTTCCAGGCATAAAATATATGACACCATAGACATCCTGTGTTTCCGTAATGCCTTTTGGACAGCTGCAGTCCGCGCCCAATGGATGACGGAGCTGTTCCAATCGCTCGCAGATAGATCCAGACTTCGCAGGATGCCGGCTATATTCCCCTTCGCAATGCACTTCGACGAAACCCAATGGGCTATCTCCGGCAAAGCAGTAACCACAGATGCAGACCGCACAAAGAGCAGCGAAGTGATCACAGAAAACGTATTGGAGATACGCAGCGCAGGCGGGCGCATAGTCGCATACTCACAAGGATTCAAGAACCTTCCCCCGGCAATGAGAGCAAACCTTGTATGCACCATTCTATGTCGTGGAGCAGACATAAACTATGACGAAAGCAAGAAACTCGCGCCACATTGTAACCCGCCGCAATGGGTGAAACGCCCGGCCAACTTCAAGAAAAACGAAGGGAAATTCATAACAGAGGATGGGAGAGCAAGCCCAACAGACAGACCGTGGCCGTTCCCGTTGTTCCCGCGATCGTTGGAAGATAGAGCATGGCTGAAACGGTGCCGCGTCCGTTATGTCGGATTTAATGACCAGCGTCCCGCAGAATCCGAAACCACAGAAGAATGTTTCAACGACGCGGGAAGATACTCACATCTGATGTTCCAACCTGAAAAATGGGTGCCGGGCATCAGTTTATCAGAACTTCCAGAGGTCGATGTGAACGATGGATGAACTAAAAGGATACCCGACGCAAGAATCAGATTTTAATTTAATACTTACAAAATGGTTTGCGCTTTTCATACTGTGTGCCATTCTTTTTCTTACCATCTTCATGGTGTTTACTGCGGGGTGTGTATCCTTTACAAAAAAACAGATTAACAACGCTCTCACCGAACCAACCCCGACACCGGCACCACCCACACCAGAACCAACCCCAACACCAGAACCAACCCCAGTACCAATGGTAACCGAAGATCCAGCGTTGTATATGTTCCGTACTAACGGTTACGAAATGCGCGAGTTTTACCACTGGTTCCGGTCAGATGTTCAGGGCATAAACTCACAAGGGACAAAGGACCTTTCCACATACGTCACCGTCTATGATCACAAATTTCTTGACTCATACCATTGGTGGTCTGTATCATGGTATCGCAAATTCGTAGTAAAACCCGATGACGTAGCCGACCAGTTCTTGTTTATCTTCGCAAACATCTATTCAGACGACCGCGGCGATGGGTTGGGTGATGATGTGCGACAATACGCAATGGGATGTGATCACTTCTCCGTACAGCTTGATGATCGGATATACCAGGCAGATTATATCGAGTATCCCGAGCGCAGGGTAACAGAATTTGATAATATGTATAATTTCGCGCACGTAGAAACGCCAGGATATTTAGGATACAAAATAATTCAGGAGAAAGGAACAGGCATCATAAGAGCTGAGCAGCTTGAATGGCTGATGGGCGGAAGAAGCAACGCACACGACGGCGCATGTCTGTATCAGATTCCAAGGAAAGATTCAGAAGGGAACCCCACCAATGCCACAAATGTAAAAGTACTGGGAAACTTTGGCACATTCGGACAAGTTTGGTGGAAGCTGAAATGAAACAAAACATTTATCACATAATAGCGTCACATAGTAGAATAACCTGTGACAGCGAATCACAGCAGGAAAGAAGCATGGAACAAGAAACCACCATTAGGGTTTATACCAAAGACCTGAACGTCATAAAGACCTTCATGGCAAAGAAACGAATTCTGAAAACCGCCGATGGCGTAAGAATAGCAATCGAATATGCCAACGCACATGGGGCATTAAAATGAAAACCTTTTCGGATACCCAACCCAAAATCGAACGTGAAGACGACCGACTTCCCCTTAAAGAGGGAGAATCCTTTATCCTCACCGGGTTTGTGATCACCCCGTCCGCAAAGTACAAGGACGGCATCGCCAAACTCAACGGACAGAACATCGTCGACAACAAACTTGTCAAGTTCTGGTATTCCGGAAAGGCCGTCATCCATCAGCTCAAAAACATGGGGGATTCGATTGGCGTATCTGCAGGACTCCTCACAGAACCAATCCGCGTAACGGTTGTTACAGTCAAGGGAGAGAAAGGAAGCTATCTATCGCTTGCGGACCCATGACCCAACACGTTTGTGTCAAATGCGCGGGACATGCCAGAGGGTGCACATTCATACCGGGAAACAATAACAGTTTGCCCCTGGTTTGTGTCGATAAGGTGACCATGAAAGCCATCGCGTGCGAATGGATGGAGGTCCCGGAAAAACATTGGGTGAAAGACATTTTCCCATTCAAATAAGTACGATCCCCCCAAACCTATTTTTAGTACAATCCCAAAAACAATACTTTACCGGAATGTGATTAGGTGATACCCTGTTAAAAGATGAGCCCCGGTTTACCAGACCGGAGCAAAAAGGAATTACAACAGGAATTAAGCAACTAAAGTTTAGTTGCGCTTACTTAAATACATTTGTTTCTATTTTCTCCTTTAAGCGTATAGCAGTAGGTGGTTTATAGTGTTGTATGTCGCGGTCCCGTACCACCAATGGGAGTCCGTGGGCGAGAGCCCCCCGAGGACGACAACCCTCATTGGGGGTGTGGGGCAAGCCCCACAAGCCCCCTACCCAAAAGGGGAGGGGGTTGGGGGTGGGGTTAGTCTTGTCCAGTACAATAGCATAACTTCCACACCATCAGTAATAGCCAAAGAAGCACTTATTCGGATGTTGGATTTACCCAAGAGCGATCCGCGCCACAAATACGATCTGCTATGTTCAGAGTTTGTGGATTATTTGGATAAGTGCGAGCAAAAAGGATTCATGATAAAGGGATATGACACGGTAAAAGGAAAGATTCTGAATCTTCCCATGTCGTATGATAATCGTTGGGGACCATCGCGCAGGCAGGAGCTGTCGGAGAAACTTAAACGATTAGAATTCTGGTTTGAAATGCAGGAAGATAGGCCGGTCACAATGGCAACGCTCACCAGCTATCACCCGGCAGATGAAACCGTAGGTAGCAGTTGGTTCAAGTTGAACCAGGCACGAGGCAAGTTTCTTAAGATGATAAAGAAATATTGCGGCAAGGATACCGATTATTTTTGGGTGCCAGAACCACATCCATCATCAGATACCGGATACGTGCATTATCATATAGCGATCTTCGCAGACATCCCGATAGAGTTAGAAAATAAACTTCGTACCCTATGGAGCCAGAAGTATAAGGTTGGCAGCCACACATACGGGCTGGATTTCTCAACCAAAAAAAACAAGGATTCTAAGATAAGGAGTCTGAAAAATTATCTTTCAAAATATCTGGAAAAAGGATTCCTCTTAAAAGAATGGTCAACAGGGCTTCTGATTTTTAATGCTACACTGTGGGATACAGGATTCAGAATGTACGGGGCGTCCACCCGCATCCGCAAAATGATGAACATCGAGGATGAAAAGGACAATCATATCGTCTGGCTCGAAACCCGCATGCAAACCATAGAACTCACGCCGGAAGGTGAGGAAGTCGAAATAGATAAGGTGATCTGGTATCGCCAATATATTCCGGATTGGATTGATAGCGACTTCTGGCTGGATAAAAACGGAGAGCTACGTGTAACCGAACCCCCCCCAATGTATATTTTTGATTGGGGCAGAAGGACGAAAGACAGGAGCACACAGGACGAGTATCCCGCGAGAACTCCGGAAGAATACCGGCGTCTCCGCAAACAACAGCAGGACGGATACCTATAGGTATAAATACAAGTGTAACCTATAGGTAATCAGTGCAAAGACAGCACGGGAAAAAAGGAGTTGAATGAGAGATGTCAGAATTCTATGATGAAATGAACCAAGACCCATTTTTCGCAGCGTTTAATGATGACTACACAGAGCCGGAGTTTATCGACTACGATCCTGATTACTATTCATTACGTGACGAGTTTACAAATTAACTCCCCCTCTTTATCCTAGTATCCGGCTCAGGACCGGTGCGGGGATTGCCGCAAATGGCAGGAAAGAAGCAATGGAACCAACACATATTATAATCTTTAAAGTCCCGTATGCACCGGAAGCAACAACGATCACGTATTATGGAAAAGAGTATTTTGATCGTGCATTAAGAACGATGAAAAAACAGGGATGGGTTATCCTTTTCGTTGGAAAAATAAAGGAGATCAAACAATGAAACATTACAAAGTATCAGGCAACAAAAAGATAGGATTCCGTCTTATCATCCCAATTGAATCCTACATGAATTCGGAACAGCCAGCAGCATACACCTGCGCAGTAATGCAGGATGGCACACTAGTATATCAGCCGGTGAGATCATGACATACCCAAAGATACCAATAACGGAAAAAGAGAAGCGTTTATGCGTTGTTGCAAAAACATTTGACGAATTTAAAAAAGGATATTCAGATGTTGTTCCGAAGGATGTTCCGGCAATTGATGTTTATCAAAGGGCGGCAGCCGTTTGGAGGCACAGGCGATCACATCTTGCAGCAATTAGAATAGTGGACAACCAAATAAAAATCGAAAGGGACGAAAAAGGAAAATTTTCGTCTACTAGGACAGAGCAAGCAATACTTGTAGACGTTCTTAATGAAATTAGATTGATCAATCGCAGGTTTGAGGAGCTTGGCAATATGAAAGATACTTTGGCAGCGGTTAGAGATATTCACGATCTTATGTTGCGCGTTGCAGCACAGTCGAGAGAACAAAAACAGCCGGTGCACCCATGACCCGCCCCTGCGTAATGTATGGATGCGCCAACCTCGTCACCACTATGGGACGGATAACGTGTGACGAGTGCTACGAGAAAGGTAAACTGGCACTCCAGGACAAAATCAAACGTGAGCGTGCAGCACCCATGCCATATTATCCGAGGGATTGAGATGTTAGCAGCATGTAGAAAATGTGGAGCTATTGTCGAAATGACAACAGAAGAAGCTGCGACACCTATCTGGTGTTGTCAAGGTCCCGATCGTCTTTGTGTGGATTGTTATAAGAAGCAGCAGGAGCACGATCACCCATGACCGCAGAGCCATATAAGCCGGAACTCCGGAGTATCCCACTGACGTTCATGGATTGCTCTCTCTGTAAAGAAATATCAGGGAAACGCCTTTGCATAACATCGGGCGGTCTAAGATTTGCATTATCTTGTGATGCTTTGAGAAATGCGAGAGTATGCCTGCGAGGTTTCCCATGACCGCAATAAACGCTTGCGAATCACACCCAAAAGGAAACGAGTGTTATTTTTGCTACAGGGGGAGATGTTGTTTTAGTGTTTCACGTTTCCTTTGGTTTTTATGTAAACCCTGTGGATTCTCGGATTGGTATAAAAATTGCATTGGCGGGAGTGTGTCACCATGACCGACCCCGCATCCCCGCAGCCCCAACGGGAATACATCATCACAGAGGGCGATCTCAACTGTATCGAACAACTGCTTGGAAGGAAATCGAACCTCATCCAAGCAATCCGCACCCGCCCGCACACCCCGGCACCGGAAACATTCGCAACAAAGGCAGCAACAGATGATTTGCATGTCTGCTATCCAAACTGTGTCAAGTTTGAAACAAAGAGATGCCCTTACCCAGGGTCTGCTGTAAGAAGGGATACCTGCAATTGTTTTCGGAGCGATGCAGACGATCATTATGTGCACTCTCTTATTTTCGGGGTTTACAACTACCCGAAAGAAATTGAGAGGATAGTAAAAGAGCACGATGCCGCCATAGCCCGCGCCGCCACGCTCGCAACAATCCCTATAATCGAAGACGCAATTGGACTTGCGAAAGTTGTTTGTATGAGCAATGTATCAAGGGATTTTGTTCTTAAAGAGAAGGTATCAAAACTTGAACAGAGATTAGAATCCCTCCGGCAGAGCACCACCGCAGCACAGGAGGACAGGCGATGAAAACCGTTCGATATTGTAAAAACTGTTATTTGGATAAAACGCCGCTTTGTCCATTCGGGATTGATCATAAAATACGAAAATTCAATTCGTGTACAGCATATTATGAACGCAAGCAACAGCAGGAGCGCGATCACCCATGACCGCACAGCGTCCGTGTGAACTCGCATCACATTCCCATTGGGACCGATTGGAAGAATTTATTCAAAATACAAATCTTCAATTGATCACTTCTGATATTGTTTCAAAGGAATTGAACATATCAAAACGACAGGCCGGTCAACTGTTGAGGGAGTACCTAGCATGACCCAGCCCCCCGCATCCCCGCAGCCCCAACGGGATAACATACTCTGGCAGAATTTCAATGCGTTAGTAAACTCTCTTAACATTTCGGCAAAGGAACGCGCATCCCTGTTCTATTGGGAAAACGAATACCGTTCCCGCCCGCACACCCCGGCACCTACAAATACCGAACTTATACGGTGCTCAAAAACGGATTGCGTTGATTACAAAACAGAACTGTGCCAGCCGTGGAAATGTTCTCATGCAATGAAACAGCACGATGCCGCCATAGCCCGCGCCGCCACGCTCGCAGCACTGGATGAATTAGAGCAACATGCCATAAAGGCGGGATTTGTAAGATATGATAACAAAGGAAGGATTTGTAATTATACGTACATAAATCCAAAAAGACTTCTCCAAAAAATCGAATCCCTCCGGCAGAGCACCACCGCAGCACAGGAGGACAGGCGATGACTAGCGAAAAAGAAGATGCCCTTATGGTGCTCAATACCGTAATGCTCGCAATGCTGGTTATTATGAACATCGCATGGCACTATGGGTATCTGTGATCTAAATGTACAAGAAAAATGGTATTTACCATATGACCAAAAAAGAAACAGAGAATCAAATGAAACATTTGCGAGTTATGAGTGAATTGAGAGAGGGAAAACTTTCTGACGAATCAAGAAAATTTATAGAAGAAATGGGAACATAACCGCGATGACTCCGGACTAGCGACCCGGACGAGCATCAGCTTATTGTCTCATCAATTCCCTTCAAGCCAGCACCACAATACTATAATCCTCTTTTTGATGCGGCACCCTGCTATCAGTACTAATAATCTAGGACTTTTTAATAAGATAGGCCACTGCAGCATGCGCTCTCGTGGCTCAAGGGGCTGTTGGTGAGTATATGAATCGCATATGTAGATGTATATAAGGAGCCGAACGCACTCAGATGAAGAAAAGGAAACCCGCGTTTTTGTTTGAACAAGCGCGCAGAAATTTAAAAATTATCTTGGGATTGTCAGATTTTTTAAAACTAGTTTGATATTATTTCACGACGGAGCAATACCAAATCTTTATATATGCGGTGGTCATAATGGTGATTATGTCAGCAGACCTTGACAAAACAGAAATGAGCTGGTTCCAGAGGAACAAGGCTCGCGTACTGATTGCAACCGCAGGAACACTCCCGCTTGTTGGCATGGCAAGCGCCGCAACGCTGAACGAGTCGGTGTATCCGCTCATTGTGGACGTTGCAGACCTCTTCGTTCCCATTCTGGAGCTCGTGTTAGCCGCTGTCCCGGTTATCATCGCAGTTTCCATCATCGGGTTCATCCTTGGTGTTCTCGCGGCAATCCTTTCAAAGCTCCACATGAGCTGAATTCCCATAAACCTGCGGAGGGTTTATCATAACCCCCGCCAATTATGGGTTAATGAAGATAGTGGTCGTTTTTCTTTGCGTGCTTCTTTTCTTATCATGTGTTCCCGTTCAGGCTTTAGAAATCAATCCCAGTGTCGAATCCCGTCCGTTTTTCTGTAAATACACATTAACCGATTGGACGCCATTATGCAATGAGGAAATTGGAGGGACAAGTGTCACCAACATAAACGCAGACAATAATACGTTCTATTACAACACCACAACAAATGAAACGATCACCTATAGCAATGAAACGTCTTTTTTCAATCTGACAATAGGTAACAACCTCACAACAATCAGCAACTATACCACATACAATCTGATCAATATCACATACAGCGAGATGAACCAGACCCCCGGCGAGCAGGGCATACCGGGCGTGAATGGCACCCCGGGCTATGATGGTGCGCAGGGTATCAATGGCACCGATGGGTACGATGGATACACGCCGATTTTTGGTGTAGACTATTTTAATGGCACAGATGGCGCTCCCGGAGAACAAGGTGAGCAAGGCGAGCCCGG
>Ga0075321_1000032_pt1 | contig 10904 bp, 4 predicted proteins | sample MayberryNW_Catta_6_FD_120083 | JGI IMG/M metagenome (GOLD analysis project Ga0075321, IMG submission 120083) | Natural and restored wetland microbial communities from the San Francisco Bay, California, USA, that impact long-term carbon... | ecosystem: Environmental > Terrestrial > Soil > Wetlands... | reverse complement strand
TTCAATCCATGGAGAACATAAACTTTCTTCACACAACACGTTGCCAGAACGAGTACAACTCCTCTTGCAACATAATGCAACAAAAATGCAGAAAGAAAGGCATTGGCTTCGTAAATCACAATTGCGTACACTGGCCAGATCAAAAAGGAAAACTCGATAATGGCCAACACCCAAATCCAAAAACAAAAAGCTGCATTCAATCTGCTCAAGTATGGGGCAATATTCATCCCATGGTGCTCGATTTTCGATAGATGCCTTGAATCACTTCCCTTTTTAGAGGGTGTTCTTCCGCTTGGTGTTGTTCCATTTCTGCTTCCTGTTGTACTCGAAGTAGAATAAGGAGAGAATTCGGGACCGTATGAATATGGAGTGCCTCCTCTCTCCATAGGAAGGGGGAAGTCGTGAATTGTATGAAATTTTTTTTTTCTTAATCAAAAAAGAGCTTTTTTTATTAAGACTTGTTGATCTGTTCTCAAAAAAAAAGCATCTAAAAAGAAACGTAATGCCCAAAAAGGGACAAAAGCTGAGGAGAGGTTCGCTAAGAGGAGGAAAGAACCAACCATTTAAGGGCAAACGAGGATCTGGTAAAAGATTTTCGAACTGTGTGAAAAAGATGAGCGGTAGAAAGGGTGTGAGAGACCCAAAAGCACTTTGTGGTTCAATAAAAAGGGCGAAATATGGATAAAAAAAAAAGAGAAGAGGTTACATGTTTTTTTTTTGTTATTATTACCTTTTTTTGATGTACTTTACATTTAAGATATATAAACCCCATAGAATATGATTTTGTACTGATCCAGTACAACAGGTTCAGAGGGATTCGTTTCTATGTTCATTATCTTTACTCTCCACTCATTGGGTTCGTGTGCGTCTCTTTCGTCAGCCCTGTTTGATTTTCCCTCTAAGGTGGGATTGACGATTTCTCTTTGTGCTTCTCTGTTTATAATGTCCTCTCCCCAATGGCGCACGCTCCTAAAATTCCAATTGAGTGCGGGTTTCCTTCCCGGACCTGGTCCATACATGGTTGAGCATGTTCCCCAAGGAGAGCAAAGTTGTAGAGCTGTCATTCCATGACCATTTGGAGTGGTTAATCTGACTTGTAGCTCAACGTGTTCAATGTAAAACATGCGATTATAATTTTCGTAATCAGCGAACCATGATGTGGACTTTACTCTGTATCCTCCTGAAGAACGGGGTACCTCCATGTTGGGATGTATTTCAGGGGATGATACAGTATTCTCTTGTCCCACTGACTCCCAAACAAGGGCCATGTCCACAGCTGCTTTTGCGTCCAATAGTCCGAAACCGTAGCTATGAGAATGAGGTAAATCGGCTGCATTAATCTGCCATTCGCCTCTGTTACTTTCCACATCAACTGGCTTACTTGTGTGAACAATGATATGTTTTATGTCTCTCCATCCGAGTTCAGGATTTGCTTCCAACATAAGTGCTACGACACCTGCTGCAATGGGACTACAAGCTGATGTACCTCCGAATCGAGTGGTGCAATCTGTTATGGAATCACCTGAGTATCCCTGAAGATCTGTTGTGGTTATTCCTGTGTATCTGGAAGAGGAGGGAACGACCGCCATAAGAGCGGCGCCGGGTTCACTGTAATATGCAGCAATGCCATGTTCATCCACGGCCCCAACAGGTATAACGTAGCGAGAGGAGGCATATCCGTCCCAAGCTATGTTATCTCCATTTTGTCTTCCATTTCCTCCTGCCCATAGATAAACACTACCCTTACCATTTCGACCTTCAGTTACGCATTCTTTTATGGCCAACTGTGCTAATGTTCCAGGAAGAGTTGGTGATATACCATCGTCAGAAGGTCCCCAACTGTTCGAGTAAATGTGGATCATTGATCCTATTGGATCTCTTGGGTTGTAGTGACAGTGATATGAAAGTGCAGATGCCTCAATTGCATCAGTTGGATTTCCTCCCAGGATTCTCAGCGCTGAAAAGTTGGCGCCATAAGCCACTCCAACTCCACAATCGGTATCTCTGGTGGCAACTGCAAGACCAGCTGCACTGGTTCCGTGAGAGTCGTATTCAAAAGGAAGGGGACTGCTATCCGAAAAGGAAAAATCATATGATGAATCCTCGTTCCAGTTGGCGTACAGGTCTGGGTGTGTATACTGAACTCCATCATCTACAATTCCAATGTTGATCCCTCTTCCTTTTATTCCTGTTTGCTGCCAAACGGGCAATACGTTTATGTTCAGAGGACCTCCAGTGAAAGATGGCCCAGAAGGCACCTGAGAGGGGTCTACCAAGTGCGTTTGGGAGGATAACATGGGATCGGAAGGCCACGTCCACTGGTAAACAGGTGGAGGAGGAATTCTATATGGATCGTCATCGTCTTCTTCTTCTTCTTCCCTTTCATATGCTCTGGTGAATCTCTGTTTTGGTACTTGTTCTTCCCACCATGTGACAGTTCTCTCTGAGGACAAGTCATGTGGGGTGGACTTTTCTTGAGCAGATCTAAAGAAGATGTAATAGTTCTTGGGGCCTGCTGGGCCTCCATACTGGAATCCCATATCGCGCGCGAGGGCCATCACTTGGGAAATGGACGTTACTTCTTCAGGATCAACTTTGACTACAATTTCTTGCTTTTCATGGTAAGGCGTTTGCCGAGTGCTAGTACTGCGCAAATTTACCTGTTTTACAACTTTGTCAGCATTGCAGTTAGAACATGCTGTGACTTGAGAATTTGCGAAAATGCACACCATAAGTATTGCGCATATTAGGCAAGTACTTGAGGGCATATTTGGATATCTTTTTTTTTTATTTTTTTTTTCTTTACCAATGTGATTCTCATTCACAGTTTCCTAAATATACAACTCTTTTTGACGCGCACATGCACTCACAACCGAGTGATCCACTTTCATAGACTTTCTTTTTTTTTTCCTTCTTCTTAATCGTCTCCATCTGAGCTACTTTCAATGTCGAAGCAAAAGGTAGGTTTTTTAGGTGTGATTGCAGGAGATCTTGATATTTCCCTGCGTGCTATTTTCTTTAATATGTTCACGGGTGAACCACGTACTCTTCCTCCTATGGAATATCGATTATGGTCTGTGGTCGTTTCAAGTGAAAAAGGTCGTAACCACTTTACAAATTCCGGACGAGTGGACTTGCTCATGCAGCTGTCTATTTGATCTTTTGTTGCAGACATTCTTTCCATCAGAGATTCACGCAGTGGGACGTCATTAGAAAGGGTGTTTGTCATAAGCAAAGAGTTGACTATTCCTACAACATTTCCATAAAGAGCGGGAGCAGAAATTTTGTAGACTGCTGGAGAGGGATTTCCCCTCTCTTTTATTCTATCTCCTTTGGAAGACCCTCTAGAAGGCTGAGGACTTGATTGTGATCCATTGAAGTTGTGCAGCATTGAGGACACAAATACAAAGGGCAAATCTTCTTTAACATGGTGCGGTGCGATGCTCTGAATACACGCAATCTTTGCCATTTGCTTGGCAACGTCTCCTACCTCGTAGGAAGCCAGTTTGGCCTGTGCTGGGGTGCGAACTACTGAAGATCGTTTCGTCTTTTGTTTCTTTTCATCCTTTCCTTGGAGGATTATATACAAAACTTCACTCGGAAGAAGGTGGCACACCTTGCTATCGGATGAGATTGCACATTCTTTGGAGAGGTGAGGAAAGAGTTTGTGGAGTTGTGCAGTTGGAACGACTTCCTTCCATTGATTTTTGATCTCTTCGGGATCGCCTTTTTCGCAGGTCAGACTGCCCCTAATGGGGAAATATCCAAATTTTATGAGTTCGTTGTGCAATTGCTCAAGTTCGTGCACATTTGCCCTTGGGTTTTCTTCGATCACTTTGGGTACAACACGATAACCCTTTCTTCCCAACTCTTCAGCAGCGTTTTTATATTCCAACAGAGTATATTTACCACCATGGCCAAGAGAAGGGGAAAGTGTACTCTTTGAGTAATCAGGGCGATCTTTTGGTCTCAGAGCCTCTCCACTCGGTACGTCTGCTAAGTATTCGCACAAGTAAGAGCCTATAGTATGTGCCATACTGGAGGCTTCTTTGAAATAGGAAGAAATGTAAGCTTCTTTCCATCCTTCAACTCGTGTGTCCACAGAATTATTTTGTTTTGCAAACTCTGTACTACAAGAAGATGTAAACTCATTGGCCAGTTTTGAGAAAACAGCAATTCTCATGGCGGGATCTTCATTCTCAAGCTTTGCTAATAATGGATGCAATGAATTGCAAAACTGATCCGAGGCATATAACATATTTCCAACAAAGGCTTCTCTGACTTGTTTTTTCTTGTCATCACCTTCTTCTTGTTCTCCTATATTTTCTCTCTTGTGTGACGAAAGAAGATCTCCTGCAACACAATCTGCCACAGATATAACACCTTCCCTTCCTTCTTCTTCACTGCAATCACTTCCTATTCCCCTTGAAGTGTAACTGGTATTGGTGCTATGCCATCCCTTCAATCCATGGCGACGGTGCCTACCTCTTCTACCTTTGCTGTGAGAACCAATAGATAACAAGTCATCTCCTATTTTGGTTCCAGTCGGGTCAATCTCAGGGAGGGAATAAGTGCTCTGTTCCACAGATCCAAAAAGAGAAGCTACACTAACAGGTGATCCGGTTTCTTCACTGGGAGTAGAGGAAGTCACTGATTCGTTTTCGTCATCGTTTAGAAAGATTTCGATTTGAATGGATTGATCATCAGCAAAAACAACATCCTTTGTTCTCCCTACTTGAGGTTTACTCTTTCTAGTTGATCGAACTTTCGAACTGCGTTTTTTCTTGTGTGAGGAAGAAGAAATTGAAGTTTTCGTTTGCTGATCTCCCACAAAGTTGGAAAAAGGAATTACTCCATAACTAGGGGAAGACCTGTAACTGGATATCAATGAATCTATTGTGGAGGAATTGTAGATCCCCGCTTCATTAGCTAAGGTAACACAATCACGTCCAGAGAGAGGGCAATGCAGTTCTTCTGATGACATTGTTCAGCACTGTAATAAAAAAAAATCCTGAACTACAGAGCGCGTATGTAGAGTAAAAAAGGCAAGAAAGGGGGGGGGGGAAAAAGAGTGTAATTAAAAAGAAAAGGGACAAAGAGATCCCCCTTGTTGAGATTTCACGAGAGTTGCAAAAAAAACAACGGCTGTTGTTGCAATTAAAAGATGTAATCTGGAGGGTGGCCAGAGTACCTTCTAAATTATTTATAAAGGGGTTTTACTCAGTTGTTAATGCCCACAAAAGTTATTTTATTTTTCTTCCTCTCTTCACCCCTCTTTTTTTTGGGAGATTAGAAGATATCTCAAATGGTAACGTGCATTTGTCTTTGTTCACCCTGCAAACACATTATTTACATGTATGTTTGATTCAATCAAAGCGCTGGAAGGATTGACATCCAAAGATTCGTCGAAGCCCAACAGTTGTTTTGGGTTCAGTTTGGCGATTTGCAACTCAAGTTTCAAAAAGTCCATGTACAGTTTGGCCATTTTTTCGTTCACAGAGAATTTTCCTGTGTCGGGATGATAGTTGACAAATTGAGAAGCAACGACTTCTTTTGCGGTCAAAATCTTTTCCATGTTCAATAGAATACGAATTCTTGGGTCCATCATGTGATTCCGTATGTGATTTTCTATACCTTCGGCAGACCAACGAGGCAAACACAAACCTTCCTTACATCCCTCTTTGTATATTTCATTTACATAATAAGAGTGCATTATGTGCGATATTGCACTGATACTGCAATCTTTGTATAGATAGGTGGACAAAATTCTGTAGAGTTCGCTTGTCTTGTCGGCCGAACTCTTGTCATGTGCTCGGTTTCCATATATACACAAGAAGCAATCTTCTACTGAACCCAAAACTCTGCTCAGCTGACTGGCAAGATCTTCTATATCGCTTCTGAATTCGAGTAGGACTTCTCTTCCTCCAGTTTGGTGGTGTAACAAACACAAATTACTGAGTTCTTTTGACTTTCTCACGGAATTGGAAAGTTTGGCATATATATCTTCAGGATTAAAGCGACGAGCCAACTGTCTATCGGATATAAATCCTCCAGTACGTGCTCTTTTTCTTCTATTTGTTCGAGGTAAAGTTTCTCCACTGTCTCTTCCATGAGGAATAGGAGAACCAGACTCAATTACCTCAGTAATGTGAGTGCTACGCGATTTTCGATTTGTGGATTTGGGTTGAATATCAACGGGGTCATCCTCTTCTGCTTCGCTTGCATCCTCTTCCAATTCAATTTCGTTGCCTTCCATACAACTCATACCTATTTCACCAGTTAAGTCAGAAACATCGTACAGTGTCTCTATCTCATCACATTCTTCAAATTCTTCATCATCACCTAATTCTTCTAATTCATCTCGGGATTCAATAGCATTTTCGTTTTGTACAGGACGTTTTGAATTTATATACTCAGTGGTTGCTTCTTCAATGAATGCTTCGCGTCTTGCTGGCGTGTGAAATACATCTAAACTTACAGGAACCGGTGGAACTGCTTCTTCGCTTTCTTCGTCGTCATCCTCTCCTTCACCTCCATTTGATCTTGACGACGCACCCATTTCATTCAAAACTCTCGTGGTTTCTTTTTGTCGGGCCATTCTCTCTTCTTCTCTCGCAATACATGCTCTCAAAGAGTCAGCATCTCTGACAGGGTTAAAACTGTGTTGCATAGGCACAACAACACTTGACAACAAGCGCATTCTGGGTCGTTTTTCTGATGGGTTGCCATTTCCTCCTTCCTCTCGAGAGCTGGCAGAAGAGCGCTTCTTACGTTTTCGCTTTTTTTTGGTTGTCGATGGTGTAATTTGACTAATTTTGGCCAATATATTCTCTTCGTTGATGTCAATTATGGAAGAAGGTGTTGCGCTCAAGGTACGACTTCTCGTTGATCTATCTCCAAATGACCCACTATCTGGACCAGCTTCGAAGTGAAAAGGTGACGATCTTTTCATGACATAACACAGAGCACAACAAAAAAAAACCCTTCTTTTTCGAGCCCTGTGGGTTGTTTAACGACTAAAGGGATGAGCAATATACACTGCGCGTATTTTTTACGTGTGAAATGCCTATTTATTTGAAAATACAGTACAAAAAAAATGCACACAGTGTATATATGCACAGTTCAGATAGATGTATGTTTTGATACCGCACTGTTTTTTTCCGTAGTTAATACATATATATAAAAAAAAAGTTTAGAGTTTGTTACCTCAAAGAGAACGCAAGTGCCAACAGTCGCAATGGAGAGACGTATTGTTTCTACAGAACAGGCAGTAGAGAAGTATCACAGAGTAATGGGTGGGTTGAAGCACAGATCAGACAACCTCGCTCCCTTGTATAGAGGATCGGGAACAATAGAAGAACTTTTGGACGGAAGCTATGCTGCTCAAATGGAAGAACTGGCCGTGAGAAACGCATGGAAGCGTCAAGAAGAGAGTGGTCATAATGATGGACTTACTTCCTCGTCAATACATCATAGAGATAATATCAATCTGTTCGACTCTTCAGATTCAGAATGTAGCAGTGAATGGAGTGATGGAGAAGAAGAAGAAGAAGAAGAAGAAGAAGGAAGAGACAATGGAGCCTCCTCGGGAAGCAACCGTCGAGTATCGAGATCTAAAAGACATGACACAGCACTATTCAACATATTTGCGTGTCCGGAAGACGCAGATCCCTTAATCACAAAGACTAGGCGCGTTTCATATAGGTCAAAGATGGCGACGGATATTGACCCCATTTACCTTTACAATGAAATGGTCAAGTACAAAGATAATCGAAAGATGAGATGGGAAGTTTTAGCCTATCAGTTTTTCGAGTATTCTCGGTCTAAATACACGTTGTCAGTGTACTGCGAGGTGTTGAACAGTGAACTTGAAGCTGAAATGTCATTGAGAACAGATTCCACGTACGCGTTCAAGGATGGAGCCATTGTTCAAAATGAAGAATCAATGATCACGGGATGGGGTCATTTTCAACTGTTGGACTACAATACGGTGGAAGGGAGAGCCCTTGGAAACGAATTTTCTTTGATTCCAGCACTCGGAAACGCGGAGTGTAGAGATTTTATGTCCATGTTGGATGGAGATACTATTGAAGAGACAAGGTCTTTATACAACCTCTACGAAAAGTACAACGCAGAAGATACCTTTGTGGTAGATCATCTGGAGTTAGTGCGAGACAATCTATTGAACACTCTTGCAAAAGCACAAATATGTATCTTGTCTATGGCGTGCAGTAAGAAGTCTCGAAAGGGACAAGAAGTAGAAATGCTCCATGCTGCATCTTCCAGGGACGTATTGAACGATATAATAGAAATGAAACTGCTGATTTCTTCTCTGCGATTGGACATAACCGGAATAGAAAAACCACTTATTGTTCCCGATAAAGATTGGATTTGGGACATTATCAGTCGATTCGACAACCCGGATATGTATGTAACAGTCAGTGCATTCGATTCTATTTCATTCCAAAGAAGTTCCCAGTTTGTGAACGACTTATCTCAATGTAGTATACTCATATTTGCCAATTTCGTGAGAAGTTCGTTTCTCCTGCATTTGAATGAATATATCAAGGACACAAGAACGGGTAGAAACTTTATTTCTCTCACACATGGAACAAATTATTGCAAATTTGTTGTCGATTTTTGTGCAACAGAAGGTCTAGATAATGTTGTCGGGAGTGATGGAAAAGCAGAACTCGCTGCTCTGGAGGCAAAAATTAAATGTTATCCGGACAACTACAGTATTCTTCTGAAGTGCGGTGCGTGTCCATTCCTGAAAAAAGACGCGGCCATTACATCTCTTGACCTTGACACAACAATGCTCTCCATTTGCGAACTCAACAGCTATTTTTACGAGTGTCCCTATGGAAAGGATCTTATAGACTACACAGAGCTTCTGGCAGATAGATACGCCTGTTTCTCATGGTTTCATTATACAGACCAAAGAGTTATGAATTCTCCAGCATACGTGGAGGCAACCCTGATAGACGTGGAAGATCCAGAAACTGGAGAAACAAAACAAGTTATGCACAAAAATGTAAATTCTTTGTTTTTTCGATACGGAATGCTAATGTTACTTCCCATGATGTCAGAGATAGAATTTTGGAAGGGGATTGAATGTGCTTTCTCTGTGACCCTCAACACAAACGATCTTCGCTGCACCAACAATAGAATTGGATTTACTCTTTCTCTTTACGAAAGAGCCCTCTGTTGGTTCAAAGGGAATGAACACAACGAAATTGCTCGAAATATGGTACAAACATACAAAAGTCAAATAATCCAATTTTTGTTGCGACCTGGGGAAACAGCCATGTACAAGATGAAACTGCCGCGATCAGATCCCCATCCCATGATCATTATAAACAACTTGAGACCTCACGACATGGACAGATATCAAGAGTTTATATTGAAAGGAGAGCATTTTTCCATCTTACACAAGAATATTTTTCCATATCTATCTGCTTCCTCTCCTCTATTTAAACAAGAATACAGAACCGGCAAATCCACCAAATCAGCAGAGATTTCTCCCGTTTTGGCACGTCTTAGGGCAATAGCAGTAGACTCGGGTATAACATTTGGAAAATTTAGAACTTCGTTGCAGGACACATATGAAAGTAAGGCAAGAGAGAGCATAGAGTCCATGCTACAGATAAAAGACCTCGATCCTGAATGGGCCGAGCTCATCAAAGTATCCAAATATTATACGGAAGTACCTCCTCCAAAGCCATCAGAACCAATAGAATCGAGTCATCCGAGGACAATTGACGATCTATATTTGGAGAGCAGTGATGACACCGCTGAAGATGAAGACTATTTTTTCGTAAATCAACAACATCGAACTTCTCAGTATTCTGAAGAGTCTTCTGCGACTGAAGAAATCCTCGGCGGATGGGAAGACAGAAGTAAAAGAAATGAAAAGAGTGGTCACCGCGACCATGGAAAAAAGAACCCTATTCTCCCAGAGGGAAGTAAGTCATACGATTCCATGGACGAAGATGTTTTGTACGGAACAAAGTCAGCAATGGATTATTTTTGTTCGTGTATTGTAAAGGCACTCATAGGTGAAAAGGAGTTTGGAAAAAATTTTTTTTTTCGACACGATGCCGCAACATCAATTCGGCAGTACTTTTCAGTGGTTTTCAAGCAAAGGTTTTCTAACATATACACACAAGAGACCGTCGTGAGGCACCTTTCTATGAGAGGAGGAAAGGCCTCTCAGGCACTCTTCAACATGAGGAAAAAAAAAGATCTTCCTCGTGAACATTGTTATCAGTGCTGTGGTGGATACGTCATTCTGTCCGCACGTATGGACGTACTCGTTCATTGTTCCAATTTTATTGAAGCATTCTATTACTGGGCTTGTATAGGACTATACTCTGTAATGTACATTGCGTTGCGAGAAATAGCAGGGGATATTGAAATATCCACAATGCGGCACATGTTCCCTCAGATTCATGGTCACTCAGAAGATCCAAGTTTTGCTTTTGAAAGAGAACTTTCTTCTTTACAAATACTTTCTCAGGAATGTGTCCCTTGTGTGATAATGTCCTCAATTACAACTTTGGAGATATTCGAAGAAGTGCGAGTGCAATACCTTTTGGGAATTGCAGAACAACTACAGCTTTTGCTCCAAAAATATAGGGAATATCTCCCTAAAAAGTGGACTGCTGTTCACAAAGATTTGCCTACAATAATATGTATATTATGTAATGTCTTTGAAATCAATCCCATTTTGCCAATATCTCCAGAATCTGAAGGAGAAGAAGAGAGGGAAACAGAAGAAGTCGAAGGGTTGATGGAAGGAGAAACTCCATGGAATGGACCCATAATCATTTAGTGGCCATTTAGGTGGTAAAAAAAAATCAATCACAGAATGGGAAAGGAGAGGAAAAAAAAAGAGAAAGGCA
>Ga0075321_1000031_pt1 | contig 10906 bp, 11 predicted proteins | sample MayberryNW_Catta_6_FD_120083 | JGI IMG/M metagenome (GOLD analysis project Ga0075321, IMG submission 120083) | Natural and restored wetland microbial communities from the San Francisco Bay, California, USA, that impact long-term carbon... | ecosystem: Environmental > Terrestrial > Soil >... | reverse complement strand
CGCTGGGCGACTGGTGACGGAGAAGATTGAAACGCCAATTAGAAATGTTCCTGCACACGAAAAGGGCATCCCTCTTCCGCCAACCGATGAAGCATTAGATCATAACGTGTGAAAGGGTGGTTGTCGGAATTCGGGATGGTAAAACCCGAACCTGCGAGGATTTGACGACTGAGGGATCCCCAGGTCATAAACGAGCATCAGTAGCGCAGAGCGTAGGATTGAGCTCTCCCTCGTCGGTTCAGCAAGTCAGGCTGCAACAAAAACATTTCCAAGATATTTGCCTCTGATGCGTTCTTAGTCTTATAAATGACTATACGCCATGGTAATAAATATCGCCGCGAGTATCTGCAATACATCCCTGACAGTGGTCCATTTCAACCAAAACTTTGTTCTTTCCAAAAGTTCGGGTGATTGAGGCACGTTAGCCGGTATTTTAGTAAATGCAATCACTTCTTTAATAAAATAACTTCCGCTTAAAGCACCAGTTAATCCAAAGCATGCCAATGTCGCGAAAATGTAACTGCGAACGCCGGGCTGTTGCCAGTTTAAAACCAGGGAAGTAATAAGGGAGAGCATAAGCAAAGCAAAAAGCGGCAGCCAAAACATTCTCGCCGATTTACCTTGTTTTCGGATTAGTTCGAACGACGCTGGCGGGTTTTCAAACCAATTGGGAAATTGGAAAATCCGCTGGTATAGTCCTGCGATAACGACAATCCACATTAGCATCGTAGCAAACAATAAAATAGTGAAATTCATATACTTATTTAAATTAACCGATTATTTTATATTTTTTATGACACCATAGCTGTAACTTCTTCCGGGCCCTGATCATCGGTAAAGCTTGTGGTAAAATCTTTTGTACTCATTTCTGTAGATTTTAAGATGAAACAAATTGTTTTCAGTACTGGGCAGTCTCAGGCGGCATCAAGCCATTCTTTACCGACAAAACCGTCGATTGACATCTGTACCTGTAATTTTAGTTTTCTCATGTTGTTTAAATTTTTTTGTTTTCGGACACAAAAACCTGTCCGTATTCAGGCGACAACCAATCGGGTATATTCCGGGAATCAAACAACCGTTACTCATTTATTACCAAGTTGTTCTGCCAACCCAATGAGAAGTCCTTCGGGTCCGCGGATGTAGCAAAGCCGATACGAGTTTTCATACTGAACCACTTCGCCGACGAGCTGAGCGCCATGTTTGCTGATCCTGGAGACCATTTCGTCAATATCTTCAACGAGGAACATGACGCGTAGGTAGCCAAGAGCGTTTACAGGAGCAGTCCGGTGATCTGAGATGGCAGGTGGGGTGACAAATCGTGAGATCTCGAGCCGGCTGTGGCCGTCGGGTGTGACCATCATGGCGATCTCGACGCGCAGTGAATCCAGTCCGGTGACGCGTCCGGCCCATTCCCCTTCAACAATGGTTTGACCTTCCAGTTTCAAGCCAAGCTCGGTGAAAAAAGAGATGGCCTCATCAATGGATTCTACCACGATGCCGACATTGTCCATCCGTAGTAATTTACTTTTCGTCATACTTTTATCTCCTTGCTTCTTTATCATGCATCCGGAATCTCAGGCTCAACCAGCTTCTTCAGTTTTTCCAGGGATTCCTGCCATCCCAGGTAGCACATCTCCACCGGAATGACATCAGGGATTCCTTCCTGCACAATGTGCAAATCCGTGCCGCATGAGACTTGCGTCAACTGTACAGTCGTTATCATCTCTCCCGGCAAATTCGGGTCGTCAAATCGGTCGGTGTATTTAATCAGCTCATTGTGTTTGATTTCCAGGTACTCACCTCCGAAGGAATGGCTGTTGCCTGTAGAGAAATTGAGAAAGGACATTTTGTAGTTTCCTTTAATGCGAAACTCACAATGATGCACCTTACAGACAAATCCGTAAGGCGGAAGCCACGAGGAAAATGCATCTGCGTTGGAAAAGGCCCGAAATACTTTTTCCGGAGAAGTGGCTAACACTCTGTGTAATGTTACAGTATTGTTCGACATGTTGATCTAATTTTAAATGAGCAAATAATGATTATATTATTAAACTTCATTAACTTGTCCTGGATAAAGCTATCCATTGAAACCTGAATTTGAAATGATCAGGTTCTCATTTTATTTCAACTAAGCTCCAACAGTACCTGTCTTCACTTCTCCGGCCCGCTTGTAATTGGCCATAATCACTCCGTTTGGTGTAGCAGTACTTTCTGTTAGTGTAAATGCAGCCGGTATTGCACCATCCTGAAACAACTTTTTCCCGTTACCAAGCGTCAGCGGGTAAGTGTTGAGCCAGAGTTCGTCCACCAAATCATTCTTAAGTAGTAGCTGAATAAGCTTGCTGCTGCCCCAAACTTTGATGTCAGAATCCGCCTCATTTTTGAGTTTTTTGATATCTGCCAGGCTTTTAAGGAAAATAGTATTTTCCCATTCTGACGTGGCCCTCGTGTTAGACAAGACGTATTTGGCGACCTCATTGATACCTGGCCAATAGGCTGCATGTTCCGGCCAATAGCCCTCAAAAATATCAAAGGTTTTCCTGCCTAGCAGCAAATCAGCAGGTTCCATCTGCTTTTTCCAGACTTCGCTGGAAGCATCATCTTCGTATGGTGCAGTCCACCCGCCGTATTTGAAACCTTCTGAATCATCTTCATTTGATCCGCCGGGCGCTTGCATGACTCCATCTAATGTAATCATTGAAATGATGATTATTTTTCTCATTTTATTTTATGGTTAATGTTAATGGTACTATTTAAATGCATCTTCCATCGGAACAACCAAAGCTTTGGCGGCAAATTCTTTCGGTCTATTTAGTCGTTCTTGATACTTTCAATGAGAATCCTGCTATGATCATCCAGATCATTCCCAGGAATCTCCCCTTGGCAAGCCCTTGGCCGGGAAGTTTGGTTATCATAATGTTTGTATTTTTAATGTTATTTTATTTTTATCTTAATATCATAATAGATCTTTATTTAACTTCTTCGTTCAGAAATTCAATAAGGAGTTTATTAACTTCAAATGCACGTTCCTGTTGCACCCAATGGCCACAACTTTCAAGAATCACAACCTTTTTTAGATTGGGTAGCGACTGTTTCATTGGTTCAACTTTTCCGAACTTTACCGCTGCCTCAGAGCCTCCACCAATAAAAAGAACTGGCTGCCGGATTCCTTTTTTATAAATTTCAGTCAATAATGGGTAATCATGATCCATGTTCCGGTAAAAATTCAGAGCTGATGTTATACCTGTCTTCCTGTGAGCCGAAACATAATATTCCAGATCTTTTTGGCTTAACCAGGAAGGCAGATGTTCCGGTTCAGGAAATTCATCCAGTAATTTGGCGCCGGCAGATTTCTCCATAAAAAGTTTATCAATCGTTCCCGCCGGTGCATCGCCTGAAAGTCCGTAAAAAAACAAACGGAAAAAACGTTCTATATCCTGGTTAAATTCGTATTCGACGGCTCCTTTTTCTTCAAATTTTGTAAAGAAATTAAATTTGTCTTTTGACCAGGCCCTGATATGAGCAGGATTGCGGGGCTCCGGATAAAATGGAATACTCAGCGACACTACTGCTTTCACGGTATTCGGGTAAAGCATAGGTATGATCCACATTAGGTTTGCTCCCCAATCGTGTCCGATAATTACAGCTTGCTTTGCTCCCAGGTGATCAATTAATGCCTTTACATCTTTGGCATGATTGATCAGACTATAATCTTCAACCTTTTCTGTTACTTCCGATTCTCCAAATCCTCTAAGGTCAGGAGCTACTGCATGATATCCGGCTTTTGACAAGGCTACCAACTGATGACGCCACGAATACCAAAGTTCCGGAAAACCGTGAAGCATGATCACAAACGGTCCCTTTCCAGCTTCGGCATAGTGATAACGAATCCCATTCACCATTTGATACTGATGAGTAATTTCTACACGATCTATTATTTCTGTTTTCTGTTTCATCGTGCTATTTTTTCATCATTGAAATGATTCTTTTGCTTGTCCAATTCCTGATGATGTGCCGGTGATTTGTATACTTTTATTTTTCATGATTGTTTTAACAATAATATTTAATATATTCGTAATAAAAAGTTATTAATTATTACGAATTCGTAGTTTAATTTTTAAAACAAACCCAAATAAAGAATGTTCATAACCATCAAAGAAAAGTGAGGTAAAATGGAAAAATTATTAAAGGTGCTGCAATTGTGGGTTGAATATGAAAAAACACATCCCAACAGTGAGTTTGAAGATTTTTGTCGCTACTATCTTGCTAAGCCGCAAATCAAAGCATTTAAACCGCTGAAAAAGGGTGTTCCTATGCCTCCTGACGTCGATGGCATGTTTATGATGACTGTCAGCCGTACTACGCTGGCCTTTTGGGTTTACATGCGCCTTGCATTGAAAGAAACTCAAATGCCAACCATAGAAAGTCTTATGATTTGTGCGGCCTTAAACAATTTGGGAGAAAGCCGCAAAACTGATGTTATTAATTCCGCCATGTTAGAATTCTCAACTGGTATGGATATCATCAACCGGCTGATTAAAAAAGGTTTTATTCATCAAAGAATTGATCCTGAAGACAAACGTTCAAGATTACTTACTATATCAGATTCAGGCAAAACGGCATTATTCCAGTGTTTTGAGAAATCGGGGTTAGCACGTGATATCCTGTTAAATGAACTTACAGATGATGATAAAAAACTGGTCACTCACATACTTTTTCCTGTTCAGGAGAAGCATGCCAAGCTATCAGTTGAGAATAAGGGTAAAACCATTGAAGAAATCTATGCGTTGGTCGTTGGGGAGAGAAAAGAAGAGTAAAAATTTACATTTATTAAATTTCAAAATATGACATTGCATTGGAATTTTGTTAGGAGATAAATGAAAATTTATTTTAGATACTCTTTATTTAAATATTTGTATTACAGCTATTTTCCGATACAGAAATTCCTGAAGATATTTCCAAGTCTCTCATCAGTAGTGATTTCCCCCGTGATCTCACCGAGATAGTGGATCGCCTGCCGGATGTCGGTTGCAATCAGATCCTGCGGTATATGGTCATCGAAACCTGAAAGAACTCTCCCAAGGCTTTCTGAGACATTCTTAAGAGCTTCAAAATGTCTTATATTGGTTACAATGACAGTGTTCTGGTCTATTGTGCCGGCTCTGGCAGCTGCGGCAAGTGCAATTCTCAGTTCATCCAGTCCTTCCAGGTTTTTAGCAGAAATGAAAAGCAGCGATTCGTCATTTTCAGTTCTCACGGTATCTTTTAAGAAATCAATCCTTCCTGTTTCACTTTCATCGATCTTGTTGACAAGGATTATCAGCTTTTTCCCGGAATCCTTTATCATCTCCCGGATCCCGGCGATCCTTTTATTTATTATCTCAGGCTGATCGTTTAATTCATCAACCATTAGAATAATCGAAGCCTGCCGGATCTTTTCATGGGTTTTCCTGATTCCAAGGTTCTCGATTACATCTAAAGTATCACGTAAGCCAGCCGTATCTATAAATCTGTATTCCAATTCATTAATTACGATGGTATCTTCTATAATATCCCTTGTTGTTCCGGGAATATCAGAAACTATCGCCCTCTCTTCATTCAGAAGGGCATTGAGCAGGGTCGACTTTCCCGAATTGGTTTTCCCGACTATCGCAACCGGTATACCATTTTTAATGACATTCCCCAGTCTGAATGAAGATGCCAGGCTGTCGGTGAGATCCTTAACCTTCAGTATAATTGATCTTAACTCCTTTCTGTCGGCAAACTCCACATCCTCTTCCCCGAAATCGAGCTCAAGTTCAATCAATGAGGCAAACCTGAGAAGCCCTGATCTTAATACGGCAATTTCAGATGAAAATCCACCGCGCATCTGATTCATCGCTACTCTGTGAGCTGCTCCGGATCCGGAAGCCACAAGGTCGGCAACTGCCTCAGCCTGGGAAAGGTCCATTTTCCCGTTCAGGAACGCCTTCCTGGTAAACTCTCCGGGAAGGGCTGCCGATGCTCCGTTAGTGACTAGAAGTTCAAGTATCCTGCTTACAATATATTGTGACCCGTGACAGGAGAACTCCACGGAATCTTCTCCGGTGTAGGAGTGAGGCGCTCTGTAGATATAAGCAAGTACATCATCAATGATCTCTTTTCCGTCGCGTATCTCGCCGTAAAGAATTGTAAAACCTTTCTGTTCAGGGAGCCTGAGATTCCTGTCAGCCGGAAAAAAAATCCTTTCACAAACAATAAAGCTTTCAGGTCCGCTCATCCGTACCATGGCCAGCGCTCCACCTGCTTTGGTGGCAGGGGCACAGATTGTTTCATTCTGCCTGATCATCCCGATTAACTTTACTTCAGGTAAAAGTAGAAAACTTCGGTGGATTTTCCTTTCCCCATCTCCTTGCCTTATTCAATTTGAGAAGGAGTGAAAAAGTGTTGAGGGGCTTGGTTCAACCGGAGCCTACTACCGGGTACTTCGCAGTTTTAAAGCTCAATGTAACCAGGATAGCTGCCTTATTTTGTCCTGTAGCTTTCAGGAGGACCAAGATAACTCGGTCTCAGGCCGCCTGTATTCACAATTATTTTTTGAACCACCACTCCCGGATCCAGCATCCAGATTTTCAGGGTATGATATCCGGGAGACGAGAGAGTATGCAAAGTGTGACTGAACCTTGCATTATCGCTTACCGTTTTCTCCCAGTCACGATTACCATTACGGGCATCATAATTTTCAGGGACCAGTGTTACAACCTGAGGTATCTGATCGTCAAACGATATGCTATACCGCAATCCCCTTCCTTCAATATAATTCAGTGTAGGTGCAAAAATTCCTGTTACGTCAAAAGTACCTTCCCTGAAAAGATACACTTTATATTCAAGACATGGTGAGTTTTTTCCCGGAGTAGCCGGCAATTTATCCACAGGGGCAAATGCTCTCATCGCGGAAAGTGTATGACCATAATCTTCAATTTTTTCCCATTGTGAATCACCTGCATCAGTATTTTTCGTAAAGTGTTCAGCTTCAATTGAAACTACCCCTTCCCCCTCAATAAATGCAGAGTTGTTTTCAGCAATTACATCCTTTGGTTTAAAAGCTGATATCCTGACATTAACCTCCTTACCAGTTCCGGATATTATAACATTTCCTTCATTTTTACCTTCCGGTATATTTGACCAGTCAATAGAAATCAACAGGCGAATGTCTAAATCAAAAGGTCCTTTTATTCTGTTAACAACTATCCAGGGATGATCTGTTGTCGTTTTAAAATCAAGAACGCCGGTTCCTTTATTGAATATTTCAATATAATGTGTCTGCCGGTTATATATATCAAATTCAGGTAAAACAGGTAAAGATTGCTCTCCTGGCCAAACAAGCTCTGAACCTTCTATTGAAACACCCATTTCAGCTTCCGGTAATATTTTCACCTGTTTCAGGTTAATTGCCCTCAGACTGTTTGACGGAGGGTCCACCCAGCTTGTATAGCCCAGATGTGTCTGATCCATAAAATGGTTCCATTTGCCATTTGCAAAGGATCTGTTAAAATAGCCCATCAGACTGGTATCTTTTTGAAACAGGAGACGTACCAGATCGCCCATTGCATTTGTACTGGCCCGGCCCTGTTTTGAATAGAGGGCATTTTTCCCTGCAGCCAGATATAATTCATTTACCAGAGCGCAGGCTTTTGCAGGAAATAAAACAAGCTGGTAAAAGGCGTTGTGTTTGTCGGGCGGAAGTTTCCTAAAAATATCTTCAGATTTGAATTCAATTGATTTATAGTCATTTACAACTCTTTCCCCTTCTTCATAGTTGATAAGGCTGTAAGTGTCAGGTGCAAGGAGTTCAGGTTTGCGGCGTCCGTTATATTTTGTATAAAGGGAAACGATATCAGCGATTTCATCAGCAAATTCTCCTCCGAACTCCCTTGCAGCCCAGTTTCTTATATACTCCCTGTTATTCTCGCTGGTCATTCTGCCGGTATTCCAGGCAAGATCGAGAAAATACTCCATGGGTAATTCGTATCCTTTGAAATGTCCTACATTTACGATCCATATCCTGTCTGCTTCATACTGTTTTGCAAGGGACATCTGATCCCAGATTTTTGGAATCGGATTTGTATTTATCCACTGATATGATCTGGGGCCGCCATGATAGTCAAAGTGATAGTAGATTCCGGCACCTCCGGTCCTGTTTCTTTCTTCTGCAGTTGGCAGTCGTCTGATATTACCCCAGTTATCTTCAGCCCATAATAGTGTAACGTCTTCCGGGGTTCTCATACCTGACTTGTAATATTCCTGTACCTCCTTGTACAGACACCATAGCTGGGGAACTTTTGTCATGTCGGGATTCATTTCTTCGGCGATTATTTTCCGCTGCACCCTTATGATTTCTTCAAGCAGATGCATGTTGGCTTCAGGTCCTCCCGGAGCCATCGGTGTATCATTTGCCCCACGTAATCCTATAGTTACAATACTCTCATATTTGCTATTTCTGCGAATTCCATCGCTCCAGAATGATTCAAGAACATCAGGATTTTTGGCATAGTTCCAGCTTCCCAGTGTTCTCTGGAAACGGCGGTCCCACTCTTTCTGAGCCCGTAACATCGGTTCCTGGTGTGAATTCCCCATAACGATGCCATATTCATCGGCAAGCCTGGGATTTATGGGATCATCTTCATTAAAAGCATTATTCCACATCGCAGGCCAGAGATAATTGGCTTTAAGCCTGAGCAATAACTCAAAAAGTTTTGAATAGAATTCGTGGCCATAGTTTGCCACTCCGGGTGGAACAGGAGGATTCCCGGATGGAGTTACATTACCATAATTTGTTCTTATCCAGTTAGTAAGATCGGGTGCTTCGTCATTAAGAAATATTCCCCTGTATTTTACTGAAGGAGGACCTTCAATATAGATAAATGGCTTTGCAAAAAGATTTTTATTCCTGTTGACCGCAACATCCGCCCACCAGTACCAGGGAGAAACTCCTATCTGTCTTGATATTTCATAGATACCGTAGATAGTACCTCTTTTATCGCTGCCAGCAACGATAAGTGCTCTTTTTACACCTTTTAAAGGTCTTTTAACAACCTGTATCAGGAAAGATTCCCATTTGCCACCTATTTTTTCTGCATCTATTTTGCCATTCTTAATAAGCATGTCTATTAAATCGCATTTCCCTATTGTCCCGGCTATAATTAATTCATGTGAATCAGGTATTGAATCTATGGCGAGCCCGGGCAAAGATGATGTTACTTTTCCGATATCGGTCTGAAGGTCTCTCAGGGCTCGTGATACACCTGTCCAATCTTTTGAACTTACAAGAAGCGGTGTACTTTTACCTCCTGCTGAAATAGTAAAATCACCTTTGGATTTTTCTGCAGAGATGAACTGTCTGGTACCGAAAGAAGACTGCGCCCTGATATAAAACATTGAAACATATCCTGATAAAATGGCCGACAGCACGATCTTAAGAAAAACGCTTCCACGCATGACCATGATAGAAATTTTAATTTTAAGTATATAAAAATACTTAACAATTTTTTAAATCCAAACAGGAATCAGGAATCTGGTAACCGATTGCATTTTTATTTACTCCGGGTAATTCCCAAACCTCAAAACAGAGGATAATAGGTTAAAGAAAAGAGGTATGACATTATGAAAAACAATAATAACTCCGTGAAAACTTCCGGTTACTCCATGGTTTAAGCTTCCACAGGGTTTGCATAGGTAACACTGTTTTTGAAAATGGTTAATACCGGGTTAAAATATCTCAGATTAGTTAAAAAAAGCCTGCAATCGATTGCAGAATTGAAAAATAATCCTAAATTTGACATGGCCCTTTGTTTTAACCTGATGTTATCATTCATAAAATTTGTTCATTGTGCTTTCAGCAGCAATTAATTTCAAAATGAATGCCTATGATGAAAAATAAATCAGACCTTATTTCCCTAAAATACGCAAACAGATGATGATACTGCATCGCCCGTTGCCGGAAGTTTACAATTGATACAGTAAAGTATTAATTTCTTTATTAATCCCTAAAACTTAAATTATGGTTAAAAAACATTCCAAAAGTATTTTGTTGGAAAAATACTTTAAAAAGATTCTCCTGCCAGCAGGTATCTGTGCACTCATACTGCTGACAGGGACAGTCAAAATTCACGCTTCAGTTTATTCAGGAGAACCTGTAACAGCTGATCAGCAAAAGACAATCACAGGTCGTGTAATCGATGAAAATGGTTATCCTTTGCCGGGAGTTAATGTTCGGGAAAAGGGGACTACCTCAGGAACTTTAACATCGTCTGACGGAAATTACTCACTTGCAGTTTCTTCCGGACAGGCAGTGCTGAGCTTCTCCTTTATAGGCTATCTCACGCAGGACATACCTGTTGGCAGTCAGACTGCAATTAATGTTATTCTGTCGGAAGCAATAACAGGACTTGAGGAGGTTGTGGTAGTTGGTTATGGCACTCAACGGAGGGAAGCTGTAACAGGTTCTGTTGCTACAATGCGAGGAGATGCGATTCGTGATGTGCCGTCGTCTAATATCACGCAGTCCTTGCAGGGACGGATATCAGGGGTGGAATTATCTCAAACATCAACCCGACCAGGTGCGACTTTACAAATCCGCGTCCGGGGTGCGCGCTCACTGACTGCAAGCAACGATCCCTTGGTGGTGCTTGACGGGATTCCTTTTGTCGGGTCCATTAATGAAATCAACAACAGCGACATCAAGAGCATTGATATTTTGAAAGATGCTTCCGCTACTGCCATTTACGGTTCACGCGGTGCAAATGGCGTCGTTTTAATTACCACCAACAGAGGACAAAAGGGACAAAAGGCAAAAATAACCTACAATGGTCGCCAAAGCGTGAACAAAATCTTTGCCAAATTCCCGATGATGGACGGGCCCGAATTT
>Ga0075321_1000030_pt1 | contig 11253 bp, 11 predicted proteins | sample MayberryNW_Catta_6_FD_120083 | JGI IMG/M metagenome (GOLD analysis project Ga0075321, IMG submission 120083) | Natural and restored wetland microbial communities from the San Francisco Bay, California, USA, that impact long-term carbon... | ecosystem: Environmental > Terrestrial > Soil >... | reverse complement strand
GTTTAATAAAAACTTTGATGCCATCTGTTGATAACATTTGGATTAATAGGATAATTCCAATAAATAACCTGAAGATAATTCTTCAAGAAGGTTTATATTGCAAAAGTGCAGCTAGGAGAACCGAAAACTTCGTAACCATTGGCAGCCAAGATGTTATAACCAGAAGAGACTCAGTTATAGTAAAATGCTATAGAGATACAATGGTAAGTGATTATGTTCCTTTCTATTTTTCAGTAAGAACACCAATGCTTTATAATATTATTACAGGTCATGGTGTACCTTCAGTCGCTCAGGAGGACATTATTTACATATGCTGTAAATTAACAGATCTTTCAACCAAAGATTTTAAATTTTGTTATACCGATGGTAATGCAGCGGTTGCTATCTCAAAATTTTATACTAACTTGAATGAAATTGAGACAAACCTAGATTGGCATTCAATCCAAACTACTGATTTTAGAGATGATAATTCGGACGGTGATGAGGACAGAATAAGGAAAAAGCATTCAGAGTTTTTAGCTAAAGGACATGTTCCAGCTAAATACATTAAGAAAATAGTTGTAATTAATGAAACCAAAGCGAAAGAAGTAAAAGCAATTCTGGATAGTTTAAAAATAAGTATTGAAGTTTTAATTAATCCGAATAACAAGTTCTATTTTTGATGGAATATATGAAAGGCAACCTATTAGAAACTGAAGCCCAAGCAATTGTAAATACAGTTAATACTGTTGGAATTATGGGTAAAGGTATTGCATTGCAATTTAAGGAGCAATTTCCAACCAATTTCAAAATATATGCTAGTTTGTGCAAAAAAGGACAGGTGCAAATTGGAAAAATGCTGGTTGTGAAAGAAAACTCCTTGAGAGGAGAGAAGATTATTATAAATTTCCCAACAAAAACAGAATGGTATAAGAAATCACAATACAGCTATATCGAAGAAGGATTAAAAGATTTGGTTAGAGTAATTGAAGAATATAAAATTAAAAGTATAGCTATACCACCACTTGGATGCGGGAATGGTGGTCTGCAATGGGGTAAGGTAAAATTATTATTGGAGAAGTATCTTGGCAATCTGAACGATACTGAGATTGCCGTATATGAGCCAAATGAAGCAGTAAAAGCCATTTTACAGAAAGAGGCTGTAAAGAAAGAATATGGTTTGACTAATGCAAGGGCTATGCTTCTTTATGCATTATTTCGATATGAGAGATTAGGAGAGGTTGCCACAGTATTTGCAGCTAATAAATTAGCCTATTTCCTTCAAAAGAGTGGAGAACCTTTAAAATTGCAATTTGTTCCATATGTCTATGGACCATATGCACAAGCAATTGAGAAAGTATTATATGCACTGAATGGTAAATATTTGAAGGGAATGGAGCAGATGAAGGCCAGACCATTTGAAACTTTACAATTAAATTACCAACGTTTTAATGAAGTTGAATCTTTCATTAAAAATAATTTAAGCTCTGACCAAAAAGAAAGGCTTGAGAATTTATTTAAAGTCATCGAAGGATTCGAATCATCACTTTCACTTGAGATATTAGCTTCAACTCATTACTTAAAAAGCTCCAATTCAGATTTAACAGAAGATCAGCTTTTTAATAAAATTCAAGAATGGAATAAAAGAAAGCGGATTCTTATAAAGAAAGAATATATTAACCTTGCTTTGGATCACCTTAATAATTATGGAAGTAAACTTTATATTTCCTAAATTCTTAATTCTTATACCTGGCACAGTGAGTGGTCAGATTCTTGTTGATCCCACAGAGGTCAGCAACTTCTTTGAGATATGAATTCATCTTCTGGTTAGTCAGAACGGGTAACAGAACGCCTCTCCTGATGTACTTTGGAATTCTGTATAGGGTGTCCTGATCGCTATAACGACTAGCCGAAATCTACTATCGTATTCTTTTGCCGGTTCCCATGTTGGCATTAAGGCTTACTAATTTGTAACCGGATCTCAGCCCAGGAATCAAGTAAACTTAAAGGGTTTTATGGCTCCATGAATCTCGGGATTGGGGTAGTAAAGGGTAATATTCACAATGAAGAAATCAATACCGATTCTCACTTTGCATTGCATTTTAATGTTGGGTATTTCATCTTCAAGTCTGTCCAGGCAGGAATTACTTTAAATGGTTGGTTGTTTGAACCTTTTGGGGAAATACCTTTTGCATCTAAGGGTGAGGGCATTTCAAATGGGATGGTTCATATCCAGTATTATCCAATTAGAAATAAAAGGTTTTACTTTAAAAGCGCTTACGGATTAAGTGAATATACAAATCTGAGACCAGAGGAGAACTTTTCTTTTTACCATCAATTAGTTTGGCAATCTTACTTCTATTCAAAGCTTCAGATACTTCCGATGGACTTGGTAGCTGATGTTAGGATTTGATCCCTCAAGCGGTGGCAAATCTCGATCTAAACTTTTTTTACTCGTTTTGAAAATGTTTGTTGTTGTCCTCTGTGACAATGCTATCGAAAACGCGATAATAATTCGCTTAAATCTTTGCTACACCTCGAAATAGCAGATCCCTCATAGTAATTTTTAATAAATTTCAAATACCCAAACCTTAACAACTAAGCATAGGATATCCCCTCGGCTTTTATGTAAAAAGTCAGTAACCTTTTAAGTTTTTGAGAATCTGTCACCAGAATCCGTTCTTAATCCCTATGGAAATACTGGATTAAAAATTCTTAACAAGAAAAGTGAAGCCGAAGGGGGATTAACTTCTTACAAAGAAGAATTGGTTTTGGAGAACCGCAATTAATGTTGCGACCGCCCCCCGAAAAGCCTGAATGTGGTGAAATAAAATTCGCTCCAAAATCATGCTTCAAGACTATGTAATTTTTAGGTTGTTGAGACGCATTTCCAATAACTCAAGGTATTTTACTTTCATACCCTTTGACAAGAAACTTGAATTGATAAGCGATTTCCATATTGGAATTGTGGATGATACAGTTTCAAGAACTTTATCAACACTTTTAGTCGTTAATTCACACCTTTCTAATCCATAGTATTTTACAAGCATATTATAGGTTAAATGCTTCTTCTTACCCATTAAGGGTAATGCAATTTCTTCATCAGGTTTCCTATACTCTATGGTAGTATTGAGCAGGTCATAACATGGCGATAACTTAACCTTTCCGCCTTCGGTTATGACAGAGAAATTTTTAAGATGCTGGTCATCATTTCCAATCAGATAATTAAATATGACCAGTTTGAACAGAATTAGCTTTTCGATAGCAGGGAAAGTACAGAAGTTATTAATTAAGCCAACAATCTTTTCCATACTATACTCGTATTTCGTATCCCGACTGAGTCCTGCCAACTGAGCGAAATCTTCAACAGGTACTTTGTCGTTTTGACCTTTCCTGTCAAATCGCTTGATAAAATATGTCAGCGTATTATCCTTTGACCATATTAAGCCATGAAGTGGAATTTCTAAACCAATCTCATTTGCAAGCTTCATTGTGAGGTCTTCATTTTCTGGCATTTCTGTGAAATATTGATGCTGAGGTTTAAGAATATATCTTCCACCTGAATCAACAATGTCGAATTTCTCTTCTTTAATATTTAATCGTGCACTCAGTTTTGGCTGTATACCCTGTATTGACATCTTGGAAGCACGGTTAAAAGCTTCTTTCCTTTGTTCTTCTGCCGTATATTCAAGGTCTTTAAGTGAAGTCAATTCATTTGATAGCAGTTTAAGTCCCGCTTCACTGTAACGGTTATCTCCACAAGGATTATATGTTATAGGGCAGTAATTCATTTTATACTTCTTTTACTGTTACAACACCAACCATGTCATCGCCAACAGCGATTAACTGAGAAAAATAATCATACTTATCAATTTTCTTTAATTTCAATAACCCGTCCAATTGAATTCCTTCTGGTAATAATCCATCAAAAAATGGTGGAAACCTATCGAACATATAGACTTTTTCTTTCAGTGGCATTGTTCTGGATACTTCAAGCCCATCGTAGCCATCAAGGTACTGAAATACATATTCCTTTCCTTGTACAACTTCAGTAAGAATTCCAGCTTCTCTTCCCTTTACATATACTTTAGCCTTTCTCATTTCCTTGCTTTATTAAATTATCCATTAATGGACTTGTTAAAACAATCTTTATATTCAACACCTTCAGGATTTTTCGTAAGGTGTCCAATTGTACGGATTCCTTGCCTTTTTCAATATCGTAAACTACAGTTTTTCCAACTCCTGCAAGCTCTGCTAACTGTACACGGCTTAGTTTGGCTGCCTTTCGATGCAACCTTATCACTTCTGCTAATTCCTGAGATTGTTCCATTGTTTTCCTTTATAGCGGTAAAATTAAGTGTTTTTTTCTAAAATAGCAAGCAATTGGCTTTTATTTACTGTCATGGCAGTAAAATAATGTCATTTCCTATCAAGATTCACAAATAAATCCGACATTTACCGCTAAAGCGGCAAAATTATAACCATACTTATTATTTGTGTAATATTAATTAAGGCTAATCTTTATTTTTCATAAGATGATAAGGATATTTCGTGGATTTAGAAGGAGCAGACACCTACTAATAAGTCCTGTTTTCTTTACATATTGGGACAAACAACAAAATCGATCTTTATATAATATATGTTTATTGATTCCGTCTTAATGTTCTTTATGGGTGTTTCTGACGGATAACCCAAGTTATCCCCACTCCGGCTGACCTATTTTTGTTCCGCCGTAACTGGTTACATGAATATTCCTTCCCGAGATTATAAAATTACCCATAACATTGTTTGTGGTATTCCTGCCATAAAGAGAGTCTGTTGTGAAAGTAAGTTTCACTTCTAAACCGTTCCAGGAATCAACGTCAGATATTTCTGTCACGGTATTATTCACGAAATCCTCATAGGAAACTACCCGCCACATGCCGGCAATGTCAGTGATGGACGGATCATCCTCGAAGTTTCCGTTGACCTGGTCTTTTTCGCAGCCGGAGATGAAAAGGAGAACGCGGATTATTACTGATATTGTTTTCATAGGACAATTATATCAACATTACTCAACTGTAGGATCACCGACCTTTCCCATAAATAATAATGGTCGATCAGACAACATCTTGGTCATGTGTTGGTCATGTGGGCGCCGAGATAATTTGAATAGAGTAAAATTTCTTATGATTTCCGGAGTAAAAAATAAATTGCATCAGAATCGAAAACCGGATTGGCAGTCTGATTTAATAACAGCTCACTATGCAAAAGAATTCTGGTGTGTATACTGAACTGAATAAGAGTAAGATGAACTAAATGTTCATTGAATTGGCAACTTTGCTAAGGTAAGACAAAAACAGGCCTAATTACTTAGTCGTTAATCTGATCAATCCCTGATACAGCGAATAGATAATCCCATTAATATTGTATTAGCCCCTTTAAACAGTTCAGTATTCAATGCAGAAATATCCTGATACCATGCAGACGTTGATGTTTTTCCTGATGAGGTCCAAAAAATTTCATCTGTTCTTCTACCGCCAAATTCCCCGTATGACGCTCGCCCCCCCCCCGGGAGTGCCGAAAATCCACTTGAATTAGTTGCACCGGCATTTGGGCTCTTCCAATAGTCTGTGCCGGGAACCTTCATTTTTCCACCAGCAACCTGAGGGCCACCCAGATATGAAGCCAGGACTGCCCATTCAGAGTTATTGGGGACATGCCACCCCACCGGACAAAGCTTGCCTTTCCCTACTGTATACCAGTTATAGAGCGCGCCGTAGGTGTTTTTATTACTTAGCTCATCATTATTATACCAGCAATAAGCCGGTGTGAAAAGCAAACTCCAGGCTGTATTATCAGATACCAATGGAATGCTTGCCCCGTCATTATATTTGGTTGTTTTCAAGTTTTCAGCCATCCATATCTGTGATCCAATGCCGATGGTCGGGTAAATATTCCCATCTGCATCAGTAACGGTACCTGTCTCTCCTGTTAAATCCGCTGGAGTAGTAAATGATAATTCACCCCCATACGAAGTGCCCGCTTCACCTGTGGCGTAAGCCCTTACGTAATAAGTGGCTTCACTGGTTAGCCCGTCTATTCTGAGCTCAAAGCTTACAAGGTAGGGGTAAAGATCCGCACTTGCCGTACTGTCTGCGATAGTAGGTGAGGGAGATTTGCTCCAGCATACTCCTTTTTCAATCAGTTTGGTACTGCCTGCAGAAATCACCTCTCCGCTGCAAGAGGCAGATATAGGGGTAACAACAATTACATCAGTTGTAATTACCTCAGGCAAAATGGCTTTCTCATTTTTACAGTCAGTCATTATTACGATGAAGAGTACTGTTGCACAGAACATGAAGGATGCAAACCTGTTTTTTGAGACTTTCATTTTATTACGGTTTATTATTACAATAGTCAGTTAAATGTTGATATAAATATTTGAAAAATCAATAAAATAATCATTGAATAATTTGGTTGAGTCCCTGGCAGTCAGTAACTTAATAGATTAACCAAATCCATACCAAGTTATGACTACCAGGGAACAGAAACCTTATGACACATTCATTTCCAGTATGATAGACAAATTGCCTAATGTTAATCAATGGAGAAGGACGTTTCTTATGGAAACTCTCATCTTGTTTTTGTCTATTCGTAGATGAATCAATTTCTTCCGGCTTGCAAGGTATGGAAAATATAAGGAACAGCGATATCGTCAGCAGTTTGAAAAGCGCTTTGATTTACTGGCCTTCAACAAAGAGCTCACCTTATCGCAGGGGAGCGGAGATACGCAATTGCCTTTGATCCAAGCTATGTGTCAAAATCCGGGAAAGAGAATCTTGGTGTCGGCTGGTATTGGTCACGGTGTGCCAGCAGGGCTAAATGAGGTCTGGAAATTGGTGGCTTAGCTGCCATTAATATTGATAATCATACCGCTTTTCACCTTGAAGCTGTTCAAACACTTAACTCCGATGATCAAAACCTTTCTGATTGGTATGCAGGGGTAATATCCGAAAGTAAAGACACCTTAAAATCTATATCAAAATACCTGGTTGCCGATGCATGGTTCTCCAAAAAGTCTTTTGCGGATCAGATGATCTCATCAGGCATGCATCTGGTCAGCAGACTCAGAGATGATGCAGACCTGAGATATCTTTGCACTGAAATCCCGACCAGGAAAAGAGGCAGGCCAAGCAAATACATCGGGAAGATCAACATTGACAATATTGACAGAGACTACTTCACTTATATATCCAGGGATGAGGAGTCAACTATATACGCAGGAAAAGTCTATTCCAAAGCCCTCAAACGTGATATAATGCTGGTTCATGTCACATACTCCAAAACAAACGGGAAAGATGCCCGAAAGCTCTATTTCTTCACCGACATTTCAATGGATCCCAATGATGTGCTGCTTTATTTTCGTAGCCGTTTCCAGATCGAATTCCTTTATCGCGATGGGAAACAACATACCGGACTCAATGACTCACAAGCCAGAAGTGAAAACAAACTCCATTTTCAATTCAATGCCTCTCTAACTTCCATTAACATTGGTAAGGCAATACATTGGTTGAGCATACCTAAAGAAGAGAGAGGAACATTTTCTATGGAAGATATTAAAACAATGAATCACAGTATATTAATGTTAAACCGATTTTTTGACGTGTTCGGTATTTACCCATACTCTGCAAAAAATAAGAAATATGTCAAAGAACTTATATTATACGGCACTATGGCTGCTTAAAACTTTAACGAACTATTGTTATTATACGTAATCCCACTATAAATAATTCTGTTTTTTAAAATAATTTCATGTTTATTACAAAAAAATCGCATTCTGGTTCATTTAATTCTCCTGCTAATGACTTATTCTTACTTTATAAGAAAAGTCTCTTCCATTATATCTCAGCCTGATGTAATAATATCCGGCCTTCCAGCTGGCGGTATTAATTGTGTTTTCCTTAAAAAACTCATTTAGTTTGTATTTTGAATTAAAATTCAAATCAAAAATCTCGAGAGATTTATCATTTGCATTAAGGTCGAAATTATCTTTGAAAAGGATAGTAAAGCTATTCGAAGCAGGGTTTGGATAAACTACCAGGTACTCACCACAATTATCTTCACTGAAATATTGAGTTTTAATTTTTACACTGCTTGTAGTGTTACAGCATGTTTTTGCATAAACTTCCACGGTACCCCATGGCTGGGAACCGGTATTTACCGATACATAATTACTGTAGCTATAGTATTGAGTCCAGGCCTGGGGTGTAGTCCAGCTATAATCGCTTGTGGGACAGTTGCTGCTGTTGTTAAGATAGATATAATAAGTCGAATTTGGACATAAAAACCATATTCCGGATATTTTAGGCGGAGTATGACCGTAAGAATCTTCAACCGAAGTTGAAATTTCAGAAGGATCCGGGCCATTAATTATGAATGTTTTAGAGTATTGCTTTGTCCAGGAGGTACCAGTTTCATGAATTGTAAAAGTAATATAGCATGTTTTCATAATCTCTTCAGCTTTTGGAGTAATAAAAGCAGTAGCTCCAGTTCCACTGGTAGAATCGTCAAAATAATTTGAGGGACTAACAGACCATGAAACGGTAAATCCCGATGGCAGACTATCTATTTCAAAGGTAGCTCCTGATGAACAGATGTGATCATTCAAACATGTTATTGTCGGGGAAGCCGGATTATAATGTTCAGTTAAAGAAATAACGTTGGGATCATCATCATTATAATCTATTTTGTTTGGTCCACTAGTCAAAGAAGAGGGTTTTGGACCAATACCCCAGTTATAAAAACCGTCTAAGTCAAAATCGTCATAAAACCTGTTATCAAAAATATCACATTCATCGCCGGTGCAATTAATTTCTACTCCGAGAGTGTCGGGTATAATATAGTAAAATGTTGGTCCGTATTCAAAGATATCAAATTCGTGATATAATAATGATGAATCCCCTGGCCAGCTATCTTTTACCTGCCACATGATATTTGAAGCCCCTGCTTTCCAGCCAACAATTAAAACTGTATGGGGTGTACCTGGATCACCATGATAGACGCCACTAAAATCGGGATCCAGGCTTGCAATAAGTGGACCGTGATATATAATTACTCGTTTTAGACTGTCACTGTTCCAAGGAGTTATTTGGTGGTATCCTGGAATTTTTACACGATAATCAGCAGTTCCTGTATAACAACTGTCACGGTAATAACAAGGAGGATTACTACCCTCGTTTGGAGTGGTTGGAAAGGGTAATGTGGCATCATCAATTACACCATCAGACTTAAAAAAATCTAATGAAGCTGTCAGGCCGGCAGGAACACATCCTGCAAGCCTGGGAATGCACTTCGAATAAATGTAACTTTCTGATAAATCTAAACTTGCACAGTTTTTATTGAAATAGATCTGCACCATCGCTTCAACCGCTGAAACTGATGCAAATATATTACAAGTCCCCTGCTGCTTTTGATCTTTTGGCGAAGAAATATAATTGAACTTGTTATCAATATTTGTCGTATAATGACGATTAGTCCAGGAGAATTCAGATGGCTGAGAATTCAGGGACAGTTGCAAAAGGAAAAGCATATATATAAATAAAATCTTTTTCATAGTTAAGGATTGTTAGTATGTTTTGACTACAATATGATTTCCAGTTATTATCATAAACTACGTACACTTAGTATTCCCGATTCTGGTGGGTAAGATCAGCGTAATATTACCTATTCAGGTAAATCAAGGTTTTATACGTATGAAGGCAAATACTGTTACCCTGTTTTTCGATATTTTTTCAACTTTTTTAAAAAAGCTTCACTTTCTGATACTTACGCTGGATCAAAATGCTGTATGATATTGTTTGTCATTTATATAATGATGCTTTTAGATCAACAGCAATTCATACAGATTTTTAGAAGTGGAAAATCTCTGCGGTAATAGAATTTTATTATATGACCTAATGAGAAATAACAGCTGTGTGATGACCTTATTTATATCGCCATTTCAGTATGAAGACTCGTAGTTGTAAGTTCATTACAGCCAGGGATACCATAATATGACCAAAGAACTTGATCATCCATTCCAAAGTCAATTCCTGCTCTTATTTTCAAAGGTCTTAAAGTAATTTGACCCATTATTTCGGCTAAATCCTTTGTAACAAATTGTGTTAGAATCGACGTAGCATTTAGTGCATTGATTATAGCATCATTTTCCTTACGATTACGTCTTACGAACTGAAGAAATATTCCATCACCTTGTAATCTATGTACATGTCCTCCAAACTGGTTTGACACCTGAATTGCTAAGGTTAATAATGAGTCCTTGATCAAGCGAACTTCAAGAAGCGAATACTTTTCTATAACTGTTGCACAGAACATGAAGGATGCAAACCTGTTTTTTGAGACTTTCATTTTATTACGGTTTATTATTACAATAGTTCGTTAAATGCAAGCTATGTGTCAAAATCCGGCACACCGTCGTTAAAGGCCAACCCTCATCACAGAGGCTTTAAGTTCAAACGATCAACCGCAATAAACCGCTCATCTGTACGTTGTTGAACTTATAGTAAACTTATGCATCATAATTGTTAAATATAGCCTCAAGATAACCTTCTGGATTGTGCAGCTATAACAAAGAAACTAAAACCGAAAGGATATGAAATCAAGAAACAAATTTATAGGGCTTTTAATTTTGTGGTTATTAACTCTTGCCCTACTTAATGATTCTATTGGGCAGGGAAAAGGAAAAGGAGGACCGCCCCCCTGGGCACCTGCTCACGGCTATAATGCTAAGACCCGACACGTTTACTTCCCTGATCAAAACTTTTATTTTGATGTGGAAAAGAACGTATATATTTACTTAAATGGTGGTAATTGGCAAGTGGGCGTAAAGCTACCTTTAATATATGCCGGGATTGACCTGAAAAGTGCAACTAAAGTAGAATTGGAACTCAACACCGATACACCCCAAAAATACAATGCTGACCACAAGGTTAAATACAAAGTTAAAGCCAATAACGGGCAAGGGAAAGTAAAAACAATTAATAATCCAAAAGGGAAAAAGAAATGATCCAGATATTGTCCTCTGCTGAGATACTGGTGGCTTTGTTATTCAATTTTATTCAGAATTATTTTATAATATTTCCGATATTTGATTTCAGTAGTATTTCCGCTTTCACTAATAAGGATCTGACATAGTATTTTAACCTAAGATTTAAACCATTCAATATGAAGTTTATAATAAGGATTTCTCTTTTCTTGATGCTAATCTTTGTTTTTTCCATTAATAATAGTTGC
>Ga0075321_1000029_pt1 | contig 11275 bp, 8 predicted proteins | sample MayberryNW_Catta_6_FD_120083 | JGI IMG/M metagenome (GOLD analysis project Ga0075321, IMG submission 120083) | Natural and restored wetland microbial communities from the San Francisco Bay, California, USA, that impact long-term carbon... | ecosystem: Environmental > Terrestrial > Soil > Wetlands... | reverse complement strand
TGATAAGATAATTTACAGGAAACCATATTGGGCCGCGCCAGTTCGAATTGCTACCGAATATTTCAGTTGTTGATTCACCGGGAGTATAAAACAAAGAATATATGTTATCATTGATTTCAACATGGTAACCGTCAGAATGTTTTTTTGATACAGAGCGGATGCCAAAGGGCGACAGGAACTCCTCCTCATCAAGTACTGCGGCCAGAAGGGCTTTCAGCTTTTCAATATGAATAAGGGAGATAAGCCTGTCGCTATCCTTATTATCTTCTTTCTGAATAACGGACTCGTATAATCCTCTCTCTTTACAATAATTGCGATACCAGTCAATTCCTCTTTTGAATTCATTCATCCTGTTCAGCAGATACCCTGGCAGGTGAAGCGTGGCAAAAAATGATGTCAGGCCAACAATTGAACGGACTTTTAATGGAATTCTTTTCCCGCCGGGGAACTTCAGAACGTCATAAAAAAAGCCCTGCTCCTCATCCCAGAGGCCATTAGTATTTAATGCTTCGGCTATCAGGGCATATTGCTCAAAATACTTAAGGGTAACGTCCTGAAAAGAATCATCATACCGCGCAATTTCCAGGGCCATTTCAAGCATGTATGTTGCGAACATTCCCATCCAGCAGGTTCCGTCGGCCTGCTCCAGGATGCATCCCTCCTGCATCATCGAGTTCCGGTCAAGTACTCCGATATTATCAAGTCCGAGGAAGCCTCCCTCAAAAACATAATTTTCCTCGGCATCCTTCTGATTGGCCCACCAGGTAAAATATATTGTCAGTTTCTGGAAAATGCGCTTCAGAAAATCAATATCACCGGTACCGGTACTGTTTTTTTCGATTTCATAAACACGCATAGCTGCCCAGGCCTGAACGGGAGGATTGACATCGCTGAAACTCCACTCATAGGCAGGTATCTGTCCGTTAGGATGCATGTACCATTCCCTGTTTATAAGAATAAGCTGCTGCTTTGAAAACTCGGGATCAATATAAGCGGTGACTATCACCTGAAATGCCAGATCCCAGGAGGCGTACCATGGAAATTCCCATTTATCGGGAACCAAAATTACATCACGGTTATAAAGATGTTTCCAGGTACTGTTTCTTCCTGCCAGTCTCTCAACCGGTGGAGTCGGCTCACCCTTATCGCCGCGAAGCCATTCCCTGACTTCATAATAATAATACTGCTTGTTCCAGAGCATACCCGAAAAGGCAAGCCTTGCAAGAAGTTTCTCCTCTGAGGAAAGATTTGAATTCAGAATTCCGTCGTAAAAATCATCTGCCTCTGTTTTTGCCCTGACAAAGGCCTCCTCATACTCATCATCCAGCGGATTCTTAAGGCCTTCCTTCCTTGAGATCCGTAGACGAAATCTGGCTTTATCGCCCGGCAGTATATCCTTACTGTAAACAGGGGAAAATTTTGTTCCTTTCTCAACTCCTTCAAAAATTGAAAAGTCATTGTTAATAATTGCATTATGAAACGAATCCTTTAAAAGGTTCATTTTGTTGGGAGTACCTGAAAACTTTTCATAATTGGTCTCATTTTCAGTGAACAGCAAACGTTCTGCGCTATCGAAGTACAAATAATATTTTCCGATGGCAGGGTGAACGGCACAAACATAAACCTGGCCGTCATTGTTCTTCTCCAGGGATATTTCCGGCTTGCCGGGAATAAGGTCAGGAGACCACTGCCTGCGGAACCAGAGTGTGGGCAACACTTTCAGGAATGCCTGCTTCGTTCCTTCATTTCTTGCTTCAATCAGAATACAAATATCTTCAGGGTCGATTTTTGCATAAGTAATTGTAATATCAAAGTAGTTCCCGTCATTAAAAATCCCTGTATCAAGAAGTTCATATTCTTCTTCATGAATGGATCTTTTCCTGTTTTCTGTCAGCAATTCGTCGTATGGGAAAGGACTTTGCGGGTATTTGTACAGATACTGCATGTACGAGTGTGAGGGAGTATTGTCAAGATAGTAGTAAAGCTCTTTCACATCTTCGCCATGATTACCTTCAGGATTTGACAGACCGAACAATCTTTCCTTCAGTATGGGATCCTTTCCGTTCCAGAATGCCGGAGCAAAGCATAGCTGGCTCTGGGAATCGGAAATTCCTGCCAATCCGTCTTCACCCCACCTGTATGCTTTTGAACGGGCAAGATCGTGAGGCAGATAACCCCACGCATTTCCATCACTGCTGTAATCCTCTCTTACGGTACCCCACTGACGTTCACTTAAATAGGGCCCCCACACGGCAGTGGGAAGTTTATTTTTTTTCAGTTCTTCGAGCCGCAACAGCTCGGCACTTCTTTTCTTATTCATCCTGGCTGCCTTCCGTTAATTAATTCTGGTCTGTTTCAACCATTTGTTGAAAATCCGGGATAGAGGGTCATGCCTCCGTCCACGAAAAGGGTGGTACCGTGAACGTAGTCACTTTCGTCAGATGCCAGCCATACGGCGGCTTTTGCTATATCAATGGGTTCGCCCACACGGCCGTAAGGGATCAGTTTAAGTAATTTTGCCTCAGCTTCCGGTGTGCTCCAGGCCTTAAAATTTATAGGGGTTTTAATTGCTCCGGGAGCAATGCTGTTAATTCGAATTTTATGAGGGCCCAGCTCCTGAGCCATGGATTCCATCAGCATTTTTATTCCTCCCTTGGATGTAGCATAATTTACATGTCCTGCCCATGGTATGACCTCATGAACCGAACTCATGCAGATTATTTTACCGAGTGAGCCTGACCTGCCGGGAACAAGTCCCCTTCTCAGGAACTCCGCAACCGCTTCCCTGGAGCACAAAAACTGGCCGGTAAGATTTACATTAATAACCTTCTGCCATTCCTGCAATGTCATTTCCACAAAAGCAGCATCTTTCTGAATGCCTGCATTATTGACAAGTATGTCAATCGTTCCGAAAGCGCTGAACATCTGACTGAACATAGCCTTCACCTGCTCTTCGTCACTCACATCGGCTTTAGAGGCAATTGCAGTCCCCCCGAAAGATTTGATTTCTTCAAGCAATGCCTTTGTAGCATCTTCGTCCGATATGTAATTTATCACAACCCTGGCACCCTCCCTGGCCATTTCGGTTGCAACTGCCATGCCGATTCCCGAGTTGGCACCGGTAACCAGGGCTGACTGTCCCTGTAACCTCTGAACCTGGTTCATCTCAATATATAGATTTTGGTTTATTTTTCTTCCTCAAATATTAAACAATCAACTTTCAGCAATGTTCCTGATAATGTTTCTATTAACCATCAGCAAAATGCCGGGGCGGACATGGATCAATTCAGAATTTGATTAAGCGGCCTGCCGGTGGATTCGAATGTGCAAAGAATATCCCGGCCAATCTCTGAATCCGGAGAATCATGCCGAAGCGCCAGGGTATCTGTTAACTGAATATTTTAGAATAAGGGATCCCTGCTCATTAACCCTGTCGCAGCTTATCAGCCGTAAGCTGATATCAAGCGGTATCTCCCTGACGAAGCTTCCGCCGGTGCCGAAAATTTTTGGTTCGATTGTCAGCCATATTTCATCAACAAGATTATCCTTCAGGAACGAGGTTGCGACAGCCGGACCTCCGACAAGTGTCATGAGACTGTACCCTTCCTTTGTGAAACGGTCCGCCAGTTGAGCTGGTGTGTTGTCCGAAAACTCGATTCTGCCAGGGATTTCATATTTCTTATAATCGGAAGGATGACCACTCATAACCACAACCAGATGCTTGTCTGATGGTTTCAGGGGATCAGCCAGAAAGGTGTTGCTCCCGATAATGATAAGCGCGGAACTCTTAAGCAGTTCTGTAAAGTATTTCTGGTCAGCTTCGGATGACCAGGATCTTACGAACGGGTCGCCCCATTTAGTTACTTTACCGTCAAGGGTTGAAACGAATACAAGAATTACCTTCATTTCAAAATAGGGTTGCCTTCATTCATAATAAGGTTGCCTTCATTCATAACAGGATTACCTTCATTCAAAACAGGGTTGCCTTCATTCAAATATGAGCCTTTGTTCAGTCAATATCTGCCTAAAAGGTTTCCGGCCATTTATGACCCTGGTCTGATAAAAGCCTGTATGCAGATTCCGGTCCCCACGAGCCTGCCGGGTAGTTGGGAAAATCACCGGGTTTACTGCTGCTCCAGGCTTCCATGACAGGTGTAAGTATCTTCCAGGCTGCTTCGACCTGGTCGGCCCTCATGAATTCGGTGGCATCATTCATCATCAGGTCCCACAGCAACGTCTCGTAGGCATCCGGAAAAGGTCCCGGAAAGCTCTCCCTGTAATTGAAGCGCATATCGACAGGGGTCAGGATTACCTGTGGTCCGGGCTGTTTTGCCTGGAATCGCAGAACAATTCCCTCATCCGGTTGTATATGCATGATAATTCTGGCTGTTTTCCAGTCGTGCGTCGCTTCGGGCGGGAAGGACTGGTGGGGAACTGTAAGGAACTGGATAACAATCTCCGAGGCATGCTTTGCAAGCCGCTTGCCTGTCCGCAGGTAGAACGGTACATCCTGCCACCGCCAGTTATCAACAAACAATTTCAGCGCAACGAATGTTTCTGTCACGGATTCGTGCGACACACCTTCTTCCTCACGATAACCAGCAACCTTTATACCGTTGACAGTTCCGCTGCCGTATTGTCCCCTGACAACATATTTTTCAACCTCCTCTGATCTTACAGGTCTTAGAGCATGTAAGACATCCACCTTCTTGTTGCGGATCTCATCCGCATCGAAGGAAACCATTGGTTCCATGGCTACAAGGCACAGGAGCTGCATAAGGTGATTCTGGACCATATCGCGCAATGCTCCTGCCTTTTCATAATATTCCCCGCGATGCCCCACTCCGAGGTCTTCTGCAACCGTGATCGCCACATAGCTCACGTATCGCCGGTTCCATATTGGCTCAAAAAGAGGATTTGCAAATCTGAAGGCAAGAATGTTCTGCACGGTCTCCTTCCCGAGATAATGATCAATCCTGAAGATCTGCGATTCATTGAAATTCTCTGTAAAGGTTCTGTTGAGCTCCATAGCTGATTCAAGACCTGATCCTACCGGCTTTTCAACTACCAGCCGCGTTCTCTTCCTGTCGTTCGATAAACCTGCTTTACCAAGGTATTCGGATATGCTTCCAAACATTGAAGGGGGAGTGGCCATATAAAATACTTTCTGGATCTTTGAATTAAGTTCCGTTTCGAGCCTGATGCAATGCTCTTTCACTGAAGTATAAGTGCCTATGTCCAGGAAATCTCCCTGGTGGTAAAATATATTCCCTGCAAACTGGTCCCACTTTTCTGAGGCTGATCTGCCGCTTCTTGAGAATTTACTGACCCCGTCGAAGAACCTGTCTCTGAGTTGTTCATCATTCATTGCTTCCCGGTCAATCGCAATGATTAAAAAATTTCCCCGACGGGATGGTTCAAGGGAAAGATCAAAAAGGGCAGGTACCAACTTGCGCCATGCAAGATCACCTGCCCCGCCAAAAATGACAAACACAACTGGTTCCATTAATAATTTTTTCAGACTGTATCTGAATTCAAAACAAATTATCAGCCAGGTAGTTCGTTTTTAAAAGTAAAATAACCGGCTCCAGCCTCTGATTTATTTGTTTTTGTCGCCAATGTTGTATTCAATGCCGAGAAACACTCCGCGCCTGGGACCGGGTACATACCCAATTGTTCTGGCCCCGTATGATGATTTGGAAACCCTCACAGCATAAAGATTATTTGACAGGTTCAATACATTGAGCCAGACATTGAATCCCCTGATTTTATAGCCCGATCTCAGATTGATGAGGCTGTACCCTTTGTATTCGGCTGTATTCATCTCGTCGATCCAGTATTTTCCGAACCTTTCCCATTCAACACTTATTCTGAAATTCTTAAGGAATGAAGGTCTCAATGTGATCTCTGAATTGGCGACAAATTTGGGAGCCAGCGACATATAATTTCCACTGTAGTCATTATCCTGGTTTACATACCCCAGAAACTTATGGAGCGAATTTGCGGAATTAAGTCGTAAATCTACCTGGTCGGAAAGAGTATACCTTATAGAATATTCAATACCCTGGTGACGTGTACTTCCGGCTGACTGGTTTTGACTCGTCCCGTCAGGCAGGATAACCATTACAATTTCATTTTTCCCGTCTGAACGATAGGCACTTAAGTCAATATAACCTTTATGGTCCGCGAAGCTCAGCCAGCCTCCAACCTCAAAATTATTGTAATTTGAAGGTTTGAGCAGAGGTACGGTAACAGCTTTGTACAACTGTGAGAACATCGGAGGAGCAAATCCTACACTGTAATTTCCGTAGAATCCTGTATTTGGGTTCAGATTAAAATTAACCCCAAGTTTCGGACTGATGTGATCAAAAGTGTTTTTTTCATCAGGAGCTCCGGAGATTGCAGTCGAAGGCAGATTGTTCCTGTAATTGTAATCGAGCCTGTCGTACCTGAGCGCTGTGGTAATCTTCAGTTTTTTTACCGGTGACATTTCAAATAGAAGGTATCCGGCTGAATTGAACAGATCAGCATTAAAATCCTGAACAAAGGTATCCGTCAATGCGTAATCTGTATATAGCTCCCCTTCACGTGTCACATCGATCGATTTGCTCAGGTAGTTGTAAGGTGTTATGTCAGCGCTCACACCAGCAATCAGTTGCGCATTCAGGAAGTTGAATCCATGGTGGTGCTGGACAAGCACCCCGTAGCTGTGGTAACCTGACTCTATATATTCTCCTTTAAACCGGGCGGGCGGGGGTCCGCCGTATACACGCTGGATATAATACGTAGGTATCTGATCTTCAAAGCTGTAACGGTAGTGCAAAGTAAGAAATGTTTTGTCGGTTTCACTCCAGTCCCTGTCAATGCGAGCGCTTGACCTTACTGTTGTAAGATCGTTATAGCAAAATGTGTACTGGTTATACCTGTCATTTGTAAAAAAGAGGGCGCTGTCGAGACTTCCGGAAAGGTTGGCATTGTGACGCAGAAAATTTACTGAGGTTGTCAGCCTTGTGTTTTGATTTAAGGAATAGACACCCTTTAAATGCACTGCTATTTTCCAGAAATCACAAAAGTCGCGGTAAGAATCGGAGCATGAAGCCGCATAACCGCCTGCAAACAAACCAAGCCTCCCGAAGGTATTGCCTGCTTCCAGGTCGATCCTTTTATACCCCATATCGTTGACCTGAAGCGAGATCCCGGCAGTGGGAGTGAGGGAGGGCTTTTTCGTAATGAAGTTCAGCGTTCCCCCTATCGCCTCACTTCCGTAAATCGACGATGCCGGACCTCGCAAAACTTCTATGGTTTTTATTGCGGCCATATTAATCTCCTTCATATTGCTTGAGCTCGCAATCGTTGTCGGATTGATGGGTATCTCGTCTTCGAGCGTGACAAGCTGGGTCCGGATAAACGACAGAGGCTGCCGGATACTTACTGAGGCATTTTCGCAGCCAAAATCAGAGATATAAAGGCCACTCACTTTACCGAGCAAATGTGATATTTCAGTGGCTTTGGTTTCCTCCAGCACTTTCGGTGAAAGAAGGCTGATTGCTATGGGTGCATTATCCCTGGTTTGATTCTCCCGCCGGGCAGAGACTATAACCTGATTGAGTTCATTGGAGGATTGTTCCATACGGATGTTCATTAAACCCGGGTCAACCTTTAGCTTTGTGGTCTTATATCCAACAAACGTAACAATAATGGAATCAATAACTTTGTCCGAAACAAGCACAAATTGGCTGTTCATATCGGCAATTGCAACCTGGCTCATATCAGTAGTTGAAATGTACGCACCGGGCAAACCCTCATGTGTTCCTGCATCTCTGATTGTGCCTTCAACCCTGAACTGGCTGAAGGATTGACTGATAGCAAGAATTAAGGATAGTATGAGCAGAACTGATTTTTTCATTCCTGAGTTTTTTTTACTTGTTGATAATTAATTTATGAGACAGGCGGGTGATTTGATAATCTTAAGTTTCTGAACTTTCTGATTATCAGTACCCCTGTCATTACTAACAGCGGAGTTGCAGCTGCGGCACACCTGTAACAATTCCCGCAGGAACCGCCGCAGGTGTTTAACAACGCAGCAGGTAAGGCTAATGAGGTTCCAAGGAGACCGAACCTGATTTTACTATATCCCTTTCTGATATAAGTTCTTCCTTTTGATATGATATCGCTTCTTTTTGACATTTCTCAATACATATTTTACATGGAATACATGAGAGTTGATTTATTACCACACTATTATCAGGTTTCTTTTCTATTGCCCACATGGGACAATCCTTGATACACTTGCCGCATGAGTTGCATTTTGACATATCGATCCTGATCCGCTTCATGAACCTGAATTTCGAACCGGCCCAGTTGAAAACCGAATCGATGGCACCGATAGGGCACAGAAAATTGCAGTACGCCCTGCCTCCTGCGGCAAAAACACCCAGAAGGACAAGCAGTGTAAGATTGGTTATTCCACCGAAGCCTGCAAGGAGAAGGCGGCTTGAAGGATCAACGACTGAGCCGAAAATTGAAGAAACCACTGAGAAATTGCAGTAGTTGCAGCAGAGGCCACCGACTCCCAGTAGCGGAAGAAACAAAAAGGCTGCAAGATAACTGTATCTGACAGCAGGAGCAGAGATCCATCTGTAATTTATCTTCAGCTTCCCGGGAACAGCCTTACTTCCTATTTCCGTTACCCCACCTATCGGACAGACATGTGAGCACCAGAACCTTCCGAGAAAGAAAGAGACCGCAAAGATCCCTGAAAGCAAGATGAGCCCTATAAAAAGTGTCTTTGACATCCTCGAAAAATCCTGAAAATCCAGCAGCATTCTCATGCAGAAAGGAGAACCACAAATACTTAGCGATCCGAAAAATCGGGGAATAAGGGCCAGGGGAGGAAGAAAAGCAAAAGCACTCAGGGCTATCAGAAAGTATCTTTTCTTTTGACTTGTAATTTGCATGACATTAATTCTTAATTGTTTTCATCATAATATAATTTTGATTTCATTGGTATAATAGCCTGCCCCGCTTCGGCAGGGGAACCGCACATGGTTGAAATTATATTCATAAGTGTTTGTGATTCCAGGCAACCATGCGGGTTTCATTGGACAATATGGTCAGTGACATGAAGGATTTCCCGTTTCCGTTCCTGCAGTCCGGGCACCAGGGGGTGCAGTATGCGTGCCGTGATGTTCAGGATAGGGTCTCCGGACCGCTTTCGAAATATTGAAATTATCAAGCTCTGTAAACGATACAGGGATCGATAATACCGGTTTGCCGGATTCCAGATCATAAAAGTTCAATTTATGGTGCGAAGACTGGCTAATCCTTTCCTTAGGCCTTATTGACACTATCAATGCAAACTTTTCCAATGGCAGAATATCCCTTATGGTATCATTTGTAAATTGATGAAAATGGTGGTAACCCATCTCCGGTTCAGGAGGATACCTTGACAGGATCTTATAGTCAATTTTGTTTTCACCCTCCAGCACTATCCTGAAACCTCCCCTGTACAGCGGTATCACTGTCCCGGTAACAAGTATCACGTAATTGTCCTGGTTCAGTCCGAGGAGAACAGGGTGGGTTGCCATACCACCTTCATTCGACAGCATCGAAACCGAATGCCCGAATCCCGGAGGGGTGTACATCGCTGCAACAGTACATATAGCCAGTGTCACAGCAACTGTTATTATGATTGTGAGTAACTTTCTTTTCATTTGAATTATGGAAATTAATTTATCCTGTTTAACTAATAGAATTGCAATGATTGTCCGTCTAAAACAGGATGACCTGTTAAAGCATGGCTTTAAATTCACTTCTCTACATATATAAGAATGCAGTGAATGCACACTATATGCCAGGGAAGAGCAGTTCTAAAAAATCAGCCGGAAATCTGTGCCGGATTATGATGGCACCAATAATAAGCTTGAGATAACAATCCTTGTTTAAATGCTGTTGTTTTTCGGCGGATGAAAGATATCCTTAAAGAAGTCGGATTGGGGTGACTCTTTGGGGTAAAAACCCTTATTGTCGGTTTCAACAGGAAACAGATCTGTTAAATCACACTCCTCTGAGTCGCAGATAAAACTAAATTCCGTCGGTTCATTTCTCTGGGAGGGCTGATTTGATTCGTTATCCCCGGATTTCTCGAGTTCTTTTTTCAACCAGCATTTCCCGTTGCATTCATTGTGGGAGTTATTCCTCTGAACGCACAGCTTTGTTGCAATATATTTGTGATTTATTCTGAACGAGAGCACGATCCAGACTTTACTGACTGACTGGACAAGCATCAAAGAAACGAATAATATGGCAGTAAAATGCTTCAAAATGGGTAGTCCGGGTGCTTGTTGAATCAAAGCTATGCCTAAATTCCTTTGTGGGCATTAAAAACAGATTAAGATGGAATTAATTATCAATTAACTGATTGCGATGAAGAATCTTCTGAAATTTCTCAGGTAATCATTCATGGTATACTGATCGGGATTATCCTTAATTTTACAGAAGCGAAAAGCAGCAGCTTTTATTTTCAGCTCCTGTAACAAATTGATTTTTGGATACAATTCTTTTATGCTTATATAGCCGCATCATGTCATCGAAAAGGATAAAGAAAATGCCGGGGCTGGTCAGGTTTCTGATTTTTGACCGGATGACAGGGATAACGCTTGCCCCCTTTGGGATATTCATCAGAGAAAGCCACATACAGGATACCCGGATTGTCAATCATGAACTGATTCACTGGAAGCAGCAAGCCGAGATGTTCTTTATATTTTTTTATATCTGGTATGTTGCTGAATGGCTGGTACGGATACCAGCAAAGGGCAGGAGGGGAGCTTACAGGTCAATAAGCTTCGAAAGGGAGGCTCACGAAAAAGACGGTGACAAAGACTACCTTCATGAGCGGAGGCGATATGCATGGATCAACTATTTGTGGGGGGCTAAGGGCTGAGGGCTGACAGAGGGCCTGAGGTAATGGGCGCTTTACGCTGGGCGACTGGTGACGCAGAAGATTGAAATGCCAGTTAGAAATGTTCCTGCACACGATAAGGGGATCCCTCTTCCACCAACCGATGAAGTATTAGATCATAACGTGTGAAAGGGTGGTTGTCTGAATTCGGGATGGGAAAACCCGAACCTGCGAGAATTTGACGACTGAGGGATCCCCAGGTCATAAACGAACATCAGTAGCGCAGAGCGCAGGATTGAGCTCTCCTTGGTCGGTTCAGCAAGTCAGGCTGCAACAAAAACATTTCCAAGATATTTGCCTTTGATGCGTTCTTAG
>Ga0075321_1000028_pt1 | contig 11519 bp, 8 predicted proteins | sample MayberryNW_Catta_6_FD_120083 | JGI IMG/M metagenome (GOLD analysis project Ga0075321, IMG submission 120083) | Natural and restored wetland microbial communities from the San Francisco Bay, California, USA, that impact long-term carbon... | ecosystem: Environmental > Terrestrial > Soil > Wetlands... | reverse complement strand
TTAAGAAAATTGTTCAGGGACCGCTTTGAGTCATAATCATCATCACAGACAACCGCAACTGAACCTGATTTTCGCCTGTCATAGATTTCTTCAATCAGAGCCTCCGACTGCTGAAGGTCATTTGGGACACAGTTAAAAAACCATGGTACGAATGCCTGGGATAATGTCGGGTCTCCGGCCCATGCAGATACGAAAACCACTGTGGATTTGGTGGCAGCCTGTTCAACCAGATGAGCATTACGGCCGTCATGTGATCCGAGAAGAGCCCATACCTTTTCTTCAAAAATCAGATTCACTGCCTGTTTGGACCCGGTACCCCAGGGACCTTCCATTGTCCTTGAAATCAATCTGAAAGGTTTACCATTCAACCCGCCATTTTCATTTGCAATTCTTACTGCAAGTTCTGCACCCTGAATTGCTGACAATGATTTTATACCGGGAACGAGTAATCCTATGCGGACCTCCTCATCCGGACCCTCAAAGCTTGCCGAGGCTCTCAAACCGGGAAAACAGGTGCCGAGAACCAGGAAAATCACGACCGGCCTCAGAAATACATCGATTGATCTCATGTAATGAATAGTAGACTCAAGATTATATCTTTTTAAACCTGACTTACGGCAATGAGATTTCTCTTCCGATTGCCAGGGCTATTTTCTTAAGGCCTGTCATCATTTCATTAAATTCGGGGAGGCTGAGTGACTGGTACCCATCGCATAATGCTTCCTCCGGTCTGTGATGTACTTCTATTATGAGTCCGTCAGCCCCGACTGCCACCGCCGCATTTGCCATTGCCGGCACCATCCATCGCAAACCGGTCCCGTGGCTCGGATCCACTATAACCGGAAGATGACTGAGCCGTTTCAGCATAGGTACGGCGCTGAGATCCAGGGTATTTCTGGTAGAGGCTTCAAAAGTACGGATACCGCGTTCACAAAGAATGACCTGTTCATTCCCCTGATTCAGGATATATTCTGCAGCAAGAAGGAATTCCTCGATCGTTGCCATCATTCCTCTCTTGAGTAAAACAGGTTTACGGCATAATCCGGCTTCTTTCAGCAGAGGGTAATTCTGCATGTTACGTGAGCCGATCTGCAGTATGTCAGTATACTCAGCAACGATTTCAACTTTCCTGGTATCCATAACTTCGGTCACTACCGGAATGCCAAACTCTTCCCGCACCATTCTGAGGAGTTTTAAGCCTTCTTCTCCCATTCCCTGAAAATTATATGGCGACGAGCGTGGTTTAAAAGCACCGCCCCTGAGGATTCGTGCCCCGGCCTTTTTCACCCCCCTGGCGGTTTCAAAAAGCTGCTCCCGACTCTCAACAGCGCAAGGTCCTGCAATTATAACAACCGGGAGGCTCCCGAATTCTGTCTCTCCAACCTTCACTACCGTTGACGCGGATTTTGTACTTCGGCTAACCTTTGAAGGGACCGGGAAAGCAGAATTTGCCGGCTGCTGGTATGAAATTGTATCCATTTTATTTCCCCCCGAAAATTAGTAACCAATATTAGCTTTCTTATAAATTTTGTCGTCCTTCACATATGGAGGGGCAGGGTGAAATTCAAACTTGCCATTTTTGACAACAGAGGAATAAATAGGTCTTATATTATTCCAGCTGCCGTCAAATATGATTTTACCGGTAACCCCCTCATATCCGTTGAACGTTTTAAGATCGGTCAATAAATCCCTGATCAGCACCCGGTTAAGCCCTGCTTTTTTGGTTGCTTCGATAAGAAGGTTCATGCCGTCATAAGCATGTGCTGCAAAAACATCGGGCTCCAGATCGAATCTTCTGATATAATTTGCTTTAAATGCTTTCAGTTTTGGAATATCGGCATCGGGATTATACTGGCAGGTTGTTTTAATTCCCTCTGCATTTTTCCCTGCAATCTTAAGGAATTCCGGATTGACCGACCTGTCGGAACAGTATACGGGTTGATCAAGTCCTGATTCACGGATCTGATTCAGGATAAGTCCGGTCTCTTTTGCGTTGGCCCAAATTACTATTGCATCAGGAGATGTTTTTTTAACCCTTTCAATCTGGTTTTTGAAGTCAGTTTCCCCGTCATTGAACCTCTCTTCAATCACGATTGGATAGCCGATCCGTGTTGATGAACGGTTAAAATGGAGAATCCCGACCCTTCCATACCTGGAATTTGTCCGTATCACTGCAACCCGTGAATGGTGGTCAATATTAAATATTTGGTTAACAAGAACATATCCACTCTGCCTGTCGTCCGGGATTATTCTTACAACCCAGGGGATATTGGTTTCAGTAAAAGTAGGGTCCGGATCACCGGTATTAATATTGACAATCTCAAGTTTCAGGGTGGCCCTGATCGCCACATGAGAATTTATGTCATCAATCGTTCCAAGCCATCCCCAGACCTTTTCATCGTCCATTTTTACAACTTCATTTGCGGCTGCACCCCATAATCCGACGTCATTGTGTACCATAAGACTGAAAGGAATTCCGTTGTAACCACCTTTCTTATTTGCTTCCTCTATGGCAAGTGTTGCTCCCTGCAGCATTTGTTTTCCAAGGGAAACAATCACTGAACCTTCAAGTGGTCCGAGAAATCCCAGACGTACTTCTTTTAAGTCTTTGGGAGGTTGTTTTTCCCGTCCGGCCCCGTAAAATTCTATCGGTTCCAGGAAAAAGTATTTATACGCTTTCTGATATTTATCGTAAGGAACCAGTTCGTCCGGGATGTTTCCATAGTTTACTATCTTTTCCTGCCCGTCAATAATAAAGGGAAAAAGTAATGCCAGGCAATAAATAACCGGTTTTTTTAAAAATGGCTTCATATCATTAATTATCGGTTGTTTTTGATCAGTTCCCCGCGGCACACCCCCCCGGAGGTGGCAACCCAAAGTACATCATCCTGCGCATCAACGCCGATGATAAAATTATGAGCTATTGATGGAGTTAACGGGATCTCTTTTTTTTCATTTCCACTGGTAATGATGGCTTTTCCATTTTCATCATTGTCATTTTTCTTGTATGTAACCCATGTATTTCCGTCCGTAGTGCTTAATCCATTGTCACTGCAAACAAAAACCACTTTGCCTTCTGCTCTAACGAAGTTTATGAAATTGCTTGCAAGACCGGAGTCGTGGTCAAAGTATCCTTTCCAGTTTTTGCCGTCATAGCGGCTCATCCCGAAGTAGGTGGAAACCCACAATATACTGTCACAGTATGCAGTTGCGGTTGTAATATCATGAACAACACCATCATCAGGCTGCAGGTCAATTTCCATAAAGCCGTCGGGGTCCACATAATCCCTGAATTGTTCTGTCATTATATTGTATTCGATCACTCCGCCACCCCATGCTGCAATCCAGGCTTTTCCATCCCCGGCTGAGACACCGTAAGTCCAGGGTTCGTGCATCGGAGCATTCTGTTCTGTGAAGATCTTCCATTGTTTTGTCGTGGTATCATAACACCCGGCTCCTCCACCGGTAGCTACCCAGACATCCTTTCCGTAGCAGAAAACATTATACACCAGGTCATTTGGCATGCCGCTGTTAAACTGGTTAAAAGTCTCAAATTTACCTGCAGACCAGCAGCAGAGCCCTCCAAATGTCGCAATCCAGACATCCCCTGTCAGATCACTTATATCGACAGATACAACTCCATTATGGGGAAGACCGTCATCAGTGGTATAAGTCCGCCATTTCCCGTTCTGATAAACCGAAAGGCCGTCGTGGGTCCCAACCAGTACGCGGTCGCCGTCTATCCTCACGGTATATGCTTTATCCGAGGGTAGCCCGTCCCTGGTTGTGAAAGTGCGCCAGTTGCCATATACTGGGACGGCCCCGGCTTCCCTGATTTTCTCCGCACTGCTGCCGGGATATTTATCGATATCCTTATGAGCATTACCGGCAAGCACTTCAGGCTTGCTTTTATTTACTGTTGCATCGGTCAGAGCAGGTTTTTTAACTAATAGCAGGACTACCGCAAAAATGGCCAGAAGAATAATTGCAGCAATAAAATATCTGTATGAACTCTTTTTCATGGGTATAAATAATACATAAATTAATGATGTCCAAATGAAGCCTGAAGGATTTCAGATTCACGATGGTCATAGGCCGGATCTCTCAAAGATTTAAGATATTCAACAAGATCGTTCAATTGTATTTTTGTGAGGTCATTAACCGAGCCGTGTTGTTCAGTTTTGCCGTAAAGAGTCCAGATCTCTTCAAGGGTCTTTGCGCGTCCGTCGTGGAGATAAGGCGGAGAAGCAAATATGTTATTGAGATGAGGAGTATCGAACAGCATTGAATCATCTGTTGAGGCAAGTGTTCCGACATCAGCGGGCTGCCTGTTTGTATAATAAGGAGGAGGATGACAGGTTACACAACGATTTAAAACAGGTATTTCGTTCCCGTGAAAGTCGTGAGTACGTTCAAATATCGCCTTCCCGCTTTTCTGAGCCTCTGTAAGTTCACCATTCGCATTATAAAGCAGGTCAGGGGGATTCGGAATGCCTGTCATAATATAGGATACAATAGCATCAAGCTCCTTATAGCTGAATGCCTCAGTGCGTGTCAGGACTGTTGAAAATCTCATGCCATCCTGCTTATAGACGGTCTGGTTTTTCCCGTTCCATTTATAGGGAGGAGTATCCCCGATATTTCTGAGCGACTGGGTATTTGTTACATTTCTGCCCATATCTATGGATGCCATGTTGTAAACTAAACCGTCCTCGTGTACATCAGGATGACATGTATAACAGGAGTACTGGTTCTGGAAGGTATGTCCGGCATTGTTTAAAAGCCGGCGTCCATGTCGTGCAACAGTTATTCTTCGCGGACCGCCAAGATCTATATTACTTATTGTACACAGACTGTCAGTGCTGATTACGGCGATCCTGTCCTCAAGGTGTTCTGCCACATAGAGCAGTTTGCCGTCAGGTGATATGGCAAGTCCTTTTGGGTTTGCCCCGGTCGGGATCCGTTTTATAACAAAGCGGCTGCTTATCCCAAGGTAATTTGAATAGGCATTGAGCATCTCATCCGTTGATCCTGCAATGATATCCCTGACGGCGTCAAGGTCGAGAACTGAAATGCAGTCAACACCCGCATGAGAAACAAATGCCTTTTTCCCGTCAGGAGTAACGGCGATACCGAAAGGATCAGAATAATAGGTATTTGGCTCATCGAGAAGCAGTTGTATAGTTCTCCCGGGAGGTTTCAGTTCGACTATTCCGATACCGTCTGTCATCATCCATCCACGCTCGACCTGAATTGTGGGAACATTATTCTTTGGTCTTATAAGTGGAATCAAAGCGAGGTCGCCGGAACCGGTAAATGCAACGTTTTCCATCAGGTAAGCCGATTTGATATCTCTGCGCTCTTCAACCCTTCTGTTGTCATTATTTACGACTGTAAGTTCACATCTCAGAGTATCCCCGTAAGGAGCTGAAAGTGTGCGGCGGCTTGTCACAAAAAGACGGCTTCCATCAGGAGTGATCCCTGCACCGGCAGGATTATTACCTGCAGTAAGCCGTTTCTCCTCGGTTCCTGTAGAAAGATCGATAACTGATATGTCTGACGAGAATGAATTAACCACATACAGATACTTACCGTCAGAATTTAGTGCCATGCCGGCAGGGCCATTACCTGTAATAAGTGTATCGATTACACTAAAACTTTTCAGATCTATAACAGATATATTATCAGACCATTGATTGCTGACATAAGCTCTTTTTTCATCCCTGTCGAGGATAACAGTGTGTGGCCGGGTACCTACAGCTGTTTTGCGGATTACTTTCTGTTTTTCCGTATCAACCAATAAAAGGGCATTTCCTTCTTCGGCGACTACGTACAAATATTTCCCGTTCTCAGAGAGGGCCAGGTTAAAAGGGGAGTAATATTGCGCATTGAGTATCTTGTGAATAATTCCTGACTTTTGGATGTACAGGTGGCATGAAGTGCACATCAACGGGTGATCGTTGGTTGCTGTCATGTAATTGACATGTTCCCTCGCCCATTTATGAAAGGGAAAATAAAATACACCTGTAAGAATGCCAATGATCCCAAGGGGTATAATAATTCTCAGAGATTTTCTCATTCTATTCCAGCTCGACAATTTTTTCTTTTAATTCCTTAATATGTACCGGAACTATTACCGGTGCCTTTTTTACAGCAAGAGGCACCTGGTTAAATGGTACAAGTTCGGGGTCGTCATGGCAGCCGACACATCCCCTCCGTTCATTAGGGCGCAACCATAACCAGGAACAGGGACCGTTAACGGTATTGCCTTTTTCATCCAGGATCCTGATCCGAAAAGGTGTATCGGCCATTACCTTTAAATAAAAGGAACCATCATTTTCGACCGGGATTAAACCGTAGGTTGTATCGATTCCAAGAACCTCAATATTAGTTGCTTCAGTAGTATGGTTCCCGGTTCCCGGTGACAGCGGATTAATAAAATTTATGTTCTGGCAGAGCAACAATCCTGTCTTTACCTGCATATCCACTTCGCTTGGCAGTTTTCGCTGCCGTTCATGTTCATCTGAAGCCACAATATCTGTTATATTAAAACCAGGATCTGTAAAAATGAGCTTTCCGGGCGATTTTTCTGAAGGATCAAACAAATAAAGTGCATAATTCCCGGAATCAGATTCCCGCCAGCCGGCTAAATAAGAATCATTCCGAAACGGCAAAGCAAAATTAAACTCCCCGTTGACCTCAGATGTCAGATTTACCCGGGAATGAAGAGGCCGGTTGTAGGTTATTGAGATCAGGTCCCCGCCTGAAAGGCCACTGATATCAGCCTCAGCAAATATTATATTTCCATCTGCAGTTTCGTTCGGCCTGCCAGGCAAACAAGTACCCTTTTCTCCCCGGTAGAAAATATCGGCTTTAGTCCCATCAGGACGCATAACGATGAAAACCGGATCATCCGGACTCGGGATTAAATTCCTGGTGACTGTCAGGAGGCGTCCATCTCTTAATACAATAGTAGAAAGATTTGATGACGGGCTGAAAGTAATCTGATGAAGGCCGGAGCCATCCCTTCTGCACGTGAAAAGACAAAGTGCTGTTTTAATGGTATCGTTTACAATCTTTCGGGTGAATACCAGGCCTCCGTCAGGTAAATAAGCAGGAAATGTACAGTCATCCTCAATAGAGGTTATTTTCCTGAATTTAAGATTATTAAGGTTCATTTCCCAGATTTGCCACGGGTCATTTTTTTCTTTTTGTCCTGCAAATAGCATATATTCACCATCATAGGAAATTGAAGGCATGCAGGCTGAATAAAAATCTTTTGTAAGTACCCTGGCAGGTTTCAGGAGATCAGGGTTGAATGACGCAATTCTTGATCCCGTCAGGTTATATCGAATCTCATCATCAGGAGAATTTTCATTCATCAGATTTTCCGGAACCACAGTTGCAACAAATGTGCCTTTCTTTACCGCCCTGCCATTACATGAAATTAATAAAATACCGGAACCAGATAAACTTAAACTTAGGATAAAAGAAATGAGGTTTAGTTTCATCAACCGGCTTTTTAGGGTTCTTTTATTTCGATTATCTGATTCGCTTTTACATTTTCAAGGCTTTGCACTTTTCCGGAGGGCCAGATCAGTTCAATTTTGTCGACAGTTTCATTTCCGGCAAGTCCGAAGTGAATCCTTGGATCATTCTGTGAAAGGTAACCACTGGTGCTTCTTTTCTGTGTTGTCTGGGTTTTGCCCCCGGCAGTCAGTTTCACCCTCGTCCCGATTCCGTCACGGTTACTTGTTGTACCGGTAAGTTTAAGCATCAGCCATCTGTTCTGGTTTCCTTTGTTGTTTCGGAGGAATACGGCCGGGTTGTTCAGATTTACTATAAAGATATCCAGATCGCCATCATTGTCATAATCACCCATGCATGCCCCGCGGCCAACAAGCTCCTTCTGAAAGTACTTTCCGAGTTCCAGCGAAACATCTCTGAATTTTCCGCTTCCTTCGTTACGGAACAATTGATCTTCCTGCCCATACAGGTGTTTAAGCGCCCCGTTGGTCTTGAAGATATCAGCATCTCCGTCGTTGTCATAATCGACAAATGATGAAGACCATCCGACAAACTGGGCTGCCGGCATTGAGATGTTCGAAGCAATTCCCTTATCTTTAAAGATGCCATTGCCGGCATTTTCATATAATGAGCAATAGGAATCATCGGAAACAAAGAGATCAAGGAGGCCGTCTCCGTTGAAATCCGCAAAATCGACCGACATGCTGACAGTTGCCTCTCCGGCCTGGCTGAAGGCTGTGCCCGACATTATTCCCCTGTCAGTGAATCCCTTACCTTTTTCATTATGCCAGAGATAATTCAAGGTATGATCGTTAGCTACAAAAATATCGGTATAACCATCGTCATCATAATCAGCGGCACCTACACCCATTGCCCTGCCATCCATGTCGGTAATCCCCATTTTATCAGTAACATCTTCGAAGGTACCATCACCCTTGTTGTGGTAAAGTAAATCTTTCTGTGCGTCATAAGCCATTGGTCCGGGAAATCCGTCAGGAGCGTAATAGTATTTATAATCAGGATCAAAATCAAGATAATTCCCAACATAAAGATCGAGGAAACTGTCATTATCATAATCAAGCCAGACGGCTCCGACGCTGCAATCATTTTCATCTTTCATATTTGACCTTTTCGTTACATCTGAAAAGGTGCCGTTACCATTGTTTTTCAGGAGAATATTCGGACCATAATTACACAGGTATATATCGGGGTAGCCGTCATTGTTAAAATCTGCTACAGTAACCCCCATACTATACCAGGGTCCTCCCACGCCTGCTTTTTTTGTGACATCCTCAAAAGTACCATCCATTTTATTATGGTACAAATGGTTTCCAGGTTGTTCTGCCGGTTTTTCACTTTTGCTGAAACCCTCAAGCCATGTACCGCTACAGGCGTATATGTCGATGTAGCCATCCTGGTCATAATCAAGGAAGGCAGCGCCTCCACCATCTGATTCAATAATATTTGTCAGATCAGCAGCACCAAGGGAGTGGATAAAGTTCAGGCCGATCTCCTGACCGATCTCCTGAAAATAATCATCGGTTGCAGCAAGAACATTTGACGGAGCATTCTTATCTGACCTGGAGGAGGAATTACCTGACCTGCAGGCGGAGAAGATCATCATAAAGATGAACATGATAATTTGAAAGCTGATTTTATTCATTACTTAATAAACTAGTCTACCTAATATTAACCTATGGGTATTAAACGGAAATTAAAATCAGATTAAAAATGGATTAAAACCTTCCGTAATACGACATCCTGAATTTTAACCACCGGCAGCTATGTTATAAACAGATATTCAGGAGACTGACCTGAGTTCGACCCTGACGGTTGTCCCTTTGCCGGTCTGGGATGACAATTCAATAGTTCCATTATGGCTTCTGATTATTCTGTGGGCAAGGGAAAGCCCGATACCGCTTCCCGGAATGGAAGCAGTATTGGTGCCACGGTAAAAAGGCTCAAAGACTTTTTCCAGATCCTCTTCGGGTATACCAATTCCCTTATCTTCAAAAATAATCTCAATACATTTTTCAGAGTGCCTGAACCTAATACTGACCGAATGGTCAGGTGAATATTTACAGGCGTTCTCGATGATATTTGAAACTGCAACTTTAAGCAGGTATTCATCCCCGAAGACAGTCATCTGATCTGATTCGGTCAGTGAGTTATCAAGGGAAATATTGATATGGAAACTGCTATTGAATTTTCTGATTTCCTCCTGTGCCTGCCATAAAACCTCATCGATCCTTATTTTATTTTCTGATTTAAAAGGATTCCCGGCACTTGTACGGGCAATCAGCAACAACTTGTTTGAAAGGTCAATAAGGGATTTTATATCCTCGAGTACTGATTCAAGTGATGACTTATACTCAGATGCGGAGCGGTCCTTCATCATCAGGACCTCGATCTGACAGTTAATTGAGGTCAGCGGCGTTCTAAGCTCATGCGAAGCATTAGCAATAAAATCCTTCTGCATCGAAAATGATGTTTCAAGTCTTTCAAGCATTTTATTAAATGTCTTGGCGAGCTGACCGATTTCATCCATCCCGTTGCCCTCCGGAACTCTTAAATTGAGGCTTGTTATTGAAATATCCCGGACCTTGTTTACAAGATCTGAAATCGGTTTCAGAGCTCTCCCCGAATAAAACCACCCGGCAATAAAAAACAGGATCAGACTGGCCGAACAGACAACCATCACAATTGTCCTTAGTTTTTTCAGATGCAAAAGTCCGTCCCTGTCGACGGCGGCTGCAACTACCACAAAGCGCGACAAACCGGTAGTATATGATGTCCCCAGCACTTCAAGGGAATCCTGTTTGTAAAATATCTCTTCATCTGACTTTACACGGCCGATGATACTGTTTATCTTTTCCAGCACCCAGTTTCTGTCAGACACAAATAAGGTATCGTTTTCAAAATTGAGAATTATGATCTTCTCTTCCGGCAGTTTTGCAGGGTATTCAGTTCCGGACCGGTGGAGGAAATTTGTATTGAATTCATAGCTGTCGAGGACCAGTTTAGCTGTGCTCACGGCCCTGGACCTCAGGAGGTTGTAAAAATTATCACGGCGGAAACCAGATGAAGAGTAATATACTGCTGTTGAGGAAGCCAGCATTATTAATCCCCCGAGAAGAAGAAACTGCAAGGTTAATCTTGTCCTTATCTGCATCCTGTTAATCCCCGAAAATATATCCGAATCCAACCTTTGTATGGATAAACTTCCTTTCAAACCCCCTGTCAATTTTCTTCCTGAGGAAATTAACATAAACATCAACGACATTTGTGCTGAAATCGAAACTTACATCCCAGACTTTTTCCGCAATATCGTTTCGTGACAGAACACGTCCTGCATTCCTCATAAAGTATTCAAGTAAAGAATATTCTTTGGCTGTCAGGTCGATATCAGTATTTCCCCGGTGTGCGGTTTTCTTATCGAGATCAAGTTCCAGATCACCTATGGTGAGTCTGTTCAATGTTTCGGCAGGGTGGTGAGCCTTCTTCAGCAAGACTTTTACACGGGCGAGCAGTTCCCTGAATTCAAACGGTTTAACAAGGTAATCGTTTGTACCTGCTTCAAATCCGGCAAGTTTATCATCAGTAGTCCCCAGGGCGGTAAGCATTAAAACCGGAAGACCGGGATTCAGGTTTTTAAGTTTTTTGCATAAACAAAGGCCATTGGTGCCCGGAATGATAACGTCGAGTATTATGAGATCATAATTGTATTGCAGGGCAAGCTTTTCTGCAGTTAGACCATCGTATGCAATTTCTGCATCGTAATTGTTTTCTTCAAGCCCTTTTTTTATAAATGAAGCTACCTTTGGTTCATCTTCTACTATCAGGATTTTCATGAATAAAAGTTATGAGTGTAATAAACCGGACTCCAGCCAGCAAAACAATCAGACAAATGGCTGCTCCGGAAAAATACAAAAAGCGCTTACTTTTTCTGTTCATTGCATTAACGGCCATTCACAAAAATATCAAATTTTCCG
>Ga0075321_1000027_pt1 | contig 11625 bp, 9 predicted proteins | sample MayberryNW_Catta_6_FD_120083 | JGI IMG/M metagenome (GOLD analysis project Ga0075321, IMG submission 120083) | Natural and restored wetland microbial communities from the San Francisco Bay, California, USA, that impact long-term carbon... | ecosystem: Environmental > Terrestrial > Soil > Wetlands... | reverse complement strand
GAGGTGCAGGCTGAGATGGAACGGCATCTTGCCGGACGCAATCTCATTTAGCTGCGCTGGACGGGGGGTTGTTTATCGCGAATCGGTATTCAGCTTAGGATTTGCTTTAAGGACGGGGGGGTTGCTTGTCGCAGATCAGGAAGCAACTTAGGTAGTGCCCAGGGACGTACAGGCGTACCTGCAAACTGCCCCTCGGTGCAGGACCCGAAGCTAACAAAAAATTGCAAAAATTCGGGTGTTGCATCGCTGAAAACAGGGAAACATTTTGTATCTTTATGTACTCGCTGTTTTTCTAATACCCGCTCCGATGAAAGAAGAATTCCTGCATTATCTGTGGAAGTACAGTCTGTATGATTCCAACGCACTTTTGGACAACACCGGGAGTCACATACGGGTGATAAGTCCGGGTGAATATAACCTGGATTCCGGACCGGATTTTTTCAATGCCAGGATATCAATAGGCGGCACCGAATGGGCCGGTAATGTTGAAATCCATATAAAGTCATCTCATTTCTGCTCGCATGGTCACGATAAAGACCATGCCTTCGATAATGTCATACTGCATGTGGTTGCGGAAAATGACAGACGGGTATTTAACGCCAGCGGTGATGAACTCCTGACTGTTGAGATGAAGTTTGATCTTGTATACTTTGAGAAATATCTCGCCCTCGTTAATAATCCGGCCGTTATCGCCTGCCAGGAGGATGTCGGACGGCTCGACAACTTCTTTATTCGGAATTGGCTTAATGCCCTTCTGGTAGAACGGCTGGCTAAAAAATCTGATGCAATACTGAAGATTTTTTCCGAAACCGGAAATGACTGGGATGAAACCTTTTACAGAGTACTGGTACGATATTTCGGATTCAGGGTCAATACCGAACCCTTCGAAATGCTGGCCTCTGCCCTTCCCTTTAAAATTATCAGGAAGCATGCCGACAACAGGTTCCAGATTGAGGCATTGCTGTTCGGTACAGCCGGTCTTCTTGATGAAGGATTATTCAGGGAAGCCCTGGCAGATGATTATTACAGGGATCTTATAAAGGAATATAAGATTCTTTCAGCCAAGTATTCGTTAAGGCCTATCCATGGCTGGCTCTGGAAATTCAGCCGGTTGCGTCCGGTAAATTTCCCCACAGTCAGGATCTCCCAACTCTCATCCCTTATCTCTGAGGCTGGCGGATTGTTTTCAAGGATTCTTGAGTCGTGCGACACCAGGCTTCTTAAGAAAATGTTCGAAGTTTCTGCATCTCAGTACTGGGAAGATCATTATGTTTTCGGGAAGAAAAGCTTAAGTATCCCGAAGAACACCGGAAAGCAGGCCACTGATATTTTCCTGATCAACGCTGTAATCCCTCTGATCTTTGTTTACGGACGGTACAAAGACAACCGGGAGATATGGGAAAAGGCGATCACCCTGCTCGAAGAGATACATCCTGAGGATAATACAGTTATCTCCGACTGGAAGCACTCAGGTATTGAGGCAGAATCTGCGTTCTATACTCAGGCACTTTTAGAGCTTACCGGTGAATACTGCAGGAAAAAAAGGTGCCTGGAATGCCGGCTGGGATGCCGGCTGATAAGTCTGGGCAAAAGTCTGAAAAAGGGGAGCGAGCTGATGCTTGAACCTTAAGTCGTTGACCCTTATTACACCGGATCAGCAAATGTTTGATAAATTGTTAATAACTGTTTATAAATAGCATATTTATCATAAAAACGCACGCAACGTTAACCCCTATTTTTACGTCTTTATAATATAACTGCAATAACAAAAACAGATTTGCGTTAAGAATCAGAGAGAGTTCCCTTAATCGTAAAACTGGATTTTGAGAAAGCCGACCGCGGAAAAGCCGGTCTCAGTCAGTTGGAATTAAAATATTTGAAGAATTTTTTAAAAAAATAATCAATTGTTTGATAATTTACATAAAAAAGCCTTATTTTTGCGTTCCAAAATTGGAGACTCAATTTATTTATGGATTAATAATATACTGGTAAAAGATATGTATTTGACTACGGAGAAGAAGCAGGAGTTCTTCAAAACATATGGAACATCGGAGATTGACACCGGGACGGCTGAGGGGCAGATAGCACTGTTTTCATACAGGATTTCACATCTAACCGAGCATCTTAAAAAGAACAAGAAGGACTTCAGTACCCAGAGGGCGCTTATTAAGCTCGTCGGGAGAAGGAGAAGGCTTCTGGATTATCTGAAGATCAAAGATATAGAACGTTATCGCGAAATCGTAAAAGCACTGAAATTACGTAAGTAGTAAAGAATAAGGCAATTTTGAATTGCCTTTTTTCTTATTATCTTGAATTATTTGTAATTTCAAAAAAATCTAAAAATTTTATTAAATGTTCAAAATTAAAGAGAAAAATATCGATCTCGGCGACGGGAGAATTGTTACACTGGAAACAGGAAAGCTGGCAAGGCAGGCCGACGGATCGATTCTTCTGAAAATGGGCAAGACAATGCTCCTTGCCACGGTGGTTTCCGCAAAGGAAGCCAAGGAAGATGTCGATTTTATGCCGTTATCGGTTGAATACAAGGAGAAGTACGCGTCATCCGGGCGCTTCCCTGGTGGATTTCTGAAGAGGGAATCACGTCCCTCCGATTATGAGATCCTGATCTCAAGGCTCGTCGACAGGGCGCTCAGACCCCTGTTCCCCGATGATTATCATGCCGAAACATTCGTTACTATAAACCTTATTTCAGCAGATATTGACATTGTTCCCGGTGCTCTTGCAGGGCTGGCCGCATCGGCTGCTCTGACGATTTCCGATATTCCTTTCAAAGGACCGATGTCGGAGGTAAGGGTAGCCAGGGTTAACAACCAGTTCGTAATCAATCCGACAGCTTCCGCACTCAAGGAAGCCGATATTGACCTGATGGTTGGCGCAACTCTTGAAAATATACTGATGGTTGAGGGTGAGCTGAAGGAAGTATCCGAAGCTGAAATGATTGAAGCGCTCAGGGTTGCTCACGATGCCATTAAAATACAGTGCCGGGCGCAGATTGAATTTGCCGCCGAAACCGGGACTGCAGCCAAACGGGAGTACACTCATGAGGAAAATGATGAAGATCTTAAGAAGAAAGTCCGGGATGAAACATATGAAAAATGTTATCAAACCGCAAGGACTCTGAATTCTGATAAGCATAAACGTGAAGAGGCCTTTGAAGCAGTGGTTGTCGATTTTCTTTCCCGGTACACGGAAGAGGATGAGGTCAATGAGACCCTTGTCAGGAAATATTATCACGAGGTTTATAAGGAGGCAGCCAGAAGACTTGTTCTTGACGAAAACGTACGTCTGGACGGCAGAAAGCCCGATCAGATAAGAGAGATAGTTTGCGAAATCGATCCCCTGCCTGCGACACACGGTTCAGCCCTCTTCACAAGGGGAGAGACCCAGTCTCTGACAACCGTAACACTTGGTACAAAGCTTGACGAGAAGATTATTGACGACGTTCTGGTTCAGGGAACCGAGAAATTCACCCTTCATTATAATTTTCCGCCCTTTTCCACTGGTGAAGCAAGGCCGGCAAGAGGAATAAGCAGAAGGGAGATCGGGCATGGTAATCTCGCTCACCGCGCATTAAAGAATATGATGCCGCCCGAGGAGGAAAACCCGTATGCCGTAAGGGTCGTATCCGATATACTTGAATCAAACGGATCATCGTCAATGGCGACAGTGTGCGCGGGAACCCTTGCACTTATGGACGCCGGCATCCAGATACGGAAGCCTGTTTCAGGAATCGCAATGGGACTTATTACGGACGAAAAGACAGGCAAATATGCGATTCTTTCCGATATCCTGGGCGACGAAGACCACCTTGGCGATATGGATTTCAAGGTAGCCGGCACACGCGACGGTATCACCGCGACACAGATGGATATTAAAGTCCAGGGACTTTCATTCGAGGTGCTTACCAAAGCCCTGGAACAGGCGAAAGCAGGAAGAATGCATATTCTCGATATTATGCAGGAGACCATTGCCGAGCCGCGGCCCGAACTCAAACCGCACGCTCCGAGGATTGAAATGCTTACCATCGCGAAGGAAATGATTGGGGCACTGATAGGCCCGGGCGGAAAGGTAATTCAGGAGATCCAGCGCGAAACAGGTACAACGATTATCGTCGAGGAGATTAACGGCCATGGCGATGTAAATATTTTCGGGGAAAATAAGGAAGCGATAACTGCCGCCCTCGAATGGGTGAGGAAGATTGTTACTGTTCCCGAAGTAGGTCAGGTTTATAAGGGAAAAGTAAAGACCATTGTTCAGTTCGGCGCTTTCGTTGAGATACTTCCCAATAAGGACGGATTACTTCATATTTCGGAGATCGACTGGAAAAAGATCAGGACAGTTGAAGAGGTACTGAAAGAAGGAGATATTATTGAGGTCAAGCTGATTGATATCGATCCCAAAACAGGCAAGCTTAAACTCTCAAGAAAAGTCCTGCTCCCGCGCCCGCCCAGAGAAGAGGAGAATCAGGGGAGGCATTTCGACCAACGGAAGCCTGACGATCATAAAAACTAGGCAAATCTGATAAGATATATTGCAGGGGCGTTATATGAACACCTCTGCAATCCTGATTGCCTTATCCGGTTCGTTTTCGTAAATTTGATCTTATTAATCCGGACTGATGCAGATCAATTATAACTATGTGGTTATCGAAGGGAATATAGGAGCTGGAAAAACCACCCTTGCCACTCTGGTCTCTTCTCAGTTCAATGCAGCTCTTATCCTTGAACGGTTCGCTGATAATCCTTTTCTTCCGAAATTCTACAGTGAGCCTGAAAAATACTCCTTCACACTCGAAATGTCTTTCCTGGCAAGCCGGTACAGGCAACTCAACGATGAACTTAGTTCACGCGATCTCTTCAGGACTTTCACCGTGGCCGACTATTATTTTACGAAATCACTTGTATTTGCTGCCACCACCCTCACAGGTGATGAATACAACCTATACAGGCAGATTTTCCACATAATATACAGTTCTTTGCCCAGGCCCGATATCTATGTCTATCTCCATATGAGACCTGAGAGACTTCTTGAAAATATTATAAAACGTGGTCGTGATTATGAAAAATCAATCACGGTTGGGTACCTTCAAAAGATCCAGGACAACTATTTTACTTTTTTCAGGCAAAATCCTGAAAATAAATATCTTGTACTGGATATTAACAATATTGACTTTGTTGCTGATGAAGACCATTATAATAAAGTATTAATGGCAGTTTTTGAAAGGGCTTATCCTAACGGATTGAATATGGTAGTTTTATGAAGATTTTTTTTCTTTTTCATGAGTTTGAACTATTTTTATTACATTTGTGTATAATTTGATCTTCCTGAATGCGTTTTAGGAAGTATAACATTAAACCTTGATCATAAACAAATAACAAATTAGACAATGAAAAAAATCAGAAGCTATTTTATCCTTATGCTTACAGCTGCTTTTCTGGCAAGTTGTAGTGGTCTGAATAAGATGAAAAAAGAGGCCGGTGATGTCAGGTATGAAGTTACACCTAAAGTTCTTGAAACCCACGGCGGCATGGTAAATGTTACAATTAAGGGCACATTTCCGGAGAAGTATTTCAATAAAAAAGCTACTCTGACCGTCACTCCGGTGTTAACATATGCAGGTGGAGAAACGGCTTTTGATAAGGTTCAGGTACTTCAGGGTGAGAAAGTCGCAGCCAATAACAAGGTGATTTCATATACCGGTGGCGATTTTACTTATACAAGCTCAATTCCCTATAAGGAAGATATGAAAATGTCGGAGCTGGTATTGAAGGCAAGTGCTGCCGTGGGAACAAAAACGGTGGATTTCGAGCCAATCAAGCTGGCAGACGGAGTAATTGCCACTTCAACTCTTGTAATGGTTCATGGGAGGCCCATCGTTATGAAAGATAATTATGTCAGGATCGTTCCCGAAACAAAGGTTGCCGACATTAACTATGTGATTAACCAGGCCAATATCCGTCCGAGCGAACTTAAAGCTGAAGATATAACATCACTGAAGGATTATATAAGCCAGGTTACTACCGATTCCAACAAGGAACTCAAGGGCGCGGTCGTGAGCTCATATGCTTCACCTGACGGACCTTTGACATTGAATTCCAAATTATCGGAAAAGAGGGGTACCTCGGCTGACAAATTCATTAAACAGGAATTCAGCAAAACCGAAGTTGCAAAAGATCCTGATTTCTTCAGCGAGCTTACAACCCCTGAAGACTGGGAAGGCTTTAAAACAGAAGTCCAGAATTCAAGCATTCAGGACAAGGACCTTATACTGCGCGTTTTGTCAATGTATTCCGATCCTGATGTCCGCGAAAGGGAGATCAAGAACATGTCATCGGCATATGACGAGCTAAAGACCGAAGTTCTTCCAAAGCTGAGAAGATCTAAACTGATGGTCAACGTTGACAATATAGGCAGAAGCGACGAGCAGATACTTTCCCAGATGAGATCTGATCCGAAAGTTCTGAGCGTTGAAGAAATGCTTTATGCCGCTACGCTGGCAACCGATGATAACGAGAAGCTTGCTTTCTATCAGACAGCTGCTCAGACTTATCCGAAAGATGTCCGCACACATAGTGATGCAGGTATCACTCTTCTTGGCCTGGGAAAAACCGATGAAGCTCTTGCAGAATTTGACAAAGCAAAGGCTATTGAGAATAACGACGTTGTTAAGAACAATACGGCATTTGCATACCTTGTTAAAGGCGACATGCCAAAGGCAGAAGAGATTTTCAATTCCATGACGGCCTCCACTCCTGAATCAAACTGGGGCCTTGGCGTCATTGCATTGAAGAAAGGCGAATATGATAAGGCAGTTAATCTGTTCGGTAAAGAGCCCTGCTTCAATCTTGCACTTGCCCAGCTTCTTAAAGGCGACATTAACCAGGCAAAGGCAACCCTTGACGGAATGAAGGAGATGTGCAAATGCGGCAACCCATCATACCTGAAGGCAGTTATTGGTGCACGCCTCGAAGACAAGAACTACATGCTTGCAGGTCTGAAAGAAGCCATTGGCTTCAATGCCGACTGGAAAGCCTATGCAAAAACAGACATTGAATTTGCAAAATACTTCGCTGACAGCGATTTTACCTCACTCGTTCAATAACAGAACAATATTTATTATTTGTTATAGAGACGCGCAATTTGCGCGTCTCTATAACGGACGCGCAATATTGTTTATAAAGGAGACGCGCAAATTGCGCGTCTCTATTCTTTTTCGCTGTTTAACTCCCATAACACTATGCCCGCGCTTACTGCAATGTTGAAGGAATGTTTTGTTCCGAACTGTGGGATCTCAATGCACATATCACACTGGTCAATGACATCCTGTGATACTCCGTTCACTTCATGACCGAAAACGAGTGCGTAATCACGGTCTTTTTCAGGAACAAAATCCTGAAGCTCCGTAGAGCCCTCAGCCTGTTCGATGGCGATAATCTTAAAGCCTTTTTCTTTCAGATCCCTTATGGCATCAGTTGTTTTTGTGTAATAGCACCACTCAACCGACTCGGTTGCCCCGAGAGCGGTCTTCTGTATATCCCTGTGCGGTGGTCTGGCAGTAATCCCGCAGAGATAGATCTTTGGAGTAAGAAACGCATCGGCTGTGCGGAATACTGATCCCACATTGTTGTGGCTTCTCACATTGTCGAGCACGATCGCGAACCGCGATTTCCGCGACGTTCTGAACTGGTCCACGCTTTTTCTTCCAAGTTCTTCATTTCGAAGCTTACGCATCCTCTTTTTTGCGCTAAAATAGGGAAAATATCAGTTTAATTTTCTATTTTACAGCCCGTGAAACAGTTGAAAATAATGTCAGTTAATTTGAACATTCAGTCATGAATACACACGAATTCCAGGGAAAATCGCTGCTCCGGGCTTATGATGTAGATATTCAGGAGGGGTTTGTGGCGGAGTCTGCCGCGCAGGCTCTCACCGTGGCAAAACAGATGGAGGAAAAATTCGGACCCGGGTTTTTCGTTGTGAAGGCTCAGATCCATGCCGGAGGCCGTGGAAAAGGAGGAGGGGTAAAGCTGGCCAGGTCGGTGGAAGAGGCAGGAGCAATAGCCCGTGACATGCTCGGTATGACCCTGGTGACTCCCCAGACTGGCAAAGCCGGCCGGAAAGTAAACAAAGTGCTGATTGCCAGGGATGTTTACTATAAGGGTGAAACGGATATCAGGGAATTTTATATCAGTATGCTGCTTAACAGGAAAACATCCAGGCATATTATAATGTATTCACCCCAGGGAGGAATGGATATTGAACAGGTTGCGGAAAAGACTCCGGAACTTATTTTTACTGAGGAAATTTCACCCCTTACAGGCTTACAGGCTTTCCAGGTACGAAGAATTGCCTTCGGTTTGGGGCTGACGGGAAAAGCCTTCAAAAATATGCTGAAATTTCTGTCAGGACTCTATGAAACCTTCACAGGCTGCGACGCCCAGCTTCTCGAGATCAATCCGGTACTGAAAACAAGCGATGAGAGGGTGCTGGCGGTTGACTGCAAGCTGATCCTTGACGATAATGCGCTTTTCAGGCATCCCGACCTTGCGGCAATGCGCGATCTCAGTGAGGAGGACCCTGTTGAGGTTGAGGCCGGCAGATTTAATCTCAACTATGTCAAGCTCGACGGAAACGTGGGATGCATGGTGAATGGCGCCGGGCTTGCCATGGCAACAATGGACATCATCAAACTCTCGGGAGGATCACCCGCCAATTTCCTTGACGTTGGAGGAAGCGCAAGTGCCCAGACTGTCGAGGCGGGTTTCAGGATAATATTGAAAGACCCTCTGGTTAAGGCGATACTTATAAATATATTCGGCGGGATCGTCCGATGCGACAGGGTGGCAGCAGGAGTTGTGGAAGCCTACAAATCGGTCGGGGAGATAAATGTGCCGGTCATTGTCAGGCTTCAGGGCACAAACGCCGCAGAAGCGAAGGAAATAATTGATAATTCGGGACTATCCGTTATTTCTGCAATATCCTTCGGTGAGGCTGCTGAGAAGGTGGGCAAAGCGCTTGCGGCGGGTTGACAGATGCCCCCGGAGGCAGGGTAAATCATTCGATGCTTTCAAAATGAGAAAGATGCGAATCGTCGCAGAAGGGCATGTTCTTTGAGCGCCCGCACAGACAGAGCGATACCTCATCAAGATCTGTTGTGATGTCCCTCTTGAGATCCTTAAAGACTATTCGACCCTTTATGTTGATTGGTCCCCCTTCAACTATTTCAATTACCGGATTTTTATCTTTACCGTTATCTGTTTCCATACCTTTCATTTATCTTCATAACCGATCTTCCTGTGGACTCCGTCACAGAAAGGCATATGGTCGCTGGCCCTGCATCTGCAGATCGACAGGATACCTTCCTTTACATTTTTTGTAGTCCCATCGAATGAAAAGGTAAAATCCCCTTTTATGACAATCGGCCCGTCAGGCATTACCTTAACGGAGATCGGTTTTACTCCTTCATCTGTTTCCTTTGATTCGAGAAGTTCAGGCCTTCTGAAAACTATATGATTTGTCTGGTCAAAACTTATATTCTTATTTTTTTCCTCATCATTCCACTTCCAGGAAAGGGCTTCGGTAGGACACATATTCACAACCTCAATTATCCTTTCGGTGGTTGAGCCCGACATATCAACCCATGGCCTTCTTCCCGGATCAAAAACTTCAATGAGCTCCCTGTAACAGTAGGATGCATGGACGCAGGCGCCCGGCTTCCAGAAAACCGTTATTTCACCGTTTGTATACTTCCTTCCCCCGGAAAAATTGTCATTTTTTCCTTCCATTACTCAACTCATTTGTTCGCAATTTACTATTTTTTGTGCAATAATTTGTTGAAATCTAGGGGCTAATTAATCACGCTAATTTCTATATTTGCTACGAATTCTATGATTGAAAGTTGATCAGGTGTTTGAAATACAGAATATTCTAATATCAGAATCGTTATTGAGCTTAACGATTGGAGCACTTGTCATTTTGATAATTGCCTGCATCGTCATTATTATCTTTTCAACAAAATTACGACATTCGAACCAGGAGCTGCTGGAGAGGAACTCTCAGATTGAAAACCTGAATAACGATCTGCAGAAAACCAACCGCGAGCTGGCCCATCAGAAAGAGACGATAACACGTGAGTATTCCGACTCGGAAATGTTTTACAGGATGCTGATCCGGTCGGCCGACGACGGGATCTCATTCTATGACCGGGACTGGAATCTTAAATATGCCAATGATGCATTCTATTCAATGATCGGGCTCGATAAAAATCAGTACGATTTGCTTGATGCTTCCGGTCTGATACATCCTGATGATGCCGGATACGTAGAAAACAGGACGGCTGAACTCAAATCAAAAGGTTTTTTTGAAGCCGAGCTTCGACTGAAACATAAGGATGGGGACTATATTAACCTGTCGACCAGATCGGTAATTGTGAAAAATGAAAAAGGTGAAATGATAGGCTCACTCACCATCTCCAGGGATATCACAACCCTGAAGAAGGCTCATGAAGACCTGGTCAAGGCCAATATTGAGGCAGAGGCAAGTAACCGCCTCAAGTCAAGCTTCCTGGCAAATATCTCCCATGAGATAAGAACCCCGCTTAACAGTGTAGTCGGATTTGCCAACCTGCTTCTGGCAAATGATATAACCAATGAGGTCAAAGAGGAATATATCGAGCACATAAACCATAACAGCGAAAAGCTGCTTCAGATCATCGGGGATATCATCGACCTTTCACGGCTCGAAAGTTCCCAGATAGAGATCACTTACGAGGAGGCCTCGGTCAACAGTATAGTCAACGAGATCGTTGATGACGCACGAAAAATCGTAAAGAGGAATGATAAGTCAATTATCATTCATGTCACAAACCTGCTTGAAGATAACAGTGACCTTATCTTTACCGACAGGGTCTGGCTTAAGAGGGTGCTGAACCATCTGATGGACAATGCAGTCAAGTTTACCCTCGAGGGATCGGTGCGCCTTACCTATGCCAAGGAAAATGAAAACCTTGTATTCAGGGTCAGGGACACCGGGATCGGGATCAACAAAGAAAACCTGGATCATATATTCGAGGAATTCAGGCAGGAGATCGACGGTCATCACAGGCCTTTTGAAGGGCTCGGCGTCGGGCTTACACTGGCAAAGGAGGTAGTGGAACGAATGGGTGGTAAGATATATGTCCAGTCGGAAAAAGGAGTGGGCTCCGAGTTCAGCTTTTCGATCCCCTACCGGCCTGCAGGAGGCAGTACAAGGATCAAATCGAAGCTCTCGGGCAGCAACAGCGACCAGGCTAATGTACCGCTGAACTGGAGCAAGAGGAAATGCCTTCTCGTCGATGACAATAAGGATGTGCTTCTCTACCTGAACAGGGTGCTCCTGGATACCGGTATCAATATTCTGACAGCGAGGTCCGGATCCGAAGCCATTCAGATTGTCAGGGATGTGCCCGATATTGATGTGGTGCTCCTCGATATGCAAATGCCCGAGATGAATGGCATCGAGGCTACAAGGGAAATCAGGAAGATAAGAAGGGATATTCCTATAATCGCGCAGACAGCCTTTATTTTTGAAGATGACAAGGATATTATTCTGGAAGCCGGATGCGAT
>Ga0075321_1000026_pt1 | contig 11799 bp, 6 predicted proteins | sample MayberryNW_Catta_6_FD_120083 | JGI IMG/M metagenome (GOLD analysis project Ga0075321, IMG submission 120083) | Natural and restored wetland microbial communities from the San Francisco Bay, California, USA, that impact long-term carbon... | ecosystem: Environmental > Terrestrial > Soil > Wetlands... | reverse complement strand
TTGAGAATGATATCGATCTTAGCTTTGTAGTTCCGAAGGCATATGGTAATGAACCTGAAGAGGATTTTAAACTTATCAGCGCAAGCAATTCCGGGATCACCTATGTTGATCCGGTAACCGGGAAGAGGGTGAAGGGTCTGGAAGAAATCAGATCGGGCTCCTCGGTATCTGCATACATCTCGCCTGAAGAATATTCCAGGATAAAAAAAACACCGGGAGGAAGATCAGCCGGGAAGTTTAATGATCCGGAAATCAAGGGCCACAAATTCAGCGGACATTACGGCAACACTCTTTTCGATGAAGTTTCGTGGTATGCAGCTGCCGGTGGCCGGATCGCTGCGATGATCCCACACGATGTTATCCATGCACACGACTGGCTGACCTATCCGGCTGGCATAAGTGCCAGGGAATATTCGGGAAAGCCCCTGGTGGTTCATGTGCATGCAACTGAATTTAACAGGTCAGGCGAAAACACTAACCGTCATGTGTTCGAAATCGAGAAATGGGGAATGTCTGAAGCCGATAAGGTAATTACTGTCAGCAATTTCACCCGCAATACGGTTATCGAAAGATATAAGATTGATCCGGCAAAAGTAGTTACTGTTTATAATGCCCCGGAACCCGGAAATACAGAAGATGCAGGGAACAAGAACAGAAATCCGGGCCGTGATCATATCGTGACTTTTCTTGGCAGGATTACCTGGCAGAAGGGTCCGGAATATTTCCTGAATGCTGCTTCCAGGGTTTTGCAAAAAATGAACGACACAAGGTTTATAATGGCCGGAACAGGCGATATGCTTGAAAAAATGATCAGGTATGCTGCCAGACTGAAGATAGCCGGGCGGGTCCATTTTACCGGATTTCTCAGAGGAGAAGATGTCCACAGGGTATTTTCCCTTAGCGATCTGTATGTGATGCCGTCAGTCTCGGAGCCGTTCGGTATTTCACCGCTGGAAGCTATCCGGCAAAATGTGCCAGTTATAATTTCAAGACAATCAGGAGTTTCTGAAGTTCTGAGGCATGCAATAAAAGTCGATTTCTGGGACGTTGATGCATTGGCTGATTCGATTTACGGTGTTCTTAATTATCCTTCCCTCGCAAATCATTTGAGAGACTACAGCAAATCCGAAATCACCAGGCTCTCATGGACAGACTCTGGAGCCGGGGTCAAATCAGTATATAACCAGGTCCTGAAAATGACAGGTTAATTCACCCCTTACATTACGGGTTATCGCAGGTTATTACGGTTTGCTCGTCAGGTGCCAGAAACCGCATATTGAGCATTGATAGGCACGTATACCCGGCACTCTCCTGGTTTCCTTAATGTGCCTGATCATTGCGTCCGCTTCCTCAGGAGAATTATATACCCTCTTTTTACACTTTGGCTCAAGGGGTTGGATAGTTGCCTTGTTTGAAACTCTGTAAGCCATAAATCTTTCACGGGGTAAAGCTTCCCGTTATCCGGTAAGTTTGATTAGGCCTCCGTTCAGCAAAATTAACAAAATGTGACTTTTCAAACGACTAAATTGAGTTCAACCTGATGCAGATTTAAATCTTTTTCACTTGCGCCATACAAAACTCAGCCAATTTGCCGTTTTATTATCGGAACGACGGGAAACCCTGTTTTAATTCAGATCCAACATCATCTGAACCGTCCTGCCGGATTATTATCAACCAAAACCTGCCGGGATGAAAGATCAAATCATTGTTACCCCAGGGGAACAGAAAAACAAGCAACATTTCCACCGGGAAAGACTTCAACGGCCATTTGTTAATCCTTTCCGAAAAGATTCTGCGGCAGAATCACCGAAGAGACCAAACCAGCTCATTTTCGACTGGCAGTTAACAGATTACAAACCAGTGGAAAACCCCAACATGAAGGAAAGCGATTTGTACGTGGCCGACTGGCAGATGGTCGACGGAAACCGCTGATTCGCCTTTCCGGGGATTGTACAACAGCAAAGTATCTGAAATCCGGTACTCAGGCCGCGCTGATGGTATTGATTTTGACCTTCCCGGTAATCAGGTCAAATCTTTTTCAATCTGTTCAAGAGATTTTCCTCTGGTTTCGGGAAGCCGCTTCAGGATAAACCAGAATCCCAGAATGCATATAAACCCGTAAAGCCAGAAGGTTCCGGAAGCTTTCAGGACATTGTTCAGAATTGGGAAAGTGTATGTAAGCACAAAACAGGCAGCCCAGAGGGCGAAAGTGGCTATCGACATGGCAAATCCACGTATCCGGTTGGGAAAAATCTCTGAAAGGACAACCCATGTTACAGGCGCCAGCGACATACTGTAGCAGGCAATAGCCATAACAACCATGATCAGCAGGGGTATACCCTGCAAATGAAGAAAATACATGCCCCCGATAACGGCAAATATGCCCGCAAGTCCCCCTGCCCCGGCAAGCATAAGAATTTTCCGCCCGAATCTGTCAACTGCATACATACCTGCGAATGTGAAGATCAGGTTTACACTGCCTGTTATTACTATATTAAACAGGATGTCAGATACACTGTATCCCGCGCCTGAAAAGATTTCCTGAGCATAATTGAAAATAACATTTATCCCGCACCATTGCTGAAAGACAGCGATTACGATCCCCAGTACCAGGACTTTTGAAATCCTTTTGTCTTTTAAGGTCCTCCCGGTGATCTTCCCTTCCTTCCCGGGCAGGGTCAGTTCGATGGAATTAAGCTCCTCATCGGCGAACTGCTTCCCTCCTATCCTTTCAAGTATCCTATGGACTTTCAGGTGATTTCTTCTGTCTCTGGCAAGCCATCTCGGGCTCTCCGGGACAAACCACATAAGGATGAAAAACATTAAGGCAGGAACTGAACAGGCATAGAACATCCACCTCCATCCGGTCTGGCCGTTCCACGACATCATTATTTCTTCAATTGTCGTACCCGCCGGGACCGGTCTGGCTATCTGCCAGTTGATAAGCTGTGCTGCCAAAATGCCTGTTACTATTGTAAGCTGGTTGATTGAAACGAATGCGCCTCTTACGTTTCCGGGAGTAACCTCGGCAATATACACAGGCGAAAGGTTGGAGGCCAGCCCTATTCCAATTCCTCCGATAATCCTGAAACATATAAATTGCACTGTTGACCCTGAAGATCCCGTACCAATTGAAGCAAGGATAAAAAGTGCAGCTGACAGGATCAACAGCCGTTTTCTTCCGAACCTGTCGCTCAGCCACCCTGAAAGAACTGAGCCACCCAGGCATCCGACAAGGGCACAGCTCATGACCCATCCCTGCATTCCGGGATTACCGGAAATGCCGAAAAACGGCTCATAAAAAGGTTTTGCTCCCCCTATCACAACCCAGTCATAACCGAAAAGCAGGCCTCCCATTGCAGATGTTATTGAAATGCCCAGGAGAAAGGGCCAGTTATAATTTTGTTTCACGGTCACGGTCAATAAGAGTTAAGTCTTCCCCGGGTTGAAAGTAAAAATGTCAATAAAGCCAGGCCGATATTACGGCAGTTTAATTTTCTCAGGTTCATTCCCTGAAGTTAACGCCATAAGATCAAAATTTCCGTCAGGTTTAAAGGTTCCGGGTGAAATTTATACAGATTCGGCGAGAAAAGACTATACTTTCCGGATAATTATGAAAAATGACTATCGGCAATCATACACGGAGATTCATTTATTTTGACTTCGTCGAGCTCCGCTTCGCTCCGGTTCGTCGTTTCCCCGATCAGCCAGCTGACGGAAGTGAAGAACCCGGCTCCCGCAAAGCGGGACGAACCTGGCGCAGCCAAAATCAATTTACCCCTGGGGCTGGGGTGAATAAATTGTTTTTCAAGCGATTTAGGATCTAATGTCCATGATTGCCGAAGGTCATTTTAATTTTTTTGAATTATTTTTGAAAATTAAGATTAGCAGCATCAATAATAGATCAGGCAAAAACAGATAAGAATAGTTCCGATAATTATAATGGTGGATAAGTAAATCCTTACAAATTATAACATAACTTGTCCCAGGTGGATATTTTAACCTGACAGTATTAAATGAAGACTGATATTGAAATAGCCCAGCAAGCAAGAATCCGACCGATCGGAAGGATCGCTGAAAAACTTGGTATTGCTCCTGACGATCTGGAATTGTATGGAAAATACAAAGCAAAGATACCTCTGAACCTGATCGATGAAGAAAGAGCAAATAAAGCAAAACTGATCCTGGTTACTGCTATTACGCCCACCCCGTCAGGGGAAGGCAAGACAACAACTTCCATTGGACTGGCGCAGGGTCTCTGGAGGATTGGCAAAAAGGCTACTGTAGTTTTACGCGAGCCATCCCTCGGACCGGTTTTCGGGATCAAGGGTGGAGCTGCCGGAGGTGGGTACTCACAGGTGATCCCGATGGAAGACATAAACCTGCATTTCACTGGTGACATGGCAGCGGTTGAGAAGGCACATAACCTTCTGGCAGCCCTCATTGACAATAATATTCAGTTTCATAGCGGGAATCTGGCCATAGATCCGCGGACCATTACCTGGAAACGCGTCATGGATATGAATGAAAGATCCCTCCGGGACATAATTATAGGTCTTGGCGGTACTACCCAGGGAGTTCCCCGCGAATCAGGATTCAACATAACGGCAGCTTCCGAGGTTATGGCCATTCTGTGCATGGCAAAAGATCTGATGGATCTAAAGGCGAGACTCGGCAATATCTTTGTTGGTTATTCTTATGACGGTAATCCGGTTTTTGCACGGGATCTTAAAGCCCACGGGGCAATGACCGCACTGCTTAAGGAGGCTTTAAAGCCGAACCTTGTGCAGACTCTCGAAGGTACTCCCGCCATCATACACGGTGGTCCGTTTGCCAATATCGCCCAGGGAACTAACTCCATAATTGCCACAAAAATGGGTATGACCTACAGTGATTTTGTTGTAACGGAGGCAGGATTTGCCAGTGAACTCGGTGCTGAGAAATTCTTCAACATTAAGTCCCGCTTTGGAAACCTGAAAGCCAGTGTGGTAGTAATTGTTGCAACGGTACGTGCCTTAAAATACCATGGAGGTCTAAGCCTGACGGGTCTGCATAATGAAGACATCGGCTCCCTTGAAAGAGGATTTGAAAATCTCGATAAGCATATTGAAAACATTATGTGTTACGGATTCAGGCCTGTTGTTTCAATAAACAGGTTTGTGTCGGATACTGAAGCTGAAATAAACCTCCTGAAAAAGCATTGTAAATCGAAAAAAGTAATGGTTGCTGTGAATGAATCCTGGTCAAGGGGAGGAGAAGGGGCTATTGAGCTTGCCGGTCTGGTGGTCAAAGCTATTGAAGAAGCTCCTGATGAAATAAAATTCCTGTATGATCTCGACTGGCCGTTTGAAAAGAAAATTGAGACTATTGCCACAACGATGTACGGTGCCGATCATGTTGAATACACAGTCCTCGCCAAACAACAACTTAAAAAGATCTGTGACCTTGGCTTCAATAACCTTGCAGTCTGCATCGCAAAAACCCAGAAATCTCTTTCTGATAATGAACATAAGAAAGGTTGTCCGAAAGGATTTACCTTCAAAATCAGGGAGGTGGAACTTTCATCAGGGGCTGGTTTCATAGTACCCATTGCAGGTACGATTATGCGCATGCCCGGACTGCCTTCAAACCCCTGTGCCGAAAGGATCGATGTCGATGAAAGCGGTAAGATAACCGGTCTGTTCTAGTGTTCAATTCAACCTGTATTACTGATATGGCTGACACTGCCGGAAAAACCAGGTTATGATAAAATTGTCGGGTCTTTTGGCAATATAATGGTAAATTTGGTCCAGACCCCCGGTTCGCTGCTGACAGAGATATTTCCCTTGTGATTCTCCACGATCTGCTTTGCAATTGACAACCCCAGGCCTGACCCGCTTTTAATGTCTCTCGGAACGTTTGAAGCTCTGTAAAATTCTTCAAAGACCTTTGAAAGCTCTTCCTTCGGAATGCCAATGCCCGAATCGGATATCTCACTGATCACCTTATCGTTATGATTTCTGACATTCAACGAGATACGTCCCTTTGGAGGGGTATATTTCACGGCGTTAAGCAGGAGGTTTGAAAATAACTCTTCGATTGTAAAGGGGTCCCCGATAATCATTTTAACAGAGTTATCATAGGTGAAATTAAAATCAATCGACTTATCCTTAGCCAGGGTCTGAACAGGGACCACAACTTTATCCAGGATCTCTTTCAATGGAAATTCTTCGAATTCACTGTCGTGCTTAAGCCTTTTTTTGGTCAGGTTAAGCAGGTTCTTAATAAAAGTTGTAAGTAATTCGGTACGTTCATATGCCCTCTCTGAAAATTCTTTCTGAACCTCATTAAGCGGGCCTGCAATCCCCGAGCGGATCACATCAATGCAGCTCAGAATCGCAGCAACGTGTCCTTTTATGTCGTGTGTTACCCTCAGTACATATTCGTTTTTGAGTTTGTCCTTTTTCTCCAGCTCAACATTGGTCCTGACAAAAGTCTCTTCACTTTTTATCGACCTGTAAATGATCATGTGCGAAAGACTCACTATAAGTGCGGAGGTGCATGCAAAAACAAACCCGCTCCCGAATACATACAGTATGTTCTTATAAAGATCATGTTCAAGAAAACCTGTAAGCGGATAATGCGGGACAACCTGAAAGCATTCGAGCAATGCAAGCAGAGAGGCAAGAATAAGGGCAAAGATTGCATAAAAGTAGCTCGTCAGGGTGGAGAAGATCGAGCTGGCAATTATCAAATGGAAAAAATAAAAAATGATCATGGGATTCTCAACACCTCCTGAATAATGGAGGATAAGGGTAAGAATTATAAGGTCACTGACAATCTGGAAATGTATCTCCTCTTTAATCTTTTGAACAACTCCCGGATTCCCTTTTTTGGTTATTCGTCTGAGTATCAGGTTATGGAAAATATTGAGAGCCAGGAGAATTCCGGAAAGAACATATATCTGCCTTTCCTGGATTGAGATATCAAAAAGGTGCCTTACAATATAATTCGAAATAACCAGTATGACCAGTGCTATCCATCTGATCCTAACGAACCATCTTGCAAACAGGATATGAGCAGGAATAAGTTTTTCATCCATTTTCGCAGAATAATCCTTCCAGTTGTGCAAGCACCTGCTGATCGGTAAAATGTCTTCCTTTTATCGCAGCCGACGGGCATGCTGCCACACAGACCCCGCATCCCTTGCACAGCGCACTGATGATATGACTGTGTCTCTTTTCCTCAATGAATTCAATGGCACTATAGGGGCAAAGCTGGTTACAGAGTCTGCAGCCCGAGCATTTATCCTCTATGACTTCGGAGAAGAGCGCATCAACCTCAATCTTTCCCCTGGAGATCCTGGCAAGCACCCTGGCGGCTGCTGCCCTTGCCTGTGCAACGGTATCCGGAATATCTTTGGGAGCCACACAGGTTCCCGCTATGAAGATCCCATCCGTAGTAGTGGCTACAGGTTCAAGCTTCGGGTGACTTTCAATAAACCATCCGTCCTTATCCTGGCTTATGTTAACCAATCGTGCGATCTCACGGGAATCCTCCCGTGCTTCCATCCCGACCATGAGAATCACCATGTCAGCCGGTATTTCAATGAGCTCTCCCGAAAGTTTCTCATTAACCTCGATCAACATTTCACAGTCATCTTTCGCAGAAGCTTTATGAATTACCGGGCGGTCATCTTTTTCATACATCAGGAATAAGGTTTTCGCTTCGGATGAACGCCTGTAAAAATCTTCGTGTCCTTTCCCGAATGCATGCATATCAATATAAATATCTGATATATAGCAATCGGGATTTGCAGATTTTATTTCATGGGCATATTTTAAGGCTGTCATGCAGCATACCCTGGAACAATATGTATGAAATTCCTGGCTGCGGCTTCCCACGCAATGTATAATTGCCACATATCTGGGTGTTTTGCCTTCTTTTGTTTCGATCCGCCCTGCCCGGATCATTCTTTCAAGTTCAAATGAAGTAATTACGTTTGGCAGCTTACCATATCCAAAGTGTACAATCCGTGAGGCATCAAATTCTTTAAATCCGGTGCACACTATCACGTTACCGACCTCTACTTCAACCCTGTCATTAATTTCCGGAGCTTTTGAGCCGGCCATACCAATTGTCGCCCTGAAATTTCCAATGAACCCGGTAAGCTGTATCAGCCCTGATTCAAAAAATACCCTGACTTGTTTGTGGTGCATGATTCTTGTGATCCTCTCTGTAAGAAGGTCCCTTGCGGAATACAGATAGGGAGCGGTTAGATCGACCCTGGCCAGATTGCCGCCGAGATGGTTCTTTTTTTCTACCAGGTACACATTGTTCCCGGCATCGGCAAGTTCCAGTGCAGCAGTCATTCCTGCAATTCCTCCCCCGATCACAAGAACATTAGGACACATATTTACTGACAGGCTCTCAAGTTCCTCATGATACGCCACCCGGTTGACGGCCGCACAGACAAGCTCCTGTGCTTTAAGTGTAGCCTCTGCAGGATCCTTATGGACCCAGCTGCATTGCTCACGGATATTGGCCATTTCGAGCAGATACTGATTCAGCCCTGCGGAACGAAGTGCATTACGGAATGTTCGTTCATGCATATTCGGACTGCAGGCAGCTACAACCACCCTGTTGAGGTTGTTATCCTTTATGTCCTGGATTATCATTTCCTGTCCGGGATTGGAACACATATATTTATATGTCCTGGCCAGAACCACTCCCGGAATTCCTGAAACATATCTTGCTACGGCTTCAACATCAACTACCCTGGCGATATTTGTTCCGCACATGCATATGTAGACCCCTGTTCTGCAGTTTTTCATGCTGTATATACTTTATTTTAAAGGTCCCCGCTCCAGCGAGTGAACCACACATGATTGAAAGCCAATTAGATTCATTTGGATTTGTGATTTGATCGGACACGCGGGTTTAATGGATTCCATATACTATTTTATTAAAACCGGAACTGATAGAATTTGCTCCTCGCGGATGGCCAGTGCCTCCCTTCGGATCTCTGCAAGATACATTGCCAGGGGACGGTAGATCAGGTGTGACCATTTGCTGAAGGGCATCCTCAGCAACCAGGGCACTACCGCCATAAGGTGAATGACATATGTGACATTTGCTATTTCAATCAGACCTGTTCGGTGGGATATATGCTGAAAAATTCCTGTCACTACAATAATAAATAACAGGATCACGAAAACCCAGTCTGTCCCATGTGACTTTTTATACTGAACATAGTGTTTTCTTAATCTTCCCCTGATAAAGTAGAAGGTGCCTGCCGACAGGCCGATGGTTGCCAGGTAGCCGAATATATGGACTGACCAGTTGATCCCGGGGCCCGCCTGAAGCTGCTCGATAAAGACCATTACAAGAATCAGCATTGTTACATAGCCGAGCATAAGCCCGAGATGCAGAAGCCAGGGCATATAAATCCGGTGTTCCCGCTTCTTTTCACATTCCGAATAGCGTTTCTGGGTAAAAAAATGCCATGGGAGCTGGTAGAACTCTTTGATATACAACCACAAAGGAACAGGAAAGTTTGTTCCTTTAATCATTACCAGGTACCACATATGTATTGCGTTGGCAACAAGAAAAATCAGAAGTAATGCCCCTACTGAGAGATCAAACCTGTGAATGAAGGGGCTGGGCAAAAATGCCCCTTCCCCGTCATAGATACCGAAGCTGCCGCCTGAAAGACCGTAATAAAGCAGGAATCCGCCGGTTATCAGACCCACAGCAATAATAGCCAGTATTTCAGTAAGCCGCGATTTAAAAAAAGCACGGGCAATACCTGTAAGGTCATACCGTGAGATCAGCCATCTGCGCAGACTCATCATGGTTTCCCCGGGATCAGCTCCTCTGGGGCACTGTACAGAACACTGGCCGCAATAGTAACAAAGCCAGGGTTCCAGGGTGGTCTCAATTTTCCGTTCCAGGCCCATTTGCAGTGATCGCATAGACTTACGGGGAAATTTATAAACATCATCAGCATGCGGACACACAGTCGAGCAATCACCGCACTGATAACACAACTGTACATCTTCGGCGCCAAAGCGGTCCAGTTCATCAATAAATGTCGGATTGACTCTGATTGCCATATTAAATTACTTAAATTGCATGAATATTTTTTGCCCTGCTTTCAATTTCGCTGAGAGAAAGGCTGCTCATATGACCGATCCCTTTCCCGCTGGTAAGACTGCGTAAAACTCCGGCAGCCACTGCCGAAGCCTGCGCAACAGTGTCAGGTATATCTTTGGGAGCCTGGCAAACCCCGGCCACATATATACCACCCTTATCGGTGTCTGTTGGGCTTCCGTTATAATCAAGCTCTGAAAACCAGCCGTCGGTATCTCTCTGAACACCGAGCATCCTGCTGATCTCCTCCGTACCGCTGGAGGGTACCAGCCCGACAGCCAGTACTACCATATCGACGTTGAACTCTACAAGCCTGTCGTTGAAAATATCTTCGCCCTTTACAACCATCTGGTCTTTATTCATTGCCACAGAGGCAGAATGTCCCCTGACCACAAAGGTCCCCTCCTGTTTTATGCGTTCCGCAAACTCCTCATAACCTTTGCCGAAAGCTCTCATATCAATATAAAATTCATAGACATTGACATTCGGTACCTTCTCCTTGATCAGGTGGGCAAACTTCAGTGAATACATGCAGCAAACCCTGGAACAGTAAGGATTATAGTTCTTATTCCTCGATCCCACGCAGTGAATCAGGGCAACACTCTTGGGAGGGATCCCCTCAGGCGAAAAGATCCACTCCTCCGTCCCGGTCTTTTTATTGACGGTTCTGGTCTTTGTTACAATTCTTCCGCCGGTTGTTCCGGAGGCATTTGTAAGCCTTTCAAACTCGATTGAGGTCAGAACATTCGGAAAGACTCCGTATCCGTATTGTTCTATTTTACTGACGTCAAGGAATTCATAACCCGTCGCAATGATAATATTCCCGATTTCAATATCTGTTATTTTATCAGTTTCATTCAGGTTTATGCACTCTTTAGGGCATTTCCTGATGCAAGCTCCGCATTTCCGGCCGTCCGACAGGATATAGGTACAGTTCTCCTCATCAACAAGGTATGCATTGGGAACAGCCTGAGGAAATGGGATGTAAATTGCTTTTCTCAATGATATACCGGCATCGAATTCACTTTTTACCTTTACAGGGCACACATCACTGCACTGATTGCAGGCAACGCACGAATTAACATCGACAAATCTCGCTTTCTGCCTTATTTTAACACGGTATGAGCCCGGTTTGCCTGAAACGGATACAACTTTTGACCTTGTCATCAGCCGGATCATATCATGCTGACCGACAGATACCATTTTAGGAGTAAGGATACATGCTGCGCAGTCGAGTGTCGGAAAGGTTTTGTCAAACATCGCCATATGGCCGCCTATAGTTCCGGTCTGCTCGATCAGATAGACCTGCTTGCCGGCATTGGCAATCTCAAGGGCTGACTGAATCCCGGCAATTCCGCCACCAATAATGAGGGTTGCATGGTTGACGGGATTCCCCCCCGGTATTGCGGCAAGCGGGAAAGGAATAGCCAGGGCGGCGCATGCCACAATTGCCTTAGCCCTGTCCATCGCATTTTCTCCTTTTGCCCCGTGTTCCTGGAAGGAAGCCAGACGTATTTCGTCGGTGTTACCTCCGGTCAGAGCCATGGCTTTGGTGAACACCGGTTTAAAATATCCCGGCATGTCCCCTGCAAGCACAATCCGTTCCAGATTATTGGCTTTGATCTGCCCGCAAATAAAGCTGACCCCGGGCAGGGGCTTTAATCTTAA
>Ga0075321_1000025_pt1 | contig 12286 bp, 5 predicted proteins | sample MayberryNW_Catta_6_FD_120083 | JGI IMG/M metagenome (GOLD analysis project Ga0075321, IMG submission 120083) | Natural and restored wetland microbial communities from the San Francisco Bay, California, USA, that impact long-term carbon... | ecosystem: Environmental > Terrestrial > Soil > Wetlands... | reverse complement strand
GGATTCTTGAGTGTGTTTATGGAAACACGATGGCAACAATAATTTGTGCCTTCAGTGCCAAAGGGTTGCAAAAAAAAATTTGTTATTAATACAAAATCATAAATCATCAGAATTCGGAAGGGAAAAAAAAGGGGTAACCTCACTTCAAAATCACACACAAAACAAGTAAAATCTCTTTGTTGATTACTTTTTTTTTTGCTCCTTTCCCTTGGCTTGATCATATTCAATTCACATGGATGCCCACGATGATACAGTGCTGGGAGATTGGACACACGACGACGAGAACGACTCGACTTTGAATTGGACTCCGCGCATTCTCCATGTTCTCCCTGCGTGGAAGAGATTGAGCGAACCTGAAGTAATTTCATCCTTTAGTGAAAGGGTTTTGGCTGCACATTTCAATGCAATCCGAAACATGACTTCTTGGAAAAGCGATTCCGTTCGCAGCTGTGATACCGAGGTTGGAATTCCTCTCAAAGTGGGGAAGATCCGTCCTCTCAACAATGTAGATGTCAACAGGATTGTGAGTATGATATCAGAAGGACTCAAGGATCAAATGACCTCCCGAGAGCTGCACACTTACGCAGTGGAAGAGATTGCCAGTTTGGTTACCGAAGATACAGAATATGGAGAAATGGCGGCTAGGCTGTTCGTAGCCGACATGAAAAAAAGAACTCCCGATTTTGCGCATTATTTAGAGATTGCACGATCGCATGTGCACAAGAAAACAAAGAGACCAGCTCCTTTGCTCTCAAAAGAGACATATGAGTTTATGAAGGCCAATTTGGGAGCAATTGAAGATGCCCTAGATCAGACGAGTTTAATGGAGTTTGATTACGACTACTTTGCTCTAAAGACGTGGGAGGCGTCATACTTACAAAAAGTGGATGGGGAGATCATCGAAACGATAAACTATCTTTTCATGCGAGTTTCGTGCGGTATACACACTGGGGACATTCTCAGAGCGTTGGAAACCTACTATTCGATGAGTGGACAACTCTTTATCCACGCATCTCCTACCCTCTTCAAAGCGGGCCATATTCGCAACCAAATGTCGTCGTGCTTTTTGTTCAACATTGACGACGACTTTGAACATATATTGCACAACATAGTCAGAACTGGTCTTTGTTCAAGATATGCAGGAGGAATTGGTTTTTCTGTCTCGGCTTTGCGACCTAAGTCTTCGTATATCCACGGAGTGGACGGAAGTTCGGCTGGAGTGGTATCACTTCTTCGAGTCTTCGATGCACTCTGTATGTACGCGAACCAGGCAGGAAAGAGAAAGGGTGCGTTCTGCGTGTTTTTGGAGCCATGGCACCCTGAAATTTTCGAATTTCTCGACCTCAAAGTGAAACACGGGATGGAAGAATTTCGTGTTCGGCAGCTAAACACGGCGCTTTGGATGTGTGATCTTTTCATGGAACGACTTTTGGTGGATGGAGACTGGAGCCTCTTTGACATTGTAACAGCACCCGGCCTGAACGAGACATATGGAACAGAATTCAAAGAGCTCTATGAAAAGTATGAAAGAATGGGAGTTGCCGTGAAAACAGTAAAGGCTAAGGAACTATGGGACAGGATTCTTCAAAGACAAACTGAAACAGCACACCCTCACATCATGTGGAAGGACTCGATAAACGAAAAGTCCAATGAAAAGAATCTTGGAATCATTCATTCTGGAAATCTCTGCACGGAAATAGTAGAAGTGACGTCGTCCGAAAGGGTTGCAGTTTGCGTATTGGCTGGTCTCAACATCAAAAAGTACATTCGAACGGAATGGAAGAGAAATGGCAAGTGGACGCGAGCTCCTCGTTCCATACCAAAGGACGTAATAAAGGCTATAGATCACGACTTAATCGTAGAAATGACACGAGTGGCCACTCGAAACTTGACTTTGATATCGATGAGTCAATACTATGCCATTCCCCAATGCAAAAAATCTCAGGAAGAGACTAGGGCAATTGGAATAGGACTCTCTGGATTGGCAGAATTATTCATGGAGTTGAGAATTCCTTTTACATCGGAAGAGGCACAAACCATCAACAGGGAAATAGCAGAAAGTATGTATTTTGCAGCTCTCACAGAGAGTGTACAGATGGCGAGAGAAGAGGAAATTGGACAGTATTCCGGATTCAAAGGCTCTCCCGCAAGCAAGGGTTTGCTACAATTCCATTTATGGGGAAAAACTACGGATGAAGTTTCTTCAGGTAGACACGATTGGAATGGTCTCATTGAAGACATAAAGGAGTACGGACTTGCAAACTCCCAATTGATCGCGTACATGCCAACGGCGACAACAGGATCTCTCCTTGGTAATACCCAGAGCTTCCAGCCTCTCAACGACAATGTGTTTGTTCGAAGGACAATGGCCGGAGACTTCACCCTCGTCAACAAATGTCTCGTTGAAGATTTGAAACATTTGGGACTTTGGTGCCCAGCACTGAAAGACGCAATCATCTTTCATGATGGATCGGTCCAGTCAATTAAATGTATCCCTCCGTACCTCAAGGATATCTACAAGACAGTGTGGGAAATACGTACCTCGTGGCAGCAACAACTTGCCGTAGAAAGGGGATGGTTCACTTGCCAGTCTCAGTCTCTCACAGTCTTTGAAGAGGTGCTCTCTCTCGACAAACTTTCTTCCATTCACTTTGGATCGTGGAGAAAGGGTTTAAAAACTGGAATGTACTACTTGAGGATGCGCCCAAAAGCTGCTGCAACCAAATTCACAATTGACACCGAAAAGATCCGAAACTTTTGTGAGCTTTTGACCTCTGAAGTGCTGACACTGAGAGATACAAACTTAGATGAAAGTTATCGAGCGGGTCCAGTTTTCGCCAAGACTGATGTGTGCACTTTTAAGATGCTCAGTATGGGAGAGAAAGAAAAACTCACAGAGGATAAGGAATCGACTGTGGAGGAGGAGGAAGAAGAAGAAGAAGGAGAAATCACTTGTGACGCTTGTGGTATCTAAGTAAAAACTTTCCTGTGCTTTTTTTTTATTCGCTCAAAGAGGCACAATTGACATATCGCTGTATGGAGATTTCACTCCCAATTTTTGTTGTCCTCCTCTGTAGTATGTGTGAACCTTTCCGGTAAACGTGATAACTGATCCCAAGCACACCTTAGATCCCGGTGTTCGTTTAGTACCTTTGATCCACATATGATCTACAAATACTCCACCAACTGATGCTGGCTTAAAAAGGAACCAAGTTCTGGCATTACCTCCCTTGTTTATTCTTTGTTCCTTTTTGACTAATTTCCCTATAACTTTGCACCTACCCCCTGGTCTAGAAATCCATAAGATATTTTCATTAGAAACGAAACGGTCAGTCATTTCGCTGCAATCAATGAAACACTTGCTTGAGAACAGAATCGTGGAGAATATCAGGTAAATATAGCTCCTTTTTTTTGTATTAGTACAAAATGACCAATGTACAGTTCGTTCCACAAGAAGCTCTTGGTTTGCTTTCTGGTACGCGGATCTACCACAAGCTCACTTCTCACCCAATCGATGAGTGAAAATACCGGCTAATTTCAATGGCTTTTTTTCTATTAAAAAATTTATACGTATCCATGCCGCGCGCTTAAGATATTAACAAACAATAAAGGGCTATCGCGTCAAAGCAACATCTTTTTTATCGCATTGTTAGAAAGAAAGAGAGCTTAATATGCCACGAAAGCCTAGTAGAGTTCTCACTGAATTGGGAAGCAGAGTTGCTATCGGCATATTCCTAGCAATGCTAATTCTTTTTGTGCTCTGTGGTTTTACTATAGCCGCACTTATTGGTGTCTTTGGCACTTGGAATGACACCCACCAACTCACTCACTTGCACGAAAGAGGAAGAGCAACGGACTTTAATCCCTGTTCGAAGGATATCGTTCTCCATGGAGCAGTTGACAGAGAAGAAGACAAGTTGACCAACAAAAGTTGTGCAGACTGGGTTTGTCTTGCCAACCCAGGAAACAACACAGCCACATGCCAGTACGATGTAATCACAGAAGCAGAGATATGTGTAGGTACTTGTGCAGGCGCCTGTGAAATAGCTGGAGATTGCCCAGATTTGAACTTCACTGCTCTTGCACCAACTCCCACAATCGAATGCAGTTCCAGTGTTTGTGTCTATGATCTCGACGTCTCCACTGTGTTTGTCGCTGAACCCTTAGTTCCCTGTAGCCCCACTGATCCTGACTACATTCGACTCTGTCAAAATTATCTTGACTTTGCTGCAAATAACATCTATATCGACCAGTACTGTATGAGGGCAATTCCCGTTTGCAACGCAACCGCCAGTTTGATCAATTGTCAGCTGAAGTTTGTCTGTGGAGACTATGTGGCAACTGCTCCCCCTTAAGAAAAAAAAAGAAGAAGGAGAAGAAATCCATTTTGCTAACACAAAGAATGAAGAAGTCTTGATTTGAAGAGTATTACCGTCACAACTTCCAGAAAAAAAAAACAAACTGAGTGCTTTGATAACAACGCAGTGGAGGAAGAGAGGAGCGAAATGGTGTGCATGTATTAAAAAAGTAGTGAGGGAAGGCACAAGTTTGTTTTTTTTTTTATTTTGGAAAAGATAATTTGAGAGAGAGCAGTAGAGAGGCAAATGGATAGAGAAAGGAAGGAAAAAAACCCCCAAAAAAAAAGGCGTGCTACAGTGGCACATTTGCCTTTACCGTTGTAGCGATACATATATATAAAAAAAAAGCGAGGTCACTCAAATTGGAAAAAAAAAAACTTTTTTTTTTGTTGCTAATAATACATTTTCACTCTCGTTTTCCCGTTCTCTCCCCTCCCTTTTTATGTCAAACCCTCTGGTAGTGCCTGAGGCTTACCATATTCGATTAAGTTTCTTATGTGTCTTGAATTGCCTTCTCGTGAACCCCTTACTCCAAAACTCGAATCACTTCTAGAATAAATTTCCATTGGCTCTTCTTCTCCTTCTTCTTCTTCTTCTTCTCCTCGTCTTCGTCTTCCTCTTTGATCAGGTATTGACGCAACATTCGTTCTACGTGAAATACTCGTGATAGGATCGAAGTCAGTGGAATCATTTCCTTCTAGTTCAGTTCGTCGTGAGTTGATAGACTTTTTGGTTGTGGTGGTTTGAACTCTTCCTTTTCGGGGAGTAGATTTGCCTTTGGGTGCAGATGCAGACAACGATTTTTTACGAACAGAAGAAGAAGAAGAAGAAGAAGGCGGTCTTTGAAGAAGTCTCGTGCTGACCGGATTTTGTTTCATATCGAGCAATTTCATGAGTTCTGCATCGTTACCACAATCTAACATCATTTGATGAAATTTGGTGCTCATTAGAGGGTCTTTTGAGGCAACTGAGTGGCTGTCATTGCATTCTGTGTTTTCTGATTCCTCCTCTTCCTCTATATAATCAAGTTCCACTGTGATTTCTTCTCCTTCTCCTCTCTTTTCTCTCTCTCTGAATCTTTCTGTTGCATCAAAATTAGTGGTGCTACTTGAATCCAAGTCGAGTATTTCTTCTCTAGAAACATCGTCAGTCTCGCTTCCACTTTCGCAATTGTGATGGTCTATGCGGGGGACACTCTCTCTTGTTTTCCCATTCTTTCTCCGGACGGTAGGAGGCATTTCCATTGATACGTCGTCTATGTGATTATCTTCAGATGTTCTATAAAGGGTGTCAGTTATATCCGTGTAGTGTACGGGATCTGGTCTCCTGCGCTTTCCTCCATTTGTTGTGGTTTCTCTTCCAGAGGAAGATAGTCCAGTAGGAAGGGCATAAAAGGACTTGTTGTTGGAAGATCCGTATTTCTTGAGCATTGCAGCTAAACGACCGACAGCAGATGAAGAGGAGAATTTCCCTGAGGTACTTGGATCGCGCAGCAGATCGACAATGCTCAAGTTGCCTTTTGACGCAACTTTGGCAAGAGTACCGTCTCTAAGAAGTTCGTTGCACTGTATTACTGCGGATTGCACCTCCATTTGAGTTTTTTTGTGCTTCACAATCTCGGATATGACGCAGTAAGGGTAGTCAGACAGGGGCTTCATTTCTCGAAACTTTTCTTTGTAACCAATAGGCATCATGTTGTGGTCTCGAAGAGAGCGACAATGTTCGACCCAATTGACGGAATGCAATATTGGTTCCATAGGTCTGCCCAACATAACCATTCTTTCTCTAATGGCAGATTCCTGATAGTCTTCATCAATGACGTGAATGGGAGCTTTCATTCCCAAGGAAAAAATGGAAGTATCCGTTCGCAGAGTGGAATGAAACATAACGTCGTCGGAATCGTACATTACAATGGCGTTTTCTAAGATTCTGATCTTGCAGGCGTCCTTCTTTGTGGACAACACGGCGTAGCACTCTGGAAATCTCTTCATGAGTCCTCCGCTGTTGTAGGTATAAAAAAAAGCGGTGAGGTACCTCTCCGATGTCATAGTGTACAAGTGGTTTGTGACTTCACAAATACATTCCATGATGTCTGCCTCCAACTTTGCAAGGGGAGAACTAGATAAAGAATCGAGTGCAGCTTTCGCCACTTTGAAAATGAACTGTCTTCCGCTTGCATCCCTTGCGTAAGAAAGATATGGAATCTGTTCGACTTCTTCTTTGCCGTTCTCTTCGTTTCTCACGGTGACGTACATTTGAGTCAAGTCTTCCATCGCAGATAGTACAGTCTCTTTGCTCATCTTGCGATCGGCCAGAACTTCTGCAAATCTGTTGATTGTTCTGAACTGTGTAATATCATAAACGTGGGGATTACTTTCGCTCAGCTTGATGGCTCCTGTGAGGCTGTTTCCCTTGAGAGACTCTAATACCTTTGTGGCCACCATAGGAGTGAATGTCTGGCAAATGGTTGTGAGAACCCAAAAGACCTGCTCAGGGGTCACAATGAGGTGAGGGTTTACGTGTTCCACAAAAAACCGAGGGTTAAACTCCTTGATTCTTGTAGGGTCCAATGGAGCACCATCCTCTCCAGACCGACCTCCACTCTCAAAGTAAAGGTGGATTAAACCGTACTCTGAAAACATTGTTCTCCAGAGTGCCGTTTTGAAAGCAGCGCACATACAGATGCAAAGGGCCATCTGGTTGATCCTATGTGCTCCCTTGATGGTCACTATCCCCTTGTCTCTCAGAGTGTCGCAGAACAAACGTAGCACAATGATGGCTGCTGTCATTGTTGGAGGATCGACCAATCCCGATTCTTCCCATTTTTCGAGGTAATAAGTATACCAATTGAGAAGCATCATTGTGAAGGTAAACGTTCTCGAATCGGAAGTCTTTCTGGGGTCTGCAAGTCCATACTCAAAAGAGGATATCGATTTGGAAGAGCGCTCCGTCAGCATTATCATGAGTATGATGTATCTGGAGGCCAAAGCGGAACCAGGGGGAGGAGGCTGCACATTACTCAAAATGATTTCGGTGAACTGTTTTCTCGAATGATGCATTTGCATTTCACGGGTGCCGTCGTCCTTCACCCATGTTTGCCTCGTGGTCAACTTCGAATTTGTCAGGAGATTCTTGTGGATGTCTGCGCTAGACTCATTATGATGTCCCTTGTCGTCCCTTCCCATCATGGACAAAGTGGCCTCCTCTCTGATCCGAGTTACATCAATGTCATCCTCTCCAGAGAGATCTGCCTTTGCTGTTCCGTAACCCTCATTGTCTACGAAACCTGGAGGGTATGTGAGAGTCACTACTCTGCACACTTCCGACTTGGAAGAAGAATTGGGTCCCGCGAATATAACATTTGGTCCAAGGGAACCCATTCTAAAGATACCCGAGCTGCTGAAGACGAGACTTAGAAGCGCGCAATCAGCCACAGGTTTTCCTTCAATGATCGCCATGAGTTTGTTGAACCCGTTTATGGTGTAAAGCATCATATTTCCAAAATCAGACATGTCGTCGTATCTGAAACAAATATCGGGATAAATGCTCTTTCTTGGCAGTGTTTTATACCATGCATATCCCTCGTTCCAAGCCCGGGCGTACCTTGAGAGTTCCTCGTTGCTCTTTCTTACTTTGTCAAAGAGAATATCGGACAATTCGAAACGAACTCGAAGAAGAGAATCTCTCGCCACCAGGTATGTCAAATAATATAAGAAAATGCGAACCTCCCAATGAGTCTCAAATTGTCCCGTTTTGACACTGAACTTCCAGCATTTATCCATGTCTCCTCTCATACTCTGTAATTCAGAGAACCCCTTTCTTTCAACCATGTCATTCTTCCAGAGTGCGATTCTGTCAAAGAGGATGGCAAGTTTTTTGGGGTCTTTGTAGAGAACACGGCACATTTCCTCTGTGATCCCCTCCATTTGCTCTTTACAAATAGATATCGTCTTCTTTATGTAGGTTATTATAGGCATGTTAACCCCCCGGGACTTCAAAAACTCCTTTCTTGAGATCACTTCTTCCGGAAAGGGAAGAGTTTCAACCTCGTGATTGCACATGAGGGCGACCGTCTTTTCCAACTTCAGGTATGCGTCCAAAATCTCCTCTTTGTCTCTAAAGAGGGCATCCACTCCTACCAAAAAAATGTGGAGAGGCTCTGAATAATCAAAACAATCTCCGTTTGGAACACTCGATGTCACTGCCCCGAGGTCCACAGGGACACAACTCGACAGGAAAGAGTATCTACTGCCATGAGAGTCCATAGGCAGGGGAATTGTATTCACTGTTTTGGAGACATCAAACTGGTTGAGTTCGATAAAACGTGCTTGCTTGGGATACTGGTTAATGACTAGTTTCAACCTTCCCTCTCTCTCTGAGAGCTTGAACAGACTATCCATGGTGGACTGCTCCTCCATTACAGAGTGGGTAGTCTGCTTTGCCAGAGCAAACGCAGTTTCCCACGTGAATGCCTTCATAGGGTGCAACCAGCTTCTGAAGTAGAGTGTGCCCTGGGTATCAACAGTCTCCAAAAACATCTCTCTCAGATCCATAGACGTACGACAAAGTTTGTCTCCAACTCCATTGTACCTGTCAACCAAGTCTGCCCAGCTCCTGTTGTCTCCAAACGTGCCAGCGAGCATATTGATGTGGTAGAAGTTGAAGTATCCATTGGGATCTGTGTACCGAAGCTTCTTGTCTTTCGTTCCCCGGCTCGAACCTTCTTCCATGTCTTTCTTGTTCTGGAGAGATATCCTATGGAGAAGGAGCTTTCCAATGTTGATCGAATCGTCAAAAATCCAAAAGAACAGCATCACTCCGTTGCACTTCCCCGACCGACCATTGAAGAGATATGGAATTGCAACCACTCCGGGAATGATTTCTTGGACATCTGCACCTCCCGCTCGGTTAATCTCAACTTTGCCTAACAGATCCGTCATTCGAGAAATACACTCGTCGTGTGCCAATTCCCTTTCTCTAAAGTCTTGAGTGAGCTGTTCCACGCTGCGAGTCAAATCCTCTATGTCCTCAGCAGTACTCTCAGGAGTACCCCTTCCTCTTCCTCTTCCCCTTCCCCCACCTCGGTTTGACAAACCTCCCAAACCAAACACCGAGAGCTGAGCATTCACCCGCAAATTGTTCACTTTGCTGTTAAGCAGAGTTTTTTCTTTGTTGAACTCTTTCACAGCAGTGGAAATCACAGCTTCTTGATCTTTCACATAATCACTGAATGCAAGCATGATATTCGCTAAAATTGCTCGGTAGTGGCTTTGTGCTCTGTCCGTCCTGTTGAGATGTTCCATAAAGCTAGAAGGCTCTGGTGTGGTAAACGCTTCCGGAGGGAAATAAAGCACAATATCCGGCTCGTAGATTTGTGCGTCTGCCCAACTCACGGGAATTGGAATCCCACAGTCGTCGAACCCTTCATCAGTAACGCTAAATTCCGACACAGGAGGAAATTCCTCTCCCTCTTCCAGAGAAACACCTTCAATGGAAGCCGCGCTTCCAGAAAGTTTTGAAGAAGATATAGCCGGCATTCTCGAAATTCCACTTGCTAATAGCACTGGAGGTGTCACAGACGTTCTCATAAGAAGAACCTCAGAGCTTGTTTCACTATTTGCAGCGCTCTCTGAGGTCCGTGATTGTTCCAATGGCATTTCATCTCCTTCACTTTCTGGTTCAATATCCTCTATTTCTATGTCTTCTTCTCCTTCCGAGGAAGATCCAAACAGACCAACGGGGTAGCCTCTGGTGTTTCCATCGTAGTCAGCATCGGTGATGACTTCAATTTCTATATCACTCTCTTCCGATGGCATGTACCCAACAATATGTCACACGTGTACTGATAGATGTAATGGCCCAAAAAAAATAAACCTCTTTTTGTCGAGGTGTTGCCAGTGGACAAAAGATCTTTTTTGATTGCCAGATTAAAAAAAAAATTTTTTTCTTACTAATACAAAAAAATCTCAACCTTGGTGGGCAAAAGAAAGGTAAACAAAGGACAGGAGATTGCAGGTCAACAAAGGAAAACTAATAATCCCGAACGTATCGCCGCGCTCTTTTCTTCTCCTGTTCCTTTGGAGAAAATAGTATTGTCTTCCGTGGAGTGCTATTGTGCAATTTATAGGCTATTGAAGCGAGTGTCAGGAAAAAAAAACCCCTCTCCCCCTCTCAAAGAATGAAAGCGTTGCTGAGTAGGATCAGAATACGGAGAACGTGCAACGGATCAGCACCACAACCAAGAAGAGCAGTCCGATTGGCTCTACAGAAGAAAAGCTTGATGCTATTCCTTTTCCACAGATTAATGATGCCACCTCGGAGGTTATGAACTCCTTCGTGACCTTTCGTTGACACTGACGACAAACAGAAGGAAGATAGGTTATGATCAAGTAAAAAAAACTCCCTCCAGAAAAAAAAATCTTTTTGGACAACGAAAAAAAAAATTTTTATTAAAGTATTTGTACTTTAAAGCGAGTATAAATATGTCCATATTTTTTTTGTACCCTTTTTTTTCTTCTGTGAGAATCAAAAAAAAAATATCCCCGGTTGATTCCCTCAAAAAATTAATGTATTCGGTTGCCATCGTATCTGTAGACACAATGCAAGAAATAAAAAAAAACTTGGTCTTTCTGTCCCCTGAGCAGATCTTCTCTCTATCCCCCTTTTTTTTTGTTCATTTTCTCGGTTGGTGTACACCTTCTTGAGGAGCAACGCATTTCAGAGTACCCAAAGTGGAGCTATCTGGAGGGCGCCGTGTTCATCCAGTTTCTCGACAGAGAACCAAAAAAAAGGAAAAACGCGGTGTGATGCCTTTAAGGAATGGAGGAAGACGTCCAGTTTCAATAGGAGCAAGTAGTTCTGCATCTTCTAGTTCGTCTTATATGGGCGTAAACGCAAGCAGTTTTGGCTCCTTTGACGTAGTAAAATTGGATGCATGGGTGAACATTATTGCAATGTGTATACTCGTCACGTTTGTTATCGTTTTTGGATTCCTTATATATTATAAGTCTCCGACAGTTAAAGTGTTCACAGAGTTTGCGGAGGAAGGCACAGAGATGGTGAAGAGAGTTGGAGACATGGCAGACCAATGGAACAATTCGTACAGATTTGCTGCGGTGGAGAAGATGTACGAAAAGCTGGCGCCAAAAACACCCGAGGAAGAGGAAGCAATGAGTGCGCGGGTAAGACAAACTGGGTTGGATTTTGTTCAATTGCTGGAAGATGTGCAAAAGTCTCGGATAGTCCCTTCTGTGGCGGAATTGGCACACACACTCTCCGAAATAGTATCAACACAACAGTTTTTGAAGTTGATCACAGCCACAGAAACGGCAATGCCCATTATGTCGGATCTCTTGCAAAAGGAAGAGACCTCCAACTTTATTGCCGCCCTCACTGTAATGATAAATAGGGCTACCCACGTTCTCACAGAAGAAAGAGTGGACAGAGTGTTGAACATTGTGGAAACCGCCAATGGGGATCAAATTGTAGAGTTGGCTGGCGACTTCCTAAAGGAAGCAACGGCCACTGTGGGATATCTCAACATTGCCCTCCTCAAGGGCAAAAACTTTGTTGACCACAATGCAGAAGATCTCGAACTAATCGGCCAAAAGTTGATTGCTCTCGAAAAGAGCATTGTCAACTCGTTCACTCCTGAAGAATACGAGAGTTTGGTCTACGACATAAAACACCTTCCAATGAAAGAGTTCATTTCCAAACTCAGACAATTCGAGGCAACCGTCAGAGAAATGTTCAAGGCCAACGCCCTGAAACCCGAAGATAAGAGTCAATTGCTTGCACTTGCCAAAAACTTCTCCACAGAGGTTGTGCTTATTACACACAAGTTTGGATCTTCCAATCTGCTCGAAAATGTGGACCACTTGTTAGAGTTTGCAAACGAAAGACTAACTCAACCAGAAATGTCTGTGCTC
>Ga0075321_1000024_pt1 | contig 12424 bp, 13 predicted proteins | sample MayberryNW_Catta_6_FD_120083 | JGI IMG/M metagenome (GOLD analysis project Ga0075321, IMG submission 120083) | Natural and restored wetland microbial communities from the San Francisco Bay, California, USA, that impact long-term carbon... | ecosystem: Environmental > Terrestrial > Soil >... | reverse complement strand
GCCGACCTCCACCGAGAAGCGCATCCAGGAAGTGGCGCGCATCGGCAGCGGCTATCTCTACTACGTGTCGCTGCGCGGCGTGACCGGCGCGGGGCACATTGACCTGGCCGACGTGGCCGCGCATATCCCGAAGATCCGCGCCGCGACGCGTCTGCCGATCGGCGTCGGCTTCGGCATCCGCGACGCCGATTCCGCGCGGCGCGTGGCGCAATGCGCCGACGCCGTGGTGATCGGCAGCCGCATCATCCAGGAGATCGAGGCAGCGGGCCCGGAGCAGGCGGTCGCGCGGGTCAAGGCGTTCCTCAAGCCGATCCGCGAGGCGCTCGACGCGCGGGCGGTGGTGCAATGAGCTGGCTGCAAAAGCTCCTGCCGCCCAAGATCCAGCGTTCCTCCGGCCCCAAGCGCGCGGTACCGGAGGGCCTGTGGACCAAGTGCCCGTCCTGCGACGCCGTGCTCTACAGCACCGACCTGCAGAAGAACCTCAACGTCTGCCCGAAATGCGGCTTTCACCAGCGCATCGGCGCGCGCGCACGGCTCGATGCGCTGCTCGACGCCGACGGGCGCTTCGAGATCGGCGCCGAGGTGCTGCCGGTGGACAGCCTCAAGTTCCGCGATTCCAGGAAGTACACCGACCGGCTGTCGGATGCGGAAGTGGAGTCGGGGGAGTCGGAATCCCTGGTGGTGATGCAGGGCGCGATCAAGGCGCTGGGCGTGGTGGTCGCGGCGCACGAGTTCGACTTCATGGCGGGCACCATGGGCTCGGTGCTCGGCGAGCGCTTCGTGCGCGGCGTGCGCGTCGCCATCGAGCAGAAGGTGCCTTTCATCGCCATCACGGCGAGCGGCGGCGCGCGCATGCAGGAAGGGCTGCTGTCGCTCATGCAGATGGCCAAGACGACGGCGGCGCTGACCGACCTGGCCGAGCGCGGGCTGCCGTTCATCAGCGTGCTGACCGATCCCACCACGGGCGGGGTGTCGGCGAGCTACGCGATGATCGGCGACCTGGTGATCGCCGAGCCCAAGTCGCTGGTCGGCTTCGCCGGACCGCGCGTCATCGAGCAGACCGTGCGCCAGAAGCTGCCGGAAGGGTTCCAGCGCGCCGAGTTCCTGCTGGAGAAAGGCGCGGTGGACATGATCGTCGACCGCCGTCAGCTGCGCGACAAGCTGGCGGCGCTGATCGCGCTGCTACAGGGGATCGCCGTCGACCAGCCTTCGTGAGCGCCCGCACGCTCGCGCAATGGCTCGAATTCATCGGGCGCCAGCACCCCGACGCGATCGCGCTCGGGCTGGATCGCGTGCGCGCGGTGCTCGGGCGAATGACGGTACGCATCGAATGCCCCGTCATCACCGTGGCGGGCACGAACGGCAAGGGCTCCGTGTGCGCCATGCTGGAAGCCATCCTGCAGGCCTCCGGCCGGCGGGTCGGCCTGTACACCTCGCCGCACCTCCTGCGCTACAACGAGCGCGTGCGCGTCGACGGCAGTGAAGTTGCGGATGCACCCCTGATCGAGGCATTTGCCGCGGTGGAACGGGCGCGAGGCGCCGTGCCGCTGACCTATTTCGAGTACGGCACGCTCGCGGCCCTGTGGCTCTTCGGGCGCGCGGCGCCCGATGCGCTGGTGCTCGAGGTCGGCCTGGGCGGGCGGCTGGACGCGGTGAACGTGCTCGACGCGGACTGCGCGGTGCTCACCAGCGTCGGTCTGGACCACGCCGAGTATCTCGGCGACACGCGCGAGAGCGTCGGGCGCGAGAAGGCCGGCATCTTCCGCGGCGGAAAGCCGGCGGTGGTCGCGGACCCGGAGCCCCCGGCCAGCGTGCTCGAGGGCGCGGCGCGAGCGGGCGCGCAGCTGCTGCGCCTCGGCAAGGACTTCGGCTACCGCGCGCACCCCGGCCAGTGGGACTACTGGGGACCGTGCGGGCGGCGCGCGGCGCTCGCCTATCCCGCGCTGCGCGGCGCGCGCCAGCTGCGCAACGCCGCCGCGGCGCTCGCGGCGCTGGACGCAGTGCACGGGCGGTTGCCGGTGAGCATGCAGGACGTGCGGCGCGGACTGGCCGCAGCCGCACCGCCGGGCCGCTTCCAGGTCGTCCCGGGCAGGCCGCAGGTGATCCTCGACGTGGCGCACAATCCCGAGGCGGCGCAGTCGCTGGCGGACAACCTCGCCGCCGCGGGCTTCGCCGCCGAGACCCGCGCCGTGTTCGGCATGCTGCGCGACAAGGACATCGCCGGCGTGGCGCGCATCGTGGCGCCGCGCGTCACGCGCTGGTACCTGTGCGGGCTGGGCGGGCCGCGCGGCATCGCCGCCGAGGAGCTGGCGCGCATTCTGGCGGCTGCGGGTGTGCGCGCGCCGCTGACCACGCACCTCGATGCCGCTGCGGCTTTCGCGGCCGCGCGGGAAGAAGCGGAAGAGAATGATAAAATCGTCGTATTCGGATCCTTTCTCACCGTCGCCGAAGTGATGCAATCCCTCGCGGCCACGCGCACCCGCGGCGGCACCCATGGCTGAGCCCCAGGACGTCAGTGCGCTGAAGCGCCGCGGGCGGCGGCGGCTGGTCGGCGCGATTGCGCTGGTGCTGCTCGCGGTGATCGTGCTGCCCTGGATCTTCGACCCGCAGCCACGCCAGACGCCGCCCGTGAGCGTGCGCATCCCCAACGAGGACGAATCGGCATTCAAGCCGAAGGCGGTGCCCAAGCCGGCGCCGCCGCGGCAGGAAGCGCCGAAGCCGGAGGCCAGGCCCGAGGCGCCGCCGCCGGCGCCCGAGGCAAAGGCCGCCCCGGCGCCCGAAAAGAAGCCCGCGGACGCCGAGCGCGCGCGCGCCGAAGCCGCGCTCGCCAACGCGCAGTACGAATTCCAGGTCGGCGCCTATGCGGAGCCCGACGACGTGATCGCCAAGCTGAAGGCGGCGAAGATCCCGTACTACACGGAGACGGTGGCGATCGAGAAGGGGAAAGTGACGCGCGTGCGCGCCGGGCCTTTCGCCAGCCGCGACGCGGCGGAGCGGGCGCTGAAGCGCATCAAGGCGCTGGGATTCAAGCCGGGCGGCGTGACCGCGCGCTCATGACATGACGTGGCTGGACTACGCCATCCTGGCCGGGCTCGTGGTGTCGATCGCCTGGGGCGCCTGGCGCGGGCTGGTGCGCGAGGTGATTTCGGTGGCGGCATGGGTGCTGGCCTTCATCGGCGCCAATTATTTCGGCAGCCCGCTCGCCGAAGTGATGCCCGAGTCGGTGCCGACGCCCGAGTTGCGCCTGCTGATCGCGTTCGTCGCGGTGTTCATCGTCATTCTCGCGGTGTGCACGCTGGTCGGGCAGTTCATGCGCAAGCTGGTCAAGGTGGCGGGGCTGGGCGAGCTCGACCACGTGCTCGGCGGACTGTTCGGGGTGGCGCGCGCGCTGGTCATCCTGATCGCGTTCGCGATCGTCGCCGGGCTCACCGCGTTTCCGCGCCAGAACGCGTGGCGGGATTCGGTATGCGGACCGCCGATGGGGCGCGCGGCGCTGGCGCTGCGTCCGTGGCTGCCGCAGGCGCTCGGCCAGCGGCTGCGCTATCATTGACCCTTAACGTCACCGCGAGGCGGCTCCCATGTGCGGGATCCTCGGCATCGTAGCGCGCTCGCCCGTCAATCAGCTCCTGTACGACGGGCTGCTGCTCCTGCAGCACCGCGGCCAGGACGCGGCGGGCATCGTCACCGCCGAGCGCAAGACCTTCCACATGCAGAAGGGCAACGGCCAGGTGCGCGACGTGTTCCGCACGCGCAACATGCGCTCGCTGCCCGGCGAGATCGGCGTCGCGCACTGCCGCTACCCGACGGCGGGCTCCGCCTTCAATTCCGCCGAATCGCAGCCGTTCTACGTGAACTCGCCCTTCGGCATCGTGCTCGGCCACAACGGCAATCTGACCAACGCCGACCAGCTGAAGGAGGAGATGTTCCGCCAGGACCTGCGGCACATCAACACCAACTCGGACTCCGAGGTGCTGCTGAACGTGCTGGCGCACGAGCTCGAGAAGACCTCGGTCAAGCTGCGGCTCGATCCGCAGACCATCTTCCGCGCCGTGGCCAACGTGCACCGCCGCTGCCGCGGCGCCTACGCCGTGATCGCGATGATCGCCGGCTACGGCGTGCTCGCGTTCCGCGACCCCTTCGGCATCCGCCCGGCCTGCATCGGCTACCACGAGACCGATCGCGGCACCGAGTACATGGTCGCCTCGGAGTCCGTGGCGGTGGATGCCCTCGGCTTCCGGCTGTTGCGCGACGTCGCCCCGGGCGAAGCGGTGCTGATCGACGAGGAGGGCAACTTCCACAGCCAGCAGTGCGCGCCGGCGACTTCGCTCAATCCCTGCATCTTCGAATACGTCTACCTGGCGCGGCCGGATTCGGTGATCGACGGCGCGTCGGTCTACGAGGCGCGCCTGGTCATGGGCGAGAAGCTGGCCGAGAAGATCCGGCGCAGCTACCGGCATCTGGACATCGACGTGGTGATCCCGATCCCGGATTCGAGCCGGCCGTCGGCGCTGCAGCTGGCGCAGGGGCTGGGCCTGCCGTATCGCGAGGGCTTCGTCAAGAACCGCTACATCGGCCGCACCTTCATCATGCCCGGGCAGGCGGTGCGCCGGCGCTCGGTGCGCCAGAAGCTGAACACCATCGGCGTGGAGTTCAAGGGCAAGAACGTGCTCCTGGTGGACGATTCCATCGTGCGCGGCACCACCAGCGGCGAGATCGTGCAGATGGCGCGCGAGGGCGGGGCGCGCAAGGTGTATTTCGCCTCGGCGGCGCCGCCGGTACGCTTTCCCAATGTCTACGGCATCGACATGCCGACGCGCTCCGAGCTGATCGCCGCGCACCGCAGCGAGGACGAGGTGGGGCGGGAGATCGGCGCCGACGCCCTCATCTACCAGGAGCTCGAGGCCCTCAAGGACGCGGTGCGCCAGGTCAACCCGAAGCTGAAGACCTTCGAAACCTCGTGCTTCGACGGCAACTACATCACCGGCGACGTCACCAGCGACTATCTGCACGCCATCGAGGTGCGGCGCGATGCCGCCCGCGACTCGGGCGACGAGGGCGAGGGCGCGCAGCTCGACCTCAATCTGGTCACGGCCGAATGAATTTGCTATAGTTCCTGCGCGCCGATTTGAGCCACAGCTTGCGGGCGCGTTAAAAATACTGCTAAAGCGTGCCGACGAAGCCCGGTCCGCTTAGTGAGAGGACCGGGTTTTTTATGGCAAAACAGTTCCAGCAATCCACACTGGGCGTGCGCGCCGGCCAGCGCCGCACGGCGTTCCAGGAGCACTCCGAGGCCCTGTTCCTCACTTCGAGCTTCGTGTTCGACAGCGCGCGGCAGGCGGCCGGGCGCTTCACGGGCGGCGAAGAGGGCTTCGTCTACTCGCGCTTCACCAATCCCACGGTATCCATGTTCCAGGACCGGCTCGCCGCGCTCGAGGGCGCCGAAGCCTGCGTCGCCACCGCCTCGGGCATGTCGGCGATCCTCGCCATGTCCATGGCGCTGCTCAAGGCGGGCGACCATGTGGTGTGCTCGAATGCGGTGTTCGGCGCGACGGTGCAGCTCTATGCCACGATCCTGTCGCGCTTCGGCGTCGAAACCACCTTCGTATCTCCCGTCAGGGTCGAAGAGTGGCAGCGCGCCGTGCGGCCGGGCACGAAGCTCCTGTTCCTCGAAACGCCGTCCAACCCCTTGGGCGAGATCTCCGATATCGCCGCGCTTGCCGCGCTGGCGAAGAAGGCCGGCGCGGTGCTCGCGGTGGACAACGCCTTGTGTACGCCCGCGCTGCAGCGCCCGCTCGAATTCGGCGCCGACCTGGTGATTCATTCCGCCACCAAGTACCTCGACGGCCAGGGCAGGGTGCTCGGGGGCGCGGTGCTGGGGGCTAAGGGGCCGGCGATGGAGGCCGTGTTCGCCTTCCTGCGCACCGCCGGGCCGTCGCTATCGCCCTTCAACGCCTGGGTGATCCTCAAGGGCATGGAGACGCTCGAGCTGCGCATGCTCGCGCAGTCGGAGCGCGCGCTGGAGCTGGCGCACTGGCTCGAAGGACACCCGAGGGTGGCGCGCGTGCACTACCCGGGCCTGGCATCGCATCCGCAGCACGCGCTCGCCATGCGCCAGCAGCGCGCCGGCGGCGCGATCGTGTCGTTCGAGGTGAAAGGCGGCCGCGAGGCGGCCTGGAAGGTGATCGACTCGACGAAGCTCATCTCGATCACCGGCAACCTGGGGGACGTGAAGACCACGATCACCCATCCGGCGACGACGACTCACGGGCGCATTACGCCGGAGGCGCGGGCTGCGGCCGGGATTACCGACGGGCTGGTCCGGGTCGCGGTCGGGTTGGAGGCGGTCGAGGACCTGAAGACGGATCTTGTGCGCGGTCTCGGCTAGGAGACGAGCCGGGCGCGAACGCCGAGCTTCCTGGCGGCGCGCACCAGCTGCCGGTCGGCGGTGAGCACCGGGACCGAGTGGCCGTGGGCCACCGCCAGATGCAGCGCATCGAGCGTGCGCAACGGGACTTCGAAGGACGCGATCCACTCGCGTGCCTGCGCGAAGTGCGATGCGAGAACATCCGCCAGACGGTAGCGGCCCGCCGTCTTGTCGGCGTTGAAGTCCCGCAGCGCGTCGCGGGCGTCGCGCGAGGTCAGTTCGCGCGTCCTGACCTTGCGCGCGACCACCGACGTGAGCTCGAGGTCGACGATCGCGGAAAGAAGGGGACTGCGAAGCCGCCTCACGGCGGCGTCGGCGCGCTGGCTCGCGGATTCCGGCAGGTAGTAGGCCGCCAGGACCGAGGTGTCGAGGTAGGCGCTCAGAAGCGCTCCTCGTCGCGCGCGATGCCGACTTCCTCGCTCATGGGCCGTCCGCGCACGCGAATCTTCGCACGTGCCGCTGCGCGGTCGGGCAGGCGGCCGGGCTTGCCGCGGACCGCGGTTAGCGCCACCGCGGGCTTGCCGTGCCGGCGCACCACGACCTTCTCGCCGCGCGCGACGCGGTCGAGAATCTCGCTCAGGCGGTTGCGCAGTTCCTTGCTGCCGATGTCCATGCCGCTTTCTCCTGTGGGTACACCTGAAGTGTACACCTGATCTGATGTCAGAACGAAACCAGCCGCGGGCCGGCGTCGTCGATCGCGAGGTAGCCGCCGTGCTCGTACCAGTCGGGCAGCACCCAGCGCTCGCAGCGCCGCCCGTCCACCTCCAGCGCGTGGCGCGCCGGGCGGTGCGTATGCCCGTGAACCAGGCGCGTCAGCCCGTGCCCGCGCAGCGCTTCGCGCACCGCCGAGTCGTTCACGTCCATGATCCCGGCCGGCTTCGCGCCGACCACTTCCTTGCTCTTCTCACGCAGCGCTTGCAGCGCGGAGCGCCGCTCGGGCAGTGACTTGGCGAGGAACTCCCGCTGCCACTCGCGCGAGCGCGCGGTCCGGCGCCACGCCTGGTAGTCGTGATCGTCCGTGCACAGCGTGTCGCCGTGCATCAGCAGCGTGCGCACGCCGCCGACCTTTTCCACCGACGGGTCGGCGAGCAGGCGCGCGCCGCTCGCCTCGCAGAAGCGCCGGCCGACGAGAAAATCCCGGTTGCCGTGCATGAATGCCACGCCCACGCCGCGCCGCGAAAGCTCGCCGAGCGCATCGGCCACGCGCCGCCCCAGCGCATCGCCGCCCGCGTCGTCCAGCTCCTCGTCGCCGATCCAGTACTCGAACAGGTCGCCCAGGACATACAGCGCGGCCGCGCGCGACGCTTGCGTGCGCACGAAATCGAAGAACCGCTCGCCGATCGCCGGGCGCTCGGCCGAGAGATGCAGATCCGAGATGAACAGCGTGGCGGGCACGCCGCCCGGCTACTTGCCGACCACGGTGGCCGACTGGATGACCACCGCGGTGCGCGGCACGTCGCTGCGGAACGGCCCGCCCGGGCCGGTGGGCAGCTTGGCTATCTTCGTCACCACGTCCATGCCCGAGATCACCTTGCCGAACACGGCGTAGCCCCAGCCGTCCTGCGCCGCGGCGGCGTTGAGGAAATCGTTGTCCTTGACGTTGATGAAGAACTGGGCGGACGCCGAGTGCGGGGCGTTGGTGCGCGCCATCGCAATGGTGCCGAGGTCGTTCTTCAGCCCGTTCCTGGCCTCGTTCTGGATCGGGTCGCGCGTCGCCTTCTGCTTGTAGCTGGCGTCGAAGCCGCCGCCCTGGATCATGAAGCCGTCGATGACGCGGTGAAAGAGGGTGCCGTCGTAGTGCCCGTCCTTCACGTACTGCAGGAAGTTCGCCACCGTCTTCGGCGCCTTGCCGGGATAGAGCTCGAGCCGGATGGTGCCGGCGCTGGTCTTGAGGTCGACCTGCGGGTCGGCCGCCAGCGCGCCGGGCGCCGTCGCCGCCGCCGAGAGCACCACCAGGGGTTTCCACAGAAAAGACAGCCGGAAGTTCATGCCGATCCTTCGTAAAGGATGCGCCAGCGGCCGTTCTCCTTCTTCCAGTACTGCAGCTTGCGCATGGTGTTGGAAAGATTGCTCGAGCGATAATCCTGCACGAACGTCACCGCCACGAAGTCGGCCTCGCGCGGATAGCGCAGCATCGAAACCTGGGCCAGCGTCACGCGAATCCAGCGCTTGGCGGCGTTGACGCCGCGCTTGTGCGCGGCCCACGCGGCGAAATCGTCGTCCCCGGCGCGGAAATCGGCGGCGTAGTGCGCCAGGTAGCGCTCCGTATCGCGGCTTTCCCAGTCGGCGCGCCAGCGCTCCAGCTCGGCCGCCAGCGCCCGGCGCTCGGCCTCGAGCGCGTCGGCGTCCGCCCACTCTATTTCATCGGTGATGATCACCGGCGTGCGGCCCACCTGCACCAGGCGCCCGACCGACAGCAGGTCGGGATTGGCGAGCACGATGCAGCCGTCGCTCGCGCGCGGCGGGCGGCTGTAGGTATCCGCGGGCGTGCCGTGCACCCAGATGCCGTAGCCGTTGCGGCCGCGGCGCCGGTCCCACTCGTTCGGGTAATTGATCGGATAGGCGCCCGCGCCGTAGAAGTCGGTCAGCTTCTGGCGGGGCAGGTTGGCGGTCACGTGGTAGACGCCGATCGGCGTCTTCTGGTCGCCTTCGCGCGCCTTGTCGACGCCGCGCTTGCCGAGCGAAACGTAGTAGTCGGCGACGTAGTGCGCCAGCCCGCCGACGTTCTCGAACACGTACAGGCGCGAGCGTCGCGAGTCGACCATCAGCGCGTGCGCCTGGCCCGGGTTCAGCTGCAGGATGGCGCGCGGCACGCGCTGCCCGGCCGGCCGCTCGCGCAGCGCGCGCAGCCGCACCAGGGCCTCGGCCCGCAGGTCTTCCACCTTCTCGCGCGGGACGGTCTTCACCACGTTGCCGAAGGAATGCAGGGGCCGCGCGCGCGCCAGCAGCAGGTCGCCGCGGATCAGGTGCGCGAGGCGGAAATTGGGGTGCGCGGCGATCAGCGCCTCGACGCGCTGCAGCGCCAGGTCGAGGTGATTGGCCTCGATCGCCTCGACCACGCCCGACAACGCGGGCTCGGGGGACGAGGCGAGGCAGGCGAGCGGCAGGAGGAGCGCCGCCGCCGCAACGCGCAGGAGCGCCGCGACGCGCGTCAATCCGGCACCCGCTCCTGCAGGATGCGCCAGTGCCCGTCGGCCGACTTGCCCATCAGGAGCGTCTTGCGCGTGCTGCCGCTGAACAGGTCGGAGCGGTAATCCTGCCGGAAGGTGACGCTGACCGTGCCGTCGCCTTTGTCCACGACCCGCTTGACGTCGATGTCCACGGCGATGGACTTGGGAGCCGTCAGGCGCTCGCGCCGCGATTTCTCCCATGCGCTCCTCGGCTCGCCCTTCGGCGTGCGAAAGTCCTTCGCATAGGCGGCAAGATAGGCGTCCACGTCCCGGCGCGACCAGGCCTCGGCCCATGCCGTGACCACCGCCAGAACGTCCCGGGGCTCTTGCGCCGGTTCGGGCGCCGCGGGCCGCGCGGCCGGCTCGGGCTCGGGCTTGGCCTCGGGCACCGGGGCGCTGGCGACCACGGCCACCGCCGCCGGCGCCTCGCGCGGCGCGCCGACCAGCTCGCGCACCAGGGCGAGCTTGTTCTGCGCCCCGGAATTCGACGAGTCGAGCTTCAGGGCCTTGTCGTAGGCCTCGCTCGCCAGCCGGGCGTACACGTCGCCGAGATTTTCGTAGGCGGTCGCGTAGCTCGGATGGGTGCGGATGGATTGCTCGAGGGCCGTGCGCGCCTTGTCGTACTGGCCCTGCGACGCGTACACCACGGCAAGATTGTTGTAGGGCTCGGGGAGCTCCGGATAGTCCTCGGTCAGCTTCTTGAAGACCTGGACCGCCGCCGCCGCGTGGCCTTGCTCGGCGTAGATCAGCCCCTTCAGGAAGCGCGCCTTCGGATCGCCAGGCTTCGTCTCCAGGAGCTTGTTGACGCGCTGCAGGGCTTGCTCGGCCTGGCCGGCGCGCAGCAGCTTGTTCGCTTCGGCGAGCTCGTCGGCGAGCGCGGGCCGAGCGAGCAGCGCGACCGCGAGCGCAAGCACGGCAAGGCTCAGGCGCGGCGCGGCGGCAATACGCATTGTGTTATAGTTTTCAAGGATCTACAGAACCTTGCTGATTCTAGACTAAGCCCCGCGGGATCACAACCGAGAGGGCGGCCCAACCACGCTCAGCCCCTCGATGCTCAGGATCTTCAACTCGCTGGCGCGGCACAAGCAGGAATTCAAGCCGATCCGCGCGGGCGAGGCGCGCATGTATGTATGCGGGATGACCGTGTACGACTACTGCCATCTCGGCCATGCCCGCGTCATGGTGGTGTTCGACGTGGTGCGCCGCTGGCTGCGCGCAAGCGGCTATCGCGTGACCTATGCGCGCAACATCACCGATATCGACGACAAGATCATCCGCCGCGCCGCCGACAACGGCGAGCCGGTGGCGCAGCTGACCGCGCGCTACATCCGCGCCATGGACGAGGACCTCGCCGCGCTCGGCGTCGAAAAGCCCGACCACGAGCCGCGCGCCACGCAATACGTGCCGCAGATGCTGGATCTGATCGCGCGCCTCGAGACGCGGCGCCTCGCCTATGCGTCGCCTTCCGGGGACGTGAACTTCGCCGTGCGGCGCTTCCCGGGCTACGGCAAGCTCTCGGGCAAGACCCTCGACGAGCTGCGTGCCGGCGAGCGCGTCGAAGTCGACCGCAGCAAGGACGATCCGCTCGACTTCGTGCTGTGGAAGCGCGCCAAGGACGGCGAGCCCGCCTGGGACTCGCGCTGGGGGGCCGGCCGGCCGGGCTGGCACCTCGAGTGCTCGGCGATGAGCAGCGCGCTGCTCGGCGAGCACTTCGACATCCACGGCGGCGGCCAGGACCTGCAGTTCCCGCACCACGAGAACGAGATCGCGCAGTCCGAGGGCGCGAGCGGCGCGCCGTTCGTCAACTACTGGATGCACAACGGCTTCGTGCGCGTGGACCAGGAGAAGATGTCCAAGTCGCTGGGCAATTTCTTCCTCATCCGCGACGTGCTGACGCGCTTCGATGCCGAGGTGGTGCGCTTCTTCATCCTGCGCGCGCACTACCGCAGCCCGCTGAACTATTCCGACGCACACCTCGAGGATGCGAAGGGCGCGCTGACCCGGCTGTACGTTTCCCTCAAGGAGGCGCCGCCCGCGGGCGCCGAGGTCGACTGGAACGAGCCGCACGCCAAGCGGTTCAGGGAGGCGATGGACGACGACTTCGGCACGCCGGAGGCGGTGGCGGTGCTGTTCGACCTCGCTTCGCGCGTGAACAGCGGCGAGCGCCGGCTCGCGCCGCAGTTGCGCGCGCTGGGCGGGGTGCTCGGGATCCTGCAGCGCGACGCGGCGCGCTTCCTCCAGGGCGGAAGCGCGGACGACTGGATCCTCGAGCGTATCGCGGCGCGCGAGGCGGCGCGCAAGCGCAAGGACTTTGCCGACGCCGACCGGATCCGCGGCGAGCTTCTGGCGAAGGGGATCGTCCTCGAGGACGGGCCGCAGGGCACCAGCTGGCGACGCGCCTAGCGCGCCGCGTTCAGTGCAGCAGGCTGCCGTCGCGAGTCAGCGACAGCAGATAGTTCCGCGTGCTGCCTTGCCGGTTGCCGGGCGAGAAGCCGACGACGTAGCCTCCGGCGTCGTAGTACGACATCGAATCGAGCGCGAGCATCAGGGCTTCGCGCGTCAGCGACGGCCCGGCGCGCCGCACCGCTTCGGCGAGTACCTTGGCGGCGATGAAGGCCTGCAGCGACGCCGGCGAATAGGCCCTGGAGCCCGTTTCCGCCCCCATCGCGGTGCGGTATTCCGACACCACCGGCAGCGACACGCGCTCGAGCGGCGGCACGACCTGGGACAGCGCGAGACCCGCGCCGGCGGCGCCCAGCGCCGCGGCGAGCCGCGCCGGATCGGCCGGCGACAGCGCGACGATCTGCGGATCCCGGCCCGTGCGCCGGAG
>Ga0075321_1000023_pt1 | contig 12778 bp, 12 predicted proteins | sample MayberryNW_Catta_6_FD_120083 | JGI IMG/M metagenome (GOLD analysis project Ga0075321, IMG submission 120083) | Natural and restored wetland microbial communities from the San Francisco Bay, California, USA, that impact long-term carbon... | ecosystem: Environmental > Terrestrial > Soil >... | reverse complement strand
TTTAATTCACCTATTTCAGGATAACTGCTTTCGGGAATATTAAGCATATTGTCAATATACCCGACGTTAAAGCTGGCAACAAAATCGGCTGTAACCAGATATTCATACTGAGGTCCTTCGTCTTTCCTGCAAGAAGCAACCATGGCGACCAGGACAGCTATAAGCAATCCTCCTTTATACAAAAGCTTTTTGTTACGGATCATCATCTGAATATTTAGAAGTTTTTCTCACACCTGAATTGCACTATCATTCAATTGCATCATTACAGCATGCCAAAGATAGCTCTTCCTGACAAATGATCCCCTATCAATGGCAGCCATTCTTTTTCTATATTTGCGGATGGTTTTCCGGATGCTGGTTACCCGGGTCCATTTTACGAAGGGGCGAGGGGACTTAGGGACTGAGAGACTAAGGGACTGAGAGACTAAGAGACTAAGAGACTAAGAGACTAAGAGACTAAGGGACTAAGAGACTAAGGGACTGAGAGACTAAGGGACAGGGCCGAGCGTAAAGAAAATGCCCTGTGGGCATTTTTAGCGAAGGAGCCAGACTGCAGGGAGGGAAGAGACCAAGAGACGAAGAGATTAAGAGACGGGGCGAGTGTGTGAAAGTAAACAAAAAAGCAGGAGTTACAAATGGTTTCAATTCAGGATCTGTCGGTATCGTTTGGCAGCTTTGACCTGCTGACAAATATATCATTTCTGATAAATGATCAGGACCGTATCGGGCTTACCGGTAAAAACGGAGCCGGGAAATCGACGCTTCTCAAAATAATCGCCGGTTTGCAGAGTCCGACATCCGGAACTATCGATATGTCGAAGGAAGTAACTATCGGATACCTTCCCCAGCAGATGATCATAAGTGACACCACATCAGTCCTGAACGAAGCTCTGACTGCATTTTCAGATCTTACCGGTCTTGAAAAGGAAATTGAAAATATTGGCAGCGAGATCGCCAGGCGTGAGGATTATGAGTCTGCCGGATATCTGAAACTCTGCGACCGCCTTGCCGAAACAGAGGAGAGGTTCAGGATACTGGGGGGAACAGGCTATATGGCCGAAACAGAACAGACCCTCTCAGGTCTCGGGTTCGAAAGAAAGGACTTCAGCAGACCGACAAAAGAGCTTAGCGGCGGATGGCGTATGAGAATTGAACTGGCCAAGCTTCTGCTGAAAAAACCTTCTCTCTTCCTTCTGGATGAGCCCACCAACCACCTCGATATTGAATCCATCCAGTGGCTTGAATCATTCCTCTCAGGCTACCCGGGGGCTGTGATGATGGTCTCCCACGACCGTGCCTTCCTTGATAACATAACCCGAAGGACAATAGAGATCTCTCTCGGAAAGATTTACGATTATAAAGCATCCTGGTCCCAATACGTTATTCTGAGGAAAGAGAGAAAAGAGCAGCAGATTGCAGCGTACCGCAACCAGCAGAAGATGATAGGGGATACGGAAAAATTCATTGAACGGTTCAGATACAAGGCAACCAAGGCAGTTCAGGTACAATCGAAGATAAAACAGCTTGACAAGGTCGAAAGGATTGAAGTTGATGAAGAAGACACCAGTACAATAAATCTCAGGTTCCCTCCTGCCCCGAGATCAGGCACAGTGGTTGTCGAGGCGGAAAACCTTTCGAAAAGCTTTGGCTCAATTCACGTTCTCCGCAGGGTGGGCATGACTATCACCAGGGGGGAAAAAGTTGCATTCGTGGGCCGTAATGGCGAGGGGAAAACCACGTTTTCAAGGATCATTACCGGGGAACTTGATTATGAAGGGACCCTGAAAACCGGACACAACATACGGACAGGATATTTTGCACAGAATCAGGATGAACTGCTTGATGAAAACAAAACGGTTCTCCAGACAATCGATGATGCTGCAAAAGGTGAGATAAGGTCAAGGATTCGTGATTTGCTCGGGGCATTTCTTTTCAGGGGTGACGATGTTGAGAAAAAGGTTAAGGTACTTTCGGGAGGTGAAAGGTCAAGGCTTGCCCTGGTCAGACTGCTTCTTGAACCCTGCAACCTGCTTGTACTGGATGAACCGACCGATCATCTCGACATGCGCTCAAAAGATATCCTGAAACAGGCACTTATTAAATATGATGGCACGTTAATTGTGGTTTCACACGACAGGGATTTCCTCGACGGACTTGTTTCCAAGGTTTACGAGTTCAGGCATAACAGGATAAAAGAAAATATAGGCGGCATTTACGATTTCCTGCGTAAGAAAAAAATCGAAAACCTGCGTGACATAGAGAAAAAAGAAAAAGTACCGGGGGCAGTAAAAGGGCATGGTGAGGATATATCCAACAGGCAGAAATATCTTGACAGGAAGGAATTTGAAAGAAATCTCCGGAAGCTGCGCAGAAGGCTTGAAATTACTGAATCCGGAATAGAAAAAATGGAGGCCGACCTGAAAGAGTTGGACAGGCAGCTTATGAATCCTTCAGATAACGGTGATAATGAGGCATTATACCACAAATATGAGGAAATGAAGCAAGCTCTTAATGAAGAATTTACCAGGTGGGCTGCCTGTTCCCGTGAAATTGAGTTATTTTTAAGGGATAACAATTGAATATGGAACCTAGGGTGCTCGAGAAGGAATATAAGGTTCACGTTTACGAAACCGGACCGGACGGCAAAATGAACCTTTATTCACTATTCGATTTTTTACAGGATATTGCTTCAGATCATGCCGTAAAGCTTGGCTACGGGCGGGATGATCTCTTAAGGCAGAATCACTTCTGGGTCTTGTCAAGAATTTATGCTGTTATTAATGAATGGCCGGCATGGGGTGACACAATCACAGTCAGGACCTGGCCAAAGGGAACAGAATCGGTTTTTGCACTAAGGGATTACGAAGTTTTCTTTAAAGACGGCAGGCTGGTCGCTTCAGCAACATCTTCATGGCTCATAATTGATCAGACGACAAAAAAGATCCAGCGGCCTGACTCGGCTTTATCACATTTTAACTCCGAAATTCAGCGCCGTGATTCCCTCCCAAGGAACGCAATGAAAATAGAATCAGCTTCGGCAGGCAGTAAAAATGCATCTGAATTCAATGTCCGGATAAGTGACCTTGACATTAATCTTCACACCAATAATGTTAAGTACATTAAATGGGTTACCGACAGTTTTGACCTTGACTTTATAATGAATAATACTCCATATTCGGCCGAAATAAACTATCTTGCCGAATCACGGTTTAATGATAGTATAGCGGTCAGGATATCTGAGGATACGGATAATAATAACATTGACCATTTTAACAATTCGATTCTCCGTTTACCGGATAATGCCGAACTATGCAGGGTTAGAATCGGTTGGAAAAATAATCGACAGGACAAGTAAACCGAATCAGAAAATGAACAGGATTTTTACTTCAGGAATTTACTTTTTATTATTTGTTTTTACAGCAGGATGCATTTTGATTACTTCCTGTACTACAACCCAGACAGCTGTCGACTCCAAAGACCTGTCATATCTCTACAACCCGACAAAAAGCTCTATCAAGCCCCGCTATTCGGTTTTGAATGAAAGCGAAACATCCTCGGTTCTGGCAATAAAGTTTTTTGCCGCCGACCTTTTCTTTTCGGAAGCCAACCCGCAGGGTATCCCAACAGCCGAGCTCCTGATAACCGTAAAGCTTTATAAAATCGGTGCTAGCGGCCGGAGTCTGAGCGACACGGCAACCATCAGTCTTAACATTGTAAAGAATGAATCAGCAACCGATTACGTTTACAAAATCCCACTCAGAGCAGAGCCAGGATCGGTTTATACTGCTGAGGTCAAAATGCTCGACAAGCTGAGGCTCGAGGTAATCCAGTCGTTTGTACAGTTTAATACACTTACGCCCTACAACAGGTATAATTATATGGCTATGGGCCATATCGGGAAGAAGGAGATTTTCAATCCGGTTGTACATGTTAATGAATTTGTTAATCTTGACTACCTGAGGAGCCCTGCTGATTCCCTGTATATAGCCTATTACAAACCGCTGGATGTTGTACCTTATCCACCCTCCATGCTGCTTCCCGAGAAGGTAATTGATTATGACCCCGATACGGTTATCGCACTTCGTTACTCTGATACGATCCCGCTGATGTTCCCCAATGCTGGTCTCTATTTTTGCTCATTGGAAAAGGACCTGCAGGATGGTTTTACATTCTTCAATTTTGGTGAGAAATTTCCAATGATAACAACGCCGGAGATTATGATAAAACCACTTGCATATCTGGCATCGGAGGATGAGATAAACGATCTTCTTTCTGCCGCCAGGCAGAAGCTAGCACTCGATGATTTCTGGATTAAATGTGCCGGAAATGTGGACAAAGCAAGGGAGCTGATAAGGATTTATTATACCAGGATACTTTATTCAAATTACTATTTCACATCCTTTAAAGAGGGCTGGAGAACAGAACGTGGCATGATCTACATAATTTACGGACCTCCCGACAAGGTATATAAATCATCCGACGGAGAAAGCTGGGGATACCGCAAGCCGTTTATCAAATCTTCATGGGGTGGAAGTTATCATCTGAAGGATGACTATCTGTGGTTTAATTTCCGTATCAGAACTGATAAATTTTCTGACAATGACTTTTACCTGAGCCGCAGTGAAACTCTGGTAACCTTATGGGACCAGGCCATAGCATCCTGGAGGAAGGGGATAGTATTTCGCCTGGATAATCCGGAGGATCTTTAATCTTATGCAAAAAGAATCGGGTTGCATATTTGGCCTGAGGGCTGTTATCGAAGCAATTAAAGCAGGAAAACAGATCGACCGCCTTCTCATAAAGGAGGGTTTGCAGGGCCCCCTGTATCACGAGCTGATGTCGGAAGTAAAGAAAAACGGGGTACCCTTCAGGATCGTACCTCTTGGACGGATTGAGCTGATTACAAGGAAAAACCATCAGGGAGTGCTTGCCTGGCTTTCAATGATCGAATTCCAGTCAGTTACAAATATTCTGCCCGTAATATTTGAAAAGGGTGAGGATCCTTTGATTATTGCTCTTGACAGTGTATCAGATGTAAGGAACTTCGGCGCCATCGTCCGCAGCGCGGATTGCCTCGGAGCTCATGCGGTAATTATTCCGGAAAGAGGATCCGCTGCAATAAATGCCGATGCAATCAAAACATCGGCGGGTGCACTTCATTCCTTTCCTGTCTGCAGGGAAAAGAGCCTGGTGCGCACCGTGGAATACCTGAAACAATCCGGACTGAGGGTTATCTGCGCAGCCGAGAAGTCAGGTGAACCTGTACCTGAAATCTCGATGAAAGGACCAATTGTACTGGTTCTTGGCTCGGAAGACAAAGGCATAAGCAGGGAACTTCTCGCTTTAGCTGACTCCCTGGTCAGAATACCGATGTCAGGAAATATCGGTTCCCTGAACGTGTCGGTTGCCGCCGGTATCCTCCTGTATGAAATAATCAGGCAGCGCTCAGCCATTCCATCAGCTTCCTGATTCACTCTATGATACTCAGTATCCTCTCATCAAGTGCATCCTGGTCTGCTTTGAAAGCATAGAGCCCGGCAAGGTTAAGCAGGGTGTCCGGTGCGATCTTCCCCTCCCTTATCTTCTCTGCCCACCTCGAAAATACAGGTATTTTCCCGTCTGAGGCAATAGCCGCCTTTTCCTCCTTTGAAAGGAACGGGAACATATCTTCACATCCCTCCTCCTGGGCAATGTGTACGAGTTCTGATCCGGTCGAAGGGATTTTAGCTGCCAGTCTCTCTGCAAGGCTCAGCACCTTATCATCAACTTCCCAGAACTTTTCGATATGAGAATTTTCTGCGGACGAATAAAGGCTTGCGTCGTAATTCTCATGAATTCTTGATGTAAATTTCCCGCTGAGCTCTTTTTTACCGGCGACTGCCACCTTCGGAGGCATCGTAAAAACATCTGTTCCTGCAAGAAGCTCAAGCTGATTCTGGCTTCTGAGGCTTGCAGCAATAACTCTAGTCTGCCAGGGATTCTTGGCAGACAATCCGGTTATCCAGTTCTGGGTCGAAATAACAGCTTTTTCTCCGGCTCCTGAACCATCGCCCAGCTTATTGTCGCTCATAAAAGCTCCTACCCTCCCCAGGAAAATATTCACATAATCAGTCCTTGACACTTTGGCTACAAGAACATTCTGTCTCGCACTGAAACCGAGCGTCAGATTTACCCTGATCCCTGAATCCCTGAGATGTCTAGCCCCGATAAGGCCTTCCGCAGTATACGGGACTTTTACTATGAACTGGTCGGGGCAAATCTCATGAAACCTCTTCCCGTAATATTCAATGGCTTTTATATCGTGTGCTGTATCGGTATGAAGTTCCACACTTACCATTCCGCCGAATTTAAGCGCAAGCCGTAATCCATGCCGGGCATTCAGCATAAAAGCAATCTCCCTTACCCTCTCTTCGACCGGAAGTTCCCGAACGATGCCCTTGCCTTCTGAAATGAAGATGTCATAGATCCCCTTCTGTATCTCCTTGTTGAGTAAGCTGTTATTGGTGGTCAGTGCCCTCATTTCCGCCGACCAGATAGACTCAGCCTCATCGATATCTCCTGTGTCAAGCCACAGTTCAGTACCTGTGGCGGCAAGAGCTTCCCAGAAAGGATCCTTCTTCCCATTCACATGTTTTTCGTTCAGGTTTTTCCAGATATAATCGCTTATTCTGGTATTAAGATCGGCCATGGTAATAATTTTTTTGCTGTTAAACGTTTCAAAACTTATTTTGTTGATATAGCTGTAAGATCAATTCCCCCCGGTTGTTGGAACACTTTCAGCTCAAAATCGTTCATTATGCAAAGAGAATGCTCCGTTATCTCAGACTGAAGATGCCCGAATGTCACCCATGGATACCGGTCTTCTGATCTGCCTCTTATCCGCTCTTCCCGGTTCCGGAAGGATTTGCGTGCCGGGGAACAGACCGGGACAGGCCATAATGAAGGGTTATCCGGTAGTTGCATAAGTGTCAAATAATTTGATCAGGCAAAATTATACAAATTATTCACCCGATAGCTTATTATTTTTAGCTTTGCACAATTATAAAAATAATCTCATTATGAGAATTCTGTTATCCATCTTCTTAATCAGCTGGCCGCTGGTGCTGACAGCTCAGAATAATTTCGAAAAATATTTCACCGACAGAGTGCTCAGATTTGACTTCATGCTTGCAGGAAATAATAAAAAAACAGTAGTTTATCCCGTTGGCATGAAAGAAGAACCTTACTGGGCAGGCTCGTTTAATAATCTTATCGATCCTTTCGATTACGGTAATTTCAGATATGAGCTTTACGATGAAGCTGGTACCCTGATCTATTCAAGGGGATTTTGTACACTCTTTCAGGAGTGGCAGACGACCGCGGAAGCCGGGAAGACCGAAAGGAGCTTCTATGAGGTTGCAACAATGCCCTATCCGCAGAAAAAGGTAAAGTTTGTTCTCAGCATGCGGGAAAGAAGCGGCGTTTTTTCAGAACTTTATGAAACAGTTATTGATCCTGATGATTATTTCATAAGGAAGGAAAAGCCCGTGAATGCAGCTGTCTCAGACATCCATAATTCAGGAGATCCCCATACCTGCGTCGATCTGGTGTTTATTGCAGAAGGTTATAAAGCTGATGAAATGGATAAATTCAGGCAGGATGCAAGAAAAATGTCGGAAATCCTTTTCTCGGAGCCGCCTTTCAATGAGTATAAAGAGAAAATAAACATCAGGGCTGTCGAAGCTGTTTCAGAGGATTCCGGAACAGATATCCCGGGTGACAGGGTTTATATGAATACAGTTTTGAACTCAGGTTTCTATACTTTCGACCTCGACAGGTATCTTACAACCCAGGATATCAAATCAGTTAACGACTATGCGGCCCTGGCTCCCCACGACAATATAATTGTCCTTATTAACAGTACAAAGTACGGCGGAGGAGGAGTGTATAATTATTACAGCGGAACTACCGCTGGGCACGCCCTGTCGCCAAAGGTTTTCATACATGAGTTCGGGCATGGTTTCGCCGGACTTGCCGATGAATACTATTCGTCAGCTGTCGCATATGAGGAATTCTATCCGCTGAATGTTGAACCATGGGAACCTAACATTACAACCATGGTAAATTTCGATTCAAAATGGAAGAAATTGATATCGCCTGAGATTCCCTTGCCAACGCCGGCAGATGAAAAATTCATCAATGTTACAGGATTATTTGAAGGAGGTGGCTATTCGGCCAAAGGCATCTTTCGTCCGGAATACGACTGCAGGATGAAAACCAATGGCGGTAAAGGCTATTGTGTTGTCTGCCGGCAAGCCATCAGGAAGATGATCGAATTTTACACCAGATAGCAGGAGTGTGAGTTTTCAAATCATTTTAAAACCTGAATCATAAAAATACCCTCCTTCACCCGGCAACAGGAGAAGGAGAGTCAGGCTTTGAGTTACTTGACATTCCTGTCGATCAGGTAGAACACAACAAGGCTCAGGCCGCCGAAGAAAAAGATCATTGCCGGATAATTGGCATCCTCGTTGAGGATGTTGGCATTTGAGAGGATTGCTCCGACAACAATACCAACTGCGACGCCCATTGCGAGCATTCCCATTTTAAGGGTGAACTTGCTCCAGTTTGCGCCGGATCTTGATCCTTCCTTCCCGGTATTGAACAGGCTTGCATCCGCACCCTTTTCAATAAGAGCCAGGCGTTCTTTGTGCCTTGTCGAATAAAAATTGTACATTATCCCGAATACAGCGGCAATTAATGCGATAAAGACGATAGCTACTTCCATGATATCTGTTTTTAATTGTTTATTGATTCACACCATTAGACACGAGTCTATGCTCACCGGTTACAATTACTTACAAAAATTTAAGATGACCCCGCCCCCTGCCCTCCGCTTCACCCTGAGCCCCTCTCAATAATTCCCTGTCCAATGTTGAAAAATACCTGAATTTCCACTCCCAACTACAGTAACCATTTCGTAACTTTGTGCGTCAAATGTCCGGAATGGATTATAAGGGAGATTCATACTATATCGGAAAAGTCCTTGCAGGCAATATAAATGCCTATTCTTATCTTGTCGACATGCATAAAGACAAAGCGTTTAACCTTGCCTTCCGGATATGCGGTAACCGCGAGGAAGCCGAAGAGGTTTCCCAGGATGCATTCCTCAAGGCTTTCAAATCGCTGAGAGGCTTCAGAATGAAATCGAGCTTCGAAACCTGGCTATACCGAATAGTCTATAACACTGCAATTTCTCTTGTCAGATCAAGGAAAAAGGGTGTGCTGGCTATTGAGGATTTTCCTGCCGACGTTATTGATTTTCTGAGCTATAACCCCAATACTGGTGATGCGGTAACCGAATTCAGAAACTCACTCGTCAGTTTTGCCCTCCTGAAGATCACCGAGGAAGAGAGAGCACTTATAAGCCTCTATTATTATGACGAAAAGGACACATCCGCAATCTCTGAAATTACAGGTATCAGTAAAACTAATGTCAAGGTTAAACTCTTCAGGGCAAGGCGGAAAATAATCGAAATTATTTCGAAGGTTGAAAAGAAAAACATGATCTATTATGAATAAAGAGGAAAGATTCGAACATGAAATATTAAGGAAGTACATCAATAGCGACAGTATTGAAAAAGCTCCCGAAGGATTTACTTCAAAGACGATGACCAGGATCCGTATCGAGGCTGAATCACCAGTTATGACCGTCAGGGCTTATCTGAACAGATACCGTGTTCCGCTGGTTTCCACTGTGATAACTGCCGCCCTTTTAGCCGCTCTCATTTTTATCCCTGCCGGACAATCAGGCACTATAAGTCAGCTGGTTTTGAAATATATTGGAAATTCCGGGATCTCATTGCCAAAGATTGATTTATCGGCGATGCCCAGCCTCAACATGCCGGGATGGTTTAGTTATGCGGTTATCGGTATTATTCTGCTGGCATTCTTTGACAGGGCTCTGTCAGGCCTGTTCCGCAGGCACAGAGTATAGGTGCAACTCAGTAACTCTGGACCCTTGAGTTGAGCCCCTTGGCATTAAGCGACCGGCTCATAACCTGGAGAAGCTCCTTCATGCCTGATTTTATCTCGCAGCTCCCTTTAAGGTGTACAATAAGGGCACACTGTTCTGCCTGAACAGAATCATGTCCGCATACCTCAACAAGCGACTTGATTACATGATCGAAGGTATTAATTTCATCATTATACAGGATGAGCGTATTTCTCTCCCCTCCGCTCTGCAGCTTGTCATCCTTACGTAATGTCCTTTCCCTCATTTTACTTTCTCGAACAATTGTTTTGCCGTTTCCACAGGTATTTCCCTTTCACCCAGATATGCGACCACCTTTGCCTCACGGTATCCGTTGCGGTTCAGAAGATCAGCATATTCAGATGCGCTTTCAAAGGTAATAAATTTTCCTATCAGATATACAGTTGATCCGTCTCCCGACGTTAAAATTTCAAATCCCCGGGTTCCTGCAAGCTTCCTGTATGACTCTGAAATATCATCTTTTAAGGGTTTGGCCGACCTGGCAATTTCAATCCTGAAGCTCAGCGTGGGGGGAACAACCTCCGCCGGAGTTTTCTGAGTATTATCTGCTGAACCAGGTATCGGTTTCAGTCCCCACTCCCTTTCCAGAACCGACGCTCTTTCCATCGAAACAACCCTGCCGTCGGAAATTGCAACAATAAAGGAGTCTTTGAATCCCATCTGCTTTACCGTCAGAAGAGCTTTATTGGCATCAGAAAGCCTTCTGAACATTCCGGCAAAGTATCTTATCATCCCGGTTGACTTTATCGTGAAGCCTGATACGGGTGAAATTCCCCTGAAGAATGATGCTGCCACAGGTTTGCTGAACACACCCATCTGGATTCTGTAGATCAGGCCTTGAGGCTCTGCGGCATCTATTTCGATTTTCTGATTTTCAATCCCGGCTGGATCTTTTATCACTTCAAAGAGCGCATTGACACCTTCATTTCTCTGGATTACTGAAGGTTCTGCGACTACTGTTACACCTGAAACCTGCCCGGATCCGGCTTTTGGCTTTTCATTATCCTGAACAGCCTTAATCTTAATCCCTCCGCCGGCAGGTGTCACACCTCCTGTGTCTGTAGTGCCGGAAACATCTAACTTTTGATTGGCAAGCTTCTGAAAATGTGCCTCAAGAGAATCGACCCCTGATATCTTTTCCCTGTACCCGGCTCTCTCTGAAGGAGAAAGCTTCTGTGAACTCTTCCTGTATTCTGCGGACAAGTCTCTTAATGAGTCCGCTTTAAGCTGGTAATCCATTCCCTCTGTCAGCCTTTTGTCGTACCCATCCGGCAGATCTTCCCTCCTGGGCTGCACTTTTACCGGGGGAGCTTTCGCAGCATTTTCCTGGTCAGCACCCAGGCTTTCCTTCATCGCATCAGCAACTTTAACATCCTGAACCCCAGTCTTTAGGTTCTCATCTAGCTTCCCCCTTCCTTCATTGCATTCCTGAATATACCGTTCAACATTAAAGCTTCTCGCAACTTTTTTCCCGGCTTTGGAGGAAAACCGGCCATAGGATTTCACTGCTTCAGCAAATCTTCCTGACATTTGCTGTGATCTTCCGAGGTAGAACAAGGCGTCGGCCGGTACCGATCTGATTTCCTGAGGGCTATCCACTGCTTCCCTCAGAAGTGATGCCGCCCTTTCCGGTTCCCTCAACAGATTTACGAGGCAAACTCCGGTATAATATTTATAGAGGGGATCTTTCTCATAGTTTTGAAGCAAAATCGCAAACTCAGCGTACGCCTCCTCATATTTCCCCTTATTAAAAGCGTCAAATGCTGCCTGACGTGATGGTGCCGCCGGGACATTCTGTGCATAAGCACTGTTTATTGCAAGAAAGACGGCCAGCACCAAAGCCACTCCTGCACTCCTGTATCTGATATAGATCTTCATTCCCGTCACTTTTTAATTAATATATGTTGCTGGTTGCTCGTTGCTCGTTTCTCGTTTCTAGTTTCTTTTTCACGCAGAGAGTGATCTTCGCTTCGATCTTCGGTCACGCAGAGCGTGATCTCCGCGGAGTTTACCTCGCAAAATGCGGGGCTTCGGACTTTATAAATTCATAACAAATATAATCACAAAAATTATACTGCATATGACATTAAAGACACAAACGCCTGTTCGAGTGCAATTTGAATGGGTGTTTCACCCAATTGTCCTGTCAAGCTTTTTCCGGACTTTCCCGGTTTCTATGTCGTTGTAAATAAGTGTCTCAAACATTTTTTTTAACAGGCGTTATTATAAACGACCAGGCTACCCTTTTTCACTTTCAGAAATTCGGCCATGACATCGCATTTGACAATTAAAAGGAAGAATATCCTTTTATCGTTCAAAGGGTGCAGTCCTTCCAGATTCCCCTGGCCTTTGGAAATAATAACATCAGCTTCGCTGAAATATTCTTGAAACTGTTTACTTGATTTTTCAGGGATAGTTGATGCTGCATCGTATCCGCTTGAAATTACATTGGCAGTTTCTTTCATTCCCGTATATTCGGCATCATCTATCGTGACATCATTTATTATCGGTGCTCCCCTGACCACGAAAGTCAGCCGGGGATGGTTAATTGTTCTGATAAAGAGTTTGTCAAAAACTATTTCACCGGCATTATCTCCAAGATATAGAACAGAATGAGAGCTCTTAATTGCTCTCCCTAATTGTTCAGAATGATCGATGGCAAATTCAGATTCAAGCGCCATATCAATTGTTGTCTGCAGATTAAACCTGTCGTTGGCGGCGAAATCGATAATATTACCTGCGATT